>Ga0316215_1000026_pt1 | contig 27107 bp, 17 predicted proteins | sample NRE5metagenome_FD_207796 | JGI IMG/M metagenome (GOLD analysis project Ga0316215, IMG submission 207796) | Spruce roots microbial communities from Maridalen valley, Oslo, Norway - NRE5 | ecosystem: Host-associated > Plants > Roots > Unclassified | place: Norway: Oslo | collected 2017-09-15
CTTAGCTCCTCTTCTGACTTTACTAAGCTCCTCTTCTTACTAGACTTTCTTTATCCAACCAGACCTAGACCCTATTACTAGCTTTTCACTCCTAACTCTAAAAGTAACTAAGGAACTAGAATATATGGTTAGGTATAGATAAACAAACACTAGTATGTAGCTCATTTAGATAAAGACTAGTCAGTATGATTAGGAAATATAAAGTAGCTTCTGTATGTTAAGAGTAAGGAGTCCATTACTATTCCTTCTTATAACTATTCCTTCTTTCTTACTTGTGCTCCTTTTTTACAGTAAGAGTAAGTTGGAAGTATTAGTAGTCTTAGATAAGTAGGAACAATTATATCCTCTATCTTAGGTTTAGATATTTTCTTTTAGGAACTATAAATAAGTATGGTTGAAGTTAGGCTCCTATACTTCCTTACGTCGGTTGAGCCCGCGCTTCGCGCTCCTATACTTCCTCTAGTCGGTTCAGCCCGCCCTCCTACACAATAAGTAGCAGGAATAGACAGAATACTTTTCACTATCTTTATACACAGTAGCAACTAGTCTGTATCTCTCTTTTAGAGCTTGTCCAGGAGATACTATAGCTATTCCTCCAAGGTCAACCTGACTCTTATACATATTCCTACTGACTCTGACACACCTTCCTTTAGCAACTAGGAATATAACAAAGCAAAGACCTAACCCTCCCTCTATTATTTAGTATCTTTAGTAAACTCTATTTAGTATCTTTAGGAAATCTAATTTAGATTATGTAGGTAATATGCAAAGGGATTCAATTTAGATGACTAATATTAGACTCCCTGCCTTTATTAACTCCTCCTTTTAGACACGTTAGGAGAGAGATTGACCAACCTTTGACACGGCATAAAGACCAACTTGACCAGCTGAACTAGATTAGGTCTTGTTTACTAACTCTAGCTGTTCCTCAAGGTCTTGTATCAGTAGAAAGAGTAGGAATAACTCATGAACTCATGGGATCTATAACTATTAGCAGCTACCTAAAGGAATTAAGTATAACTATAGGATTAATAGGTCCTGTTTAAAGTATTGTTTACGAATAATAGTTTCAATTCCAGGTCTTTTTAAGAAACTAGAGGTTAGGCTTCAGATAAAGTATTGTTCACTATAGCTTCTAAAGAAAGTAGAAGTAGTAGGGATTGTTTAATAACTACAGATCATCCCGATATCCTGATCAGGGGATTGGCATCGAATCAAAGTAAAGAAGTTAGTGGTGAGTCCATCTAAGTCTAGTCCAGCCCGCATCGTTTATAGAGATGACTGACTAAACAGGGACATAACTTAATGATCAGATCAATGCACCTCTCCGCTGCACATCACATCCGTCAATCACAAGCAACAAGTGGTAAGAAGAAACGTATATCCCCGAGGTTCCCGTATGGCTTATTTCACAATCAATACAGCCCAGCCCTTGACAGAGAGGAATGTAATGATTGTCATATTACGATGCAAGTTATAGCAAGCGTATGTATATGATGCAAGTCCTAGGCGTATGTATAGTAACCAATCAACGCGTACATACTATCAACATCGCGTATCCGGTCTAAAGGTAATCAGTCAGCTCCTTAGAGCTGGGGTATCCGGTATCAACAAGGTAATCATAACTACTATTCGTCAATCCAATCTTATAAAGGTAAGTGACCGATGCAGTTAACTCAAGGTAAGAGCAAGAATAATTGCAAGGGGTAAGAGCAATCAGAATCCCAAGGTTAGTCTCCGCGACAATAAGAACAAGGTGAGTCTCCAATAGCAACAAGAACAAGTTGCAAGCGATCATAATTACAAGTTGCAAGCGATCATAATCACAAGGTCAGTCTCTTCGATCCAATCCAAGAATCACAAGGTAAGAGGTAAGGACAAATAATTACTAATAACAAGTTTAGTTCTCTACTAATAACAAGTTAAGTTCTTCTCACCCGCGGCTATGAGGAACAACTTCTTAGGTTTAGGTTTAGATAGAGCTTATTAGGTAGTATGATTAGTTAGGTAGTATGAGAAAGAGAAAGAATAAGATAGGTTAGCCCGATTCAACACGCCTTAGAACTCATCTTTTAGAAAGGAAACACACCCAACAAGCACCCCAAGAAACCACAGGTAACTACAAGAGACTCCTAGAACTCTTTTAGCAACCCACCATTTATAACTATTAGAGTAGTTTATATCACTTTGTATCTTAAATAATTCCTCAACAAAGGCCCTACCTATATAAGATCCTGCCTTTGAACTCAAGCAGATAGATAGGAAAGTCTTGATTTAGAACTTAAGATGAAGAGTAATAAGAATTGAACAAAAGAATCTTAGCTCCTTATGACTATCCTGAGCTCCTTATGATGTTGGAATTAGAAAAGTTATACAGTAGAATGATTATAATATTCTAAGATTTTACATACCATATGCAGGATACATTACCAATGAGAAAGGATTGATTTGAACTCCTACATATTGATCAGACACAGGATCCATTTATAAGGCTCAGGATCTTTTATAAGTATTTATAAAGCTCAGGATCTTTTATAAGAAGGAAATAACGAATAACCAAATGAGACTATTACACGTGTTCCTACATATTCTTATCACACCCTAGCATCAAAAATAAGCGCGTTTTTTTAGGAGAGCTCTTTCTGAGAGGAGGAAGAATAATAATAGCAACTATTTAAGGTTAAGGCTGGCATATTTAGTTAGCTCTCTCTGCCGAACTTTTGAAACTATTGATCGGGGGACCCAGCCAACCTTAACTCCGCCGGGAGTGCAAAGTCTGTTCTTTTTCCCGCTACCTTATTTCGAAAAGGGTAGGGACCCGGAGTCAATGAACGGAGCCTTTAATATGTTCTCACTGCAACAGAGATAGCAAGCAAGGCGAGCTTATCACGATCTACTGGAATGTAAGCCGCTTAATATTTTAGAGAGCGGGGAATGAGCTCTCTATTTGAAAGGGTTCCTATGGTCCCTCTCTATATAAGGTTTCGAAGGCTCTTTCTTCTTTATTTCGAAGTGGGATACGACAACAGCCAGTCACAGGAGCTAATTCTATAACAAAGGGGTCTCAACCTTACTGAACCATTCTCTCGGTACGGCTCTTAATGGTGGGCCTAGAAAATACTTGGGGTAAGGCGGGGAAAACTGGAGTGAAATGCGACCTCTTAAGATATAATTGCTTTCTGTATTAAGATATAGAGCGCTGCCCTCTCCGACCGAGCCATGCATTCAGCCAGTTCACCGAGTAGCTCCCCAGCTGATGCAGGATGGGTCGGTTCAAACTAGTGTACGCTTCCTACAGGACCAGGACTCCCTTCCGGTCAAGTTCCAATGAACCATCCAGGTCACAACCGCTATCTCTCAGCCGTCGTGCTTCGTCCAATCAGAGGGCACTACTATAGTATAGATGAGCGTGTAGGGTCTTTCAGGGCCTTGGTCCTGCGGGAAACTAGTTGGTCGACCCCCTACTCAAGGAGGTTACCGAGCGAACAGTACGCCTTCTTAAACGGATTCCAATAACTTAATTCTAGCCGCCATCCGAACGCACCTGCCCGATAAATCGATGAGTCGGTCTTGCACTGCCAAGCAACTAGAGACTTATGAAACCACTAGGATTTCGGGCCACAGAAAGGTGTACCTACAGTTCATTTATAGATCATGCACTCTGCACTACGTGCTGCAAAGATCCATCGATGGTTAGATCTATCTTACTTCGAGAAACAGGGAGCGGCACATCAACCTGGTCAGTCATATCCAGTTCAAGCGATCACGTGACGATCTGTAGTCCACTATTGTCCAGTTGTGTCTGCCACTCTGCACCGTACTAGTTCAGCTTCGTTCCAGGCTCCTGGGAAAGTGGGTCACTGTGTTGGTACCTGGTCTCCGCCACCTTGTCCCGTTGAGTCTATCACCGTTCCCGCTGGGTGCACGTGGCGAACTGTAGTCCCTCCAACTGATGCCCCAGGGCTTATGCACTCCGTCATTCCTTTGCTCGCCATCTCTATATACCAGCTACCCTCGGCTTCGAATTTCTATTGTCCCCTACCTGAACTCTACAGGTAAGGCACCTGAAGAGGAAATTGGGTAGTACCAAAACATGCCCTAGTCTACGTCCCGTCTCCTTACTTGCCGCCATCCATCCCCCAGCTACTACAGGCAACAGATCTGCAGCAGCCGAGAACTTACAGATTCACCAGATTCATGCAGGGCGAGCACTACTATGGATTCGGTTCGAAAAGCAAGGTTAGAGCAAGAGCATGGAAATTGGGACAGTACCAGAGTTAGGAGAAAGAAAGCGGCATACCGACCGAAGGGAGGGAAGCCCCTACAGAATGCATGGTCGGTCAATCAGCCAGTCAACCGGCTAATCAATCCACCTGTTCGCTTGGTCCCCTTCTAGTCCGCTCCAGCTACACCATCCAATGTTCCCACAATCCAGGTACTTACGGACTGCCTCACGCTTCGTATCCGGTTTGTTCCTAGCTATCACTCTGGGAGTAAACACTCACACTTCGATCCGTCGACACGCCTTCTGAAACGGTCAACAATCCCCGCCATCCGAGCGTGCTATTCGACGCACCTTCGACCAATTATGTCACTTCCGTTCTACCTATGCTCCTGGGCATCAGACTCGTGTTTTTATTAATATCCAACAAATGACCACGCAAATAGGTCAATGGGATTGATGAGTAGAAAGATGTCCATATAAAGTGTGAGCACTAAAGAGGCTCCTATATAAAGCATAATGCATAAAGTAAAGTATGAATATAAATCTAAATCCTTCTTTGTAAAAAAGACTGTGAAATAGGGCTTGTGGAGCTTGACCTTGAAAGTGACCTTGACCTTGAGTCCCGAGGACAGTGACCTTGCGTCCACGAATTAGTGATAAATGAGTGACTAAATCTTAAGATCTTAAGGTGATAGAGGACCTTGAACACACGTTGATAGCTGCGATGCCCACTGAAGTAACCCTTCCTTCAAGTAACCCTTTTGATCGCCACTCGTCCACGTAACTGAAGCACCCTTACCTTACCTTATAGCTCGGATTGAATCCCCTATCACCCTTACCTTATAGCTATAACCCTTACCTTCCTTTCCTTATAGCCCTTACGTTCCTTATAGCTAGGATTAGGATAGTGATAGGATACCGAGTGGATTGGTTGTCACGTTGATAGCTGGGATTTGCTAGCTGGGATTAGCATCCTTACCTTATAGCGCTTATAGCTAGGATTCAATCCGGATGTCCTGATGGTTAACCTTATAGCTAGGATTAGGATAGTGATACGATAATCACAGTGACGAGCACGGAGTGGATTGGTTGGCACCTGGTTGATGAGCTTTGCCACAACGATTCATGAGTCATATATAAAGGGTGGGTCCCACCAATAAAATAGAAAGGTTTAGGTTTCATCATTAGTGACCAGCGTAGATGGTTCATATTGGTGCTTTTGGTGCTTCTTCTCCCGTTGGCTCGGGCATATCTTTTTCTCGATTTTTCTCCCGTTGGCTCGGGCATTTCGGGCATTTCTGTTTCTGATCGTTCGACCGCGATCTGGAGTAAGCGAGTTCGGTTCGTTGCGCACCCGAATGGAGGCTTTCAAGGGCGATCTAGAGTTTAGGAAGACTACGATGCGTAGAGCGTAGATTTAGGGAGTCTGGTTCATGAGAGCTTGACCTTTGATCAAGTAATCTTTAATCAAGAAGCACTAGCAGTAAGTGTTTATGAAATATTGTAATAACGATAGGTCCTGCTATTTCTTTAAATGATCCTAGCGGTAATGCTGTTCCTAACAGGCAAGTATATGTTAATATTATGAGATTAGTTGCTCAAAAGGCTGAGGAGTACAATAAAGAAGTGCTATCAGGTTTAAGCGTTCGCATGTATATGGAAGGTATGCAGGACAAAGATGTAACTCTGACCTACGAGGAGATTGATACCAAAATTTGGGAATTAATTAATGCCAACATAGGTGATGGTGATGGTGATGCTGAACCACAAGAAGTTCCTGCTATGGGTGGTAGTAAGCGTCGTTATCCCGATCATGTAACAGCACTCAAACCTACGGGTAAGGATAGGCAGCCTTTCATTGACTTCGGTGGGCATGATATCACTATTCTCAAATATGAGAAAAAGCTTCTTCAGGATCAGTTAGACCTTAAAGAGAAAGAACAAGCAGAGCTATCTGCTAAGATTGACTTGATGTCTGATCAGATTGCTAGTCTTCAGAAGCTGGTAGGCATGGATAGTCAAGAGCTGTCTGCTCAGATTGCTAGTCTTCAGGATCAGGTTGCTAAACTGGAGGCTAAACTCGAAGATAAGCAACAGTCAGCCGCTAAGCTTCCGGAGGTACCAGTTATTGGCCCTAAGACTGAATCACCAAGATTACCACCTACTCGGTTCAATCACCCTACACAGGGTAATAAGGGGAAGTCGGATAAGAAGCTCCGAAGGGATCAGCGACGACAGAATAAGAAGGCTAATCAGCAGCCTAAGCCGCCTAAGGATAAGAAGCCGCCTTGAGTAGCAAGATAGGGTTGCTAGATACAGGATGGTAGCGAGATCAGGCTGAGACATCGAGTATGCCTCTCTGGGATGCGCTAGACGCTAAGCAAGGCAAGGGTGCTAGGGTTAGTGCCTAGCAACGCAAAGATGCTCTCAGCGCAAGGCTAGGCGCAAATCCGGGCGTCAGTTCGAGTAGTTTCCTGACGGTTCGCTCGACCCTATTATTCAAGTAGTTTGGTTCGCTCGACCTATTAGTATTGTAGTGACCTGACGGTTCGCTCATCCTATTATTTTATTCGAGTAGTTTCCTGACGCTACGTCATCCCTATTCGAGTAGTGATCTGACGCTATGCTCATCCCTATTTGCCGAGTACGAACTCAGGTCCTATATCAGTTAGAACTAAGGCATTCCTCCGGGTCAATTTGTGAGGGTTATCCTTTGTATTGCCGAGGGTATCTTTTGAGTATCTATCTGGTTAAATAAGAGCGTCACCGAAGCCGAGATGCGAGAACAGGAAGGGGTTGACTGTTTGTACCCTCCCTATTTAGACCTAATTTTAGAGAAGTGGGTGGAAAGGGTGTGCCCGGATTCGAACCGGGGAGAACGCTAGAAAGCGCTATTTACCTGCTAATATCGCACCCTTTTTTTATCGCAGTTCACTCACCCGAGTTAAAAGGTATATATTATGGGTAAGCTACATCAGCGGGAAGAAGGATTCCACCCATATATTTGCTTTCCCCCTAGGTTTACGATATCTTAGCTTTTCAGCTTGGCTTCTTTGAGTTTCACCATATTTGTGCATGCGGGTTGAGCATGCTGCTAGTTCACCATCCACAACCCTTCCACTTCCCTTCCACTTTCCATTCTCGTCACCATTAACATTAACATTGTGAGAATTGTTGTCAGAGGGTCCTTGCCATACGGCTCTGGAAGTTAGAACTATATCTGGGAGGGGAGGGGGTCATCAGAATCGAAAGATGAACCCCCTTGTTCTTCTTCAAAGGCTCGCTATGAAAAAATGTTACCCAGCAAAAAAAGATATCTATTTCCCAACCGGATAGCTTGGGTTTTTATCCTGTTGCCTGTTCTGGAGCCTATTCTATCAATGCGATAAAAAGAACCTCTCTTCACACTTCAAAGCCAGGTTCACATAGGAAGGATAACTTGATAGGTAGCCCACGTTTCACTCTCTATCATCCGGAGACGCCACCTTCTCACTCGTTAATTTCCCATCTCGATAGACCGGGTTTGAACTCTTTATAATCTTGATACCCCACCTCACCGGATGGATGAGCGACTTCGTACCTTTGCTTTATTAATTTACCATCTGAGTAAGGCCAGAAGCAAGGCCAGCCATCGAACCAGCCCAGCACCATTAAACCACGATCCCATCCAGGACCCGATACGCCACGCGCCTTGAGATCGGGGAAATTCACTAATCAAAGGTGGCCTATACCGTCGAGACATACCAGCCTGCAATCCAATTCCTCCCAGCAATTATTCTAGCGAGGCCATCCCCCTGCACAAAAGACACTTACCGCTACGGAACATTGGAATTATCTACCCCAACAAAGCTAAATGTACGGAACAACGGGTGCTACCTTAAATGCATGCAATGTATAATGCTTACTTACGTCAATTCACTATGGTAAATTTGAATAATGCAAAGGTAGCGTCTCAAGCAAGGGCAATACCTATCGGACCTGTTCCTTTTTCTCCCGGCACTTTAGTTCCCTTCTTCCTTATCCCTTTTTTTCCTGCTTCTTTTACCTTCCGATTGAGATCTATCCTGCCTTCCTTCCAGCTTCTCTCTTTGAAGCCTTCCTCCCCATCACACAATACCCCGTTAAACATCACACCATACCCGGGAGATCGAGGTAGTTCACCATCACATTCATTCATCGAACCAACATATGCGAAGGATGAGGTTCAACCAAGTCGGCACGCATAGAAAACTGACATGCTGCTGGACGGAAGGAGTAGTGGCCAGGGGGAGGTGAGTTAGGTGTAGCACCCATTCCCCCATTACAGCATTAAACAATCCGCCCGCATACCCGTCAACCTAGACCCTTGTTTCGTGAGGAAGGATGGAAGGATGGAGGAAAGGATACCGCCCAGGACACAGATTACTGGCAAGGCCCCACACAGGACACGTATTACAAAGTGTGTGAAGTGGTCACCGATTGGTTGTGTTAGCTGGTGGTAGAAAACAATTGGTTGTTTTAGCTGGTCACCAATGAGGGAGTAGTAATTGATTACGTGGGGCATAGTAGTTCGGGGTAGGCCCTGGTCCAACGGACGGATCCCATAATGGAATGTTTGTGAGGGAGGTATGAGAACGGAGGTGCGAGAAGAGAAAGAGGTACTCAACGGGGGCCAGTATGAGATCCAAGTATTGATCCCCAGCATGGAGGAGGGTGGTAGCTGACAATTTCCCCATTCCCACTTTACGTTCAATCCGCTTTACCGCTTTCCGTTCACCCATGCTGTTCACGCTGTTCACCCATTCCCACTTTACGTTCGCAACAGCCCTGAACGGGGGGCCCCAATCCCCCTATCCTGGACAAATACCAGGATGAACAACCCGATAGAGAGAGACCAGCCGCACCTGCCAACACCAGCAAACACCAACGGGTGGACAACTTACATGGCGAAGCAGAGGACGCATTGCATCAATTCATTGGATTCTCTCTACTGAATTGAATGGGTCTTCCGAGTTGGGCTGGCCGGTATGGCGCGGCAGGGGAATGATACGTCTTCTGGGGGAGGACCAAGCAAGCAACTTACATAGCCTCACCCAACAGAGACAGGCATAACCACTGCTCACAAAGTTTTGGTCATTCCAGTATAGCCAACTCCCCTGGTTCAGATTGACGACTCGTTGTTCATCTATCCCCGGTTGTTAGTTTGCCGACCCTGGTTCATATTGACAATTGGTAGTTCCATTTAGCCTCCCCCGGTAGTTCTGCTAACATAGTCCCACCACGTAGTAGCCAATAGGGAAAAGGGACGACCCGCATAGCCAATAAGTTCATGCAGTCTATAACTCATACAGGTAAGGTAGGTGAGATGTCTTCTTGGATGTTTTGGAACCGATAGGGAGGTAAACGATAGCCAAGAGGAGGTTATTCAAGAATTGATACTTGTACTCAATTATGAGGTTACACGATAATGTTTGGTACTCAATTATGGTGCGAAGTGGGTGCGCAATGGCCGGTAGAAGAGACCAGGGAGATATGTCAGTCATAGCCCCTCCCATAGTGGATTTGCTTATAGTCACTTGTAATTGCTGGGGGGAGTACTTCTATTTTTCCATTGCCGATAAAGAAGTAGGGAAGAGAAGTAGTAGTAGTAAAGGAAAGATTATTAGTGGTTGAAGTGTATGTAGTGAAGAGAAGTAGTGAATAAGGGAATACTTTTTTTTCATATTTGCCCCCATTATTTGTGATGATCGCCGCCGCTTGCCCACATGAATGATCGCTTAATAAGGGACCGCACCCGATAGAAGGTACCGCACCGGGAAGGAAAGAAGGAGGTACCGCAGCAAAACACCATCAGGCAGCGTTGGGCCCCAACCCCACCAACCAATATGAAGTGGCAGATGCGGAAGTGGAGTGAAGCTGAGCGAATCTGAGAACAACCCAGGAAGCCGTGGGGCCGGCCGCCAGAACACGACAATTTGCTGAAATTACGTGGGGTTTAGTGGCTGCCCACGAAAGAAAGGAGCAACAACGTGCGTGGGGCGATAACGCTTTTCCCATTAGGGTAGGGAGGGCGCGAAACAATAGCCCTGCTTTTTTAATGGATAGAACATAAAGTTATATAGAAATTATTTAATATAACGCTAGTTTTCCCATCGGGATGGGAAATCTATCGAGAGGAGGCCCGAAGAGGCAATTATCGCCTTTTAAGGACCTTTTTAAGCCTTTTAAGGTATTCTTCTTTTAAGGTATTCTTCTTTTAAGTACAGCCCTTTCCTTATGACTTGCCTTATGACTTGCCTTTAGTTTAAGCATTCTGTTCAGTAAAGCCCTTTCCTCCAACACTTGGCGTTATGACTTTCCTTCTGACTTGCCTATATTTATATATACAGACTGGCCTTCTTACTTGCCTATATTTACAGAGCATGAAGGATACATTCTTTTTTACTTGCCCCATGAACGGATGGGAGACAAAGGTAGGCGATTCCCTTTCCTTATGAACGGATGGTCAGGCCCGAGGAAGCGAGTTAAGACCTGCCTTATGAACGGATGGGAAGCACGAAGATGCCATTTACTATGATTTATGAACGGAAGGGCAAGCCCGAGGAGGCAGATGCTTCTTTTTTATCAACCCAAGTGCTTTTCTTCGGGAGGAGTAGCGCTAAAGGGTTTGACTACGGAGCCCGGGCCCAAAGAAAGGCGTAGTACTGGATTTATGGGGCTTGTCAATAAGAACATGGGTAAAGGAAGAGGTTACTGCCCGCACAGTGCGGAGAAGTTACTGCCCCCTGGCCCCCGACCCCCAGGGAAGGAAATGATCTATAGAAAGATGTTCTCTGATTGGCTTATCTCTTATTGGCTTTTATCCTTTGAGTGGCCCTTCTCTGATTGTCCCTTCTCTGAGCCGTTGTTTTCTGAGCCTTTGTTATCTCCTAGCCCGGCTTTCCTATCATTATTCATGGCTTTCTTTCTTGCAGTATTTAGACCTCTGATTAATGTAATAGAGAATTCATGAATGCATAATTACATATATAATAGCAGCCACTTATTTCCTCGGCGAAGGCCAGGTTATTATTAGTTAATTTACCAGTTGTTTGCTAAGTGAAACGGGTCAATTAAGCACTGGAGTTAAAGGGCAAGGAAAAGAGGAGGGATTCTCTTAATTCTTTTAGAAATTATTCACATAACATCAATGGAATGGATCGAGTTATCGAAGAACCACAACCAACTGGAATCATATATGAGAGAGACGCATCATAAACCCCTCCATTGATAAGTTGTTGATTTATATATTGAGAAGTGAATACTATACTTTTTTAAGGCTTAAGGACCTTACCGCTTCTCTCCATAGGTTAAGGATTCTACACTCTCTATCTCCGCCTATAAGTCTAGTCCATCTCATCCTATAAGAGCTCTAGAGCATGAAGAAGCATAGAAGCAAGTAGAATAGTTGAGCTATTGGAACAATTTTGGTAGAGCAGTTGAGCCACTACTCTAGTCTAGATGGAAGCCCGAACTAAAGAGCACTCGCCCGAACATACCGAGCAAGAGAGGGCATCGGAGAAATGGGACATGAGAGCTACTTAGAACGGTTGAGCAGAACTACGGAGCATAAGACGTAAGAGCAGAACTACGGAGCAAGTGGGAGAGGAGTATAAGAGCCATTCGAACAAGTTTGATTAGTATCGTGTCTAATAGACCACATCACATCTCAACCATACGGAATATAATGTGGCCATCTATACAACTGACTCACATGGAACAAGGGAGATAGATTCATGCAAGCATATAGATGTGAATCCCTCTCCCGGCACATAAATGCCGTCAGAATCCTCTCTCGTTCTCCCGGATCGGTACCTCTTTGGGTCCCGGTGGAGGGAATTCTCGGAGCGACCGCCACCCTATTATAAATAATTCATTTCATGAATCATTATATATATATATATATATCCTTATATGTAAAACAGACTCAACCTTGCTCGACCTAGTGCTTTTAAAAAGAAGATATCGTTGGCGATTCGCTGCACCTGACCTGCTTGCATTTTTCCGTTTGATCAGTCGGGGTTCTTCATGTAGATATAGCGGGTTCAAGTTCGGATCTATCCGGTTGTTAAGCTGGCTCATTGGCGTGAAATGCGGAAATGGTGAAATGAGGAAAGCGAGAAACAATTCATACTAAATGCCCGATTCAGTCGATTCAAAGCCTAGCCTCTACTTCCGGGTTTTTCTTGCTCAATCTATCTATTGGAGTAAATACCTACTGTAGAAGGTTGTGACGGGACAGAAGGAACTGGGGTTGAATGAATGTAGTGGCTGAAAGGAGTGCTTAGTGGGCACCTGACCCTGAACGTATCTGAGTGGAAGCATGCCCGGATGTTGGTATCTGGATCTGCCGCTGCAAGTGAGTAATTCCCTCATCTCAGGGCTTTGGGGGTTCCCCGTTATAAGTAACTAAAGTAAGTCTGTGGTTTCCGTATCTGCGGTAAAGGACCCCCAGATGTGACTAAAGATTCCCTCATCATACGGCATTGAAATGTCTCCAAGGATCCCATCGGCCGACCGGGACCAAAGCATAGAAAGGTTGGGTGGTGCAACCGTCCCTGTATAGGCAGGCAGATCCGCATGCCACACCCATTGAAATTACATTTATGTTTGGATCAAAGCAAGTCTCAATTTTAGTTAATTCTGGACCTACTGAGTGCTTCATTTCACCTAGTTTGGTAGACAAATGTGCGAGGTAACTCCAATGGATGAAAGCTTGGAAGTAGAATACGGAACAGGCAATAATAAAACCGTAAAGGAATGGGTTCCTAGACTTTCCATTAACAAATAACTTCAAAATCACTCTACGAATCAGAATCAATCACTCTAGGAATCACTTAACAAATAACTTCAAAATCACTCTACGAATCAGAATCAATCACTCTGAAAAAAGCTATCAAAAACAACATAAAATCACCGACGAAGGGGACTCTATATAGTCGCCCTCGATCTATCATAGAAGCCGAGGCTTGCCAAGGTAGTATATAGTACTTCATTCATGGTGGGCTCGGCTCGGCCTCCCGAGAGACTATACTATATAGATAGGGCCGCTGGGGTTTAGTCCAGTCCCCAACCCGGAATTAGAATATTCATATCCTAGTCCCCAACCCGGAATTAGAATATACTAATATAGGGAGCCGAGGGGGAGCAACCATCTCACCCGCATCGACTACTCCTTCCTTTATCCCTTAGTCGACGCTACTCCCATAGTTAACAGAGGGGGGGTCGAGCATCTCACCCGCACTTGAGCACAAACTTGAGCTCGGTAGTATATAGTATAGTAGCTGCGGTGCCTCTACGCCCGCCCTATGTTCAGTTCAGGCCCGACATTGAACCCGCACCTGCTGATGCTGAACCTCCATCTATATCTATAGATAGGGCTGGAACCAACCTCCACTCTATAGTCCAGACTGGACTAACCTCTAAAGTGAACTTCTGGGCGCTCTACTCTATATACCTCACCTCGACCTCCAGATAGATAGATAGGGGCAGTCGAGTGCATCAATGCCCGCCTCTACTCTGAACGTTCAGGGGCAGACCGGACAAGAGGGAGAGGCCCGCCTATGGATATAGGGGCGCACGCATAAATGACCGGAACGGGGGAGTGCCGACTGACTATATAGAGTAGGCTATATAGATTATGAACTGGGCCTCGCATCGCATTGAAACTCGCCCTTGCAGACTAGACTAGAAGAGAGATCGGTCCCAACCCAACCTTCCCCTTCTATTTCCGAATTCAGGTATAGCTCCTAAGAAGTAAGTAATGAAACTGGTAGGTATCTGGTTCTTACTAATTATCCCACCCCAGCCCTGCCCCTACTCTCTTCAGAAAACGGAACAACTTGCTTACACGACAAAATGGGCGGAAGGGTTTGCATAGGGAAGCACCTAGCTCACGACTTCCGCAGCGCAGTCTTGAACGATTATTAAGTAGGAGCAACATAGTTGTGTTATCCGCAACGCAGCCTTTAGCGATATATAAAAATAGTTGGTTTGGAAATTGGTTCAACCTCAAAGAAAAAGGCAGTTCTTACATCGGTGATATCAACTGTAGTTCAGTGAGTAAGGAGAGTGACAAGAGCATGTATCCTTTCCCACTTGATCAAAATTAAGGGAAAAGTGGTAAGTAAAAAAGATCCGCAGAAATATCACCTTGTCCTTTAGGTAGGGATTCGAGTCCCTAGTCCCTAGATAAAAATCCGGGATGCTTGGCTGGCTAGGGAGAGAACCAATCAAGCGAGATGCATGAGAAGCGGGAGTTTTTATTACTAATAAGAATTAGTGCTGCTCGACCGGGGATGGGAATCAATATCTAGTTTTCTACGATAGGGTGGAGAGGGCCGGGAGGGGAAAGATCAAACCATTTCCCGAAGGAGCAGCAAGTCCGTTGGAACGATATATTTATCAAGGGTGGGCTATGTGAATTGAATTTGATGTCAGTGTAAGTGCTGGTTATATTCTATTTCCAGCCGCCCGGCAGCTCCCGTAAATCCAATATTCATATGCGCGGTACCTACATCCAGTCTCAGGTGCATGGGTAAATTATGCTTCCGAATCTTAACGTGATTGCATGGGAAAATTATGCTTCCGAGGAAGGGGATAACTGTAGTCTAGTTCGGGCACATTCATAGCAGCAGGTTTATAGCTCGACTTCCCCCCGCGGGATGATTTGTTAGCTGCGCACACATTTAGGAGGGAGTAAGGTGCCCTGGAATAAGTAAGATGCTTTTCCCATTCACAACTTTCTTTTCTTTTCTAAAAAAGGGAATATTGATTGGTTCTACCCAGACGGGAAGGGTCTCCACGGGTTCCACTTCTGTAAACTACCCATGTACTTCTGTTTACTACTACTTTAAGGGATAAATATACTTTAAGGGAAGGAGACTGATACTTTAAGGGGGAAAACCCATTTAAGGGGGACTGATACTTTTTTTCTATCGTACCTAAGAGTTGTAACGAGAGTAGGAAGGAACGAGCCATAGCAGATAGAGCCCAATGCACAAGCACGACTGGAGGACTTACTGGCCCACATGATCTGTCCCAACAACTACAGATACAGGCCCAACAACTACACCGGCCCAAATCATAGACTCCCCTGTCATTAGCTGCTGACTCCTTACTTTTTACTCCCCTGTCGCAGTGCTTGATACTGCTCATACTCCCCTGTCATGAGCTCTGACTCTGTCCTCCTTACTCTTGACTCCGAGGCCAGTGATTCCTGTCCCACTCCTGTCTTCTTAGAATGGATAAGGCAGGCAAGCCTCTTGGAAGGCCTCTTTTAAACAGGAGCTCTGCTGGGCGGCGGGTCTCTCTGCTGGGCGTATCTATCCCACTGATATGTCCGTTGGTTGGGTAAAGTGAGTACATAAGCTAAGTAATGGGGTTCATAGATAACCTAAGACTTCTGACTCGTAACTGACTTAAGATAAAATATTTATAATAAATATTTTAGTAATAAACTCCTTATATAATATATGCTATAATAAACTCCTTATATATGTAAGTGGAACTTCTCTTCAAATTATATATGTAAGTGGAACTTCTCTTCGAAGGTAATGATAAAGAAGTATTCGAATGATGACTGAATGGCTGTTGGGGAGGGAGTGGTTGTACCCCTCCAAGGATCGTACGCTAAGGTCCAAAAGAGGTGTGATAAAGGTTGTGCTGATTTAAGAAAGAGATGTTATGACTTGCCCTCAGACCGCTTCTTAAAGATTGTGGGCTATATGAGGAATAAGGCCGGGCCGCTCGCTTCGCTCAACAAACATCCGGCCCGGGACCTTGTCTGAGGTGGGACTTGAATCTGTTCCCTGGTGTGTTCCCGTAATAAGTAAACACTTGAACGAAGCTAAACCCGTATCTCCTATAACCAAGAAAGAAGTATGGAATGGAGCTATAAGAAATTATTTTATCAGATGTGAGAGTGTAGGCGGCGGGATGGGGTCTGTCATTACTGATAGATACCGTTACGGCAGGCTCAGTTCCCGTTACGGGCCACCCACTCACCCATCAGGCAGGGTGCAGGCAGGCTCACCCATCAGGCAGGGTGCAGGCAGGGCAGCCCCTCCTCCCAATAAGTCAATTGCACAATCCTAGCCCGGCCCAATCCCATCAGGCATTCCGCATAGCCAGGCATTCTCTCTGGCTTGCCTCTCTGGCTTGGCTAGGCGGTCTTATGCATGCCTATCTTCTGGCTGGTGGGGTGGGGGAAGAAGAATTAAGTACTCTGGATTAGCAGGCTGGCATTACACCTATTTATTATTCTCTTTATGGTATGGTTATGATATTAGATGTCATTACTGAAGAGAGAATATTCTTATGGTTATTAGATGAAAGCCTTTATCTATTCATTCAGAGTCTATGAAAAAATGGAGTTTTTCTCTTTATGGTTATTATATTAGATGTAATTACTGGAAAGCATGCATATTCCGTCGTCAATATTTGGAGTTATTCTCTTGATGTTATCCCTATAAGCATTACTTAAAAGCATATTATCTGACCTGATATTCTGTTTTCTCTTTATTCTATCTCTAGTTACCGAAATGATACGAGTCATTACTGATTGGTCCTGAGTTAGCTCTGATCAGCTTAGTCCCCCTTTACGACTAATAGAGAATGATTTCCCCACAAGCAAGCCAGATAGGCAGGAAAGAAAGAAAGCCAGCAAGAGTCATTATTATGAGGATGAAAATGACTTATTGGGAGGAAGGAGGGGCGCAGCCAAGCCAGCCAGAAAGACAAGCAAGAGAGAGGGCTCCCGTAGCTAAGCAAGCCAGCTAGAGAGGCAAGAGAGAATGCCTACCGCCATCCCCATAGGTCAGAGAGAAAGAATTATTTATGGGGCATGCCCTGCACCTGATTGGTTAAGAAAGTGGGATATGGTGCCCGCCCGGGAAATGATCTAGTGGGATGGATGGTGGGTGGGGAAATTCTGGCTCACTTTCTTTCTTGAAAACTGCCTAGGGACTAGGTGTAAGTTCAAACGAAGGTGCGTATTCGTATACTCGCCCAGGGGACCTACTTCGCGTAGAAGTACTTTGGGCGGGGTTTTCACTAACCAAGACACTTCGTTCTCCCTCGACTGACGTCTATAATTTGATAGATAATTATATATGTAATTACGCGAAGATAAAAAAGATTCTTTCTCTTTTCTCTTTCTTTAGAAGAACAGCACGACCGATAGGAAGGACATTTCTGGGACAGGCGTAGCGAACTTTCTATAGAGAGTCAACCTTTCTGCTCTATGCTGATGGATGCCCAACCCCGGATGAAGAAACTCCATATGTATCCTAAAAGAATCGCCAGCACTAATACGATGCACTCTAGCACCCACCTATATAGATAGGGGCCTCGACGTCAGGTCTTCAATGGTGCACAAGATTACCTGCACTTTACCATAGATAGATATAGATGTACACGTACATAGATTACAACTCGCAGCCTTACGACCGATCCCCCTCTAAGAGATACTTATAAGAGCGATGGCGGCCCGACCCGATGGGGGGGCTATTCAGAAATGGGGGAATCAAACAATGAGATCATCGCTACAACTCGGTAGCTGCCTCTTTCACTATTAGAGTTAGTGGAAAAATAGAAACGATTCGCGAACTAGTGAAGCATTACGCTTAAGACCCCAAGTCCCTAAGTCTGAAGGGGGATATTAGGACCTATTTGTTTTTAACCCCTGCCTTGCTTTCAAGTAAACCCTCCATCGTTATCTCATAGGTGAGGTATAGATATCTAAGTGTCCCTACCTTCCCTAACCCTCTCACACCTCACCTACCTTCCCTAACCCTCTCACCTAACCTAGCTACCTACATGACTTATGATGCAAGCAAGCGCCCCTACCCTACCTGGCCTCTATCTGGGATTCGTAAAGCAAGTAGGTCAGGATCTCCTTAAGCATATATATAGTGAAGGAGGTCAGTAACTAGTAGGGTTAGGATTATCTCCATATCCACCTAGCAGAAGTCGAGTAGAGACCTGCTTTCCTAAGCTCATAAGGAAAGAACAGGTGGGAGCCCGCCTGGAAAGAACAGGTGCCTGCGCTCATAAGGAAATAACCTGTAGGTAAGGGTTGGAGTAAGCCCTCGCCTCCACTCCCCCTTCACCGACCGCGTACTGGCGCAGCCCTTGCTTGCCTTTCACTACTGGCATGTGTAAGTGATGGCTCTTGGACACTTCGAGTTCGCCTCGGAGATATAGTGAAAAAGGTCCCGATCAACTGAGAATTCATAGTGGGATATTTGGTCCTTTGTGGATTATACCAAGGAAGAGAAAGGAAGGACCAAGAGATATAGCAGCCTTTACTCTGGGATCCTTCGGGACCTTAGTAAGAGCGGTTAATGCCCTACTAGACTCTATATAGATAGAAGAAGGGCTGCTGGAAATGAACAGACATATCATTTCAGGTTAATACTTCGAAGGGTTATAGAGGGCAGACGGTCCTTTCCTTCTAGCTCAGGTAAGGTAGAACCTTTCGCTCAAATATTTTACGGGAAGAAATGAAAGTGTCCTGTACTATGTTCTTCCCTCAATAGCTATCAGGGTCAAGTGTCCCAACCCTTCATAGGCAGTGATAAAGACCTGATATTAAGCTCTGGGTCCTGGTCTTACTTGCCTGCGTTTGCTCACTGGTGGTGGGTAGAACTAAGGGCGGACCTCTAAGGACCTGAACTTGAGCTCTCCTGTTCATAATCACTTTAGCAAAATGCTTGCCGATCGCTGGGTGCTTCACACGCTCTTACCCCAATGGGTGGACCTGAAAGCAAGGGTAGATCTGACTTAAAGGTAGGTAGAACTTTGACTCTTTTACTGGGCCCGAAGGCTGGACCTACCTCCCAACCTTACGGTTACTCCGTCACTAGAGGATTGAGGTTCCCCTTCCTTCCCTACCACCCCCCCTCTACGGACGGCACCCGCCGCCTGCCTAAGCATCTGTGGTGGATTTTCGATCCGCCTAGTGAGGATTAGGTAGATAGCACTAGTCAGTAAGCTAGGTAGTGTTAGTGGTAACCTGAGCTAGGCTAGTAAGTTAGGCGTAACGTACAGTAACGTCAGGAAATAAAAGTAAGCGGGGCGTAGCTATTTGAGACGAAGCAAGCGGTAGCTATTAGGGTAAGGCGTAGCATTAGGGTCAATGCACTCTTAAGACAATCATGAAAGTTAGGAGGCTATCATAACCTACCTTCTCTTTCCAGTGCCTAAAGGCCCTACCTTTTCTTTTCAGTGCCCTCTCTCGTTCGTTTCGTCACGTTCCTGTTAGTTCTTCTTCCTATTCCAAATGTTTTTCAGTCTTATTACGTATGTAATAACGAACTATCCTCTCCCTATTTTCTCTCTCTCCCTATCTACTAGGTCGAGTTTCCTCTCCCAATTCAAGCTATCGACAGCTGAGCTGCTCTCTCCCTCGTTTTAAAGGTCGAGTGCACTCTATCTCCCCTCTCCCTATTTCAGAGTGCATTTCAGCTCCGGGTCGATGACCTATATCTTAAGAGCCCTATCATTAAGTTAAGTTAATATATAATAGCTTTTAGTAAAGCATCGATTCATAGCTTAATCAAATAGTTTTTCATCTTAATAGGGAGTCGCAAAAAAAGCCCTATCTCTCCCCTATAACATTTGCCAGTTCCTCTATAGGGAAGCCGGGTAAAGATGGTTGAAAGCAAGTATCCGACCAATCTATTAATTTATTGGCCAACCAGAGAGAAAGCTGGTCCTACTCCTACGCCATATTTCCTTTAGGTGGGGCCGGAATAACAAGAGCGAAGGCAGGGCTCCACATGGAGAGCGGATGGGAAAAGGCATAGAAGGCAGGAAATTCAAAGGTGCGGTAGCAACGACTTGAGTGTACAGGAATAGCGGCGTGGGAAAGGCACCTACTCCTTCCTAAGTGGGCTCTGATCAAGCATACCCTTACTATGGACTAGACATCGCACTGATTGAGTGCTCTATCTCTATCTTGGGTTGCGAAACCAAACGCAACCACCAGATGCACCTTAGCAAAGCAAGGTTTTCATTCGGTTCGTCACCGAGATGGTCCGAGAAAGTATTATTCCCGAGGCTTAGATTAGGATTAGGAATAGCGGACGCCGCCAACAACTGCATCCCCCTACTATTCTATTATAATAAGGCCCCCAAACCCACTGCCACGCCTGATTATTATTGCCAACAAGCGCTAGCGGATTTGATGAGCGAAGATGTTAATACTTATGGTTTAGGAATAATAAGAATGCCTCATTCATTAATACGTGTGTAATAGACTCGACCAATAAGGCAAAGCTTCACTTCCTTGTTCATCGATCACGCCCTGAATCGACTACTCTACTCTACCTCTCCCCATCGTATAGGTAAAGTGCATTCCCTTTTAATACGTATTAACAAATGAACTTGAAAAAAAGTGCTTTCTGAGGCGGCTATAGCAGCAGGAGGCTTGGATGCGTGAGAGGGTGAACCACTCTTCCCTGGATGCTCGGATGCCGGTAGTAGTGCATCGATACCATCTCTTTATGGGTGTGTGAAATCTCCTGCTTCTTAATTAGTGGGCGGATCATTCAGTTACTCAACTGCGACAGGATAGGGGTTGAATGGTGTAGTTTCACTGGCCTCAACTGCTTCTTCATTAGCTGGTGATCGCGCTGGGTTCAGAATGAAGGGCTCGCCTACTACCGCATCAATCGAGAATCGATAGAGGATGCGCAAGCAGGCTCGACCACAGGGAGAGGAAAGATCAATATCAATCGCTTAATCAATCGATAGAGGAAGGAAGCTTATCGAGTTAGCTTATCCTTATCGAGTTAGCTTATCGAGGAAGCTTATCCTTATCGTCCAAAGTCCAATACTCACTTACTCATTAGTCCAATACTAAAGTACTAACTTACTAATTAGTCCAAAGTTAGGAGAGCTTGCCTTATGACTTGCCTTCCCTTCTAAGCATGCGTTAGCAACTGGCTTAAGTATTACAGGGGGTAGAGCATATCAGCCCAACAGCAGCCTTACTCGACCTAAAAGGATAGGAAACGAACTCGAAGACCAGCCCACCAGACCAGAGTGGATATTTTATTGACACTGGTGCATCATATAATAATCTATAATAAGAGAAAGTACGTCTTTATCTTCTGAATTGGGTCATTGAATGTCCTTTTTATGAAGAAAGAGTCACGAGCGTATTGAGGGAATAAAATATGAGTGCTGCTGCATGAACTAAAAAAAATATTCACATTCTAGACCATCCCATCAACTAACTTCATCCCCATATATTCCCATAACAATCTGCTAACAAAGCTAATGGTTCAATTGTCACCTTTTTCTCGTTTTAGATCATGGTTGATTTCTCAATAACGCTTGCTTTAGCTTGGTTGGATCTTACTGCTTGCTTGAGTGTTACCGCTATTTAATCGTTCCCCTTTACCTATTTACATGCTGAAACTGGACAGATGCTTCGAACCTTTAACCCTTGACCTTGGAGCGCTTACGCAGGTTGATTAATAAGGAGAGAATACCCTTTTCCCCTTGACCAGGAATGATCGATACCACCTTCCCCCATGAGGTTTTAGCGCTATCGCGGATGGGTTGCAAATAGATCACAGATCGCTATCGCTTGCATGATGATGATTAGGAGACCCATGCTCGATCAACCCAAAGAAGCACACTAACGGTACGGAACACTGTTCCTACTTCGACTAATTAACACTGAACGGGACGGAACAATGTAAGGAATGAAAATGTTTGACATACTCCATACAACTTAAAACTCCCAAACTCCCCTACTCCAAATGACTCCAATCCTCTACCCTACGTAGACCACACCTACCCTACAGAGAAGACCTCACCCTTACCCCTCCAACCTTACCGACGGAACACAGGGGGCCTACCTCGAATGGCATACTCGAGCTGGGTACTCCACTAGACACAGAATGAAGACATGGTCGTTACTTACGAGCATTTAGATCGAGTTACAATGAACTGATTTGATTGGATTTTCTCAACTGATTAGTCTTCTGAAGAGGCTGGCCCCTCAAAGAGTTAGAAGGGGTTCGGGAAAAGAGAGAATAGACCTTCAGTATAGAACCATTTTGAATTCTCAGTAATATAAAACCCATTCAGTGTAATAGTGGGGTTTCAATGCCACTTCCAAAGTGAAAAAGAGGCCTAGACTAGTAGGAGATTCTAAACTATAAGGAAATGAAATTGAACCAACTGTAAATGCCAAGGAAATAAAAGCCCGTGATATTCTTTAGGGTCTGCTTTATATGGTGCATAATGCAAAAATAGAAGAGTGGGGATACCTCTTGCTTCTGAGCTCAAAGTCTGAATAAGACTCCTTTGTTGAAGCAAATAAAGCCCATTACTAGCTCAAGTGTATCTTTATTCTGCCTCCCCTTGGATTAAATCAACTAGTCTAGCCACACTAGAATAGAAAAAAAGGAAGGGCTGTACCTTTGGTTATGCTATGCTACTTCAGCCAAAGAGCTAAATAAAAGCTATCTATTCCTTATTATGCCCAGGTTGAAAGATTGGATAGCTTTAGCATACTTTATTGGGACAAAAAATTAGAAAAGGTAATGGTTAAGCTTAGTGTTTAGGTCGCTCATGCATTCCAAAGGGGTCATCCAGCGGCTTACTCATTTTGGTTCACTTCTTTCCATTGTTTAGTAAATGGATAAACATGCATACCAAGTAGGAAACGAGCCCAATAAGGGTAGAGGGGATTCAACCCTGGCCAAATAAGGAGTCTAGTCTATACCCAAGGAATCCACTATGCTATTACTTCCTAGGTTTGAACGCTCAGGATACCAAATGAAAGGAATCCTTATGGGAATGAACTAACAGGTGCATATCGTGCATGGCTTGATGTATAGTAGAGACTCAACTGGATTACATAAAGAGTGGAAGCAACACTGGCTGCCTTGGCTATGTGAAAATCATGATGGCCCCCCTCTCAATCTAGTCTGAGATAAAATGGAAAAATAGACCAACTGCAATTATGATCAATCGAGAAATGAAAGATGAACTGCTACTTTATATTTATAGGCGTCACTAATCCAGTTATCGGATCGGATAGAATCACATTTAAGCATTGCCTACTGTTATATTACTGTTCGCTTCTTCAAACCCTGGTTCAGTATTGGGTTCCGGCTGCTTGTTCTACACTCCCTGAGGCAGAAAAAAAGAGCATTTCCTGGATGCTAATGTTTCCCAGCCTTTATTCCAGCTTGCCTAGAAATGGCTAGGACTGACGGGCAAGGGCGTTATTGCGATATTACCCAAGAAGGGGGCTTCCACTCCAAAAAGTCGCAGTTGCCATACTTTAGGTATCAAATCTACTCAATAGTACACCCGCTAGATAAGAGTTTGCAGCACGGCTCCAAGCTAGCAAGGAAGCTCAGTGGAAGAAGGGCTTTACACCTCTCTATCTTCTTGGACCTATAGTATTTTGGAAGTGCCGCTTTCTTGTTCATCAATAATATGGTGTTTTCTTAAAAATCCCATAAGAGGCAGGTGGACTAGTTCCCATTCGGTTTCATTTTCAGTGTTTTATGCATAGGAAACCTAAGCTGCTTGTCCGGGATCACTGGGATATATGATAACATCCTAGCCCAACTCTCGAGGGGCAGTGAACTGCTTTGATGGGATCTCTTCTGGAAGAGGAATTGGCACCTGGGACTAAAGGAGGTGATCCTAACGTATTGCCAATGGTAATCATGTTTCAATGAAGTTTCCTTAGTAAGAGGGATGGCTTCCAATCAATGACGACTTGGTTCCTAGCTCTAAGGTCTACTAGGCTTACAACGCCCAAAGTATAAATCCAATGGAAATAAATAGGGGCCGTCTTAGTGAAAGAGCTAGCTACAGATATGCTTTTTATTCATAGTCTCCTATCCTGGTGTTCAAGAAGCGCTAATATACTTCATGCACCAATCCAATACCTGGCTAAGATAGGATCATGTTTGCTTTGCGCAATTAAAGTAGAAATTAAGACGGTTACACTACAACAACCCCTTCCTATCGCAACCGGGGCAGAGCCTGGTAACAGCTTCCTTCTTTATAGGACATCCAATGCCCAACCTTAGCGTCCATTGAACAGGTCCTTCACAATCCGGATTCTGCTATTGCTCTTGTCGAAGTTGTTTAAGCCTTTATGCACTCTTAACATGCATAGCTCGTTTCAACTATTGACCAAAAGACATGTATGCGGAGTGTTGGCTACAAGAGGCCATATGGTTGGTGGGATCCACTAAGGCTTTCAGACTAGCTGAACAAATGGGACAGGAGCTAATAACCAAAAAAGTATCATGCAAGGAGATGCCGTGATAGATCCGTTATATCCGGAGCAGATGCACAACAAGTGTTAGGAGAACGCGATGATTAGCCCAAAAGTAAAATATGTAGCCGGTAATAATTAGTAAGACCCGCCTTACGAACTATCACCTGAGGTTAACTTGAATATAGTATGGTGCGTACTATATTTTAGGTTGATCGGCTCATGACGAGTTATGCTCCATTTCGTGCTTTCGAGTTATCATAGTAGATATAATGTGGCGAGAAGCCGTTTGAAGTTTGAAAGAGAGGGGAAAGCCACTAGGATCTAGCTAAACACTATAAGGGAGAGGAAACGAGTGCAGCTACCAGCAAAAGTGTGGGAGATAGATGTGGTTCGAAATTCTATGCAGTTTGGTAAAGAGCTATTCTTTCATGAAGTTGGGCTAAAACCAAGCAAGGACGGGCCACTCGCTTCGCTCAACAAACATCTGGCCCGGGACCTTATTTAAGAGTTTGGTCACTGCTTCAACCTGTTATAAATGATGAAAATCCATCGATGTAAATGGAAATGGAAATCATGAAAAAATGCATAATTACATATATAATGAATGACTGGAAGAATTGCTCACCTGAAGCATGAGGGTGAGGAAGAACTGCTCGACCAACGGGAGAGGAAGAACTGCATTCAAATCGAGATATTCTGAAATAGCGTAATTACATATATAATTCATGAACGCATAATTACATATATAATTCATCCCGGAATGATCTCTCTCATTCAGGCTTGGATCATGGAAATCGGAATTACATATCTCAAGAATGACCAGCACTTACTTCTTTCAAAGAATGAAAGGGAAGGTTTCGTCAAACCAAAGCAACTTATATAAAGGAATAGCCAAAATCTTTCGCCTTTCCACCCCTAATAGTCTGAAATGTCACCCTTTATTAAATTAAGAGCGGGCATCATTGTAAGACGGGAAAAACACCCGATCCCATACCGACCTCGATATGTGAAATCGTCTTATGCCATATGTACTGAGATTGTTCGGGAGACATGGTCAAAGCCCGCTCTGATATCCGAACCGGGTGGGAAGGCCCCGAGGAAACGAACCAAGTGACCGGGTGCCTCAACTTGGGCGTATACTTATTTCGGTTTGTATTCGCCTTTGAATGGTAATTACATCCACGAAAATGGTGGTAATGTGAGACCCGTAAAAGAGTAAAGGCACTTCGCACAGATAAGGCACATGGCCTACTAAGGTTAGCTACTTAAGTTTTGCCACTGTGATAAGTGTCCAATACTTCGGGGTGGGCAAGGCTTAAAGCGTAGGGATGGAATGAGGTAGGTGAGAGAAACGCTTCATTCCATTTCGAAACTTCCGTCCTTCCCCTTGGATAATTGCCCATTATGGGTCTAACAAGCCCCCCCTCGCTTTGTTTTCCCAGGTTGCTTAAGTTGAGGCGGCCAGGAATTTCTGTTCCTCCTTCCCGGGGACAGAACCGAACCTTCACGGACGAGATGGGCCCGTATGCTTCAGGTTGAGAATCAAGCTCTCAAGCAAGAAGTATCAAAAAACCCGAAAGCGCGGCGGGCTACCCGTGAGGGCGATCTCTATATGAGATACCATAAAAGCGAAAGAGAGTGTCCAGAGCGAAATGGGCCAGAAACCAAGGTCGGTAAAATCAAAAAAGAATGTCCGACAGGTGTTCAAAACTCTCGAGTAGCGGGTCCGAAACTATACAGGGTTCACCGGTCAAACTAGGAAATTGCGTCCTATAATGGATCCAAACCATAGAAAACACCGGCCCAGTTAGCTCTCTCAGTAGCATAGTTGGATAATGGCACCGACCAGAACCCCAACTAGGCAAGGGGTAAATTCTAACCGGCCAGCCTGTCAAGCCTGACTGCCAGCCTGAAACAATAAAACCCAGAAGATCCAGAACTGAACTCAATTAGTTACCCCCTGGAACCATCCGCCCATTAGACAATGAAAAGAACAGGGACACGGACCAACCGGACTCCAAACTGAGCGAATTCGCCTAGCTCCAGTAAAGTGGATTCGGCCTAATAAGGGACCTTGAAGTAAGAAATAAAGAGGGTGATCGACAATAGACAGACCCGGATAGGCCAGAGGAAAACAGACGTTTGAGTGAAGAAAAGACTGGTCACAGGGATAGAATTGGTGGAAGGAGGTAGGATGGTGAAAACAAGATGGCTGGTAGGGGTGATCCTCAAAAGAAAAGCCCCGAAGAAGGAGCGCGTGAGCGAAAGAGAAAGGCGCTCGCGTGAGAAGGCGGATTCAAAGTCTGAGAAATCAGATAAGGAAGGGGCGGCTCCGGCCTCAAAGGCCTACGCTGGCTCCGAGCACTTCGTGGCTCTCCGCGGCTACGAGCACTTCGTGGCTCTCCGCATAAAGGGAGGGAATACCGAAAGACCTTCGGCCCAACCAGACCCCTTGAGAAGGATCCGGCAGAAGGAATTTGCCATTGGCCCCGGATTCAAAATCCGAATTAAAAAAAAAGGTAGCCGTAGGGGAACCTGCGGCTGGATCGAATCCCCAGAATCAGTCAAGGTAGGCAGGTAAGGTTGCTTTCCTTATTG
>Ga0316215_1000027_pt1 | contig 26176 bp, 16 predicted proteins | sample NRE5metagenome_FD_207796 | JGI IMG/M metagenome (GOLD analysis project Ga0316215, IMG submission 207796) | Spruce roots microbial communities from Maridalen valley, Oslo, Norway - NRE5 | ecosystem: Host-associated > Plants > Roots > Unclassified | place: Norway: Oslo | collected 2017-09-15
GTCAAGGAGGGCAGGAAGCGTGACAAATCCCAGTGGCCAGTTATCCGGCTTGACTCGACCTTCTTTGCTTTGCCCGAAATCTCCCTATTCAGACTGACACGGCCCAGCTAGAATTCCCCCCCCCCCTTCACAATAGTAACAACATCCCCATGAGACATATAGACAGGAGGTGCTATTTTATGGGTCCACCCGAGAGAGAATCTTCCATTACCAGTTGGGCGTGATCCGTAGATCCCCTGCCGCCCTAGAGTTGGTTGGGTTGTTTGCTGCTCAGGAAGGACACGTGCTCGTGCCAAGTTCTCCTTGTAAAGCCATTAGTTATTGGGAACATTGCAGTGATAGGTGCCATTCATAGTCTGTGGGGGATAGCTGTTGGTTGCATGAGTCCGTGGAATATCCAATCCCCATAGGTAACAACTTCCAGCATGAGTAGTGGCAAATCCGTTAGGCACACATACAGCTGCCTTCTCCACCTCTAGTTCTCTACAATGGCACCACTTCTAGAGCAGCACTTCTAGAAATGGCACTTTCTAGAGAGAGCTAGAATTGGGAATAGTTACATAGGTAGAATAATCCATGGGAGATATAATCTGCTATAAATCCCCTAGGTCCGCTTCTATAGTTAGTGTCCAATGGGGATCAACAAGGGGAAATTCCAAGTATATGAGCGCATATCTACGTTGACCTTGTCCATTGTAAGAGGTTATCCTTACCTTAGCAACCTTAGCAACCACCATTCCCTATTAGATTTTTCTTTCTGGAACTAGGCCATCATTTAATGAACTTGCCCTAGTGGCAGGGCAGCAGGACGTCTTTATATTGAGGAGGCTCAACCAAACTCGTATATAGATGTGTAACTTTTCCATCGGCAATTGTAAGTAATCTTCTTAAGATGTAATCTGAAGCCGATAGGAAGGAGAAATAAGTTTCCCCACCAGGCCTAAGGGAGAAGGAATTCTATAGCTCTTCTGGTTCCCACGTAGTTGGTGAGGTGAGTGAGTGAGTAAGGTTCATTGCCTCCCTTACTATACTTGCCTTAGTCCATAGTGTAAGTAGTTCCCCATAGAGTAAGGTCTAATAGCTGTTGTAGAGTAAGTTACTAGCCCAGGACACACTAGATAGACTAGCCGTATGAACTAGCACTTGAGACTATTAGCTTTGTCCATGCACTCCATAGAGTTCAAGTCTTATCTTATGCCGATACTCGTGCATCTCATTTACCTTTTCCATTGTGTTGATCCCAATTCCCATACAACTACTAGTTCTAAATTAGTGTGCAACTTGTAGTTAAACTAATAACGACTATAGTGCAACTAGAATGGGAATAATCTGCAGGTGATCCAATGGGAATCAAGGGGAATCAGTGCCTACTTCTCATTGATATACCAGCTCGCATGGAGAAGTTGAACTTTTCCGTAATGAGTAGTGCAATCTTAGTGCACCTACCTCTTGCGATTCTTTCGATATCGCATAATCTATACATTTAACTTGGACTCGCATCTCTACGTTGCTCCCCGGCCAGATCTAATTCTACTGGCTCTATTCCAATCGTAGTGGCAGAACCAGAGAAATCCCATTTATATATAAGCTCGCATGGAGAAGTTGAACTTGTCCATTGTAACAACATGAGTGCAACAAACAACAGTCAGAAATTGAGTTGGATGTGTCCCGCTCTAGTGAAGAAGTAAGTTGTATCCGTGTAGTTCCATTCCAAAAGAAATGAGAGAAGAACCCCTCCCTCTCTACCTGTGTGTGCCTCTATAACTCTAAAAACCTAGCTTCCTTCCAGCTTATTCCTACGCTTCCGTCGATTGAACTTCTTCCCACCTCACTTTCTTTGACTCGCATATCTACGTTGAACTTGTCCATGTTCTAGCAGCCTTCAGATACAAGCCTTAGGCGGCCCGTCTCTCTGTAGTCCCTAGTTGCCTTAGTAAAAGTTGAACGGGTTTTTAATAAGTTCCAGAAAGCAAAGTAGAGTTCTCTAGTGCACTAGTTCTAATAAAGCAGTAGAGAGTAGAACCCCAGTCAAATTGGCATGTCACAAGAGAAAGTAGGATTTGTAATCTGAATATGCATATGATGTAGTCCCGTGAGGTTGGGTAGCCACCACCTTGGTCTCGCTAACCCCATGTTCGTTCCCACCTTACATTGGAGCAGCCATCCACCTTACATTGGAGCTATGTTGCAGCCATACACAAGAGAGTAAGGACAAGGCGGCCTCCATTGTGTCCTAGTCAAATTGCTTAGTTAAATATGAAACCTAATCATCGGGGATATAAAATGGAGATTATTGTTAAGAAACTCTACCCTTGAAGATCGTTTCTCCTTGGCTTTTAGGTTGAGCGTGAATGCTGCTCTAACTTTTTGCATATCTGCTCCTTGCTGTCATAATTTGTAATCTATGTATGCATTCTTTAGTCCCATGCCCTACGAGTTCATTCAATCCAAGTGAAAGCCCCCGTTGTCTCCTTCCCGTGAAAAAGAGAATAAGCATAGGTTCTAGGTTTTCCTAAGCTCTCCGTTTCCTAAGCTCTCTGGGTCCCATGTAACAAATAAATAGTCAATCTCTATTTTAGACCAGTCATACCCTATAGTCCCCATCATAGCCAGCTTGTTGTCATAGCCCCATGACCTGAACTAAGCTATATCCAGTGCAGCCAATCCATTGAAACATTATAAATCCCGGTCCTTGTGGAATAGTATAGCAATAGTCAATCATTGTCAGGTAATAAAAACATAGGATAGGCTATGACTAATGGGGGAAATCCATTCATTGTCACCTGTATAAAACTAAAAGGCAAAGTAAGAATATGGATCTCGAGCACGAAGGTCGTCAGGTGAAAACACTTATCTTACCAACGGTAAGCATCTCGCTCTCTAAAACCAGAATCTCAATCTCGCCCATGAAGGTCAGAAACTGGGTCTCTATCTTGAACATCATAATCTCTACCACGAGCATCACAAAAATCAGCATCTAGATAACAGTCAGGAACTGGAACTACTAGCTATGGGACTGAAGGATATGAAACTGGTGGGGGTGCTGCCTCTTCCGCTGCTTTTGGTACTTCAGCACCTGGTCCTGAAGCTACCCTTGCCATTGTAGTTGTTGGTGCTACCTATGCTAGTGGATCAATAGAATCAACAGCATAACCCACATCTGTCTCCGCTAGTGGATCTGCTGCTGGATATGGATGGGTCTACTGGATATGCTTCTGGGTATACTGTTTCTTGCTCGGTAAACTTAGTAAGCTGGATAGTAAACTAGGTAAACTACTGGACTGGTTAATCACTTGCTTAATCACTTGCTTCATCCACTGAACCATTTAAAGGGGCATAATATACTGGTTCTTCAACTGGTTCAATAGGAACTAGAATTGTTACTGGATAAACTTGGTAATCGACTGAATCAACTGGACCAGTAGAGTCGTAAACTGACTCACCGGTGGCTAAATCACCCGAATCACCTTTTGCTTCACCGACAGCATAACCTATATATGTGAAAGAATCAACAGACACGACAGCAGCCACTAAACCCCATCTCTATTCAGGTCACCACTACTATGAAGGAAATCCAACATTAATGATGGCCATATGTAGTAGCCGTATTAGCAGTAGGTATTATGGTCTTAGTTGGTATAGGCACCCGAACCTACCCTCGTCTACCCCTATCATCGGACCAGACACCGCTGAAACCAATCCCACTCCGGGCGCTACAGGAACAACTGCTGCTGAACCAACAGGATCAACGGCTGCTGCGTCAAGGGCTGCGTCAGCGGCTTCTTTCCCTTCCTTTGTCCGTGCTACTGATCGAGGACCTGGAACAGCTGCTTATATAGATAGCTCAAATGCTGCTACTAATGCTGCTGGCTAGGTAGGGGTAGTAGTAGGTAATGCATATAGGTAATGTCGTGTTTTCGGAACAGGGTAGAATGTACCAAAAGTAGGAACAGGCTAACCAGTGGGTGAATAATAGACTTCTGCAAGAGAAAGCAGCAGCTCCGGGCACATCTAATAAAGATCCGGATCCCACGCTAATTGATGCAGTTGTTCATGTTTCCGTTTTACACCCTCCATCCAGTTATAGATTCATAGCGAGCAGATTCAGTTCCATGCCCAGATCTAACTGTCAAGCTATAGGTAGCGGGTGTAGTTATAACGGATGCCTATCCAGGTGCAATTGATCCGGGACCAGTGGACTAAGTTTAATCAATCCCACCAGGAGCAGAGACGATAGAAGCATAACCAATTATAGTTTAACCACCATCAATGGCAGATCCAAATCCATTTGAAGCATCCGTCGTAGACCCGGTTGTCTTACCACCATCAGCGGGAGAGGGAGCATCTGGGCCTGCATCCTGACTTTGTCGAGAGCTAGTTGGAGCTCGATCAGATCCCGTGGACCTAGTTGACTGAGCAATTGAAGTTCCAGCTTCCTTCCCTTCGTTCGGATCCAAATGCCTATGTGGGTCATCCAGTTTCACCTTTTGATTTGGTGAACTCAGTTTACCCTGTTTCTCCGGACCCCGTTCCAGGTGCAATTGATCGGGAACCAGTTAGTTTAGAATGTAAGTGATCCTTACCTTACCTCCAGCACTCATAGTTCTCGACCCAGGTGGAGATCCATATCGAAATTGAAAGCCCCCAGAAGCATTGGATAGTCCGTTACAAAGGAAGTTGACCGGGGTGGATCCAGTTCCTTTCCTATTGAAGATTCAGTTGATTCCGTGCCAATTACATATGCAGTTGGAGTTCGAGATCGAGTTTACCTGATTAACCGAGTGTAAGCAGCACATGTTGCATTTGAATCAATTGAGAAACCAGTTGTTGTGTAAAGTGGCTAAGCTATTGTGCCTAAGCTTACGATGATTTTCCCGCCGTCTTTGCATGAGCACAGCTGCCGGATGAGCCTATGCTGGCCTGAAATGTGGGTCCTATTACTAATGGAGCCACGCTACACGAACGATCGATGTGGGCGCCTTAACCCCAAAGTAAAGGACGAACTGGGTGCTTAGAACTGCGATATCTAGCCCCCACCCCACCGGTCGCTCACTAAGTGGGACCAGCACCCAAGCCAGCAACATAAACAAAGCAAGCACCGGGGAGGAGATAGATTTCGCTTTCACTCATAACTTTGATAGAGCCAAAAAGAAAGATCAATGCTCAAAGTGAATCTGACCTTCTTTGGGTTAAAGTGGGGCTACAGCGCGTTTCGCGTCAATGGCCATAGAAATGGTTTTCCCTAATCCGCCTAAGCCTCTCTCTAACTGGCCCACCTCCCTCCCTTCTTACTTTCTTCGAGCTGAGCTTTTCTTCAATTCTCCAATAGCTGCAGAACAATTGTACCGCTACGCCCGGAATCAGAAAAGAGTGATCAGACCGGTAAGACGGATTGAGGGTGTCCGGGATAACCCAAATATGAAAAAGTTCTTAAATAAAACTTCGTTCTGTTGCGTTTTCCGGGGTATCGTTAGGTATTCTATCTGGGGTAATAACTCAAATTTTGATTTAGTAAACTCAATGAGTCGCGAGGTTAAAGGGGGTGGTGCTTACAAACTCTATGCATGCCCGGGCCCGGGATACAGGGTATTGCGTTACAACCTGCCCTGCCTTATTTAACAACCCCCCTTTTTACTTATGATGCGTTGGGTGGGAAACAAACGACCCATCACAGCATGGTTGGTTACCGCTACGCCCGGGATAAAAAAAGAGTTCACAGGCCGAAAAGAAAAGGCAGTAGGCCGGCCATCGAACAAGAGCTGCTGAATGAAACCGCACGAGCCATCGAATCAGAGCAGCCTAACAAACCCAACCGCAATTTATACCAGCCATCCCTCCCATCGATCCCATCCGGCTCACCCAGCGATCCAGCGATCCTAGAGATCCCAGCCATACCAGCAAGCAAGACCAGCCTTACCACGCCCTTCAATCGTGGGAATTTAAATACTTAAAGGAACGAAGTCGCTCATCCATCCGATGGGTGAGGTGGCCTATCGCTCTCAAATGGGGCAGGGGTCCTACTAAACCATAGCCGAGGTACGAAGTTAGGCACATCATGGTTTTTTAATCTATGTATGAGTAGGGTAGGATGTAGGACTTGCTCTGCCAACACGAACGCCCGGCTAGCCTTAATCACCCGCCGCCTAAGCTTATAACTGCCCTGCTCACTAGAGTAGAGCCTGGCCTGGAACTATGCCCAGAAGGAGGCTAGGTGTGATCCATGGGTGGGGGGGAAAGCCACTTAGGGAGGTAGCAGAGTTCTTCAAAAAGCCACTTTACTAAAGCCAAATTCGAGTTAGGGAACCCAGTTACCGATTATGCCTACGAACCCGCCCGGCATCAATCAAAAGGTGAGAAAGGATGGCTCCACGTAAATCTCCTTGTCAAGATCTAGTACGAAGGGGAATCAGCACTAGAACAATGAGATAGAGGATGTGTTTGGATGCCCCGGACTGGGTCTTCGGTTTCAATCACGAATCAAATCTGCTTTTGCCAACTATAGCTTGTGCCAGCCAGCTAGAAATGCAGGATTCTGTTTATTTGATGAATTGGTCAATCGAATCTGTCTTCATGACTAGCCCACGCACTATAGAAGAAGTAGGGGAGGAATCTGCTCTGATGCTGCAGTGGCCGAATCCTCTTCCAAATATTATATACTAGTTTCATGGAGCCCCCTGATGCTCTGCTGAGTCCCAGGACCAGTCCCTCTCTAGAATGGGGGGGTGGATACGAATCCTCTACCAGCCAGCAACCTATACTTTTTATTTACCCAATCTGTCACCGCCATTGATCATGGTCGGATCGGACACTGAGCTCAAAGTCACGATTTCTTTTGGTGAGTCATAAAGGAGGGCTGGAGGCGATGCGACTTGAGGCGAAGCGCCTTGATCCGTGAGAAGACGATGTTCCTGAAGGAGGCACATATTAGGTCCGTGAGAGGCTATAAGCCTTTATCCGTGAGAAGATGCTATGCGCCTTTATCCGTGAGAGGCCGAAGTCGACTTGAGGCGATGCAACCTTGAGAGGAGGCTTCAGATCCTCCTCTTGAAAGCCCTAGCCGTGAGAAGGGAGTCTTTATATACCCTAAAGGGGTTTTTATCCGTGAGAGGCAATGCGACTTGAAGCGACTTGATCTGTGAGGCGATGCGAGAGCAACAGGAGGTTATGCGACTTGAATTGGAGTTAAGCGCGTCTTAAAACCCACAGTGAGAGGCATGTAAAGCCAGGTCATTTACACAAAACAACCAGAAATACGTCCAGGCACACCTGTGCTATAGTAATCCGGTCATTCCTGAAGCAATACGCCTCCGCAAGGCGGGTGATAAGACCCAGCCTTCATAACCTCTTAAAGACGCCAGGGAGGTAATTCCTCCTACAGACGCTAGGATGAGAATCCTAGAGCGCAGATGGAGTCTTCGACCAAGCTAGAGCTTGATGTCTGCGCCGAGATAAGACCAGGTTACGTCATAAACTTATATGAAGGCGGGTTGCTACTTACATGAAAGGGAAAGCTCAAAACTCAAGGGTGTTAACGCTCACTCATCATATGGGTGAGGGAGAGGGGTCCGGTTTCTCGGTTTAGTGTGGAGGGAGGCGCTCTTTGTTGACCTTTCAGAGGACATGTTGTAATGTGAAGCTGGCAATACGTGCTTGAGTCGATGATCAATCCGCCGTTCAATACCGGCAAAGGCCCCGTGGTTGGACGGGAATAGATAAGAGGGGAAAAGGAGAGCAAGCACTCCGTACCTCGCTTCGTCTAATTTCTAACTGATACGCCACCTCGCCCCTCTCCCTAGGGTCTTCGCAACTTAGGAAGCCGAACCAAGTCCGATAGGTCACAATTTAGAATGTGAAAAACCCAATAAACTGGAAGAAGTAACTGAGTGGCTAATGGCGTTACCTCGCTCTAAAGGTAGGTGTATTCCCTTCTGCTCAATACCCGTCTCGGCATCATAGCAGTACTCTGCTGGGTCTTACTCACTTATTTCCCCTCGATAGCTACTCTAGGTTTGTTCCATCCTAATAGCAGTATTCCGGATTTTATCCCAAAGTGTCTCCCCAAGATGGCTGCTCGAGAAGTGTCCCATCACTATAACAGTAATTCGGGATGTGATCTCGGCATAAAGGTCTTATTATGAAGTCTCCGTAGGAGTCTGGGCCCGAATAAGGAAGGCTTATATGAACAAGCCTAAGACCTTTCCTATCTCACTCGCTAACTTTTCTCTATTGAAGAGCATTGATGTATAGGGTTTATATTCACTAAATATTGTAAAAACCTCCTACCTCGGGCGAGTCACCACTACGTGCCTTCGTATCTCTCCTTCTTACTCGACTTACTCACTTACTTACTTATCTCTCCTTTCATCAATGCCTCTCCCTTTTGTCGAGCCTGCTTGCGCACCCTATTTAATTTTAATTCCATCGCAGTTCACTTAGCATAAACCCAATTTCCCTTCTAAGAAACCATATCGGTTGAGCCGTTCAAACAATGGCTGGTCTTGCTTTTTAATATTTCATCAGCTAGCCGGGACGATATATCAATTCAAGTTGGGCAGGATCTATCTCTTCTCATTTGTTCAAATTGGATATGGGGGGATGTGAGCAACCCTTACTTCTGCAAAGAGCGGGTAGCGGTTCTTAGAGCGCGAACAGTTCTAGATCCACCGTTACCAGTTCGACGTGCACAGGAAGGAGGCGGTTCCAAATGCGTGACCTGTTCTTGATAACACGTGCCCAGTTAGTGAGTGAGTAAGTGAGGGGCATTCCCGATAGCCCATTACATGGTTTTCTACGTGACCAGTCTCGATTACACGTGCACACGATAGGATGGATGTTTTCGCGCTAGTTCAGTATTACCAGGAAAGGGAAGTAGTTTTACGTCCTTGTTACATCACAGGAGGTAATTCATTCTAAGTGTGTAACAGTTCAACGTTGACAGGAGGTAATTATTCTATTTGAATGAAGTCAATCTAGAGAAGACACAACTCTCTAGTTACTTTATTATACGTAATTACATATATAATTAATGAACGCATAATTACATATATAATTATTGAATGCATAATTACATATATAATGAATGACTGGAAGAATTGCTCACCTGAAGCATGAGGGTGAGGAAGAACTGCATTCAAATCGAGATATTCTGAAATTGACTCGTATCATGTCGGTAACTAGAAGGAGCTCATTACTTTTCTTTCTTCCCCTCAAAAGAAAGAAAGAGCTCTCTTTGTCAGGACTTTCCTGGACCAATTTTGGTAACTGGACCAACTGGCTGTCACTAAGTTGAAGTTATGGAGTGAGCCTTACTGGCTGGCTGTAACGAACCTGGCTTTGTCAAGACACTTATCTATAGGATAGGATGGGGGGGCTTTGTAAAGACCTGGCTTTGGCCTTGACTTACTTCCTGGCCCAAGACACCACTACTACTTTTTCCCTGGCTGGCCCTGGCATTATATATACGGCTATTTACCTCCTCATAGCTTTGACTCTCGTCTCGTCAGCTTCTCCCTTAGAACCCCCTCATCAAGGAGAACATCTTTACACACCGAATCCATTCATTTACTACTTATTTGGAGGGGTTAGATCGAGCTATTCTTTTATTACTTATCTGGTATTACTTATCTGGAAGGGTTAGATAGATTGCTAGATAGATTGGGAGCTAGATAGGCAAGATAGGGACAGACAGCTAGACAGATACTTATTGAGGAGCAGGCAAGCTGGCAGGCAAGCAGGCAAGCATTAAAGCATTAAAGCGGGCAAGCAAGGGTCGGGTCACAAACTTTCTATATGATTTTCGGGATGGAATCTTTTGCTTTGAGGTTCAGCGCCTTTATGCTTGCTCGCTAGGGGTAGGTCTGCTGTTTCGGGGCAGGACGGGGCAAGGCAGGCGGGGGGCACGGAATGAACCCATTCGGGGTGGACGCTTCGCGGGAGGGATATCGTGCTTTCATTTATACTTCGATGCTTATTTACGTTGCACCCAATCGATGTGCTTTTTTCTTGATTGATTGATTCGCCTCGACAAAGCTTAATTGATTTATTGACTCGCCTCATAGACTTTGACTCACCTCATAGACTTTGATTGATCACGCGTACTTACACCAATCCTTTTTAAAGTGATCATTTTCACCAGCAACCTTAAGTAACCAATCCTCATTTGAAAGTAACCAATCCTCATTTGAGTGAACGATGAATACTTTCACCAACATGTTTCATAGTCTAGGTGAGAAGGCATAGTCCGAGAGGAGGATACTCATGGGCTTACTTAGTTACTAATTGATTTACTTTGTGATTGATTGTTTCGATATAAACCTATACCTATAAGCGCTTGACTGTAAGGCAGAACCCTAAGGCAGAACATACTCAGGTCAGACAGGACCCAAAGGCATACTCAGGTCAGGTAGACTTAGGTGAGGCAGATTCAGGTAAGGTAGATTCAGGTAAGGTAAGCTCAGGCGAGACAGATTCAGGTGGGGACACCGGAAAAGAGATATTTTAATGACCCGCTAGATTAATGACCCGCTAGTATTGACCTAACCGCTTTCATCAAAGTGAGCAGCTGATACGGACCACTTTCCTTAAACCTTCAAGGCTTCAAGGTTAGCATGCATAAGCATAAAGTAAGAACTCGTTACACCTATCTTCCTTTCGCACTTATATTACTTTTTAAGAGTATAAGGTCAGGACCCCAATGGGCGGTGCCTACCCTCAAGCATAAGGTCAGGACCCCAATTGCGATGCCTACCTTCCTCCTTCATAAGCGCGTAAGGTAAGGAACAAGTTGACTTATCTACAAAGGACCTTCTTAGAAGTGAAGTTGGACCGGCCTAGGAAGGGCCTTATTGTTAGGTCATCACCTTATGCCTTATTCAGATTTGGGGGGAAATTACTGCATACAGTGTGAGAAGACAGCAGCTCTGGGGTAAGGTAAAAAGGTTAGGGGGTTAGAACCATTACAACAGTCATCTTTTCTTATTCGCTTAAGAGGGCGTACCCAGGGTAGGCATTGATGCTCTTGAAGCGTATTCAAACGTTAGGAAGCTTGGTGGAGGGTGAGGTCAGGTCGGGAGAGACGACCAGGAAGGAGGGCGAGACCAGAGGTAAGGCGTGGGACATACTTATTCTTTTCTTGTTTGCCTTTGAAACATGTATCAAGAGCAGCAGGCAGCACTCACTTCATTATAAAACGTTAAGAAGCTTGAAGCCAAGGAGGGTGAGGCCAGGTCGGGACAGACATATTTTATTACTGACTGGTATTGACCTAATCTTTCCTTCAACCATTTTCTTTAAAGGTGAGCGTTCATAAGCAGCGTACGTAAGGAGAACAATCGCACCTACCTTCCTTCCTTCATACGCGTAAGAAGGTAAGGACCGATCCTTTGTGTCAGCGCCGGGAAGATAAGTTCCTGCGATGATCGAGAAAGAAAGAGCGAAGACGCCATGTTTTGCACGTCACAAGTGCGCTATTTTCGAGTGAAATTGATCCCTTTTCGATCGAGAGTTCCAACTAAGTGAATTAGCCCGCTAGCTGGCTCTACCGTTTAATTAGTTGAAGTGCCCACCCTAGCGAATAGTTTACTATTTCCCCCTCATCCCAACCCAGCTTAGACTAGATAGGGTGAGCATAATCTGTTCGTAAGAGTCTGCCCCGCTTGCATCAGTTTATTATCTACGTATTAACAAGTGCTGCAATTCATAGAAGGGGTTTGAGCTTTAACTAAACCAATCATTCCATGCTTTTCCCTCGGTATTATAAATCAAATAGTAACTTCGTTCGGCTTTTTGAAATGAATATGCTTCGACCAGAGATTCAAAAAGATAGAATAAGGTGAACAACTCTTTAAATTACTTATTGGCCCGAGACCTACTTACTCGGTGATCAAGTAACCAACCTTCATTAGACTAGGTTCTTCGTTGATATTGGATTCTATTGATTGGCATTTCATGCTTCATGGAAGGATGAAGTATTTCTTTTTTCTTTATTGAGACCAAGAGCGTATTGGCCGAGGACCATATTTATGGACGGGGAGGAACACTCAGGTCAATGAGATTGGCATCGCTTACTAGAGTGGTATTGAAGCACGCTAAAAGGCCATTGAATCAGTTTGAAAAATATGTAATGAACTGTTTCTTCTTTGTGAAAGACTCTTTCTTCTTCTTCTTTCTTAATGAACTTAATGAATGATTCTGAACTTAAGTGAAAGGAATTACGTAGCGCTAAAAAGGCTAAGAGAGGCGGGTATACCTCTCTGAGAGCCGGGCATACAGACTTATGAAGAGTTCTTCATTTTCATCAGTCTTATAAAAGCCCCCCTTGGTATCATCATAAGGGAGTTGCTCATGTAAGATAAGCTAGTTGGTTCGTGAAAACAGGTAGCTCATGAGAAAACAAAAGTAGATTGGCTCATTATCGGGGTTTTCCTCTCCGGAAGCCGATATCAAATCAATATTTTGTTCACCCGACTTCTACCATCATCTCCCAACTGTTTGCTATATTTATTTGCTTGACAAGTCCTTTATTGATTTGCTTGGCACAGTAACAGGTTCTAGATCAATTGCTATTCCTTCTTCCCTTCTTCCTCATATAACTCATTCACTTAGTTGCTTTCGTGTAAGCTTCCTTTGACAAATATTTATTTTCAAGTGAGTCTCTTTCTTCTAGCGCCCCCTAAGCTTATATTGCCTCATAAAATGCCTCATAAAAGCCGGGCCATCGGGCATGTTCAGGTGGTGTGGGGACCAGAGCAAAAGAAATCTATTCTTATTGAGCCGAGACCCTTCATTCAAGGTAGGAATATTTGGGTAAAACGGGCTATTCAGGTAAGAGAAACGGGGAAGTTGGGTAAGACAGATAGGGCTAGTAAGTAAGGAGGGGTCCTGTTTTATTTTATTGCTTGCTTTATTTTGTTTCATTTTCCTTCCTGCTTTATTCTTTTTCATTTTCCTACCTGCCTTTGCTTGAAGGGTACATTTACACAATTACTAAAAAAAGAAGATTGCATTGTAAGATGGCACATCATAATCATAATCTTTTCTTGTAAGAAAGCATCGTGTAATAGATAGCGTTGTAAGATCGCATTGTATTGATCAAAGAGAAAAAAGGCTGCATCATCATAAGGTTGCATCATAGAATTTCACCGACAAGTAAGGGAATTGCATCGAAAGGTAAGGTTCATCGGTATGAGAGACTATGGTAGAATGACTTACACCTTTCTTTTCTATTGACTTAAGATTAAGATTGGCCAAGATTGGAGATAACACTCGCAGAGCTGCGGTAGGCAGCGATAACCGTGTGTTAAAAGGGCCATTGATACAGTTTGAAAGATTGGTTATATTCGCTTCTTCAACCCAACCTTTATGACTTTATTGGGGTTAGGTTCTCCTTCAACCCAACCCTTCCTTATGAATGACTTGAATAGAGCAGGGCTGGTCTCAAACTTGACCTCAACCTACTGAAATAGTGAGAAAGCGAAAGCAACTAATCGCCATTAGGTCAGGTTCATTGTTATTGGATTCTCCTGATGGTGGTATAGGATTATATTGATTAACACTCTATGGCAGGCACGGGATAATGAATTAATTCTTCCATATATTATTTTCTTTCTTGAGAAGCCGAAGCATCATATTATGAATGATTCACAAGGCCCCTCGTCGCAGGTAGACTGGAAGTGGTTATAGAACGCGCTCAAAAGGAAATTGAGATGGTTTTCGAGATAAGTCAGATGCGCTTATCGAACCTGATCTGCAGCTTTCTCTTTGACTGAAAAGCATTGAGCTCTGAAAAGCATTGATCTACAGCCTCCCCTAAACTACAGCCTGGCTCCTAAACTATAGCCTCCTCCTATGACTATGAGGTGGGTAAAAGTCTAGTTAATTCGCCTAGGGAGAGAATTGTCAAGCTGTTTGCTATATTTATTTGTTTATTTGCTTGACCAGTCCTTTATTGATTTGCTCGCTTGAAAGAATTCTTTGCTTGAAACAGTCACAGGTTCCAAAGAGCTACTCTTTCCTTCACAGGGTTTAGAGAGGCATTTCTCCTTCCTTAGAGAAATTATTTTTATATTCGCTCAAATTATTCACTTAGGTTGTTGGTAGTGTCCATGTCACCTCCTCTTTGATTTCAAAAAAGATTGGCCTTTCACTTCGATTGTTTCGCATTCCCAAAGGTTTGAACGTTAGGTCTTGATGATGTATAATAACTTTTCATATGAGCCTACTTGATCCTTCAAGTGGGAAGCAGTATCAATCAATTCTTCAAGAAGTGAGCATCTTCTTTCATTCTTTCTTTCGAGCAAGTAAGCATCCTCAAGGAATAAAGTTGAGAATCTTTCTGATAACACCCTTCCTAAGCTTGCTTTTTACCGCCAACTCTTTGCTTACCTTCGATAGCTCAGGGTCATCATGTTCAACCTAGCTCAGGTAAGGTAGTTCCAATCCTTTTCATAAGGTAAGTACAACGCCCTATTTTTCGATGAAAAACCTGATCTAATCACTTATTCTTCTAAAAGGGTTCTCAAAGTACCCTTTAACTTAGTGGTTCTTTTCGGTGAGAGAGTGAAAGAAAACTTATTAATAAAAGCTAGATGTAAATCGAGAGATCTACCCCTCTAAGATTGAGAACTGGTTAATCGATAAAGAGCATGCTCAAGTCTAAGTGCTCCTTTGCTTGCTCAATCCCGGTTTGTTCTTCGCTAACAAGAACACACATCGAAAAGGAATAAAACTATAGAGTGCTGGGTCAGTTGATTTTCTCTTTATCTCATTGATGATTCACCCTCCGATATAAATCTCATTGAAAGCCTTCATTTCTCGTTGAAAAGCCCTACCCCAATCCCTACTCGCTCAGGTCAGGTTTTCCAGTGATATAACGAAGGCAATCATCAAGCAACAGGCAACTTCTCCTCCCGAAGAGCACTAGCGGCCAGCACTAACTCTATTGAATAAGCCACCGCTTATCCCTAACTCGATCAGTCGTTGGCCGGAAAGGGGAGGAGGATAATACCACTAACACGATCACGACAATTAGAAGGTAAGGCTCTCGAATCGGATTTTTCTTTCTTTCGATGCTATCATGAATGAAAACAACGACCACTGAACTCTTTTTGCTGTTCGAGAAGCCCTGATTCATTTAGTATGGAGGACAAGTGTCTTGAATATGAGCATTTGAAAGAGGTCCTGGCTCGATCGATTGATCTTAGAAGAACATCAAAGAAGAAAGATGAAATGCACATTTGATAGATTGATTCGAATTAGGGCTTGAGCAAGCAAAAGAGAGGGGATTAGGGCTATTACTATTATCCTACCCCGAACCTGGTCGGTCTGGTTGTGGGTGGTCTCATAGTATTAATATAGTGATTCGGCTCTCTGAATGCGGGCAGCCGGGAATGTTTTCTATAGGGGTATTAGACACCCTCGGGGTATCTAATCTTTCGTTTTATTTCGACAACCCAACCCTCCTTGATGAATCAATGCTCAAGACTTTGATCCATAGCAAGAATGATGTCGTAATACATATTTAGAGATATATAGATGAAATTATCCCCTAGCCACCACTATATTATACACATTGATTCAATGGATAGGGGTTAGTAGTTCTCATTCAATGGAATCACTTCTAACCAGTACCGATCTCTATTTATCTTCTGGCTTGTTCTTTGCCAGTTATTAATACTATGTGTCCATTTTTGGCCCGGGCTCTTGAGAGCACAAGAGGTCAGCCCTGAGGGGTAACTATATCCAAGCTTGATGGCTCGAGTTCTCTCTCTTGATCAAGAACATGAGAGAACACATGAGAACATGATTGATTCATTCGAGTGAGCACTCAATCAAGAACAAGATAAAGAGCTAGCTTAGAGCTTTTGAATGATAGCTTGAGTGGAACATGAGTTCGAGAACACCTTTTATGATTGATCAATCAATCAAGAGCTTGAGTGAAAAATGCTCTTAGACTTGATGGATCGAGTTAACACAAATTGAGTGAGCAAGAGCACTCTTAGACTTATATCGATCAACAGAGTTAACACACTTGCTTGAGCAAGATCAAACTACTGTTCACCACCACTGTTCACCACCACTATTTTCCACTTTTGATAGATCCGTTTTCGAATTGCTTTTTCATTCATTCATGTGATCATCATTCAAACATTTTTACAATGGTCCGATTTAACGAAAAACAGAGGAGGAAGTCTAGATTCAATGTGTTCTTGCTCATCATTTCGTAAAAGAATATAGGCATTATATATAATCAGGAGGTTGAGCAAGAATGAGATCTCAAATCGAGGAACAGATCTGGTGGTTGGTTGGTATACCTTCGAACACAAGAACAACACATGAAGGATGGACTCTGTCTTATAAGGAACCTGGATCAATGGTTTGAGTTTTCTTTCTTCCAAATGTGCTATTATCCTCCTCCTCCTCTGATCTTGAGACATTGAAAAGAAATCGGCTTTTCCCTTGCCTTTTTGAAAAGGGTGGTGTAATGAATGGTTAAAGGTCTTTCATTTTCAAAACAAGGAAAAGATTGTGTTTGAATGGTAAGATCAGAGGAGCATGATCAAAACATGATGTGAAAAAGGAGGTTAGAGTAGAGCAGAAGGAAGAACACACTAAGAAAACTATTGAGTTAAAACTTGTACTATACCCCCTATCTTGATTAGAACATCAAAGATGAGCAACACTCGACTACTCTACTAGCCTTTATCATCACTTCTTCAGATCAGGTGATTGATTGATCAATGCTCTCCTCCCTTTTTAATTGATTCAAATGGTCCGTGGCGGGAGGGGGAAAGGTCTGATGAGAGTTCATGATCGATCAGAGCTTGAGAGAACACATGAGAGAACAAATTGAACGAGAACACCTCCTACAAGAGCACACTTGATCAAGCTGATACTCGAGCACTCGAGTGCTCAATCAAGAGAACTCGTTGGTGTTCGATTACCTTCGATGAGGGTAAGGGCTTCAATCAAAGTGAATAAATCTGGCGGTTGCAAAAGCTACTGAAGAAATGAAGGTCTAATCAATACATCAAATGAAATTGAATATCCCAATTAGTTGGAATTAGTCGATCAAATATCCAACCCACTTGCTTGAGTATAGTAGGTTGAAGCCGCCTGCCTGAATTAGTAGGTTAGGTAGATTTCATACGTTCATTTAGCAGGCACAGCTACTGATCTGGTCCGGTTCTACTGAATTCACCTATTCAGCCTACAACCTGGCGCTCCGAAGCTGCACCCCTGCTTTTTTGGATGGAAGAGCTCATATCCTAAACCCTTCGATGGCGGCAGAGTGGGGATAAACCCAGCACATTTCCTCCGGGGCAGAACGTAGCCTGGATGGATTCTTTTGACAAAATTGCTTTCTGGAGGAGGGTGCATATAGATATATATTAAAGAAAGGGTTTACACAAGCCCGCCCCAACATAGTAAACAACTTGAGGTAGGTTTTGAAGGTTAGACCTCGAGCGGAGTCTGTAAGGGAAGCAAGAGACAGAATGATATAACGTCCGGAAGGAGACTTTACCCGGCTAGGAGTCGCGAGCTTAGATGCTGCCTTGAAGGAAGGAGCTTTTAAACTTGATCGATAATTAGACGAACTTCCTACTCCATAATATTTGAGGATGAGTAGGGTCTATCTAACTGGGAATGTAGGCACAACGTAACAACGGGTTCATATAAATCCGGTAGATCGAGCAGAGAAGGAATGGGATATCGAGATGATATTCTCGATAGAAATCCCTCTGAAGAATACTGTCGCAAGTATACTTCAGAAGCACCTTTCTTCTTTCTCGTGGTGATTGTCATAATATCGTAAATAAAGAACAGGGTTGTTCACCCGGAAGGGTTTATCCCCTCCCTTTGTAGTAGTAGCTACTGGGCCGACCAGAAGAGAAGGTTGACTGACTAACACTATTAGGGGTAATACTTGTATCCCTCCCCGATTGCCCCGTAGTAGGCCTTTACTTAACTAGCTAGCCAAGTTATGTATGCGGGTTGAATCCTTCAACCCCACCTGGCTGAACCTCAATCTCGCCTCCGCCTCAATAATGAATGAACAAGTTGGAGATGGAAAAAAAAGCAAGTTTTATAAGGAATAACTACCTTAGTTACAATGATTGATGGATAGCGAACTCAAGATAGATTCCCAAATACCCAGTGGGTGGCGAACAGAATATGGACATGAAGAGGGTTGGGCGATTCTCTACTGCTAACTCAGTAATTCGTCCCGAAAAACAGGTAGACGCGAGTGGCGGCTGCGTACACGCCAGTAAGGGCTATAGCGCTTCAAGGCCCTCAATGGATGGTTCTAGGCGATTTGGTGAACTGCCACGTCCAGCAAGGGAGTGTAAGGGGCGAAAGAAACCCCTTCAACGAACGGAATCTCCAAGCCCTATCCGCTTGTTGTAGGGATCATGCTATGTACGGCACCGAGAAACGTGACACGATTTGGAATACGGGATTACTCTTCTCTATTCTAGCCACTACTGATATGAGAGAGTTGCAGTCAAATTCATTGCATTGGATTTATGCGGCGAGAGACTGACCGCAGGCAGGATATAAAATATTTCCTACCTTACCCCCGCAAAACCAACCCAAAGAGTTCTCCAACCTGCCCCAACGATAAGAGAATTTAGATACCAGAGGCCCCAGGCATCTTTGGTAAAGCCCAAAAAGCACCATCCCTTCGATTCCTGCTTGCTCGAAAGTTGATATACACTGCAATCGTTGAGGTTTATAGAACACAGTTCTCACCTTCTATCTAACAGTAGTCGTCCAACAATCAGGTTTGACAGGCGTTTTCCATTCAAGAGATAGCTGCTCTATTATCATTTTGTTTCATCTTTTAGAAGAAGAAGATGATCATGTTTGTTCAAACACAAAAGAACATGAATAACCATCCCATAGGTTCCCTCCCTCCCCCATTGATGGCGAATTTCGATCTAATTGCTTGAGAGATCAGCAGCGCAGTCTTGAACGATTATTAAGTAGTCGCTCTATATAAGTAATTGGAGGCCCGATTGCAAGGGTTATAAAGCGGGCCCAAAATGGATCTATCACCTATAGGTAGAAGGCCCTTACCTTCTAACGAGACGACGAAGGAATAAGAAAACCCAGGTTGTTTCATTTCTATATGGGCTCATATTACTACGCTTTTAAAAACTCCTGATTCCGGATAGCCGACCACTCAAAACGTATATCTCTCATACTATTATTCCCACCCACACCCCTAAAAGCATGAATGATATTGGTTTAATCAACAGCATAGCCTTATTATAATCCCTACACTTCGCTAAAGATTATGAAGTGACCTTTTTCCTTGGCTTTATGCTATTCCTGGCTGGTTACCGAAACCTTCTCAATTATAAATACGTATTTATTCAATAGGTAAGACACTATACCAATCTTTCAATTTCCCTTCGAGAGTGAAAGGAAACAGCCTGCAAACAAGATCTTCTTGAACAATATTAAGCAAACGCAATCTAGATTCATAATTTATAATATGCTCAAATGCGATTGTTTTCCCTTCACCATTGAACTTCGGCAAGAGATCAACTGCCTTTCTTGGAGGGTCATGTAATGATCCTTGCAGACACAAAGCAGTGTTGTCCTCCCATACAGGAATTTGGAGCAGAGCCATTAGTTGTTAGTGCGTATATGAAAAGAATGGCTCCACGCGGGTCGACTTGTCCTTGTCCCTTCTTCTAGCGCCAAAATGTCGACGCGGGCAAATGACCCTCGTCAACCACATAGGCTTACCTGGTGAAAGGGCCCAATTAGATGTTTCTCCGTTGAAATGGCAAGCCCTCCGGTTATGGCCCGGTTTCCGTATGCAAGATAAGATGTTCTATTATGCTCTCTATCTAATCTAACCTAATAACTGTAAAATGCAGGAATGTAAAATTGGGGTGAATGCGGGTATTTAAATGCACCAAATGCAATATGAAACATGCAGCTAACTAAATCCTAATTAAAGGATCAAAGAACAAGATTCAGGTGTCCAAAGTCCCTGACCAGCAGGATATCCCAAATGCATTCACTAATGCCATCGGCTTGTCGGGATCCCAGGATTTCCGGAAAGTTTGAACCGGCTCTTGCACGCATGTTGGTTGTCGAGAGAGATAGCACTCGATCTTTAGTAAGCATGAAGCCCCTTTATTTACATTAATTCCTTTCCTGCTTGCGATACAAATACGAATAAATAGATGACGACAAATATTACGTACCCCGGTCTGAGGACAAAGATTTGAAATCATGGACAACAACTTTGTTTCATAATCTACAAGGACTTTCAGAATCAGCAGCAGATGATATGTATCAGTATAATTATTATATATATATATGCATAGTAATAGTAGTAGAAGGATAAGCATGAAAAGGAGGATGTTTAGAAAGCTAAGCATTAGAATGCGAAGGAGGAAGGATATCTGTGTCAATGGAGGAATGACTATGACTCTATCCTATATCAAGTCCTGGAAAATAGAGATGGAAATAGAGATGGAAATAGAGATGGAAATGGAAATGGAAATGGATATGTCTCAAGTCCTGGAGATGGAGATCAGGGGAAGCAAGCGATAGCGATCTTTAGCCTACTTATCTTATCTTCCCTTGCGGCGGCTGTATCAGTATCTGGCTTATTGGTCTCTCTCCCTGTCACCCTAGCTATAGTAGTAGCTTGGAAAGGGTTGTGATAAGGAGTCACCGTCGTCCCCTAGGTTTGATACTAAAACAGGGAGAGAGCGATAAATAGATGTAGACTAATGTAAGAGACTTGCCACTAGGGTTTTTATTGATCAGAATAGCCAGGAACAGATAAGTTACCACTAGATCTAGCTAGCTCTAAGGTAGGACAAGAACTTCAATTTCAGGTTTTTTTAGGGGGTGTAAGAACTGCAGATGGGTAGTGTAGACAAGTGGAATACGTAGAGGGTAATGAGTAGTACCTGATTTGGACACGGTCCGGACTAGGCTGCACCTCTAGAGCTGCGCATGCGTCCAGTGCCCCACGCACGCGTCCTAGACAAATCAGGAGGAAGATCCTCGATCTCAGGCTGATGACTCATGAGGAGATCTATGTCTGGAGCGAAGAGCAGAATCAGATCTGCTACAGGGTACTCTTTTAAAGCTCTTTCTTGCTCCTGGGCTAGAGTGTAGACCTGGAACTGTGCACGCATCCAGTGCCTTGCGCACGCGTCCCGGATGGATTAGGAGGAGAAACAGCGAACAGGGGCGGGTAGTCCCCGTGGGGACCCCTGTCTGGAACAAGCGGTGCGATCAGATCTGTAACGGAAAACCGGACCTGCAGAGCCACAAAGACAGACCAAGTGAAAGTCGACAGGTCCACGAAGATGCGACAGAGCAAGATACAACTAGATACGACAAAATAATCTAAAATATTCAAATAGTAGTGTAGGATTCTGCTTTTGGTACGCCAGTGTTGAAACCCTCAGATTACCAGTGACAATGTCCCCGAAATCGAACGAATGAGAAATCAATGAACAATAGTCGACAAGTAATCAAGAAGGCAACACTTCAATTAATTGGTCTCAACACAATTTTGGTATGTAAGAAGACCTTAACTTGTCGAAGATCTTGTCGAATAGCTGCAGAAGACTTTGAGAGCTGTGAACTTGCAAAGCGCTAGAGTATCAGAGGGCATGGGATCATAAAGACATGCGTTATATACCCATTTCTTTATCTATCATTATTATTAATACGTTATAAAAGTGGTATGGTTCGCATGCCGGCCCTACCTCGCATCCGGGTAAATAGCCTACGATAGTACTAAGATATCGAGGCGGGTGATATAGGTGGGTGGGAAATCCTAATCTATGCATGCCTAGGGTGAATCGGAGCAATCAACTACGACTTCAGCTGGTCCGAGGCATAATCAATTTTGATCAACCGCGATAACCATTCGATTTACCGTATAAAACCTACCTATCATTAGCGTTATTGGCCGGTTCCATCACAACCATATTTCTTTGTTCGCCTCAACCCGAGCATTGCAAGTTGTGCCAACCGTACCAGGACGAGGGATATTTAGGTCAACCGCTTCCTTTGATGGGTGAGAGCAACGGCGATAACTAGACTCAACGATATCGGTATCTGCCGCAGAGAATAGCTCCTTGGCATGCGAACGGGTGAAACAGCGGGGTATAACTGAGATCCATCAATCGCATATCCATCGTTTTGTGGTACTACTTGCTGCGTGGGGAGTCCAGTGAACCATAGCTAGAACATGCGGATAAGCCTAGATAGCCCTTCCTATACACAGCGGGCATTACCTCTATCGATGGCACGGGGAGTAAACACATGCATGGGAACCCTTCTAAAGCAGGGGAGGTCTCGTCCATTGAATCTATAGAGCATTGGATAGTGAGATCCGCAACCTCAATTCGATAATTCGTGTACTGCTTTCCTGCAGCAACTGTATCCGCATCAAACGCTCTCCTTGGCAGCCTTTTGTGTATTTAAGGGGCGTTGTATCGGGTCAAGGATATGAATCCCAAGATGTTTGAGTGATAGGCATGCACATGGAAACCTAGGACCTTAAGACTTGGCGTATGCATCAGCCCTTGCAGCAACCTGAACCTTAGTTCGATATGGACAGGGGTACGTAAGATGCCCGCCCAGCAATTGATGGAATAGAAAATGAAAGAAAAGCATAGGCATATTGGTCAACAGGAGTTATAGCTGGAACCACTTCTAAGGCTGAACCGGTCAATCCATACCTGTAACGGGGGTTTTTCTCTGGGCAAACAGAGGTAAGGGCTGGTTCTTCCGGGCTTACTACTCCCATAGTTGTATCGTCGTCGACCCCCGCGTATAAATAAATATGCTTACCTCGCATCTTGATAAACGGCCGATATAAGTAAGCATTCTCGTATCGAATATGACCAGCCGTACCACTAGGGAATTCCACTCTTATTGCTGAATGCATATACTTTGACTATTATTTATAAAGATAGCTTATCGGAAGTAAGTCAAGGCAGAAAAATGAGTATAGATTTTGCGCGTAAGATAGAAGTATTTGAGTCATAACGTTTTTTTTGAGAGATTTCACCTTAGACCACGAACTTCAGACCTTTCATTCTATATTTTGCCACAAAAAGACCATTCACCGAAGGCAGGCATTGATTGTTTGTCCGAAGCCCGGAACACAAGAAGCTATATATGATTAGTTTTATGCATCCATTAAGAATTTGGCTGGTATTAAACTATAAGTCTACAGGTATGTAAGAGACCTACCTCACTCAACCTTGTGGGCACTACTTTAATTCGATGTTGTAAAAAGGGAGGGGGCATCCATCCAGTTCTAGGCTTAGGCGGTTGAGGTTAAACTCTATTCAAAGTCCATCCATTACTAAAAGCAATCTTGATGAATATGCAATTTGGGGTTGTCCCGGTCGATCAAAAACCTCACCCTCGTACCTCAGGAGAGCGCCTCCGGTCCTCATCAAACGCGCTTTGTCTAAATCAAAGATGGGTGCCCGGTTGGGGGGTCCAAGTGTCATATTTATCCATCTGGGTTAAAAACCTCAATTTGTTATATAGGTAACTTGATTCATTTTCTAATTACTGTACCGCTACGCGCCTGAGCGCCTTCATCCAAAATTGTAACTTCAAAAGGCTCCCAACCGGCATTTTATAAAGAACAATTGTGTTGAGACGGGTTCGGAAGCATATTCATCCATCTGGGTCGATAACTCAAATTTGATTGAGCCAAATAGCCTCGTCCCAGCAAGTTCTGAATGCTCAGGAATTCCATCATTGTTAGAAATAAAATCCTAGCAATAAGGAGGTTATAAAGACTAGTCCCTGTTGGATATTAAACTGAAGGCTCGGTGGGTTGCCCAAGAATAATATGAGGTATGTAATTCTTGAATCCCATTTTATGAATATGCAATTTCCTAGGGTTGTTCCGGTTGATATAAAAAACCTTCCCAGACACGCATTTAATAGATCAAAGATTGGGTTTTCCGGTTTCCGAGGTATATTGATCCATTTGTGTCCCGAATTCTACTTTTTATTTATCCAAATAGCCTTATTTAATGAATAAAGGGTTTGTTATAAAGAGCCCTAAACTAGCACCCATATAAATAATATCTAAAAGGGATTTATCTAAAGACTACTAAAAAGGCATTTTAGAGGTTGATCCATCAAAAGAAGAAAGGATAAGGATCTGGCTAAATTGGACCTCGTCTAAAAGGATGGGTATGTATGGTTTTTCCTCTCCAAATATGAGGGTACGGATATGTCTTTCCGAACATGGATGGCTAGGATCAAATTGAAAGGATACGGGGCTGGTAGTCGATGCAATGAAAGGTCCACTGTTGATCAATTCGGATTCGCTGAGATCACTTTAATCCCCCGACCTGGTTACATCAAATGAAAGGTCGCTGTCGATCAATTAGCTGAGAGGGTTTCCCTTTTGCAGAGATCGTGAACTGCCTAATTATCTCTCAACAGCCAAAGCATAAGAGATCGTGCAGCACTTAACTTAAGAGACACGGCACAACAAACAGCCTTCTTCTCTCTCTACTGCCAGCCATTCACCAGATATCGTACGGTACTGAAGCTGAGGTCGTAAAGCAACTAATATCAGAGTTCTTGAACCATGAGGTAGGTGTACCGCGGAGCCAACAACCGATGCCTTCCACTCGATGCCTTCCTCTAAATACTGAGATCGAGTGTTCACTGCCTGATTCTCTCTATATGGCCCACACTGAAGCGGATGGCGTAAAGAACTGATGCTGAGGTCGATCGTGAACTGCCCGATGATTCTATCTCTACAGCCACACAAGGAAGCGGCAGAAATCGACGATAGCGGACGGGAGGGCAGAGATCGATCGTCAAGCAAGCACCGAGATCCTGGAAATGCCCTCTCTCCCCAACACTTCAGAGAAATGGCTGGAAAGTTGATGAGCCGATGAGTGTGTTGACCTTTAGCTCCATCTCATTCCGTCATCCCGAAACATAAGTGCTCCCAAGTCCCAATGCCCCCATGAGTAATGGCTGGGATGGTCGATTCGCCAGGCTAGCCGAGGACAGTCTCGTTCCCTTGCCACCCATGCTTTCCCGATTGCGGGATGGTCCATGAGCCGAGAGGGATGGTTTACTCAGATATCGTTTAACTGCCGGATGACTTGGATTATGGTTCATCAGAGAGCCTCGTTGGGATGGATGGACAGGCTTCGGACTGCTAGTAGGGAGGGATATGTACAGACAGTCAGAATATGCTTTGTTTATAACTTGCCTTTAGGAATATTAGGAGGGACATCTATATGAATGCACTCAGGAGGGACTGCTATGATCCCTTACCTTAGAAGCACCAGATGGATGGATGCATGGATGGGGCAGGGCTAAGCGACGATACCTCAAACCAAGAGAGAGTTACTACAGCTTTTTATATACGATTCACCTGTTGAGCATCATACGTCATACGCAGAAAGCCATACAGCAGGTCAGGGAGAGCGGGTAGATCGAGAGACTTTCAGTGAGAAGGGACTAGAGAGGAGAGAGCCATTCAGAGAAGGCAGGTAGGGCCTTTAACCTTAGGCCTAGAGCTAACAGCCCACCAAGGATGAAGGCATTGTAACAGGTACTTTTATGGTAACCCGTTCACCCCATGAATCAGCGCAGCAGCGATCGAACCAGCGTATAGTTCATTAAACAGGAACAAAAAAGACCTCTGTCACTAGAAAGGAAGGAGGACATGGAGGGATGGATCCCCCGACCCTTTCCTATTAAGTGTGGGAGCTCGAACAGACATTACCCTTACCCCCGTTACCTGATGCTTCCTACCGCACCTATGGGGCGGGAGAGACACGAACCACCCCATTAGCCTTCCTATAATGATTCATCCTATTTACACTTTCGATGCCGGAGAGGAAAGAAAGATATACTGCCTTCTTTTATTACGGGATTATGCCTTAGACCAGATTCCGCAGACAGCACTCTCTTACCGGATCGGATGGAGACAGCCTTAACCTTCTTATATTACCTGATTCCACAGCCTTCTTAGTCTTATTGGTCCAGCGAGTCGACCACCTCACCCTTTTAATATGCCGGAGAAAGACAGACAGATTGAATATGGTCGTTGGATCCGTTTTCACTGAGAGAAATAAATGTGCTCCCGCTCACCCCGATAGTTCTTTTCCTTCCCCTCATCCTTGAA
>Ga0316215_1000028_pt1 | contig 25625 bp, 13 predicted proteins | sample NRE5metagenome_FD_207796 | JGI IMG/M metagenome (GOLD analysis project Ga0316215, IMG submission 207796) | Spruce roots microbial communities from Maridalen valley, Oslo, Norway - NRE5 | ecosystem: Host-associated > Plants > Roots > Unclassified | place: Norway: Oslo | collected 2017-09-15
AATGGCGGTGTCGGCTCTGACTCAAGTGTGTGTTGGCTTGCCCACCTAGAAGATGCTAAGCGGTTCCCACTCTTTCGTTTGGTTGGTAGGAGTGCTCTCAGTTCCGTCTCGCTCTTCGATTGATGCGGGAAGTTGGTAGATCGGATGATAGATCCTCTCTTCGGTGAGAGTAAGTAAGCATTTAACCTGTGCGGTATAAAGGTTTATTCCAGTCGATTTATTTATCCGGTATTTGTCTGGAGTACCCGTATGCATGCATCGGTGTATCTGTGGATGGCGTCTCTCCTGCTATAAATGTGTTATCTCGCAGTAAGTAAGTATGAAGTGTGTTATTTCGTTTTCGTCCCCCCCTTGTAGTGGAGTGGCCACTACTATACGATTATCTTACTATACAATTATCTAAGGAGAAACGGGGGAAGGGGGGGGGGCGGGAGGTAGCAATATAAGTAGGGAAGGTCTCCTGCCCTTCCTTATCGATCGAAGCTTGACCCTCTGACTGAGCAATCCATTTTCTGAAGTTGACTCTTGACCTCACCTCTGTCACGACCTGCCCCCGACTTAATAAATAAAATGGCCATGAAGCGAAATAGAAAAAGAAATTCCTTCTCCTATCCTATCCTATTGGTTGGAAAGCTGGCTCCCCTCTTTGGAGATACTTTGATGAAACTGCTGGGGGGCCAATAAAGGAGATGTTAGGTGCGGTGGGGTGGTGACCTGAATGAAGTGTGCGTCCTTGGGGTGGGAATTCAGAGAGAGATGGGTCTTGGCTTGATCAAGTTCCATATAAACGGGCTAGAAATTCATTCTGTCTGTCTCCTCTTTCCGTCCATTCTTTCCTCACTTTTATACTAAAAGAAGAGTAATCCTTCCTTCCCCTCCTTCGTCGGGCAAGCAATCCTTCCTCACAACCCCGCCGCTAACGCTTTCTCAACAATCAATTGCCAATATAGATACTTTAAATAGCGATCTGGCCGTTCGTCATAGCCGGGCTTGGGCCCCTTCACCATCACAAGTAGTGCCGGTAATATGCTATGCTGCTCGTTCACTTTAATAATTGTTCCGTTTATAAGATAATAGGATCCCCTTGCTTCTTCCATATATTGCTCCCCGCCCTCCTCCCCTAGCCGAACGGAAAATCCCGTTAAGGTTATAATTCCCCGCCTCCCCCTATTTATTTCTCCCCTCTGGATCTTCTTTTGGTGGTTCCCCTATCCTAAACGCACGAAAAGGCGGACATATACTAACGTAATTAATGTAATATAGGAGGATTTCGTAACGGTTGTCAAAATGATAAACATCCCCATCCGGTGAATGCCCGAATCTTCTTTTGCATCTTGGAAATAAATAAAATAGCAAATAGAAGTGCACGGGATCAAAACGTTCTTCTCCCCTACGGAGATAGATCTCGTTTTGGTTTTAAAGGAGAAGGAATAAAAGTAAAAACCAGTCCAGTAGAGTAATCACTTTACATTATCATTATGCGTTCCCGAAGAAGCGATGTTTTCTAGCTAAGGAAAAGAATAGATACATGTTGCAATTACCTAAGATAAAGAATAGCTAAATGTGACAATTACCTTCCCCTCCTTTGTCGGGAAAGCGGCTTTTCGCTCCTTCCCCTCCTCACCCTTATGGGTGAGCAATAAATAACCTTTGTCGGGAAAGCGGCTCCGCTTCGCTTCGCTCCATGTTAATTCTATTTTTTTTTTTAAATATGATCTTCGGTAATTCTACTTGTTTGTTAAATATTAGATAAGGTGGGATCCTTTTAATTAGCCGCCCTACCTATATCGATCGATCTATCTCTACTCGATAGGGCGGGTCGCCTGCCTTTCTAGCGGGATTCGTATCGGTATCAGGTCACTAGAACATTATATTACTATGACGTAATAGACCCATTCTCAACCCCTAATTTGAGACGAGCTAGGAATTGATAAATAAGAAGTACCCGTGGTTCTTTCTCCTCCTCTTACCCCAACATCCCCTACCTACGGACCCATCCCCAGACGAATGTCGGTTGAGGAAAAGTAAGTCCTCTTTTTCTGTTCTTCCCCCTGAATATTTCGCCTATCCTATTTTGTGGTGTAATGCCCTCCCCCCTATCCTATTGTGTGGTGTATAAACTATGGCCATTCCGAGCCCCGCATTCCTAAAGTGGCCAGTCGACCTAAGTACTTGTCCCATTTATTGAAGCTCATTGCTGGCTGAGAGAATGGCACACCTTACCCGATGAGGGATCTTGTCCTGAATAGATAAGGTCTTCCGCTATAGAGAAGCCCCGACCCTTCCCTCATATATTCTCTGGGGGGCGTTTTGGGGGGTTCAAAATAAAACTAGCAAGATGGATGTTCTTTCTATCTATTCACAACGGATAGATTCTTTCAGGCATAGCTCAGGTCAAATCCCTGGTTCATCTGCGTGCATCATATTCAATATCCGGATATCGTAAAATCCCTATGCTTCGACATGCTCCTATTTACATCTCCAGTTTCGAGCACCTTCGGGGTTAGGGCCTTCACCCTCCTGGCCTGGCAGGGAAGGTATAAGGTCCTGCCCTCTCATTTTCACCCGGGCCTTTTCAAGTGCAAGGCAGAGCTATTTGAAGGCAAGGCTTTACTGCCGGGAAGGCGAGGCCGGGTGGAAAGGCCAGGCAGGGTTGGGAAGGCAAGGGCAAGAGTTGACGAGCGGGAAGGCCAATGTATATCTGGGAAGGCCAATGTATATCTGAGAAATGCATATGAAATAATAGGATAGGGATGTCTCACTGAATTCCCACTTAGAAAACATAAAATCATCCTCTTAGAGCTTTATTTCATATAATATGAAGATAAATATCTATACGCGCTCACTCCTTACTTACGTCGTTCACTCACTTTATTTGCCCTCCATAGCTCCTGCCCCTAATGAATCACTCGAATATCCCATTACCTTAGCTCCTGAAAGTCAAGTAACGAATCACTTATACGAATAACGAATCACCTCCCTCCTGAAAGTCAAGTAACGAATCACTAAGTAAAGTCACGAATATCGAAACGGCAACGAATTACCATACTTCACTTATCTCCCCGGCTACCCTTTCCTTAGCTCATTTCCTTCGCTCATTCTATCTATCTTTATTTCTCTAGATTAGGTGATCCCAGCTAGCTTATGAGACTGCCTATCTAGCTAGATTAGCACTCCCCTATCCTATATTAGCCAGCCAGCAAGCCAGCCAGCAAGCCAGAGAGGCATAAGACCGCCTAGCCAAGCAAGATGGATAGAAAGACAAGAGGAGGGAGGGAGAGTGCTTTTCCCGTTCCATCCCAAACCAAGCCGGACATCCCTTTAGTTAGTGGGCCTACCATAACTCACCTGGCCTGGGGATCATGGTTCCCATCTCACCTACCTAGCATGGCATACCCACCAAATGCCCAGGAACTATACAGATGCATAGCTCAGGCTTATAACCTACCCCTCGCCCTCCTCTGTCGGACGAGCCATCCTTCCTCGCCCAGGATGCGTATCTGCATATAACCCACCCAGGATGCGTATTGAGGTAGGCAATCCCCCCCCTTTTTGGTAACATAAAACTATATATGATGCTAGGGAGCTTGCTTCACTCCCCAGAATATATAAAGGCTTTCACTCACCTACCTGGACCTCCTAGCCACGAGTAAGGCATCGATGATACTAGGGACCTCCCAAGCAACCGGCCGGGCATGCATATTACTGGTACGGATCATATCGGAACTTGCTTAACTCAATTACTTTCACTCACCTACCTGGCCAGTCTTAAGCAACGGGATAGGCATAGTATTGCCAGAGAGCATACCTCCTAAGCAACGGGATAGGCATTGTACCGACACCTTGCTAGGGAAGCGGCTACCGGCACCTACGCTAGGGAACGCCTACCCTGCGACCCTGCTCCTCGCCTACCCTGCAACCTTGCTAGGGAACCAGCAACCTTGCCGGGGAACATAGCCTACCCTGCCTGCTAGGGAACCTACCCACTGCCCTTCTTAAGGCCATTTCTTCCCCTCTCCCTTATGGTCGAGCGACTACGTTCCTCTCCCTTATGGTCGAGCGACTACGTTCCTCTCCCTTATGGTCGAGTCACTTAACGTACCTCAATTCAAAATGAGAGGGTTTATCAGGATATTTCTTCCCCTCAAATCCAATCTGTCAATCTGGTCATTAATTATATATGTAATTATGCATAATTACAGAAATGCATAATTACATATATAATAGCAGCCACTTATTTCCTCGGCTGCTAAAGCGTAATTACATATATAATGAATGACTGGAAGAAATCCATTTTGTTTCTGCAAAGAAAAAGAAGATGGGAGAAGAGTCAGTGCCGGGAGAATGCGGATAGAACCAGTATACACGATGGGTTAAAATAACCTTCCTTATAACTGCGATGGGATGACCGAAACCAACTCCGATAACCCTATTTTAGATGCAGTTTATCCACACCCTATTCACTATAGCTTATATAAGACTGGATTCTTGAAGACACGGGCTTCCGACAAGCAAGGATAGATAGCAGCCATAGATGTAAGTCAGTCTTATATACCACACAGCTGATCCTACTTTTAGCCTGAGAACTCAGCCTACTATAGTTGGGAAATCTGGTGCTGGTGTTGAACTCATCTGCTCGACTGAGAGATGAATGGGATTGGAAACAACGCATGCTCGAAAGGACGTAGGTTCTAAGCATAGTGCTTAATGTCTGTTTATTAGAGACCCAAGAGAGAACCCTAAGTACTGCTATGGTGACGAAGTGGTTATGGAACAGCTATTGAGGGGAGACGCCTTGAGAGAGACCTTGATTTGGTGCTATGGTGATGGAACAGTTAGAGAGCAGTTCTCGAGGGAGAACCACTGGGAGACGAGAGGGAACCACTGGAATTCGCAAGGGAGTCGAAAGGGAGAGAAGAAGCTTTCTGGCCTTCCCTTCGTTTGTGATGTCCCTTTTGCCCAACCTCTCTTTGCGAATAAGGATATATATATATATTGTCAATTTCGGGGCTATGATGTCTTTCGGTGCGCAGTCACATGCTTTCTTGACATTGCGGTTCAAGCTCTAAGTGAGCCATACGAGAATGAAGCTACAAGTGTTCCGGGCAGATGAGCACGAGTGAAGAATCTAGTTACTGTTGATAGCGAATACGATCTATAGGGTTGGAAGTCCAATCCATCGCCTAATGCTGATCCTAGCGCTATATCGGAATCGAGTTTCCCTCCGCCCTCCAGCGCCATCATTCTCGGACATTATAAGAAAGGAGGGTATGCCATTATCGCTCGCATGATTTGCCCGGCCTAGGGTAGAGGGTTTTTGCCTACCTTTGTAGCACGTCTCAAGTCTGCACCTGGAACAGCAGAAGAGCATATATCTAATATATAGCGGAGTCTTCCCTAAAATAAGCCTGATAATCACAATACTATTACGGGTATCCCTACCTTTGACTATCTTTGACTGGTTCGGATAGAGGTCACCCTCTTTTCCAAAGTGATCCATTCCTAATGTGCGTATGCTGTTCATAATCCTTTCATAATTCCAATCCCATCTTTGTTCCGGCCCTATCAATCAAAAGGGGATTAGTATTAAGGTGGAAATGCCAGTCAAGAGTGGAAGCTGTACCGGATATGGACCATATTGGATACTTGTTGTACTCTCTTCTTGTTATTGTGCCGTATTAGGTATCAGTATTCTCTTTGGTCTAAGTGGTTGTTAGTCCGCTTTAGCATCTCTATGCCCTCTGTTTCAAATAAGCAATCCAAAACCACGCTAGCCTCCGAACTAACCCTGCACCTTATTATTTACCTAAGGCTAGGGTTACCTTATATATTCCTTACATACTCTATTCATGGCATTACAGAGGTGGACTTAGGGCCAGTCGGTCTTTAGTTCTATCCCAGTCCCTATGGGATGGAACCGAGCGAGGGTTTCCCACGATCCAAGTAAAGGGTAAAGGGGGAATACCCATATACTAATTAATTGCAGTGCTCCGCTCGCTGTAAGATGTTCCATCATATCGGGTCGTAGGGTAGTTTAGAGGCTAAATCGTAGGTTTGGTGTTACCTAGTCTATTTCTGCTCATCACCCATAAGATATCGGGGTCAGCATAATGGCCTACCCCTCCCTGTAACAGAAGCGCAGGTCTGCCCCTATTACTGGTATGGGATGTCACTGGTATGTCTCGCCTTGTTTCATTGGTGCAACCCCGTATAACTGAGATAGTGCCCTTCAGATTTCAATTGCACTCGGGCACTTGCTTCTTATTGTGATCTATCCCTCTTTGTGGTTCTTCGTGGTCTAAATCTCGGTATGGTCTGGCTCGAATCAACATGTGGGGTGTGACCGATCAAAGTTACCCGATGTTTTGTCGACTTATCCCCCTATCCGCAGTAAGTACGTAGCTTTCCCTTAGAGATGTGTTTAGCTTCCGTAGTAGCTGGGTGAGGTTTCATCTTCTTTTGGTTCTGGGCCTTATTACTTGGGGTATCCAATGTGCTTCCCAATCGAGCAAAGGGATGTTCTACATTTTCACTTTGCGCCCCTCTGTGAGCCTTGTCCGTAGTCACGCTGCTCGTATCTTAGGGATCTATGGTACATTCCAACGGGTCCGCTTCCAATAGGACAAAGATACGCACTGCTATCATTAATGACCCTTGCCTTCCTTGGGCCGCTTGCTGTGGGATTGTTCTACTCACTTCACTTGGGAAAGTCGTCGGTGGTAAGTGGTGCTATTGGGGGTGTTACTCTCGTTCGTTGGCCTGTTTAGTCGTGGCTCTCAGTTGCTTAGGCAAATATGCATTCATGGGTAGGTGCTTGCTTTAGGTGTTCGGTACTTTTTTAACCCGACCGGTCACCCTAGCAAATATAGGGCAGATATAGGGCAGATAGAGAGGTACATCGATATGGGTATTCAATGATGCTCTGGTATATGGCACGGATAGGTGTCAGCCAGTAGGATAGCTTATAGCTATGATGCCTTCGGTACTCGCAGTTGATACACTCCCCGTCATCTAAGTAAGGATAGGTCTATTTACCAGTAAGTATTACCCTGTATGTAGTGAAGTGGCTTTAAGATGAGATAGGAGTCGTAATAGGTCATGCCGCTGCCTTTACATATACTACAGGATGGTAAGCGCGCTTAATAATAATGTTCGTTTCCTAGGCGTTTAATGTAATGCCATAGGTGCACTCGGGACTATAGGCATTCCCCACGATGCTTGGTCATTGCGTTTGATTGTTCCATACCCCGATCACTAACGTTGTGTCCAAGGTGCTTATGTCTGCTTTTTTCCCGAACATGCTCAGCCTAAATTAAGAAATTATCTGTATATGTCTTTTCCTTCCAGCCTAAGGCCGGTGCTTAAACAAATACCTTAATAAATTAGAGCTCGTACAATCAATCACTTATTTCCTCGGCTGCTAAAGCGTAATTACATATATAAGTGAAAACTAACTCACCCATATGATGAGTGAGCGTTAACACCCTTGAGCGTGCTTGCGCATCCTCCGTAAAAGCGTCGCAGTTGTCCATCGCATTCCCAGAGTTTGAAGCTGTTTCCGAAAGAACTACTACTAGATTAAATTAAGTATTTAGAGTCATTTGCCTTAGCCTTAAGCTTAGTTCAAGCCCTAGCTTTTTGAAGAGGCAGGATGAAACGATTCACGGCATTCAACTCTGCTAGTTACGGGACATCCCAGTCTGGTAGTTGCTGGTTCAGGATTCATTCTACTATAATTAAATTAGGCTATTACCCCTGGATTAAACCGCTAGATACTTAGTTATAACTGACCCAACTAAACTAGGAGATGTAACCAAACCAACAAATAGAGATGGCTTCGTAACCCCTGGAGTACTTCTTTTTCTCGCTTATCCTAATGCATATTTGTTTCTAGCATTTCTTCCTTATGATAAGGGCAACTAATCGATTCGACTAAACCCAATCCAAGGATCAGGGCAATCAAATCTGTCTGCTCACCAAGGATAGGCTAGGCAAAAGTATGGGTCAACCATAGCTTTAGTACCGGGTGTAGCACCATAACTGGAATACCGAGGTCAATCGAAAGAAGCTCCCCGACATGCGACTTCGAGACCAAGCGGATAATGAGATGGACCAGAAGAATTAGTGTACGCAGGAGGGTTTAGGTGGTACACATATTCCGTTGGTGCCGGTGACCGAGCTTTTTCATGGCCATTCCTTTATCATTTCGCCCAGTACTCCGGCCCTATCTCAAGCCAGCCCACTAGAGGTAGGGTAGGGAATGCAGGGGAACAACCCTCCTCCCTCCGGTTGGAGATTATAGCTCTCGGTAAATCATATCATTCTCCAGATGGGATAGGGTGTAGGCACTTTCATTTCACCGGTCGATTCTGTAAATCGTTAGAGAAAGGAGCTTGGTCAGCCTCCCCACGCACCCTCTCGTTATTCCCATGATCCCCCGTTGCACCTATTACCCGTGAGCAACCTTGGTTTAGATCTCTCTCGGGTACGGTCACTGCACTCCAATCATTGTATCTCCAATCCCCGCCCCGGTTGGTGCACCTATGGTTCTTGAGTTGTTGATGGCCAAGAATAGGGTTGATCCTCTAGTTGCAAAAGGTACTGCTTACCAAAGATTCGAGTTAGATGGCTGGTGGTAATGATGCGTGGTAAGGTCGCTGCTAACGAATGGTGGGTGCGTGGAGAATGCAATGGATTCGAGCTCCATTTCCCTCTCGGTACTTGGATATTCCTCTGATACTTCTCCCATTCCTGTTTCCTTTGTTCCGCCATATCGACTACATTGATTGGATACCGCTGGGCCTGCCTACGTACCAAGTATACCGATTCTCCCATAAAGCCATTGAATTGCCCTTGTAAGTCTTACCCATACGCTTAAGAACAATCCTACCCATTTATGATATATTAATTTATCCCACCTTTTTCTCTTGCTGTTTCCCCCGGGTATTCCGGGGCGCTACACCTCATTCTCTTGGATATGTGAAAACAGAAACCTCGGTTGACTCGCCACAGCTGCACTCGTTTGCAAGCTCGATCTTCAAGCCGGGAAAAGGAGATTTCTGTCCCTAATCTGCAAGTTGCACCCCGCTAAATAATTGGAACGGAAGATAGCTTTTCCGCACTCGCCAGCATGCACTCACCCGCCTTTGCCCTAAAGATTGATCGCCATTCGGGACCGGTGCCTTCCCCATCCACTGCAAGCGGGGTTGATGTTTCTCCCCACCACCCAATACCCATCTATAGTTTCCTCCCCTCAACCACAATAATAATAGGGTTTGGCAACCCAACCACTTCGATCCGGATACCTAGGATCCACCCGGGAATGGACGAGACCACACATCTAATTCGAAATGCTAGGCCTATCTACCCGCTTCACTTCACTGGCAGAACTCTTATGCTATAATTGTCGCTATCTCTACCGCATATCCGGAACCTTCCAGCCGGGTTAGGAAAGGTCCGGAGATCTATCCGTCTATCCGCCCCTCTATCTTATCGATCCCGGGCCGGCCTACCTTCTACGTATATATTGATTCCCAAATAGAAGGGCCTACCTATAACGAGCTTAATTCCCCCACCCACCTCATTTTGGTGTATTGCACCACCCACTCCCGCGGGATGAATATATTAGTTGCCCCACCCTGCTCTACAAACCCACTCTGGCTCAACTCGACACTTCATCTTCATGGTAGCGCAATCTCAGGGATGGTAGGCTTCTTTGATTAATTAGTAGCGGTGGTCGCTCGTTGAGGCGCATTCATTCACTCTCCCTATATATAGCCCTCCAATCAATAGGCCTTTCAATCAATAGGCCTAAAGGGGAAATAAATACTAAAGGGTTAGCTCCCCTAACCAAGGGCCTCCTTCCTTAAAGGCTAACGGCTAACTTCCCGGAGGTCGAGCGCTCGCTTACCTAGTCTCCCTAGCGGGTAGGTCGAGCGAGGGAAATGGTAAGAATAAAGCACATCTTTAGCCTTAAATAAAGCACATAATGATTACCCATGAATGGAATTGAAAGATTACTCATTGATCGAGCCCCATGAGACTATTAAATGAGAGGGCCATCCGGTCAGTGCCTCAAGGAACGGTTCAACCTCAATCAATAGGAGTGTGTTCTCAATAGAGCGCATAACCAATCTGCCTGCAGGGGGCGGCATTTCATGCATGCCCAATAGGTAGGTTGGGTCAAAGCCCCAGTCGGGTAAAGGCCCTAAGCGGGACGGCCCTAAGCGGGATTGCCCAAAGTTTCCTATGAATGGCGCTCTCCCTCGCACGCATAAATGACCTCTCAAAACCCATTGATTGATAGATAGTTCAGCATAGCATAGAAAGGAGCCGTCGTCTATTACGTAATATCGCATAAATTAAATGATAAGCCTGACGTCGATCGAGTGTCCCTCGACTTCCCAGAACTCCCTCGCTCGACTTACTCACTCATTAATTATAACTCAACCGACTCGGTATTGATCTATATGAGGGAGAGGAGAGCGTAATTACATATATAAGTGAAAACTAACTCACCCATATGATGAGTGAGCGTTAACACCCTTGAGCGTGCTTGCGCATCCTCTAAGAAACCACCGCAGTTGGACCCTCGCAGTTGTATGAACAGAAAAGCTCAAATCTACTCGGTAAAAGCATCGCAGTTGGACTATCGCTGTTGGCCATCGCATTACCGGTGTGAAGCTCCGACAGCTTTTCCCCCTTGATGCAACAGTGACTCTGAGGGGTGCAATCGCGTGTCAGACTCTAAGAATCTAAACTCTAACTTGAATTCTGACCTGTGTTGCAGTACTAGGTCCCCTCCCTGACCACAAAGGTTACGCCAGTGGTGGATAATTGGAATACTCTTGAGGAGGTTGGATGTACTTATTTGACTTCTGGGCTCAACCACAGGGCTGAGCTGATGCGACGGGAGTTTACTTTACAGAGGCCACAAATGACAATGACCTAACTCAGTCTCAATGCTGAGCCTTTATTTACTCTACTTAAAACGACATGACACAAGCCTAACTCAGTCACGGGACTAGACTTTATTGACTCAACTAACTGAGAAAAAGAAAGTCATATACAAAGCTTCTAGTCACTGAAGCAGGTTACCTTAAGCAGATGGAGAAGTGAAAGGTTTAAGGCGGGCGCCATTCACCCATCCTTATCTTAGAGTCCCATCCATTTGGGCCAACCAGACAGCTCCTGTTTCCCTGATCTCAGCAACCATGAACGGCCCAAGCCAGTGCATCCTGAGCTTCCCTGGGTGCGTCTGGTACTTGCTATCATATAAAAAACCAAGTCACCCTTCTCGAACTGTTTTCTCTTGATATGTTGGTCATGCCACTCCTTCTGTCATTACTTCTAAACCTCTTGTTGATGCCTTTCCAGGAACCTGTGCTCGTCTAATGCCATCAACTCATCCAGATGGTCTTGTCACAACTCTTCTTCAGACATCCTGGTGGCCTGTGCGGCTAACAATCTGGGTATCAGGAACTCTGCTAGGACCACTGCTTCCCTTCCATATACAAAGTTCCATGGGGTAAACTTGGTCCGTTTCTTGGGGGTAGTCTGGTATGCCCATAGGACCACTGGAATCCTTTCATCCCAGTCGTTGCGACCAACAGTGCAGACCTTCGCCAGCCCTCATTCCAGAATCTTGTTGAAAGCTTCGACTGTACCGTTGACTTGCGGGTGATAAGGACTGCTAGTGTGGTGTTGGACCATAAACTCTTGGGTGATATTCTTAATTGTCACGCTCATGAAATGCTTGCCTTGGTCTATCGTCAAACTTCTAGGGAAACTAGCTGGGCAATATGAACACTTACTTTGTTGCACCGTCATTCCTAACTAATCTATGAGAGTCAAAACCACGCTACACCTTGGCTCATAATCATGGGAATGGAGTCTAAGCAGTCCACCCCACACTTCCTTTCCAGGAGTAGGAGAGAGATACACCATTCTAGCGAGGAGAGAGAAACACACCATCTCTTCAGTGTAGCCCCATACTTACTCTTCAGTCCCCATACTTACTCTTCAGTGTAGCCCTGAATAGCGAGTGTAGTGGGTCCGGCTTGGGCCTCGCCCTTGAGAGCCTCATGGTTTCTTCGATGGAGCCTCCTTCTTTTCTTCCTTAGGTCCCTAGTTTCTTTAAGTACCCATAGAATTGATTCGATAGGGTGAGGGCTCAGGGTTATGAATGGATGAACTGCTGGGTTATGAACGGTTTAGAACGGAACTGAACTGCATCACCTAATTGGCAGGGATAGCCCGAGTTGCCCTTATTCCTCTCACCCGGCCCAGATGCACCAATGGATCCCTCAGTTGGGTTTAGAATTAACGCATGCATGTCGGTTCGGCACCTCGCGATTGATTTCTTTCCGAGCAATGCAGCTCCCAGTGCCGGAGAAAGCAATGCGATGAAAGGCATTGATCGGAACAACAAGACGAGCCCAATAAAAGCTGATATAAAAGGTGGAGATTATCCGTTTATTATATACGTATTAACACAAGGCGCACGCACATGTTCGGATCGACTCGAAGGGTTCAAAGGCTCAACGAGTACCCAGAACAGGTCCTTTAATTGGAGCAAAAGCACTCGAGCTGACAAAAGGTACGTATCTCCTTACGGGCGGGGCTATGACTTAACGGCAATTTAAATCGAGAAACAATAGTGGGAGAAGGGACAATGAAAGGTGGCTTTCCGCTCCGATAGTTGTTTGGTCACTTCGATTCTCCGGGCGGAACCTACATTATCACTCTACTGCTCCATAATGACCCCAGCCATGGGTCGATACCTGGCCAAATCTACTCCTTTCAATGGCGTTGACGTTTTGCCTGCCGGTTTTGGAGACTATAAGAATAAGAGAGAAAGTCAGATGCGGAATCGCGCTATTTTATTATTTTCCCTCTCCATTTCGACCCGACGTTGGTCACTGCCAAAGCTGGCTTCACTCCTGCATCCAAAGAGAATAACCCGGGTGAGTGCAGCTACGAGAGGTTGCTTTGGATGTGATAGATTGGGTGGGTCGATACCCCCATAGAGGACTCTTAAGACCCGGAGTGGAGGAAGGCTAAAAGGAAGGAAGGAAGTCTTAACAGCCCTTAGCCATAGAAAGATCGCTACGTCAAGTCGAGGAGTTGGTCAAGCTGCTCTGCGAGCTGGAGATCCAATGAAAACATTGTCAACTCACATCATATTACATAGATAATATCAATGATCCAATGCAGCCCCTGCGGTTCGGTCGGATGCAGCATTGAGAAGGGAAGCCGTAGCATTGAGAGTTCCTTCCTACCCGTCGGTTAGCTGGATCCTCGTTCGTGCCAGGGTCTAAAGCCCCAAGTGGATAGACAAATGCATAGATTCCACTTAATCCAGCAAGCAGGTGGGGTCGACCTCTATCTTCATTTCCAAATGTCTTTCTTGATTACCGATCAGACTTAGCTGCCTTTGCTCTTTTTGATGGAGTTGAAATACCAGGACCTTAAATACATTGAAAGCTTCCTTTACAATTCTCCCTATCATTCTCACTTTCACTGCAGCTGGGCTATCAATATACCTGGCTGGGTGAGAATCCACAAAAACAGCAAGAAATAAAGCTAACGAGCAGTCTTCAGAGTGACTTTCCTGCCTGCCAGTTATGAGAGGCGAAGGCCATCTGTCTCCTTATCTACGGAATATAAACTCAAGCTTTTTAGCTTAGCGAGTAACCAACCAATCCATTAGGATAACTAGATAGAGCAGCTTGGCCAAACCCCGAATAGGGGTAAAAGCATGAAACTTCCTCCGATCACGACGAGCTGCTTCCTGATTTAAAGCTTGAAATGCTCCACCTTTGAGTGGGGTCGGCCCTAGGCAAATGACTGCAAACCGGAGAGGGTCTAACGAACTTCCTTTCTTTCGATAACCAATAGTGTTCCCACCCTTGAGACCAGTTGTCCTTGCAGTACGATGACTCTATCTCCAGGGTTCTCACCCTCTCCCCTTTTCTGACTTTCTTGCTTTATCCCCTGCTTACGCATTGGGGCCATTGGCCAAACAACCAAACATATGAGCCATGGATTCAGACCCATTCCTCCATTCCGATACTTCCTTTTGCCGGGGATTCCGCCTCAAGGCGAGGGCTTTCAGGTTGGGTCAGCATTCAAAGGAACTGCTTGTTAGTGGCTAAGGTCGCTATCATTCTTTCTTGATTCCCCGGCTAAACCTGAAGTAACTCCCTTCTATTCGATCTCGTCATATTACATACGGCCCGGAGGACTTACCGGAGGACTTACCGGAGGGGCTCGACCAAAGGGTGTTAACGCTCACTCATCATATGGGTGAGGGAGAGGGAGTTTCAAGTAAATATAAGAGGTGGGTTGGGTAGTCCGTGCGTTACCAGTTATGTGAGTTATGTGAACAGGATGGGAGTTCAACACCAGACTCTTATTCTGAGTAAGCCTCTCTCGCATGTATACGTCCTTGCCATTGTAAGAAACATGTCCTTATTTAATTTAAAAAGGATAGGAGGAGACCAACAATAAGAACTTATTCGCTAGAGCAGCTCTATGATGGGTCTATCTATACAACCTAACCACTGGGGGGCATAGACTCCCCGGGGCCTATCCGAGACAGCTAGCAGCCTCTCATAAGTTGTCGTCAGAATTCGCGGGCTCCGCTCCTTCCCCGATGCGGGAAAGTGCTTTCCGCTCCTGACTTCAATATTTGGCATTTTGGATACCATTGGAACTTCTCCAACACTTAGTTGTGTTGCCTGGGCCGGTGGTATATATTTAGTTTAGAAGGAATATAGCCTATTGGATGTTAAATATGTCCCAACCAAACAAGTGGTTACTTAGATGTAGATATTTCTTAGAGATGTGGATTTCACATAACATCGTAATGGCAAAGACATATAGATGCGAGTTTGGCCGAGCCCCAGCGGAGTCCTTACTTTACTTGGTATTTAGGTGTTTGTCTTTCCTGGATTTATTGAATCATCACCTGGCAATCATAGGTCACCTATCAGAAAGGGTACAGCACTGACTAACTTCACACTCACTCACCTCATTCCGGGCACGTGGGAACCTTAATAGTATAGTCCCTTCTCCCTTAGGTCTGGTCTAATGGATTAACAGGGGGGATCTTGCCAATGCCGCCATTGCCATTGCTAAGAAGGCCAATCAACATCATCGACATCGAACTTTACATCCATAACCACAGAGACAGGCCTATATAGAGAGCCCTATAGTTCAAGCCCTAGAGACTGCCTGAAGCTGCTCCATGGCAAGAACCTTTTGAGAAACCATTTAGTCTTTGGCTTAGTCTTTGGCAAAGGTCAACGTAGATATGCCAGTATCAGAAGAAGGTTTTTTAATCTTGTCCAACCAAAGCTATTCTATCTCTATTGTTGTGAAAATATGGAATAATGGGAGTAATTACATCTATAACTGAACCCTATTCTTTATTAGATTAGTGGAAAAAGGAAATGGACATAGATTGAAGCTAGGCCGCCCAGTTAATAGGGAACTCTACATAAGCTTAAGACTAAGGGGCAAGCGCCCGGCTTGCTGTACAGACGAAGGCTTGTCTATAGAGCTAGTGACTGGGGAAGAAGTATCTATGGCTGGCAAAAGTAGCCCGAAAATAAGACCTAGGGCTTTCACTCCAGTAAATTGCAGAACTAAAGCTAACTTTCTTACTGTCTTTCTCTATGATATTATATCTCCTTGTCAGTCACAGTTGGCACCTTGTCATGCATGTAGAAGTTGTTAGAATAATTGGTGCATATCACACTGGGGACTACTCCATTCCCACTGGCCTATCCAATATGGCGAGCAGCCTAAAAGGACTGGTAAGTGTAATAATATTATTATAACATCATGAATGAATATAACTTAGAAGTATATTATCTAAAGATATTAGTATAAAGATGATAGAGATTAGTATAGATATAAAACAAGTATTATAGGTTCTTAGTGCATGTGGACACTACAGGCTAGTGTATCTTCTGGCATTGGACACTTGGCATGGAATATGGCATCTAGTTCAACACCTACCTGGATCGCTCGACTAGTGGCATGTACTAGTGGCTAAGGGGCGTAGTCTGTCAACTATATCAGCAGGGGGACCATATCTTCTATATTTTCTAGGCACTGAATATCTAGCTCGGAATTGTAGTCCAGTCAACGAGTATCCCGGGATCCAAGCCGAGTCAGCAAGCCAAGTGTAAAAGCCAATCTCCATTCTTTCAACGAATAGTAAATGAGTCTGTTTTCTATATAAATAACTGATATCCCCGAGTAACCAACCAAGTTGGGTAGCCGAGCCGATCAGCTGAAGAAAGAACTAGACTGTGTGTAAGTTCTCTATTTAGTCCCATGCCTTAAGCTGCTGTAGTTCATGCTACAACCTCACAATGGAAAAGTGAAAGTAGATATGCGAGTTTGGTCGAGCCTCAATCGACAACATCCTGCCCCCATATAGGTAGGGAAACTTCAGGAGAGTTGGTGGGATTCATCGAACCCATAAATTAGAGACTTATATATGGCTGCTATGGCTAGGTATCCTGGTTAGGTCTCCCGGCTAGGTATCCTGGCTAGCCTTCATTTGATGGATTCTACTGTTTCTTTATGGAATGGCGGATTTGAGCTCTAGGAGAGAGACACACTATACCACCACCTATATTTAGGCCATACTACATAGTGCAACATAGAGAGTGTAGCTCCATGATTTGCTCTAGTACTGATTTGCTTTTGTACTGGCCCATATGGACACTACTACACTAGCAGCTCTACTACTGCTGCATGGGCTTTTGACTTACCTATTATAGTGGCAGAATTTGAACTAAGGAAGGGGAACTTAGCTAACATGTCATGTGGTTATTACTACTACCCTTAGGAAATGGTAAACGGGGGCACAAGCTCGCTTCACCCCTGGCTCTTGGCTGGTAGGGGATAGATATATCCTACCCTCGGTAGTAGGTCTGACCTGGGCACGTGGTAACCTGAACAGCTATCAAAGTCTGGTCTGGTCTACATGTATGGGGTCTGGGTTTCTTTTCCCATGCCCCATTGAATCACTATAGGGGTAGTAAACCCCATTGATTGGATTGTATTGGATTAGTCCCATTTCCAATCTAATCTTTATCAGTTGGTTGTGGAACCTCATCATCATGGTGGTGCCTTATAACTTATCCTATTGGTAGTGGAACCTACTCATGCCATCATATTGGTTGTAACCTCGTTAGTCCCCTACCCCCTCTACATATTGGTTTTGGAACCTCATGGTGGTGCCCTTTAGTGTGAACCTCTCCTTATCAGTAGTGGAACCTCATCAGCAACAGACTAGTTAAACCCTTCCCCTGTACCTCGGGAAAGTCACTTCCCGGGTCGTCTCCATGCGAGCTCATATCAATGTGTGATGTATAGATTAGAGATTTCACTAGGTACTCTATTTGACTGGGGGAATTTATTTCTCCTTCCTTCCTCTCAGCTATGGAAGTGGGAAAGAGTGCAAGGGCATACCTATTATATAGAAACTTCCAGAAATGGAATGCTAAGGACCCTATGGACAACAATGTGACTGGATGATAACTGGCTATGGGCAAATTGAACCCTAACCTCCCATAAGGCTTTCACTATAAGGAGTGCATGGACGACTTTTTGATGTACTTAGTGAATGGTGCTAATATAAGGATCACCTCAAATGGACCTGCCATCTCGGCTATGTTCCCCTTGTTGATTCCCCATCGGATCCACTATAGAAGCAGAAGCAGTAAACCCCATACCATATGGATTGGATTGCATTGGATAAGTCCCATTGACTTATTCGATTATTGAGGATTATTCCCCATGGCTTATTTCCTCCCCATAGGTCTGGTCTACATGTCTGGTCTGGCGTGCCCTACCCCGCCTATCGGTTGTGGAACCTCATCAGCGGTATAACTCCATCTTCATGGGGGAACTTTCCATGGGGTAGGCTATCCCACTAACCACTAGGGCAGAGCTAGGGATAATTTTCTATTAGAGTAGAGGTGTACTTAGGGGAATGGTGTTATCACCTCAAAATGGACAAGTTCAAGTATATATTAGATATGCGGGTAGCTCTTTCCTCCTTCCTATCGCAAAAGGTTAGAGCTGCATCCACGCTCCTCCTAAGCCAAGGGGATATGGCTTACTCACTATCGGCCTAACTAACCTCACCTTATAGTGCAAACACCTATGCGGTAGTGTAACCTCCCCGGTCTCGTCTCTCATGGAGGACATGGATTCTATATCAACAAATGGTGTACTTAGGAAGGAGGAAAATGGGTGCGGGTTTAAATAAAAAAAAGCGAATTTCTCTACAACTAGAGCTAGTCTCTTAAGGCTAATTGACATGGAACTAAGGAGATCGAGAATATATTATATTGCATATTTACGTTATTTCACACTTGTCCATTGTCATTTGTCATCTGAATATGCAATCTTATTATGAAAATGAATTGGGCATACTTATAAGTTCCGTAGAGTTCAATTTGAGTGAAAGCGTAAGAAAAGCCTTATTATTTAGGTCTCCATTCAAGGAACCCGGTCTATAGAAGATGAGCATCGGCATGCATATAGTCAGTCTCGTTCAACTTGTCCATTGAAACAAGAGAAATCAATAACTTTAGTGCGTGCAATCTTTGCAACTTGTTACTATGGGGTGCTGCCTGCGCCTTATTTGACCTGATACTCTGCTCCTAGAAACTATGCTCTCTATGGATAAAGCCAAGGTACGAACATGTGAGACTCACATCGAGACGTCCTTGCCATAGTCATAACTACAATAAATCTCTACAGCTATAGCTAGCTCTCCATGCACACCCTACAACGAAAAGAAGCAGCTACGGCACAGAAGAAGCTACAGCACCGGCAAGGGGACAACCCGCCGCATATAGCCGATACCGGGGGACAACAAACAAAGCTAGAAGCTGCTCCTCCTAGTCTCCATTTATTGTTCAAACTCTTTCAAGTAGTTCCTAATGAGTGAGCTTTAGTGCAATCTCCAGCCGACTACTACTACTACTCGCTTCTGTTTGCTGCTCTCTTCCTTGCTTGCTTTCTTTCTGGCTGGCGTGGGTGTTCTCCCCCCTCTCTGGAGAGCTACTTAAGATAGTCTCCATTCCGATTTGTCATATGTATTAAATCTGAAATTCGACTTGATACGGGGTATTGCTGCCTAATTTACCTGGGACTATGGAGGCTCTTCTATAAGCTCTCACCGGAATGGACTCTACTGCATGTTTCCTAAGACTTTTGAGACTTGCATATCTTCGTTTCACTTTGCCTCTCTACATCCATCTGCGCTATAGCCTCTGAGTAAAGCCCTAGCTAATGGGTCAACTGGATCTTAAGATGATAGTAATCATGCCATTTCCTGTGAACATTAGCTAATGGAGTCTTTCCTTGCATGTGTTTGTGACTTAACGAGCATATAATGTGGTATTAAACCACTACTTGCAGATATAATAGTACTTTAAGATATCATAAAGGCTGTTGGCTCCAGTTCGTAAACAACTCCCCATGTTGTTGTAAGTCACCCTGATTCTTTTCCTGTAGTTCGTGCTAGTGCATAGGGGCTAGGTCCCTGTAGTGTCTCCAACAGGCTTGTTTCCATGAAACCAATCACTAAGCTAGTATCTGTGGTATCTAGTTATATACGAGCATTGCATAGAGAAGTTGAACTAGCTCATATAAACAACAAGCCAAAAGAATAAAAATTCCATATTGTGTTGTTACACCACTTGCATAGATTCTGAGAATCGTTGTTATAAGATTATGGGACTCATTTCTTGCCTTTATTCTCTCATGATTACGCACGAGGTATGAAGAAGGGTGATCCTCGAAGACCTAGTTGGATCATATATAATAGCATCACATGTAGAAGTAGCATATAGAAGTATAAGGGTTTAACCTGTATGGTCACTATTGGGAGCCATATATAATATATACATACTTGTGTTTTGATACTTAATGTAGTCCCTGATTCTACAACTTGTGAGATTCCGGGTATTGCATACATATATTCTGCTGACAACTTGTGACAACTTGCATAGGTTCAGGGGGCTGCATAGTCCACCGGTTAATAGGAGGCGGAACCCTCCCTGTGCAATAAGTTCTAATTGGGGCATGCGCAGCGACAATGTGGGGATAGTTGGATCCTTACTTAGCGGGTGCATCCCTTCTTCTTAGTTAGTACGTGACCAGGAGGAAGAGGAGTTGTGAGTTACCACCACCAGTTATAAATCCTCCATGCCCAGTTGTTCGTGCCCCATATTCCGCGTTACAAGTTGTGTTGTCCGTCGTATTCTTACCATAGTTTGTGCTAGTGCATAGGCTAGGCCCCTAACCGGAACCGGAGTATGCATAGGCCCGCGCATATAGTCGTTTCCACTTGCACATATTTACACATCAACCAATAAAAAGAATCCCATACTAATGAACCTGGCCTAATGCTAATGAAGGTCGGTTGCTTTCGCTTTCTCACTATTTCAGTAGGTCGAGGTCAAGTTAAAGGTCAAGTTAAAGGTTACACGCTATCAGGAGTTCATCTTCTTCTATTTGTTGGTGAATCTCTGATCGAATTACCCCGGCTTTCCCTCCTAGGGGGGAATGATACCAGCCCTGCTCTTAAGGGTTTGGTTGAAAGAGAACGTAACCAATCAAATCATAAGGAAGGATTGGGTTGAAGGAGAATGTAACCAATCTTTAAAACCGTCCTCAATTGCCTGCCTTTATAGCATGTATTTCTTGCTACCTACTACAGTTCTTCAGGTGCTATATCCCATCAATATTATCCTCGTACGTTTTAGTAAATTGAAAAGATATGGAAGTCATCCTCGGAATGCCGATCATAGAATGCCAATAAATGGAAGCTAATACCAACGAATCTTACCTGTCGATGCAATCTAATGAATCTTACCTCCTGTCGATGCAATTCTACGATGAAATCTTATGATGCGGTCTTATGGTGCAGTCTTCTCATTGATCAATACAATGCGATCTTACAACACTATCTATTACGCGATGCTTATCTTTTGAGTAATTGTGTAAAGTCCCCTTCAAGCTGAGCAGGCAAGAAGATGAAACAGGATCCCTTACTTACCCAACTTCCCCATCTCTTACCCGAAGAAGTTCCTACAAGTCTGTTAGACCGGCAAGAAAATGTGTATGTCGCTCTGGTCCTCACCTGAATCTGACTGAGGACCCAGCTCTTTCTTCCTTCCGAGGCAATAGAAAAGAAGGAGCGCTGGCCTTTCGAAGGGTTTTCGCTTAAAAGGATGGAGGATGTGCGCTTACGAAAAGGGTGATCATATATATATTTGAAATACTTCAAGTTCTAGCTTTGAACACAAGGGAAGAATAGCTCTTTGAAACCAACCTGTGAATCTCATGAGAAAGGCAAGATTGAAAAGAAAACAGGACCCTTCTTTACTTACCGGGGCCCTACCCCGTCTTTTACCCGACCTCCTCCTTGTGTTACCCGAATAGTTCTCACCTTTAATGGTAGGTAATTGGCCCAATAAGAAAAGGTATCTGCTGCTCTGGTCCCAACCTGATGAACCTGCTTTTCACGAGACATGAAAAAGCCAGCTGCTTAGGAAGCACTATCAGACATATACGCACTTGCTTGAAAGAATAATGAGGATATGCGCTTACGTGAAGGGTGATGATTATAGGTGATGATCTCTTCAAGACTTAACGTTCTAGCTTTAAACGCGAAGGAATGAAAGTGAGGGCCAATCTTATTTCAAAGAGGCTTAAATAGAAGCACTACCTAAGTGAATGAGTTCTCTTAGAGAAGAGTGGATCTCTAGAACCTGTGGCTTTCAAGCAATTAATTCAAACTTACAATTAGTCAGGTCATGATAGAAGTCGGGTTATGGTGAAAGGAAGTCGGGTGAAAAACGTATTGATTCAAGATACGCCTCCGGAAAGAAACAAAGTAAGTTAGGGAGGACAGCCAAATGCTCGAACCGGCTTAACCAGCGAGATCTCCCCACTATCCTATTGGGCCATCCCTGAACCCCCGGTGGGAGGGATTTCTTTCTAGCTATCGGTTTCAACCCTTCCCACAACAAACAGCTTCTTGAACTAGTATACTCCGACCTTACTTTCTTACCTCTCATCCTCACCCGGGGGTGCTCCATCCCCCACCTCCGGTAGGAAACTAATAAACTACCGGCAGATTCCTTCACCGGCCACCCTTTCTCACCCCCTGTTCAGTTCAGTGGGAGGAGATGCCGCAACCTCTGACTAGCTCTCCATCCTTCACTGCTGGGTCACTTTCCCTGCTTAGCGACTAATCCAATAACACTCCATCCTTCACCGGACAATAACTTCACCCCGGAGCACCTCCTGGTTCGAACCCTGTGCTGCCTCTCTCTGTGCGTTACCTACATCTCTTTATAGTTGTATGGGTCCTTCCTGCCTTAGCTCCGGTTAGCTTCTCATCCGGGTAGCTCCTCATCCGGGTTATTACCTTCATCCGAACCTAACTTTCTTTCTTGCCCAACTATAGTTCCTTTGGCCGGTGCCCCGTGTCTAGCATATGTTGTATTGCTCCTCGTCGGGGAAGGAAGGGAGGGGAAGTTATAACCATGGCCAATTCATGATGCCTTAAGGTCCAGCTTAGTTGGATGGGTGGGATGCTCGGACCGAGGGATAGCGGCAAACGAAATAGTTGGAATTGTTTTCGGAAAGATAGGAAGGAAGGCAAGCAGCTGGACCGAGGGATAGTTCAACCGGGAGGAGTAATGGACAGCCTGAACTGAAGGAAGCAGCCTTCACTGAACAGGAGAATGAAACTAGGCCGGATAGAGAATAGGCCCAGACCCAGCCAATAGAAAGAGGAGAGGCCGGTGCCCCGATAGAGTTTCATCCGACCGTGGGTGTAATGGTTATTCCTTAACATCATAATGTCCTGGTGCTTTGAGTTCCTAGGGTTTCTCTTTTCGAATCTTCGCTACAAGGGCTGTTTACCCTGGCTTGTGGGTCAGAGTACCAGAGGAGGTGTAAGTTTGGTTTTTGAATGACTTGACAGTAGAACTTATAAAGGAGGATGTCTTAAAGTATTAAGGAGCGACGTACTGGGCTGCTAAGTAGAAAGGGTAAATCTAGGTATAAAGGCTAAGAGTTTGAATCTTACTATTCTATCATCCTATCCTCTAAGAGTTTAAATCCTACTATTATTCTATCCAATTCTATTTCCTAAAGAGTTACAATCCTATTATAAGTGGACCTAAATCATAGCTCATTCAACCCAGCTATCTGCACGAATGAATGTTCGTTCCAGCCTTTGAATCCCCAGCTCCGATCGAGAAAGAAGCAGTTTGTTAAGGTCTCGGTAGCGAGGAAGATCGACTAGCGGTTCTGAGCTGTTTCACTCCTACCACATGTCTTTATAGCATACCCGGAGAGGAGAGGGATGTTGTGCCGGGGAAGATTGGAAGTAATTGCCCAGGGTTCGAACCAAAAGACTGCTAACCGACATCTCCGAAGCAGAGTGACGGAAATGCACATGATGTTTCGAGGCGATCATACCCCCCCATAAAGGCATGGAGGCGACCCAACAATAGATTGAAGGGCGTAAGGATTCGTAGTGGGCAGTCAGTCGAGATCACATCCAATTCATCATATTACGTAGATAATATACTGGTATATCCCAATTATATAAAAGAAGGGCGGAAGGACACTGCCTTTCGCTGTCTCTCCTCGATTTGGATTGCTTGCCGGGAGATAGCTTCTTAGAAAACCACTGGCCAAATCTATCCAACTACGACCTTGAAAGCGGAATGAGGGACGAAGATAGCTAGTTCGGTTCCTGCATCGCTCGGAATGGAGCCAATCAACTTAAGATGCCCTGCCCCTAAAGGGTAATTTCATCTGAGGGTAAGACATCTTAGGGGGCCTTATTGCTGCTGCCCCGTATTATCTGGTGCGTAGGGCTTCGCGTGTTATCCCAATAGCTTTGGGAGTGCGCTAGATAGATAGGGAAGAAAGCAGATAGGGAAGGTTTAGATCTATTCTTTTATTACTGATTTGGAAGGGTTAGATCAACAGGGAGCTAGATTAACAGGGAGAAAGAGGCACGCACAGTTTCATTGAGGATAAAAGGCCATGTTGAACCACTCGCCATCTCCCGTTGGTGCCTTAACCGGGACTTCCAATGATGAAACAAAGAATGAAACAAGAATTGAATCCCTATCCTCCAGAAAACGCTAGAATTGCTCTTGCTCCTGATCCACACCGGCACATTCCCACCTTACAGGTCGAGTGATCTCTCCCACCCGAATTGCTTTCCACGATAAGGCCCACGAAGCTCGAATGCATGGGGGCAACCAATTCCTTCAATCAAGGTAATCTTTATATAGAGCAGGATCGAATGCCCCAATGTACTCTTATGTGCCGGTATTGGGTATGGTATGGTATGGAGCATTGCGGAAGCAGCATCGAGAGGGGCAGACCCCAGTGAGCCATCTCCGGGCATAGCAGAGCATAGCAGAAGGCCATCAGTCTTAAGACTTAGCTCGAATGCAGAACTGAGTCTCCCTACCCCCCATAACGGAGAGGCAGCGAAGCGATGCAGCATTGAAAGGTCGAGTTCAGAAAGGTCGTATATTCTAGTAGGATTCAATTACAACCACAAGCCTATTATTTCCTTAGGCAGCTTTCCGCTCTTCAATATCGATATGTTTCTATGCCCAGGGGTGAGAGAAGGCTCTTTTCCGAACGAAGGCAGGCTCGTGCCGGCACAACAGATTCTTTTTTTCAAATGGTGAGGGATGAAATCACTCTACTTCCATCAGCAGCTATAGCTAACTCCAATCAAAACCAGTACCGATACGACCCAGTTTCGACAGATGCATGGCGAGAAACTGAGGAGAGGGAACGAAGCAATCGCAAGCACCGGGGTAGGGTGGAGAATGGGAATGAATCGATCTTCGAACACTCGACTTCGAATTGATAGACTTTTATCAGCCATAGGCCTGGAATCCTCTCATCAACGAACGCTGCTTCAGCGGCACATTCTTCCGCTCTCAGACCTTTCCTCTCTGGCAAAGCAGTTCCGCTCCTCTCCGGCAAAGCAAAGAAGTGCTTAGCAAGTCTCCCGGGTGGGAAGTGAACGAATGTTCCAGTATTGGAGAAGTAGCAAGCAACCTCGGATCAAAGCTTTGCGGGGTCACTCGACCTTCTTTCTTTGTTTCTTTCTCCGATCCGATACCTTCCCCGGATGAAGGAATGTGGTATTCCGTGAATAATAGATGGCGCACTCGTTCCTCTCTCGGATGAAGACCCGCATTGCTTTCATCGAGAAGATTCCAGAAGATTCCGGCACAGCACTTAAGAGTTCAGTTGACCAACCAAGTGGGAAACATAACTATCCCCCAGCCAATGGGGACAAATCAAGAAAGAAAGAATGAAATCCCAGGAGTATACCTCCCTCTCCACGGGTGGGGGGGATTTCTAGTTCCGATCTTGTTTGTTCAGCAGCTTTCATCATGGGTTCTCGCTATGCGTCTGTCTGTTTCGTACCGGAACAGGTGGGGATGAAATCACCATATCTTATAGTAGTATTAACGATTGTGGGTGGATAGCGGCACTTAAGAGCTCGAGTCACTGAACTCTGTCTG
>Ga0316215_1000029_pt1 | contig 24606 bp, 20 predicted proteins | sample NRE5metagenome_FD_207796 | JGI IMG/M metagenome (GOLD analysis project Ga0316215, IMG submission 207796) | Spruce roots microbial communities from Maridalen valley, Oslo, Norway - NRE5 | ecosystem: Host-associated > Plants > Roots > Unclassified | place: Norway: Oslo | collected 2017-09-15
ATAAATATGATACTTCCCAGTCCTTATATTCTTGATGTTCAAAGATCTATATAGGAGATATCAATTCCTTTTTAATCAAACAACACATAGAAACTGTCTTTGTTCTTGCCTTTCAATCTCCGTCAAACTCTCTTTCTTAGGTTGTGTCCCACGCCGCCTTTCAGCCTTCGACCTGATCAATCTCGATTGATACCTGCCTGCCCCCGGAGACTAACGACCTACGTGTCATACTTACTGCTTAGATATACCTGCCTGACTGATCGATCTCTTGACGCTTGCCTGAGATCTTCTATCCACCTGACTAACCCACCATCACCCGACATAGATGTCATTTTATTCCATTCCATTCCATATTTCCAATAGAGATAGAATAGATATTGATTCCTTATAAGCACCCACCGGGTTGATATATGAAATGGATTCAATGTGGTGGATAATGAACCCATATAGTGCATAACACTTCGTGCCCAATAGTTGTATCCAATAGTTCACATATTGCCTACATCATACCCTCATAGCTGATTATTACACATATGTTTCTTATTACTGCTTATTATTTAACGTAAAATAAAATAGCTTAACTACATGCGCGCTACGCGTTAGAAGTTCCACTGTAGTCATCTCTTCATAGAGCTAGTTCCATATGGCTTGAACTCTCTATGGCTATGGGTGCACTGACCGGTTGGCAATGACTGACTCCTGCAATGACAACTGGCTAAGACTAGGTACTAAGACTGGGTACTAAGACTGGGTACTAAGACTAGTTATCTCGGCAATGAGAGCTGGCAATTACTGGCGATATGACCTACTATTGGCAATGACCTTATGGCTCTGACTAGAGCTTGTGTAGCAATGACCTTTCTAGCAATGACTAGAGCTTGTAGCAAAGATTCTTGTAGCAAAGAGACTATCTATGACCTTCTGGCTATGAATGGCGTATGATCCTCAACAGGTGCTTCGTATGTAACGCATCATATATCAAGTCGAGGTAGGCACTTCTTTCTGTTCCGTAGGGGAAAGTGCGTGTAGGAACATTCCGTTGTTCCGTAGCGGTAAGTGTGTGTATCTTTCGTGAGGGGTATGGCCTCTAAGTTGGGTCTGTATTGAAAGGGGAATTTTCATCTGTCGGTAAGGACTTCTCTTCCTGCGGTAAGGACTTCTCCCGCTCGCATATGTTGATAACTTGGCTCAACCTCATCTCTCACTTCCAACCCCGGCTGCCTTACTCCCGGCAAGTCAAAAAGAAGCAAGCCATCCATTTCTTTGCCCCCGCCCGCCCGTGCTAGCCTCTCGATTGTCTGGTGGGAAAATGAATTATTGTTTCTCGCGTATGGCGACTTGGCTAAATCTATTCTCTGTTGGGGAACATGGGTGACTTCTCCAAAGGAAATACCCGAGAGAAGGAGGTCATCGATCCAACGAACGATATTTATTATGTTCCCATGTTACCAACAGATGAGAGAGATGTTCACCACAGGAAGGATATCGGTTCAATCCAGAAATGAGAGATAAGTAGCAGTACCCCATACGCAGGTCACTCATCAGTAACCTCGGTTTTACCTTCTTTTCCCTCGTCTGTCAGAATGAAACAGCGGGGCCCTCGAACTGGTCATCCTCTGTGAATGGTGGTTTCTTTGTTTGAACGGATTCGTGCAGTGAAGTGAGTGGTTAACCTTCGTGCAGTTAATGAAACGGAGGGGGCTAGCTAGGTGCATGCAGTGAATGGCGACTAGTGCAGTGAGTGAACGGCTTTCTGTGAATGGATTCTATTTGCTGTGAATTACATGGGGCTAGGTAGGTAGGTAGGTGCATGTTCTGTGAATGGATTCTGTGAGCGGCTTCTGTGTACATGGGAACATGGCGGCTATGTTAGCGATACCTTTGAGCCAAGAGAGATTTACCAAAGCCCACAGATACCGGAATGGCCGGTACTACGGAAGGAAACAGATCCTCAGAGATGGTTTGGGCCAACGGACGGGCAACTGATGATGATGAGAGAGGATCCTGGGTGGGGAGGAAAGGTTATCGATGAATGGATTCTCTAAAATGATGAGTATTATGGGAAGAGGTGTTCCAACTGACACACCCCCAGTCCGCGTAAGGAGGTACCTGCCCTGGTCACTCACCCAATCTCCTTTACGCTTTCAATGCGCATCCACGCATTCCGTTCAATACGCACCAGTCAACATCTTCTTAGAGGAGCGCACCAGCACTGATTGATTCACTTGATCGAGAACATATTTGGGATGGGGTGGGGAAAAAAAGCAAATGGATAAGCTCATATATAAGGCAACCTAGTTACCACACCTAAAGGGGACTTATTAAAGTGGATCCGCTTATGCTACGATAGCACCACCGTTGGGAGCAGGCACCAAGTCAGCTTGGAACATATCTCAAAAAAAACTATAATTCACTATTTTTATTTTGATAAATATCGCTTTTAGGAGGTCCAAGGCATTATGTGATCCGGGCACCTAAAGTAATTTTATGTTAATTAATTTTGGCATTTATCGGACTTTCTCTATGAATCGGCGGAACCACAGCCATCGACCTTTGAACCTCGAACCTTAACCACAAAACACAGGGTTACCACCTGGGATACTCAGCTGGGTTACTCAGCTCGGATACTTGGCCTTGCTCCCGGTTATAAAAAACACTCTCATTCACCGTTTTCTTTTAGCAACACCTCGGGTTTATTCGGTCCAAGGCAAGATCATTTGGAATACTCACATAGATTTTTTTTTTACCGAAAATTGGAATTGACAGAGGTTTCTCTCTATTTTTGATGATGGATAGAATCATTTGCCTTGAAGTTGAGCGCGCCGCTGCTATCACGTTTGGCGAGAGGAAGGGGGCAGGAGGGATAGAGCCAAGGAGACGGATACATTAAGACATTCACGCTTGTCAGGTAGGGTAATAATATCTTTCATGCTTGTCAGGGAAGGGCAGTCAGCCTGATCAGGGAGGGCCCCTTTTTAGTTGGTTGGTTCTTTCACGCTAGGAAGGGAGTACAGGAGGTGGTCACCAATAAGGAGGTAGAGGTGGTCACCGATGGTTCAGAAAATCCAATCCAATCAGTTCAATCGATCACTGCCTCTCCCGTAAGACGTCTGCTCTCTTGCACGCACGCGGAAGACCTCTTATCCACGCACGCCACCCGTCAGTCCGCCCTCCTTCCGGAGGCCTCCAGGAAACCCCAGCCAACACCACACGGTCTGATTCCACGTCATAATACGAATTTGAGCGTGAGACTAGAAACTGAAACCAAACGGATCGGAAGGGCAACGGTTCTCAGTCGGGATGTAGTCTGGAGCCCGACTGAGGCAAGGTTGGTTCAGGGTGACTCGCGGCCGGATTGAATCCAAAAGAAACCGGTAGTTGGAAAAGTGGGGAAAAACGTATGAGTGACTGCATTAAAACACTTGAAATTGACTTACCATTCTGTGCATTCTCCAACCACCAGATAGATAGATAGATCGATGGAAGTATGGGATTGAACCGAGATCCTCCCTCTATTCCACCTATAGATTGATTCGTCAGCTAACCCTACCGATATCCGCCTCCCTTGTATAGAAAACACTTTTAACTATATAACCGGGGCAATGACTGGCTAGCATCACTCACTTGATACTCTTCCATCCCGGACTGAGGAAGATCTCTCTCCAGCTATGAGGTATTAAATGCAATCCGCTAGGAAGGGAGGGGATTCATTCTTATACGATCGATAACCCCTTCTGATCTTCGCTCTGGGTGGGGGAAGAGATAGATATAGATAGGTACTGGCCGTAACCTCCGCTTTCTTTTTGAGGGGGCTAAAGGCTTCTGGCATATTCCTTCTGCTTGGTGAGGCTGGTGACGAAGGCTGAAGGTGAGGCTGAAGGCTAAAGGTGGCTGGTGAATGGATTCCTTATGTTGGACTTGGTGGTCTAGGCCTAAGGTGTGAATAGCTCTATCTACCTCCCTGACCTGAAAGTCTCTCTCTAATCCCCTCTCTCTCGGTGAATGTCTCTCTATCTAATACCTGCCCTCCTCTCCCCGGGTGGCTCTAGGAATGGCTCAACCTCCCTGATCTGAATGGCTTTCTCTATGTGTATGGCGTATGATCGATCCTCACCCGTTGAATCATATATAACAAGCTGTCGTAAACCTCGCTCTTGTTTGAGGTATAGCGAACCCAGTTCCATCGAACTCCCCAGTAAGTAGCTGTCGTACCCTTGTGTTCTGTCTCGATCGGTAACCAACGTTCAAGCATTCATTCAAGCACTCGTCCGTCCGTGGTACCGCCCCACCCCCAATATGTTGGCAATCAATCGACTCAATCTCTATCTCTCCGGCCCAGCCCCCAGCCCAGCCTGGTAGCAAAGCGGAGTATCCCAGTTGAGCAGTCCATGAGCCCAAGCCGAGTAGCCCAACGTCAATAAGCTCTAGATACACTAGCTTCTGTCATTGCATTAGCTGCATGGACTGCCTTATAGAGCCTTAGAGACGCTTTAGTCTGTAGCTCTAGCTCTAGTCTTAGTAACTTGCTTTAAGGTCTTGCCTCTTACGAGCCTTACTACTAGCTCTACACTAGCTTACGTATTCCAATTAGTACTATTAGCAAGAATAACTACTAGCTCTACTGCCTTAAGCCATAGAAAGTGAAAGCCTTAGAGTTCCATATAGTGAAAGCGTAATAGAAGCCTTAAGTCTCCATTATTTTCTTTAGAAACTAGTCCCCTTCCTTGCTGCACAGACTCTTCTTTCCATTTCCCATGTGAGTATACTTCATGCTGCACTTATAGTCATACGTCTAACGGGTTACTACGACTATCGACTAAGACTTCACTCCTTATCGACTAGGGCTATGAGTGTCAAGTACTTCCTGGGAATCTGTGTGTATATGCGCGTTATGCGTAGCTCTACGTTGTAGCTCAATGAATACTCCTCACTCACTCCTCTAGGCGTCATCAATGAGTAATCATCGTGTAACTTCTACGTGTCTTCTGTGAGAGTATCTCCATGTGTGAGTCAGCCTATGGTGAGGTGCTCTCTGTGAGGTGTAGTAGGACCTCTGTGTCCGTATCGGTAAGTGTGATGGAGGTAGAAACCTCAGTTCCGTCCGTATGTTCAACCCCGTAGGGTCCAGCTAGCTCTGTGGGTTCTGTCAGTGTGTCTCTGAAAGGGGACTAATGAAAGGGACTAATGCTTATTGTCTATTGGCTATGACAAGCTGGCTATGACAAGGGACTATGACTGGGTACTATGACTAGGGGATCTCGTCAATGAGAGAAGTACTCCCAGCAATTCCAACAGGCTCTCAACAATGAACGACTATAAACTATTGGCAACCTATCAGGCAAAGAGAACTGGCTACTTCCCTAGCACTTGCCCTGTTTGTTCGGTTGCAGCCAGCAGATAGATCGCCTTCAGATCGAGCAAGAGAAATCGGGTAAGCAATGAGCTCGGAAACCTTGCCGAAATCGAATTTGATTTGAAGTACGCCCGAGAGTCATTCTCACCTCCTGTCAATCTCATTGCAGGGCAGTAGTAGCCACCGACATACGTTGCTCATCAACGCTATCCCGAGAATGCTGCATCTTTTAGAAACTGTATAGTACATTACCTGATAATTCAAAATAGTAGGAAATAGCATATTGTCTTGCTAGGGCTATAATTATCCCAACAAAATCTGAGGACTGTCTTTTAAGGGATAGTTTTATATATTTTAGGACAATTTCATAGTGCGAATAGAGGTTCACCTTCTGTTAATGTCATCACATCAAGAGTTTCAGTATTTCAATTGCCTATCTTGATCTTTTATTTTGCATTCATATATAGAGTATAAGGACAGGGAACGTTTTACCTACTCCTAATGAGCGAGCCCTATTTTGAAGCCCAAGCCAAGTAGGCAGTTCACAGCCGACCGCCACTGAGCTACTAGACAGCTCCTCTGAGTGTGTTGGTGGAGCGGACGAATTATGTTATTGGAGAACGATGATTTGAGTCCTGTAGATCATAACATCCCCCGCCTTGACACAGAAATTCTCTTCGAGACAGGCATGCATGCAAGTAGTAGATGGCTCCTTACCGCCGTGGGGGTCGGTTTCTTCGGGGGAGAGGGGCCCAGGGACTGAAGCAAGGGAGGCACACTAATGCATCGTAAGTAATGTAGGTAGGTGGGGTAGGTGAGTGAGGCTGGTAGGGGCACTACTGATTCATAGGTAGGTAAGGAGAGATCCTAATCTTATCTAAAAGGTAATTACCTTCTTAACTTAGGTAGGTTGGTGGGCAGGTAGGTTAAGGGGAAGAACAACACCATAGACACGAACTCCTCTTGCGGTTCTAAAAAGAACAATAGGAGAGTAGATAAGGTCGTTAGCGTTATACCCCTCCCCCCTGTTTATTAGTTCCCCCCAGTCTTTCCCAAAGCTCTGAATAGACGTACCTTTTTCGTAACTTGAAATAACGCCCCTAACTACTCTTCTAAATTCGGTAGCTAAGTGGAGTTTCAAGATTTATGCTTTTACGCTATCCCCATTTGAGTCATTACTGGTTTAGGGAGGTATTCTCTTCATACTATCTCTAGGTACCGAAGGCATCTAAGTCATGACTGAAGAAGGGCTTCGTATACTCAGAGGCTACTAGAGGACTTCCCCTTTATTCTATATAATCTATTTATTAATATACGTTAAGGCATATCTCTTAATAGACGTTCTTTCTGTTTCCAGCCGTCCCTATAATGAATGCTGCTTCCCACCATAGATTAATCCCATTCATCCTTAGTGGGCCGGCCCGTCAGCTAATGCTTTCAGGTGGGTTAGTAGTCCTTCTCCCCATTATCCTCCCCGTCAGATAAGGTAGATCAGATATATAAGGAAGGAGGGAAATCCCCCCACTGCTTAGCATTTCGACCACTCGAAGGGGCGGGCATAACCTTACCGTTATAACGCTGGGGTCCGCTCGGGTTCAGCCATCTACTTAAATCTCGGCCGGCCGGCAGAACGAAGAATAAGGTTTGCCGCTGCCTTATTCTTCCTTCTTGGTAGTTCCAGTTAGACCAGCCAGGACCAAGCCCATCCAAAACCTTCCTGACTTCTTATAGAGGTTCACCTTCAGGCATGAGGCAGGACAGGTCCATGTCTTACCGGTCCTAATTGGTCTTCCCTTAGTGATGGTACGGTACAGTCCCCTGAGTACAACGAAGTGAAAAGGCATCGTGTCCTGCCGGGTAGCTTCGAGGACAAGGTTTTTCTCGGATCTGAGCTAACTAGGTTAGCATTCCTTTCTCTAGCTCTGGCCTCCCACTTTTCCAATAGGTCAGAGCATTCCTTTGTAGCGTGCCATGTGGCTCTGTAGTATCCACATCTTGGTCTTCTTGGCAGAGGACAATTTGTTGAGATATGTCCTATCTCATCACAATTATAACAATTGATAGGTATTACTCTACCTCCACTGTGACCTCCTCTGAAACCTCCTCCTTTAACATGGACACCATTTGGATTCTCATTGGCCCTCTCTTCAACTTTTAAGGAGGTTTTTATAAACCTCCCTGCCAAGGCTTGTAAGGCCCTGCAGTTTTCCATGTTATGAGTATTTCCCCAGTAGAAGTCATAGAACAAGGTCACTGGGGCAGGTGAGTACTTCTATAGAATGGGGCACAATTGTGGGGAATGACCATCGGATAAGAAGCTCCGAAGGGAGCAGCGCATCCGAAGGGATAATAAGGCTTATTACTCTTGGTATTAGACTGATTACTCTTATTACCCTTTCGCTTCAAGGAACAGCATCTGGGAGAAGGGCAACCTCGCCCCAAGCTGAGCTAGGCTTGGGGGGCGAACAAAGACTGGTTCTGAGGCATGGGGGTACAGGATCCGGTGAAACTTCCGCCAACACAACGGACGGCACACAAGGCAAGGTCTAAGGCGAGTATTTAGGCAAGGGGGGGCATGATGTTTTTCCGATGAGGTTAGAGGCATAGGATCTAAAGGCTAAGTGTAAGGTCCCAAGGGGAGATATGATGAAAGGTTTCCATAGTCCAAAGGAGTTGAAGTAAGTTTCCAAGGCTAGTCCCACCCAAAGCATAGTGTAAGTAAGGCCCCAAGGGGAGTAGTTTTAAAAGGATGCGTACAAAGGCAGTAAGTATGAGCTGCATGTATGATGGGGTTACCAAGTATGCGTACAAAGAGGAGGTATGAGGCAGAGTGTAAGTTCCCAAGAGGTAATCAGAGGCATATATATATATATATATATATTATCTTTTTTTAAGCAGAGTGTAATGAAAGGAAGGTCCCAAGTAGGAGTTTATTACATTATCTATTTTATAATACAACAATGGGCTTAGCGACTTATCAAAATGGGTGCCGTCGTAAGTAAGATCGCACATCGATTCCAAAAGAGACAATAAGAAATGGGTGAAAAGCAAGACAATAGGAAACCATCGATGGGTGTGAGATTGTATCATATTGGGCCGTGAGCTGTGAATGGGTGTTCTATTGGCAGATGGTTCAGTTGGAAGGCCTCTTCCCGTAAGATGGTGCTGTTGTTGTTGGGGCCTCTATTGTAAGATGTGGCTACACTTTGTTTTCTTCAATGGATTTAACATTTGGATATGCGCATTTTTCCACATAACAGATGTATTGAACATGGATCAGCTTCCGCTTGCATTCCTGGATGGAGGGAGATGAGCCCACACACATAGATAGGGAGCCCAGGGAGGAGCTCAAGAGCCCACAGCTTGGTTGGGGAGCCCACCACAATTCTAGACCAATAATTATAGATTAGTTGTTAATTTGTGTTGTGTCTACGGACAAGTTCAAGACTATATGCCGATGCTCAGAGATCTAAGATACCACTTAGGTTCATGACAACAACACGGTTCCTGACACCACAACTAGGGGAGTGGTTACTTCACATGGGGAGTTCCTGAACATGGTATGAACAACTGGAGCCAACTAGGAAATAATATCTGCTGCAAGTGGTGGAATCCCACCCCTAGTTTCTTTTTGTTTTTTATGTGTACAATATAATATGTGAAAGTGGAAACGACTATATGCGAATTGATCCGGGTTCCTTACAGCAGCAACACAACATGGATGGATTTCACCTAAATATCGGACTACGTGTAGAAAAGGTAAGTCTAACTTATATATGCGTGCATCATATATAATAATATATTGCTATAATTTGTATTATTGTCATAGATATGTGGATATTTTGGGAACATAACACTGAGATATGCAATATTATCTATACAATTGACTTGCCACAGAAACAATTATTTAGTTAGGGTTTCCAACCGGTGCTGCGTTTCACTCCCTTCTGGAGGCTTCTCTCTGGATCTCTGCTAAAGCTGCAGCACTACTTCCCAAGTGCTAATGTCTCCATGGAACCAACTTAACGGACGGCTCACGTTGTCGAAAAGAAAGGGGGACTGTCGGACCTTTCTCTTACTAGCCTTCCTTAATCCAAGCACTTAGCAGCCCTAAGTTATTGCCGTAGGTATGGACTAGTCTGATCCGGTAGTGGCATGGACTGCCTTATGGGGAACGGCTGGCCCTCCCCGGTCCCTGGTGTTTTCGGGGGCCCTTTGGACTGGTGGACTGCCTTAGTCCCCACTAGCCTCAGCCCTTCTTCGGCAAAGTTCTATCTAGATTGAAATCTCATAGTTATGAACCGGTAGTTATGGACCGGAGCTTGCCACTCCTAAGCACTTTATAGTGTTTTTTACTAATCAGAAGCTCTATAACGGGCTGTCAAGTCCAAATAGTTTCCAAAGATCCAAATGATCCAACTAGGTCTTAGAGCAAGTGGAACGTCTATATGCGAGTCCTTAATAGAATGGTTTAGTACTACTATATATAGGATTATTAGCTTCTTTTCACAACTTAACAACAACTCTCTAGTGGGCCTCTTTCAGGAGGTTGTTACCAGAATCTATGCTGCACCCGGAATCTATGCAAGTTGCCCCATAAGACAGGTGGAAATCCCAATATTCTTAAGATTGACCGGTAGCTTATTCTTCTGAGGCAGAGCAGATAGAATATATCCCTTTTTAGGTCTTTAGAAGAGTCACTTAACATACCTCGCCCCTCTTCTTCCACTCAATAAAGGAGGGCAGGAGGCGATGCGACTTGAACCGAACGAAGGCGACATGAGGTACGTTAAGTGACTCGACCCAAAAAGGGAGAGGAACGTAGTCGCTCGACCATAAGGGAGAGGCGATGCGAAGGCGACTTGATCCGTGAGAAGATTTATTGCCCTAAAGAGTAACACTTGAGAGTAACACTTGATTTTTAGTCCTTTATGAACACCCTAAAGGTACGTTAAGTGACTCGACCGCGGCTTATATGATCTATTCCGGTTGGGTGGGTCAGGAGAGGAACAAAATCAGTTTCGAATAGGAGGTTATCCCAACCAACGCTTCGCTATGCTCTTTGAGGGGCCAAGGAAATAATAGGAATAAAAGGCCAGGATCTTACTTACTGGGTTGACCATATCTTCTCCTATATTTATATTTATCCCCCTCAAAAATTGACCATCACTCCAATTTCATATCTTCCTGCTAATTTGAACCCGCTGGGTTGGCCTTTCAGGACCTTATCTTATAGTGGGGGTGCCTTTTCCTCTCCTTACAGTCGAGCGTGCTTTCGCATCCTCTACTAGATTTTATTTTCTTCACCGATATCCGGATTCCTATTATAATATGATGATGCACCAGATGAGGCACCTAATAAATAGCTATGCCTGCAGGAAATAACATATCCGTTGTGAATAGTTAGTGCTTGTGAATAGTTGTTGTAAGGAGTTCTCGAAAGGTGGTGGTGTGATATAGGGGATGCTTTCCTTGCTTGTAGGTAGAGGGTCCAGGAGAGCCTGCTCGGGTAAGATACCTTACCTTCTAGTTCTAGCTCAGGGAAGATACCTGACCTTCCATCTATAAGGCCAGACCTTTCAGGACCTTACCGACCGAAGACCAGGGCCTTGAGGGAAGAAATAAAGGGCCAGGATACTAACTATTATCTTCCCTCAAACAATTGCCAGGACTTTACTGGCTGGGTGGGTGGCCCGGCCTTATTTCTCGAAGTACACCTAGGGCTTACGCCTTCCTTGGCGCCTTACTGTAACGAAGTCTTTCGCTATGCTCACTCTTTAGAGGGGAAGAAATACCTTTAAGGACCCTATATTTCTTCCCCTAAAATTGGTTCTGCTTATCAGATAAGACCTTCCTTTCAGGAGACTTCTTCCCTCAATCGGCTCTGCTTCTTAGGAGATGAAACTAGCGTTGTGACTGGATCTCGCTTTGCCACTTATGGTTCAATGGATCCAACTGAATTCACGACCGGGGACTCTTCAACGGGTGGATAAACTAAACTGCGGAGGAGACTGTTGCTTTTTCCTTTGCGGGATCAACTTCTTCTAGGTCATCAAGGTCACCTAGCGCTGGGTCTTTGTCTCGATATCAATGTGGGCCACTTATTAGGGGTCTGCTCGATCTCCAACAACAGTATTTGGAACTGAGCGAGGTGCTGGTGGAACTTTATCAATAGGTTCTTCCTCCACTGCTGCTGGTTCATTTACTGGAACTTAGTTAACTTGGTCAAATGCAATGGCTTCTGTCTTTCCTCCTACTCCCTATGCCTATGGTGCTTTCACTCGGTCAACAAAGTAAATAGTACCTCTAACTCAATCTCTAACCGGATATGGATCAATGGGTTCAGGTTCTGAAGAAATTGCTTAAACGGGCGGAACAGTCACTGATGCTGCTTGCTCAGATGCTGTTGGATCTTTATATAGACGAGGGGATGGCTATCGAAATGACTATGGATTTGGATCTGTTACTGGTTCATGTTCACGGGCAATGAGATCAACTGCCTTTTCCTCCCCTATCTTTCCCGCTGCTATCAACGCTACTGGTGGTGCCTCTGCCTGTGTTCCGAATACCTTTGCTATTGGTGCTACTTCAACCGCCTCTATTGCCTCTGCCTGTGTTCTAGCTACCTTTGTTGGTGGTGGTGAACCAACTACCGATGCCTTCGCTTGCTTTGGTGCTGAATCTTGGTGTAAATGGTACGTACTAATAAATTAAGGGGCTTTCCTTATTATATAAGTGAATAAAGCGAGCACTTGCCCCAGACTTACTGTGTTCTAGCTGCTTGCTTCGTTGGGGGTGAACTACCTTGGTAAAACCCGTAGGCTCCTGAGTCCGATGAGTCCGAAGGCCCACCATGTGCTAACGCATTGTTTAAGTAAAGTAGTAGCTAACGCGCCGCCTATGGCTGACGAGTTAATGCACAGCAGAAGAAGGCAGTGGTAAAAACAGCAGTCATTGCGGAACAGTGAAGAAATCCTATCCAATGGCAAAAACAGCGGTTTCATATTCTCAAGTTACAGAGCCAATTTACCACCTGTAATTACCACCCATATAAGGGGGAGCAAAGTAAGAAGTTTCACCACCATCTCTGGCGTATATACTCGAAGACCTAATGCCCGGCCCGTGTCTGGTGTTTAAGTTCTTATTAATGAAGGTCGGTTGGGGGCATAACATCTCTCTGGTTTGGAGCGTCGCGCTTGCTCATGAATGTTGGCCAGTGGGTAGTGTGCTTGTGGCATTAGTGCTTTAACCCATTGGCTCTTGTTTACTAAGTTCCTCCAATTATAGCTTCATATCCCGTCGTTCCATATCCGGATCCAATTCCAGATAGAGAGGCAAAGCCATAGGTTGGAACAGAGGCCGCAGAGGTAAAGATGGTTGCTGCGGTTTACCTAGTGCTCTCTTGTTCCGCTTTCTGTACATAGGTACGTACGACCAGGTATCTCGACCTATAGCTGGTATTAATGCTCTCTTTACGCTTAGCTGTCATCACCACTGTGGTCATCACCACTGTAGCTATAGGAGCCGAGTACCCATCAGCCTTGAAGTGAGCCTGGAGTTGTAGCTGGGCAAGCAAGGCTTAATTTCGACAAGCCAGGGTTGGAGCTCAAGCAAGGAAGGCCTTCGCTCGGTTAGTCAACAGCACAGCAATGGTAAGCACGACAAATTCATTCCATGTTTAGAGCCGGAAGCAGCGCTTGTCATAGCACCATTCGCAGGAGAAGCAGAGCCAAGTGCAGAGACAGAGGTAGATTCTTTGGATTCTGTCGATCCCGATCTTGATGCCGTTGATGCAGTCGATTATGCCCCTTTAAATGGTTCTGACCTTGATCTTGTATGATGCAGTTCATGCGGTTGATGCGGTTGATTATCATATTGATCAAGCAAATGACCCACCAGGACCAGCATACTCACTAGGACCAGGTCCAGCAGCAGATCCAGACGTAGTTCCAGGACGAGAGCGAGATCCATCCATATATATGTATATAGAAACATATATAAAGCGAGACCCAGTTTCTGCTTATCAAGATCCAGTACCAGTCATGGTTGAACCTATTGATCCAGCAGAAGCACTAATCACTAATAAGGTAGCACTAACTATATGGATATCTCTTTTATGCCAGAAAGGCAAAGCCACCTAAAGCATCGAAAGCGTAGGTACCTAGAGCACTACCGCAGAGAAAGTAGCAGAGGCATAGGTATGTATTAGCACCAGTAGCGGTTAAGACAGGAGCATATAAATAAGCCGGAGTAGTCCCATCTTGACCAGTATCCCTAGGTGTAACGGCATCTCGATCTGCGACTAGAGTATATAACACTAGTACGGGCTTTGGTGATGCCTCTACCTTTGCTACTGATGCTGATGTTGATGTTCCTGCTCCTACCTACCTTTCCCTTGCCTTTGCTGGTGGTTTAGGATCTCGATCTACGCCTGGAACTTCAATTGCTTAATCTTCTTAACCGACTGGTTCTCAACTTGGAAAGGATGCCGGTGGCTAAGATGCTTCCTTTGCTGCCTCCGCAGGTGGATCTGTAACCGGGTCTCGATCTGCTTTTGCTTATACAAGATCAAATGGTGCTGCTTTCGCTGTTGCTGGTTCTGAATCAACCAACTCAACTGCTGCTTCAATAGGTTGAACTGGTCCTCCAACTGGTGCTTTCACTCGATCAACTGATTCTTTTACTGGATCAATTGGAACAAGTGAGGATGCTGGAAGGGATACTGCTTAATCAACAATTGGACCTGGAACGGGCTACGGCTCTTGATCTATAGGCAGAACCTCTCTTGTTTGAAGCTGTGTATAGATGTACACGTAGGCCTGCTTTCGTAAGGCTCCATTCGTAGGAAGCTCCTATTAGGTGTTACTACTCATATATTCTATATCATAGCAGCTGTTTGTGTATGGTCGAACGGGCTCTGCTACCTTCGCTACTGGGTATCGACCTCTATTAGAACTACTGGTTCTCGATTTGCAGTATTTGGATATTGATCTCGATCAAATGCTACTAACTATGGATCTGGATATGAAAATGCAGGATACGCTACTGGCACCGGATTCGAATCTACTTATGCAAAGTGTACTCAATATGCCTTTGTCTCTCCCGCTTCAGGTGGTGGGACAACCGAGGCTACGACCTCTTTATATAAATCTATTGCACCCGGCTCCCATCTTACACTCACGAATACACCGGAACAAGGCGTACCGTCCACATCCGGGTTAGCCATAAACACACTCACTAGTCGAAACACACCGAATCCAGACCTGTCGGCCACCATCCGGGCTAAGCGAACACACCATGTTTCAAACACACCGGGACAAGACCTTCCGGACCAAACTCTGAATCCTCCTTACACTCACTAGTTGAACACACTGAATTTAGATCTGGCGGACTATTCTCGGCTTCCTTGCCCTCCTATCGTCGAGTCTCGCAATTATTACTAAGTTACTTATTGGGTGGGGGGATCGAACAGATTCGGTTGGGTCGACCTTATATATAACATAGTTGCGCATCTTTCGTCCTTATCCCTCGTCCGGAGCCAACCAACTACCCTCAATTAAGAGTTTCTCCCAGTTGAACCGGCTAGAGCAATGAGGGGAGAGCAATGAGAGGAGTTAGAGTGGGATCTTCCCTTGCACCCAACGCGTATCACTATTACTAGCGATGACAGAGAAGAACATGTTTTCTCTTTGGCACCCATCACAACCATATTTATTAGTCGATCCCATCCCGAATCAATTGGTTGACCCGACTCCGAACCCAGGGGATAAATCGTATCAACGCTAGCTGGTATCGGCACTGAACTTGGTCATATCAGGTTGGTCAAGCAGAAATACTAATAATCCTAATTATCGGTAGGATATAGCATATTGGACTGATAGACATGCGGCAAATGGGTAAACGCGGGAGCCCGCTTTCTCAAATAAATAGGCTAGCCACTTCGAGAGTTGGCTGGGCTAACACTTTGATGGATACGGGTGGACTCACAAAATATGGGGACAGTTAGTTGGCAAAGGTTTTTTCATTTTCCCCCCGTTCCTTCTGGCCGGGTCTTCTCAACCATAAAAATGCTTATTGAAACGCCGATTGGATGCCATAAAGCGTATGATTTGAGTGCCCTCCGCATCTCCATCTGCAGGCGGAACATATTTAATACATTCTATTATTGCCCACTCCGTACTACCACCTATCCCCGTAAACAGGCATTCTACAGTATTTACATCCATTCTCATGTTCACCCACCTCGCATTCGTTAATCACCCGCTAGCCGGATGTTTGAGATAGAATTGCTGGCCTGAACCAGTTTTGCTTATAATAATAGGAAAATAAGAATCAATAGCTTGACTCCTTTTGCTTTATATTATTGAAGGGGGGGATCTATGTATTGCACTTGCATCCATTGGGTCATCAGCCCTTGCGCATAAGTGTCGACCGGGAAGCATAGAGAAGCAAATCAAGTTGGGTTTACCATAATTTTTTGCATTATTTAGCTGGGATGCTTGGATCAATAGCGGACTCGACTTCGAAACCACTTGCCGCATCTAAGTACGGTTTATATTGGCGCTACTACCCGGGATCGGGGTACACATTCGATGGGGTCGACGAATGAATAAGGTACAATAAGGATTCACTGGGCCTGGCATTGGGGATAAAGCACAACCATGGTACGGCATAGAAATGCTAATCGAATGGTTACTGGCCTAATAATAACATTCATAGGATCCCCTGTACCCACTGCATTGAATCAGCGTTATCTACTGCATTCCCACCAACTAGTCAGGTAGAGCCATATCGTTTGGGAGGAGAGACCGATACCTCTATTATACCTATTTAGTATGGGCGAGCTTATAAATAGATAATGCTAGTTGAACGAATTGAACCGGGATAATTTAACTAACTGTCCAGACCCCAATTAAGAAAAGGGAATACCCATATGAATATCTGCTCGAATAGATTATTGCCCGCATACTCTTATTGCACGCCCGAGATGTGTACGTTTCATGGCCCACTGCAATTCCTATTTTTGCTTTATCTATCTCTCTCTTTTTCCTCCTTTCCCTTCCATTTTGTTAATTATTAATATCCCCTAATTATATATAAGCATTCCATTTCATTCCGGAGATTACTAGAAACGATGGCTAGCGGATTCCAATGACTGGAAGCGGCATGTCTACCAATTGACTCATTATTTTATTGAGGCAGTTGCCAGGGGACCCGAATCCCAAGCATCGGCATAGGCATTGGGGCAGGCGAATCGGTAGAAACGCTGACCATTTAATTTGTAACATCGGTATAAGCTTGGTCGAACATAGAGAAGTACAAGTTCCCCTCGGCCTAAACATGTGTTACCGCAGCAACCGCGCTCTTATTATATAGAAAGGGGGTCGAGTATCAGGGTCGATTAATGCAATGCTTTTATATAGATATTGCTACCCGAAGCGTATAAGTATTGGTGCCAGGAAAAGCAGCTTTCTCGTTATCACCACCCCTGTTTTGAAAAGGTAGCGTTATCGACGCTGAGGCTTAACCATGGCCAGAACCGAGATGCGTGAGCATAAAGCACTGGTAACCGTAGTACGACGAGTTTACTACCTCCTATGCGAATCGAATTTAATCGGATGAAGCACTCTGTTATGAAGCATAGGTAGCCGAGGCATAGCTATTTGGTTCCGTGAACGGGGAATAAATGGGGAGAATATGTGTTCACCTCGACCCGAACACTTCTATATTGCTAGCGATAAATATGAGTGCCCTTTACTAACGATATAAGTTGTGCTCTGAGACGGCCCTATTATTATTTAAGGTGCCACGGAACGGAGATCCACGAATCTATCTCTTGCCGCACCTTCTTCCTATTATTAAAAAAGGGGTGGGAGACTGGTGAATCGGGGCATTTCAAACGCGATTGATAAAAATACGCATCGGCCATTTAATCTATGTGCTGGGACTACCTAATATGCTTCTTGGGATCGGCATGAAAGGGCCGAGCTGTATCGATTGGTTAACCCGAATCCTTTGCATGCCCGGGAAGACCTTCTGCAGCAGTTCAGCGCTCGATCCCTTGCCTGCACCTGGAGAGATCTTATTTCGGTTCACCATATCCCCATCAGCTCACCTGCCCAAAATCACCCAGCCGGCCGGATGTAACCTTCCTTGCTTAAGGGCCTTTCAAAGATGCAAGAGAAAGACGGACCAACCAATTGGTCACTTTGACGCCCCATAATATATATAGGGAGGGAGCTAGTAACAGTAACATTTTTCACTGAATCTATGCGCTCGAGGTTATTGCCCTAGATATAGATGCTCCTGGGCTTGTCTCGAGACGTGAGGTCCGCTGGCGTCTTGTAGAGGTCAACTTAGGACGGCCCTGGCTGGGCTGGCTGGAAGGTTCGCAAGGTTATACCCTCCCCTCGCTACTTACTATAGGGGAGGGGTTGTCCGGAGGGCGACTGCCTACAGATTGAATGCCTTCACGGGGATGAGGTCCGAAACAGATAGATAGTTCGATCCTCCCATGGGGGGGACATGGTTTGCGAAACAAATAGAGACCTGGCCGGAACGGATGAAGTCGGAGGGATTTAAATGGACGGATGCCAAGTCAGGGTTAGCAAGGAGTGGACGGATGCCAGATGAGGGAGATCAAGTTGAGACGGACCCATCGGAGGGTTAGAAGGTTGGACGGATTAGGTCTGAGGGATATCCAAGGAGAGACTGCCCCATCTTCGGGATATCCAAGTCGGGAGTGTCTCAAGGCCCTGGTGTTTACGGGTAATAGTAGTCATGGCAAGGCCCTCCCATTCGGGAAAGAAAGGAATTATTTTATATACAACAAAAGAGGGTTTCTGCCTTGCGAACTGCGATGGTTCTATCTATGCAAAATGTTGTCGGAGCCTTCCCAAGGAAATAAGCCTAAACAAAATATCCAATTTCACTAACAAAAGCTGCCTTCCCTCTATAAATACATTGCTTCACACCGGTAATGCGATGGCCAACAGCGATGGTCCAACTGCGATGCTTTGACCGAGTCTATTTGAGCGTTTCTGTTCATACAACTGCGATGGTCTTTCAGAGGGAAAAGATCATTTCTGGCAATACAAGTGCGATGGTTGAGGAGATCGAACCTATTTCACTGCCACTGCGATGGTCCAACTGCGATGGTTTTACCGAGGGAAAAAGAACGTTTCTGTTCATACCACTGCGATGGACAACTGCGATGCTTTTACGGAGGGGAAAGAACGTTTCTGTTCATACCACTGCGATGGCCAACTGCGATGGTTTCTTAGAGGAAGCTAACTCGATAAGCTTCGATAACTCGGACGAATTGGTTGGCGATAGATTCGCTCTTATATATGTAATTACGCTTTAGCATCGTATGGGATCTCCGCTCGAATCATCAATCAAAATATCGCCCATCAAATACCAGTTCATTTTTGGTAAAGAGAGCGAAATTGAATGGTCAGGCGAATCACTAATCGTACCTCACCCTTATTAGGTCAGGCGAGTCACTAATCGTACCTAACTATCTCCCTTCCTTACTATCCCCCCCACACTTGCGTTACATAAAAGGAACGTTACATAAAAGGAAAGGCCCCCAACACTACAACTACACTTGCGTTACATAAAAGTAAAGGGCCTAGAGAGAAAGCCCAGGCAGGAACCTCTGCGGGAAGGTCTTTAGAAAGTATGTCTTTCCTTGGCCCAGAGACTATGGTAAATCCTTAGAGCGGGGAAATATAGTAATTACATATATAAAAAATAAACAGTATCCATTGATGTAGATCGGTTCCATATCTCAAGCCCTGATCTCAAGCCCTGATCTCAAGCCCTGATATTCATCATGATCTTTAGTGTATCCCCTTGGTATCGGTTCCCCAACCTTAGAGAAAGATACGAAATAGAAGGGCCTTTAATATCAGCTGAGTAAGCCCGAAAAGAGACGAAACAATACCTTATACGAAGGGAGAATCCAGCCTTATACGAAGGGATTGGTTCCCCAACCTTATATAAAGAGACGAAATGGAAGTACGGCTTTAAAGGCAGTTCATGAGGCAAGCCCCTGCACCAACCCAGAAGAAAGACTGTTCATGAGGCAAGTTATAAGGAAGAATGGCTCACCCGAACCCAGAGGGTGAGAAGTAATCTCCTCACCGTAGGGGCATATCGACTTCTCTGATACAACATGCCGAGGTGAAGTATCTCCTCCGAATGCATGAAGCGATAAAGCCTCATGCGCCTCACTAAGCATGAGGAAAGACGACCCACAACGACTAACCAAAACGACTAACCAAAATGACTAATACAGATAATCTAAAAAGAGAATAAGAATGAACAGATCGAAGTGAACGGACAATGTTACTTCTGTATCCCAATCAATCTGTATCCTTTCCTTATCGAGGTCCTCTCGCTTGACAATAGGAGAGCGAGGAGAACAACTCTGCGGGTATAACCTATAAGGTAGGAAAATAATATCTATCGTAAAGCCCTTTCACCAACCCGTTCCCGTTAAACCTCCTTACCCAACCCTTAGCTACGTTATGCTCAGGAAGAGTCGTAGGGTAACTATTACCGTTACCGTTACGTTAGGCTGTTACCGTTATGTCTTTCCTTAGCCATTGGGAGGATGAACTTCCCCGAGCGTGGCCCATTCCTTGAGCCTAGACCGAATTCAATACTTAGTTCTACGGCTCACGTAATACAACGTTAATTCCCTAGCTCAATAACACTTAATGAGTAACGCCATACGAAAGCAGACTGAGAAGCCCCAGCCCGATAACCCTTCCTTTAGCCCGATAACCGCAGAAAGATTTTAAGGCAGGACAAAGAGAAGATAGTAAGGTAAGTTAGTACCGTACTAAGACCAGTAAGAAAGGAAGAATGAAGATAGTCAGGCAGGACAAAGAGAAGATAGTAAGGTAAGATAGTAAGGTAAGATAGTTATCACAAATTCTACCGGGATGGCCCATTTACCGGGGAATAAGATAAGATACAGGTTTACGCAGGTTTACGCAAGTATCATTTTAGCTTTACGCAGGCATAAGTATTTCCTTAGAGAATATATAAGGCCCTTGTTACAATTACCTCTATCTATAGTGAAGAGACCCCTCTAAGAGTAAGACCATACCTATCGGAGGTACGACCTCTAAGGTATACCACCCTATTGGTTCAGACTCTCGTAACTTCGTTAAGGCTCTCGTAACTTCACCTTATCCGCCATCTTTAAGTGCGATAGATTGACTCCGAGGTCTAATTCTCGGAGCTAATAGCTTCCTGAAAGAGAAAGGATTATCTACAGAGCAGCAGGTTGTCATTTGTTATCGCACATTTTCCCCGACTCAATTCCACTAGCATAATGGTTTGATGGATGGATGGTTAGCCCTTCATAATGGATGGTTAATGGCTGGCCTACCTGCCCTTCTTTCTTCTGTCCAGCGTCCTCCATAATCCGAAAGCCATCAGCCAAAGTCAAAGCATTAGCAGCTATAATAATAAGTACTATGGTAGTATGAAAGAGGCAGATAATAAAGAGAAACGGGTTGGAGAAGTGCTTGCTTTATAGAATCATCAATCCACCAGTTCCGCCGTGTTTCATCAGTTCTGGCTGTCTATAATAATAAAGTTCCCACGACGATCTAAGCTAAAGGTTTCTGGCTGTCGAGAATTAATCCAAGAAGGCAGTTCCAACAATTCTACACTACAACTAAAGAGCTCCTCTATTGGAAGCCCTTAGCAATGTACCCAAGCACTAAGCGCTTCATTCATCAAGTGATATAGGACATATATTTTATTAAGGTGGAAAGGGAGTGAACACATCCATAAGTAAGGGGGATAGGTTGTTTCATGCCTGCCCTGCTAATTCTGCTCGGGTCTCTAGCTGTACCGTACTTGCCTAAGCGCTTCTTAATTCATCCAATTGGTATAGGGCAAGTAGTTCTTAAACACTTAAGTAAGAAGGGGGTAAGGATGAGGCACACTACGTGAACCTGCTCTGATAAGAGCCTGATAAGAGAAGGGTTCCTAGCGATATTTCCAAAGCGCTTAATTCATCCAATTGGAATAGGGCATATAGTTCTTAAGGTGGGCAGGTAGTGAGTAAACACATAAGGGGGTGAAAGTCTAAGAAGGTTGGTTTCATGCGATCCATGCTATGCCGGGTCTCTAGTTGTACCTCTCTCTGAAGCGCCTCATTGATCCAAGTGGTCTAGGGCAACAAGGTCTAGGTCTGAAGGGTGGATACGTAGGATGGTGCACTCGCTGTATGTGAGACTGTCTGTAAGCTGGCTTGGTTCATCCCTCCCGTTCGTAAAGGTCTATATCAGTACCCGCGCACTAAGCAATGAGAAAATGATTATCTTAAACAATGATATCATTTTATTCAGCAATAGCATCTGTTTCTGAAGCAATGGATGTTGAGGCCAAGGTGAATAACAATCTTTAAATGGTTAGGTGGTCGTGTCAATTTGATCTCCACCAAATAATTAGGTCAGGGGCTCATAACCTAAGTAAAGGAACCTTGAAAACAGTAATTCAACGGGTTTGGAGCTTCGGTCAACAGGGTTTGGTGTTTTCCTTGTGTTTTCCATGCCTAGTAAGAGTCTAAGGGAGGGTTTAATTGTTATCTGGGATAGTTTGAATTGCGCATTAATAAAGATAGTATCTATTAAAAGTATTAAGTGAAGTAGAAGATATAATTGATATAGGTAAGGTATTCCAAATAGATCTGAGACTAGTATGGTTCATGTAGTATATGAGATGGTTCCTCTTGGAGTATGAAGAGTCTAAGGTTGCTGATACTTATTAGGTGATTGCTTATTCTGTCAAGGTAAAGTAAGGGTGGTGCTTTGAGTCAGAACAGTAAAGGGAGGGTGCTTTGAGCTTTCGAACCCCTTGGTGGTTGTGGTGCGATTCAGGGTTAAGTACTATAGCTATGTTGGCCTATTGTTGTTATTGGTGGTAGTTTATAGGTTTATTAATCTAGTTGTTCTAGTAAGAGCTTATTGTTCCTTCTCTACCAAGTTCTATCTTGATTCTCTAGTTCTAGTTTGAGTTAGTAAGCTAGAGTTCTAGTTCTATATTCCTTATTGAGTTATAATAGAGTATCATATCCTTTATTCCTACTAGAGTATTATAGAGTCTAAGTTGAGTATAAGTCTAGTATTAGATCCTTTGCTTCTGGTTCTAGCACGGGTGCACCTGGATACGGATCCGCAGGGTGATGAATTGGATTTGCAAGACTGAATATAAGAATTGCACTACCGGGGATATGGATAAAGATCAAATGCTAGTGGTGCTTGCTTTGTAGTCTATGCGGCTTTCTCATATGCTGACTCAAATGCAAGTGCGAGGAAGTGCTGGGTCCATAGTAGGAACAGCAGGTACAAGCGCACTAGCACATGCTAACACCTGATTCTTACATTGATAATAGCTGAATGGAAGATTACTACGGGTAGGCTCTGACAGGCATAGACTGGACTTTGTTCAATCACTCGGCACTACAAAAGTGTATTAAAGATTGGAATAACTGCCTAAAATAAGGATTGATTAGGAAAGGGCATTAGAACCGGGGGTTAACGCATGGGAAATCGGGTGGGTTAGAACCCGCATGAAGTGAAGTTAAACCAAGCGCTATTGAAAGTGAAGCGGATAAGGAAGAGTTTTTATCGTCGTGTGGGTAGTCTCTGTTAGGGTTTCCGTTTCATGTGCACTAAAAAAGAAGACTGGTGCTACTATAGTAATGCCAAGCATACGAGCAAAGGACTCTACCTACCCATACTGACGAATGAAAGAAGCTCAGCGCGGATAATAGGGCAAGCGATAGCGGTTCCATTCTTGCTGTTCCTATTCCATACCATAAAAAGACACCTGTGATTAATCGACATTGGCGCTTGCTACGTTCTAGTTAGCTGAGCAGGTTTCTACGTTACTGAAGCAGTTAAAGTTCTTCCTTCAGGGGTATTGGGCTATCGTGCGTGAGTTGGTAGCATATTTCCGATTCCCGCGGGCCGGGCCCTCCTTCTTCTTTGACAAGGAAGAAGAGCAGTTAGTAGCCGAGGAAATAAGTGGCTGCTATTATATATGTAATTACGCTATTTCAGAATCTCTCGATTTGAATGCTGAAAATGCAGTTCTTCCTCACCTTCATTCTTCAGGTGAGCAATTCTTCCTCTCCCGTTGGTCGAGCAATTCTTCCTCACCCTCATGCTTCAGGTGAGCAATCCTTCCTAATGACATATATAATGAATGACTGGAAGAACTTTCATTATATATGTAATTACGCTTTAGCAGCCGAGGAAATAAGTGATTGATTGTACGAGCTCTTAGTCAATTAGTGTTTGGGGGCAAGCGGACCACCAATAAGACTTACCGCTCTTAGGTCAGGCTCCTACTTACCGCTCTTAGGTCAGGCTCCTAATAGTAAGACTTACCACTCTTAGGCAAGGCTCTTGGTTCGTTAAGTGCGGGTTGGCCAGGCTCCTCAAGACAGCCAGCTGAGGTAGGTACTTGCGAGGTCCTTCCTTTAGCTTGGGGTCTTCCTTCCTCAAGTCCAATTGCTTGGTCTTTCATCCATTTTGTTAAGAGAGAAGGATCCATTAAGTCTGCGGTCCCCAGTGGTAAGGCACGGTCGCCAAGAGTTTAGGGTCGCCATCGAACTATGGAAGGAAGGCACAGCTGTACCTCCATTCATAGAGTTACCCACCTCTAAGGAGCACCGTAATCCATTGGAGCGGTAACTGAACTCCTCCAACTAGGGCAAGTACTATTACTTTCCCCTTCTAACGGGGTAGGGTCGCAATACCTTTTAAAGCAGGGCAAGCACTATGAAAACCCCCTCCCTTGAAATGAGTCCGTAACTATTGATACCCCTTCTGCTGCAGTAAACAACCCGTAAGGATTGCCTCCTGAGTCTGACCCGGTGGCGTCCCCTATAAAATAAGAAGTATGACGCGGTCGGTCCCGTTAACTGCATACTATCTATAGTATAGGTCGAGTTACCTCTGGCTAAGGGATGGAATAGAAGTATGGATCCCCGCCCCGCTAGCTGATGCTCATGAAGAGTTGCTCTCCCCTGTGAGTGGAGTAACTTCTGCTAGGCTATTCATAATACTGGCTTGGCTATTTATGAGACTTGAAGGGGGCCAACTAATCAGGCAGTAACATATATAAGTCCATGCTCATGCACCCTGACCCTTTACCCGCTATGCCCGGAAGGATTCCTCTAATGAGGCAGTAACGGATAGAAGAATGAGGACTAAGGA
>Ga0316215_1000030_pt1 | contig 24494 bp, 17 predicted proteins | sample NRE5metagenome_FD_207796 | JGI IMG/M metagenome (GOLD analysis project Ga0316215, IMG submission 207796) | Spruce roots microbial communities from Maridalen valley, Oslo, Norway - NRE5 | ecosystem: Host-associated > Plants > Roots > Unclassified | place: Norway: Oslo | collected 2017-09-15
TTTATCTCTTTCTTAACTATACCAGTAGTACCAATAGTAACAACCAGTCTTGTTAGTACCAACCAGTCCTGAGTTACTCCCTCAACTAGTAACCAGTCTATCAGTCCCAGTCTTAGCTATCTAACCTGCTGCATTAACTTCTTAGCACTAAAAGAAACAAGGAAGTTATAACAGCTATAACAATAGAAATAGACAGTAAGCTTGTTTATGGAAAGGAACTTTTTGTATTGAAATTGATCTTTAATAAAACCTTGAGTTTGACCTACCCTATGGTTATAACACATTATAGGCCCTTTTCAAGAGGCCTTAAAGGGCTTAGCAGTGACATAAGGAAACCGTAACCTCTCTCTTTAAGGGAAGCACTACTTTACGGGCGTACGGGCGCTGTACTTCCTTCTTTTAGCACTCTCAGAACAAGGAAGCACAATCAGCAATCAAAACAGTTGTAGTTGATGAGTGAAACAGTTTAGATGGCCAATTTCATGTAGACAGAATGCCTGTTTAAAAGCTACTAGAATATGGAAACTAGGGAATACCCTAACTAGCAGTTTAAGGCTTTCTTTCTTTGTTTGAAGATTCTGCTTTGGACAGAGCTTCCAATGAACTTCACTAAAGAGCACGACTAAGCTGCCATTCATCTAATGTTGTATGGACTGCACCCTCACCCGATCCCAAGGTTATTATGCAAACCCAGTTGGCAAAGGATTTCGATTCCGGTTACCCATGTTATAAAAGGCTTCTTTCTAAAAGGAACCTGAGACCTGACAGCAGCCAGAAAGTATAGAAATCGAATCGATCGCCCTCTCCCCTCTGTGAGGCAGTTTCGCCCCAAGCATCCCAGCTTGTCTGGTTAACTTAGCAGGTTCCCCTCTTCAATGAACAGATTCCAGATTGGCGGCTTTCCCCGAAAGGAATTCTTTGGTCACATAGGTCGACTCGTGTTATCTTAATAAATGCAACTTCAATGCTCGAAATAGGTTTAAAGATTGTAGTGACATTCAGCCTTCACTGATCGATCGCTACTGTCGCATGATCGACTGTTCTGAGGATGCCTCTGTTTTTGTTACTAATTCAACTGGCTCTGCTTCAATGGGTACTGGTCCTTGCCTTTCGCTCAACATCATCTACATGGAAACAAATCAAAAGTCTTTCCTTTTCTTTCAAAGAGGGATTTTATACAGCTAAGAAAGAGGGTTCATAGGATATACTATATAGTATGAGCAACAACGACGAACCGCCCTACTATTATGAAAGGGGATTTAGGAGCATGTCCTATTATTACATACGTGAAAATAACGGTGGACATGATTCGAATATTTGTTGATGAGAGAAATACCAGGGTGCTGTTGGAAATAGAGACATAAATGCTGCCGGAAGTGGAACCAACTTCGTACACCTACCTAGTCCTCCCGGGCATGCGCATATTGAACTCGAATCAACTCAATCATCAGGTTTAGCATCTGGGTAGCTAACCGTTTCTTACCATTTGCGGGATCATTCTATGGGAGCCATCATATTACTATTATGTACTCTTTATAGATAGAAGAATTTGTTGAGCTCGTTCAAGCACTTATCCTGAAACATCCATCCCTATATATAATATAATAATTAGGGGAGGAGAGGCTTCATTCTATCAAAAAGAGTTGTGAAGCCCCACCAATTCGTACTTCTGTTCCCTAGGTCCGTGTCTCATTACACCCCTTGTAGGGCACGAGAGCCTTTGTTATCAGAGCTTAGATAGTAGGACGTTCATCCAGTGAAATAGAGCCACTTTCCTCCAACAGGTGTTCAGGGGCAGGGTATGAGAGCGAGTGGAAAAGAGGTCTTTAAGCCCCTGTTTACCTTCCGACTGGAACTTATGAGTGAGCTCTAGGTTAGCCAGCCGGTAAGAAAGTTGTTGTTGTTGACTTCCGGCTGCCTGTTCAGCTAAACAAGCGATAAAATGAGTCCAACCGGTTAAGGATTTGGTGGAAGAGGGGCTGCCCCTCTCCATTTTAAATTTGTAAGAAGTCGGGGTGTTTAATTCGTCGCTTAAGAAGAAAGCGCCCGCACACTTTTCCCTTTAGTAAGGAAAAAGCTTGAAAAGCGTACTCGCTTTAACAACGGAAAGAGGCTGATGGTATACTTAGTGTAAGTAAACCTAGCCATTGGTACGACTGAAAGCCTTAAATACTTAGTTCCGCTCCTAGCCCCTAGACTGGGAGGAATGAAGTGGGAATAGAATGCCTTGCGGGCTTGGCTGCAGAAGCCCTGGTGGATAGATAGAAATAACTACCTGACCAAAGGACATAGAAAGGAAGGGAATTTTCGGTTGTTCTGTGGCTAGTAGGAAGTTCTTTCCAACTGTTAAGAATTCCGGTATAATAACAAAATAAAAAGAAGACAGGAACAGTTTTGGGGACAGACAGCCCGGTAAAACAGCAGTATTACCGGTACCGTTAACTAATACAGAAAGAGCTTAACTGATTGCAACGCGAAGGGATTGGAATACTAAACTTCTCCCCGACAATTAATTCCTTTTCCCCAGCTACATTACAATACCTCGCTCCTTATACAGGAGCAGCTCTGGCGGAATCTTTTATGTACCGTGAACAACACACTAACATTTTCCTATAGGCCGATAGATCTGATAGTAATAGTAGCTCACCATTTAAGGTAAGGTAGGAATAAGACCGAAGTGGATAAGCTCCTGCTAAGCTCAACTCAAAAGGGCTCCACAAGCGAGTCCCATTCTACATGTTAATACCGGTTAATCCTTTTTTTAACTGTGAGAGGGCAGAGAAGTTTCGCTTCGCTCCTTTTCTTGTGCGTTCGGGGCTAAACTTGAAGACATGCTATCTTTCTAGCCATAGGGCAGGGCACTCTTCATGTGAAGGACTTTCTACTGGCGTGGACTCATCACTACCTCGTAAGGGCTAGCAGACTTCAATGCTAAAGAGGTAGCCTAACGGTCCTCTCTTTCTACCTGCTTCTAGCTAACTCCGCCAATCCGGTGCTATGACCTCGTATTGAAGAGTTCCTTTCATTACGGTAATATCACAACTTCGCGAACACTGATGAGCTTGCTCTAATGAAACTACTAACACTCAGCTCCTATCTCCTTCGTTCCATCTTAGCCCGTTTGAGGTCAAAAATGATTTTGTGTAAAGCCTTTTGTTCACTGGTCTTCACTTCAAGCAATTCAATTAGTCCAAGTCTACTGCAATTGGTAATAGGAGAATCTATCTAAAACCTTGCCCGCCTATCTTGATTAAGCTATGGCTCTTAGCTCATTATTGGCTTTCCGGGTATTGGACATTAGTAACGAAGGCTCTAGGTATTGGCTAAGTTGGTATGGAATTCTGCAGTAACTTGGTGGCCTACCAATTCGTTTTTGGAGAGAGGACGAGCTAACTTCCTAATATGAATGAAAAAAGTCTTCTTCTATTCCTAATACTAAGCTCTCTGCCCCTACTACCTAACCTAGCTGGTATGGAGTTTTCTGTCGGGTGATCCCTCTTTTGTTCTGTAGAAAACTACAATTTGGGCCGGATTATTTAATAAAAAAATGCGTTTATCGCCCATGCTTGCCTATCTTAGTTATGCTCTCTTTAGGCTCCGATTACCTCAACTCGTCGAATCAGATTTTAAGCTCTTTACTAGGAGCTATCTTCTCCTGTAGCAGCAGTGGCATTCGCTAAAGGTGCTTTATCACTACATGGTATGTACCTAATCCTTCAGTCGCTACTAGTCAACTACACTCGCACCTTTCTTTTTTCGGTGTATTTCGGTTCAGGGGCGGTCGAAGGAAGAAAGACGAAGGGCAAGCTACTACTACTACTGTGTTTTATGTATGGGCCGGCTACCGGTTGAGGTTGCCTCCTTAACTCCTTTTATCCATACGTCATTAGTCCGATCCTTTGTAGGAACTCCCCGTAAAACTATCTCCTGCGGTTCGATCTAAATGGGGGATATTTAGCTATGTGCGGGTAGAGCTGCTCCTGCTCAGTTGGGACCCCCACTGGATATCCACATTTATCCCCTAGAGCTGCTGTTCATTCCTCCCCCATCGGTTGAGTGTTTTCATTCCCCCTGGCCTTATTGGAAAGTCGGGGCTTCCCCTCCTTTTTCCGAGCTTGGGAGTTGAAACTACCCTTGCCATAGCTAACCCCAGCCAAAGCCTATCTATTGCTAAAGCTCCAAAGCTACGGTTAAGGCCCCAGCCAATTCTGAGTAAAAAGAAAGTTGAACTAGAGTTTTCCCCTACTTGTATGAGTGGGGCTCGCGCCAACCTTCGCTATAAAGAATGATTAGCTATAATAATAAGTAATTGGCTAACAAGCCTATTTGATTAAAGGCCCCCAATGCTTAGTTATAAATGGTGGGATCTCCGGGTTGACACTAAGGGAGGAAGTGACCAATGGGCCAAGGGAACAAGTTAAAAACAAAACACTCACCAAGGAGAAAAGCGCTGGCTGAGCAGCAGCTCCAGCTCGAGCTCACTATTACCTTTCAGGCCCTATCTTATCCCGAACCACTAGTCAGGCCCTATCTTATCCCGAACCACTAGTCTTTAGCAGCTCTATTCGATAGATGTGGATTGACAGATTATGGGTCCCTAATTGGACAGGCGGCTAGCACTACTACGACACTACGACTGGCACTATGACTCGCTACCTGGAAGTGCCTCGTCATACCGCCTACGGAAGTTCCCTTGGTCTGACCTCGGGGTCACATTAGACTGGCGCTGCTATTACGGCTGACACTGCTACTTGCACTACTAATAGCTCGAACTCGGATTGGGGGCACGCAACGCAGGTATTTCTCGCTGCTTTCTATCTAGTAGCACTGGTTCCGAACTCACAATCAATCTTAATCCATTCTATCTTACAAACAACTAAGCAGTAACCCTTATACTTATACTTATACTTATTTACTTAACAAATAAAAGGGAAGAGTGACTACCCCATATATCAATATCTATATGATGTACAAACTTGAGAAAATGAATAGGAGATCCTCATCAAAATACTCTATGGGGAGTTCCGGTAGACGGACCCAAACGGGAATCTTAGAGATAGTATCCATAGAAGGTCGGAATTCCGGTGACCAACATCTCACCGTTAGATAGTGATCAGCTATCATCCAGGGCCCTTCCGTGAGGACCCTTTCCCTATCCTCCAATTGGTCGAATTTAAAGAGAAAACAGTCATACCCAAGGTCAATAACCTCATACTCGCCTCTAGCTTTCCAAAGTTTATCCACACGCGAACAGAGGAAGTGGTAACCAATAGATTTTCCCATAGGTTTAACAATCACGGCCGAGCGCCATGGTTGGCGTAGTCTATTTAGATCATCTTTACCTAACGTAATGGAGGGGAATCTGGGGTCACCCCCTTCTGACTCAGCCTGCATTGAGTCATCTAAAAGATCATCTTCTGGTCCTAGGAAAGCAGATCTGGAGGGAGTTGTTGACTCCTTCGAAGCGAGAAGAGTCTCTTTAAAGGAGGGTTTATGGGGCAAGGATTGGGTATCTGTGGGACTCAGATTAGAGTCAGCTTCTAGGGTTCCTTCCATGACAATCTCAGGAACACTACCATTCTTCGCCTCCATCAAAGATGGTGGATCGTTATGTCTAAACTTCTTGGCGCCTCCCCTTCACTCCATTCCTTAGGAATGGTATGCGGGCCGTCCTCAAGCAATACCCGAGGAATCCCCTTTACGACTCTCCTCAGTAAGATGTGGCTGCATTGAAGATCCCCTGACCGAACGCTTTGATCGGATTTCGACCGATCTGTGACCCCAAGTGGATCTGTCTACGAAGATGAGAGGGATCCATAAATGCATATCTGTAAAGAAAGGAGGATCATATTACTTTAAGCAACCATTTAAGTAACGGCTTGCTCGTCCACCCTTCCCCTGATCGATCGAGAGAGGGGAGCGAGAGCGGGCTCAACCCAAAGGCCTGTAAGGGAGGGATCGACCACTAGGGAGGAATAATTCTATTAATGATAGCAATATGGCATATTTGGATATTTTACTACACCTGGTTGGCGAGTAGCCACCCTCATCCATAAGCCCAACACAGTAACCGAACTAGAGCCAGGTCTGATGCTGGTACCGATCAAGATGGCCCTCTGTTTGATTGGGTTGATCCAGCCATGGTTAGTTTAGTGGATGTCGAGCCGTCACACTTGGGAGCATATCTAAGGTGCCAACGGAAGATAGGTAAAACCCCTTTCCCTTCCGCTTTATTCTATTCCATTTCCATCTATCTCCACAAGATCATTTATACGTCTGGTCCGTCTACAAAGCCCAATCGAAGCAGATCGTCCTCAATCTCAAGTTCAGGATGACCACTCTTCACTCGTAGTTCACTACTTTCAGACAATGGCACTAGCATTGGAAACGACTTTGGCACCTGCCTTAGCTCCAACTTAGTCTTCGGCACCAGGGTTGGAGAATCAAATATACGACAAAAGAGATACGCTTCCGTGCGACCCTAACGGGTCCCTTTCTAGTTGAAGTTGAAGGGGAAAGCCTGTTCGTCGGCTAATCAATTGAAACAAAAGGAAACTAGCTGGGCTGGGGCTTAATTGATAAGGACCCGGAGGGGATCAACTGTTAAGGAGAGAACGGGGTAGCTTGATGGGTCATGGGGGCGAAATACTTGCTATCCTCTTTTGGATCTCTCCTCTGAAGATCGACTACCTCTTTGAGCATACTCTACTCTCGCTCGTCTCAACTAATCAATAGAGGAATTCATTGGCACCTTCTAATCTATGAATTCATAGCCCTGCCGTTGTCCGGATCCACCCTTCCCTTCCCTACTTTCCTGACTAGCAAACCTAACCGCAGATAGAGTTGACATTGGAGATAGAGCTTCACCCATTAAACCATTCGATCTAGGCGCAGAAACTGATTGTGCTGTCAACCAGGCTTTCCTCAATTTAACAAGAGCAATTAGCGGCCCTAGCATTACTGCTACAATTTATTTATTTATGCGAGAAGAAGAAAGGGTTGGCTATCGGGTAGTCAACAGAGAACTGGAGTTATTTCCTAGACGAATGGGACGAGTGGATCTCCTATAAAGTAAACTAGCCTGAAGGGGTCTTTTCCTGCGGTATTTGGAGTGGTAGCGAATCGATGGATTGTGAGCCAAGAGACAGAGGCACCTAGGGATATTCAGGGAATCACATAGTAGTTGCTCATCCAAAGTAAAGGTATTAGGGGCGATAAGTCCAAGAGCTGGATGTTTTTAAATCCCAAGTAGAGCGTAAGAGAATAACTATAGAAATCTGTGATCACTAGAAGCTATACAAATACCGGGAGAATTTATAGCACTACGATCTTCCATCCGCTTCGCCTGCCTATATTTCTATATTCCTTTCTTTCATCTTTCAAACTAGAAACAGCGTCAGCACCGGATTGAGTACTTTCTTCTCTGCGCACTAGTTAGTAGCCTGTCCCGAAGAGTGATCCCACTCCCAATCAATAGTGCCAATGCCGTGAGGTAGTTATTAAATGGCACGTTCCAGAATCTTCTGCATTTGCAGTGCACTTCCTTCGATCTTGCTCTCATGCTTTCAAAGAAGGGCAACTCAATTTCCTATGTAGGCTGGTAGATAAGTGGGAGTAGTCCCTTCCATATGAATTGGATGGATTTAGTTTTCCATTCAAAAAGTACGTTTTATCATTAAAATCAATAGGAATAGGTTCCATAGGAAAGGAATCGCTCAAAATGCCTTGTTTTTTGTTTGATGTTTGGGCTTTCATTTCAGTCTTGACCTATGGATTTCCCGCTTCTGATCCCTGGGTTCTTCTGAGCTCAAGTAGAAGGCAGCTAGCTTTATAGGAAAGGGCATATACAGAAGACTAAAAGGCTGCTAAACCGGGAGCGGCTGTTCAACAAACAAGGGAAGGTCTAGATTCGCTCATTACGGAGAAATAAAGAAAACAAGCGCCACAGACAGAAAGAGGCCAAGCGTTCATTCATTCAGTTCAGTCCATGTCACAAGTCCAGTAGTTAGTTCCGTATCTAATACGTCTCACAAGGAGTGAAGCAGCGCTCAATCAGATTGTTCGGATCTTGCCCAAGGGCTGTTGAGAAAGACTTAAGCTGCTCAGCCTGCTAGTTTGCATACTCGACTCTTTCATTTTAAAAGGGAAAAGAACATATTGTTTTTAGAATCCCAACCTCGGAACTATATCCTTACCTCATCTGATTCCAAAGTAGTGAGGTATAGAAGTGTGCCATTACAACTAAAAGGTTTAAATCCCTTCTTCTCGAAGCCTAATTAGTAACTGTGCGCTCTAGTTCTTTCAAAAGGATCTCTCGGCTCAAAAATGGCAGTGTAGGAACTTAATTACCGATCCCTGAAGGGAGGAGAACTACCTTTTAGGAATGGAGGCAAGGTCGCCCTGCAGGGCCGACCACATCTTTCTATCTCTATCTCCTTAGTAGTCGACCCGCTTTCATGCCCTTCGTGAGACAGACCGGATGAACTGCCTATTTGTGTGGGTGAATAAGGCACCCAAGTCATGTTGTTCAAGCGCTAATCTTATATAGCTATTTTACCTTAGGCCACTCTTTATCAATATAGAGGGACGAACTTCACTTTAGCTAGCCGAAGCCAGGTGCAGTTCCATCCAATTCCGTATTCTGCACTCCTTGCTGAGTAACTCCATTCCCTGCTCGGATCTATAGTTGGCAACTTATACTTTCACTTTTGAAGCGATCAGGCACTAACTTCAGCGTTATCAGCTTAGGTTTCGGCTTCATTCACAAACTACATGTATCTTCTTGACTTGCCCGAAACAGCTGTTTTCGTGAGTTCATCCGGTTAAAAGAATGAGGCACCAAGCATGTTACTTATCTTGTTAAACTAAGCCAGGGGTTCAGAATAACAATACTAGCAATGCGCCATCTGGAACGATAGGGGCAGCAACAGGCAGTTTAGCAAATGAACAAGCCTTACTAGATGCAAGGCAAAGTACCAGCACAACTGTTTCTCTTTCTACTGTTTCTTTCTATGTGGGATTAAGTTAAGCATTTCCCTACTCTGGACTGGCAGAAACAGGCTCCGACCTCATCATATCAAATATAGTTTTAGGGGACTCACCTACTTGTACTTTTCTATTTCTTGTTAGGGATCTCAAAGCCCAAACATTTTGTATTCGAACTAAACTGCAGAGGGGCTAGATGCTACCCTCGCTCAACTCGAGACCAGGTTTATTTTATCTAAAGTGATAACATGAGGAGCGTTTACGTCACTCGGAAGTCCAGTTGAAATTATAAGGCTTAGGCGACTTGTCAATCTGGATTCAATCAAAAAATATGGTGATGTGACAACTTGTTAGTCCGTTTTGGGACCTCTTTTTCACGCAAAGCGTAAGGCAAGGGCGCTATTTATAGCGCCTTGGTGATATAGTTGAGCTCTAAAGTAGCAGATCTCAAGCAGTGCCTCCTCGTTGTAGCATTCTCAGATGGAAACACGAGTTGATCCCATAGAGAGAGAGGATAGTTCCAAAGGGGCTCGGCTGTTAAAGAAAGAGTTATACTAAGCCGTAGTTGACCAACCTAAAACAGCTTATGACCCCCAATTATATTATCTTTTGGGCCGGTGAATCAGAGGGCTTTAAAAGAATTCATGTTGGGGACCCGAAGTTACCGGCCATGAGTCTAAAAGGCCCTTCTACTATTATTTTATTTGTGGTTCGGGGATATGAAATACCTGATATGAAATGTTCAGGTGAGGGGTTTAACCCGAGCAAAAAAGACAGTAAAGGCGGCAACTTCCTCTGAGCGAAGTGCATCTCAATGGAAGAGCTTTTTACTCTTCTCTTCTTTTCGACGCTCAAGTGAGGCATGGTTTGATGAAAGCAAGGAGCAAGAGGGCTGCTAATTCGTTAGTCCTTTTCCGCTTACTACTATTCGGTATGTGAATTCACCCATCGCTTAAGAAATTGGTATCTGTTTTTCTTTTCCTATCCCGACTTGGAGCGGTAAGTCCCCTAAACCAGCTCAAGGGCATAGTTTTTGTACCTAAGCTTACACGAAAGACCAGGCTTCCTTAGCAGCATGAAATCAACATCTATAATGCGGCTTCTAGTTCTGAAACCAACCTCCATATTTTGTCGGAAGTACTTTGCTTTTTAAAGGCCAGCTCATCGAATTAGAGGCTTCAATTAGGATGGAAGCTTCAAAACTATCGGAATTGGAGTTCGTCTTGCTTGAAAGCTTTCACTGTAGGCTTTGAGGGCGATGGTGACTCGCCGATGCAAGATAGACAGACCAAATCACTAGTTTATCGGTTCTGGTTCTCACACTGTGTTCCCTTTCGGGAATTTAGTCTTTCATCGCGAGGTAGGCTTTCGTATCACCGATAGGTCTTTCGCTCCTGTTATTGGTTCAACGGGTGCTGCCAAATGACCGAACCGCTGTAACGTAACGAAGCTGCTTGGAGAACTGGTGTACCATTCGTCTCTATTACGAGGCGAGCGTTGACCAAAAGAAAGCACTTTTCTCGAAGAAAAGGAGATTTCTATTATCCCGGCCTGTGATCCTACCAAACAAAGTCATCTGTCCCTTGGTCTCCAGTAAAACACCCCGTGTCTTGTGGCAGGGACAGAAGACAGGGACATGTATGTTCCACAATTCATCTGTGAATAGCATATGCTTAATGATCTGCCATAAAGGGCTTACTCTCAAGTGTGACTCTTTAGGGCAAAAAAAGACCTCTCCCAAAATAAGGAATCGAGCGACTACGTTCCTCTCCCTCCTGCGTCGGAAGAGCGACTACGTTCCTCTTCTAACGGATATATCGCTTTCCCTCTTCTCACGGATAGAATCCATGTGGTGCCCCTTTAGGGCATATAAGTCATACGTCTCAGTGGTGCCCCTTTAGGGGTAACAAAAGGCGCCCACAGCATTTCGAGGATATGAAGCCTCTTCTCATGGATCATGTCGCCTTCGCTTGGGATCAAGTCGCATCGCCTCACGGATCAAGTCGCATAACCTCCAGTTGCTTTCGCATTGCCTCAAGTGGACTTTGCATCGCCTAACAAGTCGCCTTCAGATCAAGTCGCATCGCCTCAAGTCGCATCGCCTCAAGTAAGTGGTTACCCCGCCTTCATGCAATTTCTTACGTTACTTGGTCTTTTCTCTGCGTAGACATCAAGCTCTAGCTTGGTCGAAGACTCCATCTGCGCACTCTAATTATCATCCTGGCGTCAGTAATAGTCTATCATGGCTGGGTTTCTGAAGCGCTTAACTCCAATCAAAGCAATGCGCTAGGGTTCTAGTTAGTGCCTAGTCAAGCAAAGATGCTATCAGCGCAAGGCTAGGCACCAATAAACACATTGGACAGACGGGCTTTTCTTTTTATTCTTTAAGGCATAATGATATTTATTATTTATATGAAACTTTGCCTAATGAACCTACACTGCCTTGTGTGTCTCATCGTAGCTCTCATCAACCCTGGTGCGAAAGCTATTGTTACATTCCTTTATTGGGACCTTACTTTATAAGGGAGATTAGCCTCAGTCACTAAGGAGATTCACTAAGCGAGATTAGCCTTTATATTGGGCCTTTACTTTAGAAGGCAGAGAATACTTATTATAAGGTAGAGAATCCTTCTTCAAAATGCAACCAAGCAGATTCTTTATTACCACTGACTTCCTCTATTAGGTGCCTTACTCTAATAGAGAGCCAACCAAGCAGATTCTTTATTCCCACTACCTCATCAAACCTTATTCCTCATGAACTTAAACCTTACCATTAGGGTATTCATCCTAGTCGTCCTCAACTCCATATCGCGCCGGAAGGTAAGGCTGCTACTATAAGGAAAGGAAGGGGATTTCACTGTGTGGGAGATCTCAAAGGAATGTGCTTTAGCAAATGAAATGACATAAGGTCACTTTAAGCATCCCAGCTAGAAGCAAGGGAAGCACATTCCACTGGCATAGAAGGAAGGTCACTGTACTAATCACAGATAATCACAGCTAAAACACAAACCCACTCCCCTACCACAATCTCACCCTTTACTGCCTTTGCTTTACCTTGGCTTTACCTTGCCCATCAACACAGATAACCTTTGCTTTACCCATGGTTTAGATATTAATAGGAACTCAAAAAGCCTAGTGCGCGGCTCGCTACGCTCAACAGAGGTCCGCTTTGACAATACCTATCTAGAGCTAGGAAATACACAGCTTTACCTTGAAAGAGATAAGACAGCCATTCTTTAAACAGCCAGAGAGATCACAGCAGAAGCTTGCCAGAGATCAGCTTAGAAGCTTGCCATAGATCAGCTTGTCTTATGCTATTACAAGAGATCAGCTTTCTTATGCATTCATTTAGTGATGATTCAAAGGGATTAGCTTAGGCAAAGGATTTGATACTATATAGCGGAGATATGAAGGAATAGATAGCCTATAGCTGATTGATTAGTTACTAGATAGCCTATATCTTATGTACTAGATAGAGCATTTAGATGAAGGAATATATAGCGTATATATTAAGATAGCGTATATATGAAGTAGGAAACAATTGCAGAGCGTATAGATGTACACGCCTGCGCACGCCATGAGGGGGAGATATTCCTTCAAAAAAAGCCTAATTCGGCGCGTGTGCCCAAGGGTCAAACAAAGCACAATTAGAAGGTTTGGGACCTTCCTTTATGGGGATCATTACCCAACAGCCATAACCAGGGTCAGCCGGGGTGGGTTCCTACTATTCAGGACATTTCACATTACTCAGGGGATCATTAACCACCAGCCCTAAAGAAACACCAGGACAACCGGAACAGACATAAGCACGCCAACCGGAACAGACAAAAAGAAACCGGTCAGGACATAGCTGTTGGAACGAAGAAGGAACGATATTCACTCACTTGCGCAACTAAGGAACGGAACAACCCACCCTTTATACACTTTGTATAACATCTAAAGGGTTCCTCCATCTGAATAGCTATCAGCAATCGGAGCAGCCACTGGACATTGAACTGGGCCTCTGGTCCCGTGTGCCGTGGTCGCGTGTGGTCGCGTGTGCCGTGCAGTCAATAAGATAGAAAGATATGCAGTGCCCAGCTACTAATTATAGCGGTGGGCAGCTACTAATTTCATCAGCGAGCCATAGCCGTGGAAACGCACGAGATTCACTAAGGTACATAATAATGCGACATAGCCCTTCCTTCTTTAGTGAAATAGCCTTTCCGATAGAAGAGAATAAGAGAGTTTAACCCACTCAGGAAAGAACGATCGATAGGGAAATAGCTTTAGGGAAATAGCTTTAGGGAAATAGCTTTAGGGAACACAAAGCCTGCCAGTTAAGTAAGTTGAACACACCGAATCTAGACCTTACCTTTGGGTTAGCTCGGCTTCCTCTTTACAATGACATAGGCGAAAACACATTATAGAAGGAACCGACCTGCCGGCCACCATACCAACGAGAATAAATAGCCCTTCTTCCTGATTTATACCAACGAGAATAGCCTTTATTTAGTGAACCCGATCCGATGGTGAACCCGATAGCCTTTATCGAGAACAACAGAGTGAAATGCTAATTTTCCTCCTAAAATGTTCCGGGAAGGCCCCGAGCAAGCTTCGTGTTTATTTCAGAATTTCTGAAAAGAGGGTTTCTGCCTTGCGAACTGCGATGGTTCTATCTATGCAAAATGTTGTCGGAGCCTCTGTATATCCAATTTCACTAACAAAAGCTGCCTTCCCTCTATAAATACATTGCTTCACACCGGTAAGTTGTACATCACCTATTGTTTCTTATAGACGTGCCCAAGCTAAGGAGCCTTGGAGGCCGAGAACTGAACTGCGATGCTTTTACCGAGTCTATTTGAGCGTTTCTGTTCATACAACTGCGATGGTCCAACTGCGATGGTTTTTGTTAAGGGAAATTGGCTTTTCTGTGCAGACAACTGCGATGGCCAACTGCGATGGTCCAACTGCGATGCTTTTACCGAGTCTATTTGAGCGTTTCTGTTCATACAACTGCGATGGTCTTTTAGAGGGGCAAGGTCAAGGTAAAGGTAAAGGTCAGGAAGCAAGCTCAAGGTAAAGCTCAAGCTCAAGGTAAAGAGTAAGTCTAGCCTAAGTCCCTCAGGTTTGAAAGTGTTCCTGCTTGCCTGGCTCTAGCTCAGGAGTAAGGTGCTTTCCTCTGTTGGATCTCAAGCTCAAGCTCAAGGTAAAGCTCAAGGAGAGCCTTGGCTCTTAATGGCTTCCTGCTTGCCTTGCCTTGCTCTAGCTCAGGAGTTCGGAAGGAGAGCCTGAGTCCCAGGGCTTCCTCCTTGACCTTCCTGGCTTTATGGGTACTTGTTCGTCTTATAGGTGGCATATGCTTTTTATGCCTGTTGTCCATTCTAGGAATACGGGTAAGAATGGGTCCTTTCTGTGCAACAAATATAACGAAAACATACCCCAATCAGGATGACCTCCATCTCGCCCACCCATCTCGATTTTCATTAGTAAAAAGAAACCTTCGGAGTGAATGGATGGCTAAGCTGATTTCTGGATTTTAGGCTTTTATGAGGAAGAAGAGTGGGATAAAGGTGGTAACACGGGAGTTAATGAAGCAAGCCCCTAAGCCCCTAAGCCCCAGAGATAAGGGTGGCAGTTAATGAAGCAAGCCCCTAAGCCCCATTGTCTGTAGGAAGGCAATATAAAGAATGAAGGTGAGACTGATTAGACTTATATCGCCGAGGTGATTTAGGAGGGGCATGGATAGCATTTCTCCTCCTATTTCTCTCCGAACACCCTTACTTCGGAGATGAGCCTTGACCGGAGTTATAGAACAAAACACAACGATCACCAATCAACAAACAACATCCATCCAACAACCATCGAGATCAGAGCGCTACCCCCATACCCCCGAACTGGATACCGGCACCAGGAGTAATAACCAGGCAACTATATCTTGAAGGGAAGCAGAAGCCCGATGAGGATATTAAGGGATGGGGTTATAGGGTAAACCTATTAAGAGGATAACCAAGAAGATGCAACTATAATCCTCTATACAGCTTACCACCTATCCTCATTGAGAACCCTAAAACTTGACCTAAAAACAATGCCCCTTAAAACAGACCTGCAGTATCTTGACCTTTTACTTAAATTCAACAGCCGCTTTACCGGCGTAGCTTTCTCGAATCCATTCCATCATCCTAGAGTGCCGGGTCAACAATCTTTTGAATGAGGGAAGTATAGTCAAATGTTGTTTTTGCTGCGGATGGTCCTCCGCCTATGAATGCTCCGCGTTTTCAGTTAGCAGGGTCATGTTGGGCAAGTTCTTCAGACAATCTTTCTATTGGATGGTTTCGGTGGGTTTGATGGACTATAGCGATTCGGTGGAATGGATGGTTTAGGCAGAGCGGTGCATCATGCGTGTTGCTGTGTAGGTGCTTCGAAGTCGAATCGAGCGGATGTGCTAATGAATCCCAAGAATGTAGTGAAGCAGCCAACCGAGAGATGGGAAGACAAATAGGAACCAGGATATGATATAAGACTGGAGCGAAGAGAATTGGACCGGTCTTTCTTTCAGTAGTAATAGTTAAGAAGTTAGTAGTAGTCTTTAAGCAGTAATAGTTGAGAAGTAGTAATAGATAGCAGACCCTAGAAACGAGTGCAGCATCGGAGTTGGTTCTTATACGAGGTGGTCCACTTGTTTCTCGGGGCTCCTCTTTAGCAACTCAGAATCCGGATCATACAAGGCAACTTCTCCGCTGGAACCAATCGATCTGTCAGTGTTTCTATTTCTTACAGCAGGATAGAAAGGGTTTCAGGTGAAAGCATGAGAAATCCTAAGAGATTGAAGGGCTTTATTTAATATGGATATACTATATTATCCCATCGATTAGGGCTCTAGCCGTAATTACATAAATAAATAATTCGTCACGGATCTGCCGGAATGGAGCGATCCTAAATGAAGGGGACGTCAGTCGAGGGTGAGAAAGCAGCTTGAAGACAGCCTTTTCGCGTGTTATGTATTCTTATTTTAGCTCAGTAAGGTTATGGTCGGGTCCTTTAGCTATATTGGACTGGGACATTGACCCTTGAAGCGAGGTTACCCTTGCCCCGAATGTAAGGTTCAGGTCACAGGTCTGGTGGTGAGTGAGGCCCCATTGCTTTAAACCGTCACAGAGGCCATTCTCGCACCTTCCAGCGCCTGTATCCCCGGTCACACTCGTGACACCCGCCCGGGCATCCATCGCATTCTGTTCGACGCATTGAACCGAACCTCCTGAACACCGCATCAAAACCGCCCTTAGAGCGCTAAGGAAAGATCAATCGAGAATCCCTGAGCTTCTTATTTTACCTTTACCCGACGCCGCCTTCCCTGCGCTTCTCTGCTGGAGAATCTGAAATTGGCTCTACCTCTGATGCCCTTTATTTCTATGCAATTGGTGTTGGTGATGCCCCTGCTTTTGTCTCTATGGCCTCTGTTCCTAGTGCTGCTTGCTTGAATGCTAACTATAATCCTTCGGAGTAAACAAGCTAAACTGCTGCTACTAAAATGGTTACTGATGCTATCTATTTGAATAAGTGCTGCTGGTGAATCTATAGGTTCAACCTTTGCATCTACCTCTGTGGGTAGTGCTTTGCGCTTTGTCGCTTATTCATCGACTGGTATTCGAACTGGCTTAGATGCTGCTAACTAAGATGCTTACATTGGTACGGATGGCTTCTTTGGCACTGAAACCTCTGCTGCTGGTTTTTTTACTGGAGAAACTGGTGCTTAGGCTCAGTAGTCAACTCGAGAAATTAGATATGGATCCAGAATTGGGAGCTCTCAATCGATAAAGTACACGGGACGAGCCCTCTTCCAGCCAAGTAAAGACCGAAGAGCCATCCATTAAAGGGTGCACACTGGAGGCCAATGATCACCCATTGAAGAACCAGCTTAATAAGACGCTCAACGTATCCGCCATAAACACAACATACCCACTCCGCACCGATAAAGCACAAAGCCGGTCCGCCTTTAGTAACATCAGACTATGACTGAACACTTTGAACTGTTAATAATACGTGCAGATGCCAAGTTTGCTGCTCAAGTGGCCCTTCCCTTTGCTGTTGATGCTGGATAAGCTGAAACTGGATCAATCGGAGAAAATGCAACTGCCGGGAGTGCTACCCTTGCTTCTTACTCTTTTGCTATTGATGCGAAGGCTGCTTCTAGGTCAACGGAATCCACTGTTGCTGGTTATGTAATGGGTCCAACTTATTATGGGACTGGAATCGAAACTAGCTCTGGAACAGGAAGTAATGCAGCGGGCTATTTCACTGTTGCTGCTTCAATCGATCTGTAAATGGATCAGCTGGGTCTACTGCTAGCTATGGGTCAGGAATCGCTACGAAATTCATGCTATAATCGTACGAATGGATCTCGATACGGAAGGGAAACTACAGGGTATGCCTCTCAATCTCGACCTGGTTATGTAACTGGAAGAGATGCTGGGCAAGATGGTGGTTCAAGGACTGGATCAAGGTAAACACGTGAAGGATCTGGATTTTATGTCAGTAAAAACGTGAGTTCGGAGTGCCCCATGGGTGATTATATACAAGTGCATATTTCCCATATGAATCAACTGGATCAAAATAATAAACAACAGAATCACTTGCTAAATCATCAGAATCAAAAGGATCGACTGCTTAATCGACTGGATCTGGATCAATGACTGGATCAACGGCTTATGCTGCTTGGGCAACTGGATCATTGGCTGCTAAGGCTAGTAGGTAGTAGCTCTCTGGCTTGGCCTGTAACGGTCGAGCTTTCATTGCTTGGTTGCTTTGCTGGGTTCGATAGGTGGACTGGGACGGGGCAAGCCTGGGACATAGCAGTGCTGCTCTGGTTCAGATACGAGTTAATGGTGTTGTCATTGGTCGTGCACTCGCTCGCTGGTGCTCTCACGTACCGGGAAGGGAACTCAACTATCATACCGATGCTCTCACTGACCCGCTGTTGAGCTGTGCATTATATTTTAGTAAAATGTATAATTGGCTGCCGATCCCTTACTCTGTGAGTAGCTGTCCCGATGTGAATAGCAGCAGCTGTTTCCTGTGCTTTGACCATGTTGTAAGGAGTGGATGGTAGCCCGATGGTAGCACTGGTAAAGAGTCAATGGTAGTACGAATAGCTGCTTTAGTTGTTAGTAGCCGTCTTTGCCCAGCTCTGTTTCATGTTTGTAAGTATTCCCTGCAATGAAAGAGTAGCTGTTAGCACCCTACCCTACCTGTCAATGTGGATGGAGGAGTGTACCTTTGTAGCTGTATGTCTGAGTGTACCTATGCTCTAGTGCGGGTATTCCCCCAACAGGAGTTTCAGCGTTGCCATAGCCTATGTTCTAGCTGATTCTTCAACTGCCAATGGAACAGGATCTTTTGCTGGCTTTGTTGCGGGTTAATATGCGGGTGAGGCTAGGTAAACAGGAATTGGAACGGATTCTTCTACTGTGTCTGGAACTGTCATTGATGCTAATGCTATTTAAATTGGTGCTTAAACTATTGGGTCGAAGGTAAAGGTGTAGGGCTAAGGACCAACTAAGCACTGAAACTGGTGAATATGAGACAAGGTCAATTGCTTATGCAACGGATGCTTCAACATGTGCTTCAACCGGATCTATAACTAGGATATCCGAAACCGGATCATCTGCTAGGGGTTACCTTGCTATTGACGGTGGTGGATTCGTACTTGGCTTTGTCCCTGCCTTTCTCGCATAAAATGCTACTGGTGGGTGGTAAAAAACTCGAAAAAGTCAAAGTAAGCAACGAAATCTGCTCGAACTTAAACTGGCTCTGCTACTGACGCTATTCAAATTGGTATTGATTCAACTGCTTTTTAAGCTGATGACTCAGATGCGCGCTTAGATGCTACTTCAATCGCTACTAGTAGGTCTCAATATCGAGCAGATGGAAGGAATTCTAGGCGAGGTGCTAGTGGATCTACTGTTCGATTTCGATCTATAACTGGAGGTGAAGCCTCTGCCCCTGCCTTTGCCCCCGCTACCTTAACCCCAGAGGTGTGCTCTCCTTCCTATGGTTCAGACTCTGCAACAAGCTATCGATCTGGAAGGTATAAGTGGATATTTTATCTACACTGATGCGGGTGAATAAACAAGCTCTGGTACTCAAACTTATAGGATCCATTACACCAGTTAAGGACATCAGCAATCCATAACGCATGGAGCGAGCACGCTGGAACTGTCGTAAATGCTCCCCATTGGTGTACTTACTGATGCTACGACGTGGTACTGCTTCCAAAGGACAGCTGTGCCCTCATACCTAGGCCTTTCTTTGCTACTGGATCACTAAAAGCTAATAATAGGGATCAAAACCTCACCGTCCTTTTTAGTTGTAAGCAATGTTCCTTCGCTTTGTGAAAGTGATTTTTTGCGTTTTCCCGTGATGAAAAATGGCTCTTTTCGATCTCAACTGCTGGTGTTAAGTGTACCTCCCTTTGCGTTGTCTGCTTTCTAGCTTTAGTTTGATTGCTGCAGTAGTTTGATTGCTGCTCCCCCTTTCCATTTAATCACTGACAAAACCTACCTTTCAATTCGACTTAACGAAACGACTTCGACTTTAGTAGAACAATTAATCGAACGGGTAAGGCCAAGGTAAGGGCCCGTTCATAATCCCTATTCAAATTGCTTGCTTGACTGATTAAGGTGGCTTTCCTGTTGTTCCAGTCACTGTGGCTCTTGCTTGAGCCGGGAAGTACAGAAGGCACAGAGGTGAGAAGTTTTTAGATTATAGATACGAAGGTACGAAAAATGGGCTGGTTTCAAGTAAGGCGAGTAAGAGAAGGTTAGAGAGAACCGTTGCTTTGACATAACAAAAGAGAACGGTTTGCCTTTGCCTTACAAAAGAATAAAAGTAGAATAAATAGATATACGTGAAATGATTCCTATTCCTCCTTTCCAATGGCCAATTCACCACTTCACTTACTTACTACTTACTTACTTAATACCGGCTTGAACAAGGAAAGTACCACTAGAAAAGCAAATAAAGAAAGTACAAGACAGAACTAAATAGGTGTAGAGTTCGGAGTAGCGAAGAGGCTTTGATGACGAAGCGAAGGTACGAAGTGGATTTCTCATGGCCCTCCCAATGAATCATTTTTATGCTATACGAGCATAAACAATAACCAAAAAGAATACCTGCAGGGAGAGGGAATGATATTGTACTCTCCCGGCCCTTGATCCTAACCCTCGGGATATCAAAGAGAAGGTGCAGTTAGTCAAGCCTACAGTTCGAATACCGCGGTTAGTCAGTACGGCAAGTAGAAAGGCAAAGAAGTAAGCTAGGCGATTACCTTCTGTCATAGGAAGTAGGCACCAGTACCAGTTCCGGTAGTGGTTACGGTAAGACTGCTTTGAAAAGAGAAAAAACTCCTTCCCCGCTGCGGGAAAGCTACTTCGTTCCTTGCTTCATTCTTTTTTGTATAAGTTGGCTTAGAGAAATACAGAGACACAAGGTAGGTCGGCTAGTCTGGTGCCGAAGTGCACTTGGGAAAAAGGGAAGCTTGGCTTAGAGAGTAGCTTTGCTTATAGGCTTTGCTTAGAGAATAAATCCGTCTTTCTTCCGTCACGGTAAGCGGGTTCTTTCTAGGACTGATAGTTCAGTTCAAGCGTATCATAGATCAAACTCTTTCAAGCCTTTTAAGTCAAGCTTGTTGTAAGGCTAAAGCCCCTTTACTAGTAGAGGCAGAGGCAGAGCTCCCCTTGTCGCTGGCGGATCTAAATCTTTGGTGGGTACTGCCCACGCGCCGCCCATGGAGAGTGATGCTTCTGTTCCCAAGGCAGTGTCAGATGATGTTGAAGTGTGTGCCATCCAGTCTGATGTAACTACGGGCTTGGGCCTTCTGGAACCTGGTCAACATATTGGGCCTAATAAACCCACTGACCAAATGCGGACCAAACATTTTCAGTTGGGGCTGCGTGAACAAGAGGCCCTTACGGGCTCCTTCAATTCAAATGACCAATCTAAGGAAAAGAACGGCATGGCAGATACGGGGCAATCCATTCCTCCCAAGGCCCATCATTCCAGACCAGGGTCTACGGGTAAAGACACCAGCTACGCGGGTGCAGTGAGGAACTTCCCAAGAGCCAAGGCTTCTGTAAATTCAGGTATCTCTTTCCCCAATCAATCTCTTGGTTTTATCAAACCGTCGGTTGAGCATGGAAGAGTGAAAGTAATTCCCCCCAAAGGAATCTCTGATGAAGGCAGAGGTGAATGGGGAAACACGCAGGTTGGCCACTTTGTTGGCCCAAAACTGCCATACACGGCAGTTAACTCCATAGCGAACACTCTATGGGAGAATGATGGGTTGGATGAGGTTCTTTCTGCTGAGAATGATCATTTATTCTTTTTAAGTTTCAGAGTAGGGAGGGCATGGAAAGTGTGCTTGATAGAGCCCCTTGGCATATGATTAACAGGCCTCTTGTTCTCAAGAAATGGCACCCGAATCTTACCCTGCTTAAGGAGGATCTCCAGAAAATCCCCCTGTGGGTTAAGTTCTTTGGGGTGCCACTTGAGTACTGGTTTCCCAGTGGCCTGAGCTATGTGGCCAGTGCTATTGGTATACCCCTTCACACCGATGGGTTGACTGCTGCGAAGAGTAGAATTACTTTTGCCAGAATTTGTGTTGAGATTGATGCTTCGGCAGATTTTGTGGAAGAATTTTACATGCAATGTGATAATGGTGATTGGATCACCGTTTTTACTGAGCTCGAGTGGGCTCCTTCCCGCTGTTCTTCTTGCAAGGTCTTTGGCCACTCTACCTCGTCTTGCTCTAAACAGAGCACACAAGCTGTTGTCCAACCTAGCTTAGACAATACAGAGGAGGAATGGACTGAAGTAAGAAAGCGGAGGAAAGGAAAAGAGGTGATGGCCAACCCTCTTGTTTCAGACAATTCGGGGCATTCATTGGAATCTGAAAGGACATCTGCGGGTTCAGGCTCTCTTGTGGTGCCTTCCCCAATTGCCCCAACTGCTCCCCTTGACAACCCGGGCTCTAATGGTCACTCGGGTTCTGCTCCCCCTTCTTCTCCCCCGGGCAGCAGGCCAGGAACTCCCCCGTCAGAAGGAAGTCCCCCTCCTTCCCATTTGTCTATCGGTCAGGACCTCACGGAACCATCAACAGCGTCACCAGACCAGAATCCCCTTGGTCGCCTCGCTGTTGGTTCTGTTTAAAGGAAGGTGCCTTCTCAAAATCCTAAGAAGGTAAAGAACAAGAGTAGCTCCCCCCCTCTAGGGGGAGGAGGAGGTAGCCCTTGGCAGGTTTGTGTCCCCCCTTTTTTTGTCAGCGATGTTTTTTGCTTGCTGGAACATCAGGGGTCTCAACGACCCTTTGAAACAGGGGGAGTTTACATATATGCAGAAGTGACATCCACTAAATAGTTGAGAGAAGGAATGGATTTTGGAGGAGAAATGGGATGAGGAATAACAATACTAGATCGAATAGTTGTCCTACCCATACCTATGGAAATACCTTACCTTCGAAAGTGGGTGGCATTGATAGTCAAGGGTGTGGGGAGTTGGGCTAGTGAGGTGGTAAACTAAACTCTCCGGATAACCAACTGAGACGTGATAGTGGGGTGGAACGGAGCTTAGAAAGAAGATGTGGGCAGCATCATAAGTAAGTAAAAGGAGGGATTGTGAAAGAAATAAGGCAGGGCAGCTTTGAACCCAAGACCCCGTTTCCCCGGCCCGCCCCCATGCATAGAGTTTGGCAGCACAACACTTCGCTTTGCTGGGTGGGATGGCTGGGATTAATGGGGGATGGCTAGGATCGCTGGCTTGGGATGACGGGTGAAGTGAGATTTGAGACTCCCATAGATTTGAGACGAACTGAGATTTGTTGGTCACATGGGGCTAATCAGTGAACATCCATCAGTTGGTAGGGTCTCGCAGTGAACATCCGTTGGTAACATGGGCTATTGTTCGCTGATAAGGTATAAAGATATCATTTCTCAGGTAGGCTCCACTGTGGGCTAAAGGGTAACGTGGGGCTTTCGGTGACCAGCAGTTGGGAACACGGGGTATATCGATCCAGTTAATCAAATAAAAGAAAATAAATCTAGCGAGCAAGAAGCACGTAAGTAATATCGCCCGTCACATAGCCCGCCAGCAAGCACCCTCCCCAGCTCCCGATCCATCCCACCAGCTCCTCTCATCCAGCTCCAGCTCTCCATCCAACTCCTAAACATCGCTCGGTTGGCTCTGAATCCTACCTAATCCTCCAGCTCCTTCCGCCCAACAACCTCCTTCCGTTGGACCACCTCTTTCTTTCCTTCCTTGCGTCCAACCACCTCCCCACACATCCTCCATCTAGCCAGAAAGCTCGAACAAGCCCTGGTGATTCGACCAGCCAGCGAGAGAAGCCCGCTCAACAAAAAAGCAAATGATGGCATCCAGCCAATCATAGGTAAACGTCCTGAAATGGCATAGTTCAGTGATAATCAAATCCACTTAGAGTCCCCCGATGCCTGGCCTGCCTCGGCCCCCCAAAATAAGATATTTTATTAATAAAAACCCGCGAATTATAAGTTTTTCTGAATCTGGTCCACCCAACCATGGTGCCTGCTCCGAACCAAGTAGTCCATCGATCGATCAATCAGTCTCATTTGGTGTTAACTTGAGTAAATCGATATCACGTATGGAAACATATTGTCTCAACTTCCTTCTGCTAAGGGTCCTTCCTTCCTTCCTTTTTTCTCAGATATAAAGGGAGTTTCCACCACTTGGAGACTGGACCTTACCTGAACGTTCCGCTATTCTAGTGATAACTTGACCTGAGCTAGAAGGGTTATCCCTCATACTTAGCCCCCTCAAAGACCTATCTTACTTACTATCTATAAAGAAAGAGGCCCTATCAACCTTATAAATAAGGAGATAAGGGAGATGCCCCCACCTTATATCTTACTCGAAGAGAGCCCTATCATAGGTAGGATTAATATGAATTTATGGAGATTAATGAAGATGAAATAAATGAAATAAAGAATCTTTCAAAGAAAATAATAGAAGAATTCCATTAAGGAATCAAAGGTTTATGGAGCTGTGTCTTCTCTTTTTTGGGGTACTTATTTAGGGGAAGAAAGTGTATGCAGATTATTACTTTCCATCCAAAAAGCCCAAACAAGAAGGACTGGACTATCTTCCGGAAAGAAAGGACCATGGACGGCCGCCCGGCGATAAACAGGCAAATCCCCTTGGAAAAGGAGGGGCGGGCCTAAAGATTCTCCTTCGGCACTCTCGGCAAGAAGAGATGCCGGATCGGCCTTTGCTTAGGGGGATAAGGGACGGGGACAAATTCGAACCGGGCTAGCTATGGGGATATAGATCTACCGGGTGGCCCCACTTTAGTTAGGGGAGTGAGTGAATACTTCCCTCACACACTTTCACATATCTAGTCTAGGTGGTAGCTAGCTAAAGGATGCAAAAGGACTTTTCCTTTATAAGACAATAAACACTTCTCACCTTTATCGAGGAGAAAGAGATAGATGATTAACCCGAGT
>Ga0316215_1000031_pt1 | contig 23559 bp, 15 predicted proteins | sample NRE5metagenome_FD_207796 | JGI IMG/M metagenome (GOLD analysis project Ga0316215, IMG submission 207796) | Spruce roots microbial communities from Maridalen valley, Oslo, Norway - NRE5 | ecosystem: Host-associated > Plants > Roots > Unclassified | place: Norway: Oslo | collected 2017-09-15
TCCTCTCCCGTTGGTCGAGAGTTCGCTGCCTCACCCTCGCCCTTTTTGGGTCGAGTCACTTAACGTACCTCACCCATCGGATGGATGAGCGACTTCGTACCTTTTGGTCGAGTCACTTAACGTACCTTTGCTTACTTAATTTACTTAATTTACCACTCACTTTTCTCGAAAAGGGTGCGGTAGCACGCTCGTCCCTCAAAGGGCGATGGATTCGGTTAAGCGAGCCAGGACACTCACAGAGGGCACTAAGTAGCGGGAGAGAGAGGGAAGCGGGCACTAAAGTAAGTAGCAAGCCGGGGCAGAGGGGCTAGGTGAGGCACATAAGTAGCGGGGGTAATAGTTTGGTTACCTGATCTACAGGCCCATACATAAGTAAGTGGCACGGCGTTGACTTCAGTAGCGGGGGCAGTAGATGCAGTAGCACAAGTAGCAGACCCATACCTCTAACTCTACAACCAAGGCAAAGCAGAAAAAGTTGAAAGAGCAGCACCCCCACGAGTATACCAATCGCGAATAAGGGAAACATCATATCTTTTCAAACATTATTTTTATCCATTCTTTTCAAAAGAAACTAGTACCCTTCCTTTATCCCTGAGCGTAAGCGAATAATCATAAGGTCTTCTTAGCCCTAGTCATAGTGTAAGTTCCATAGAGTAATGACTTCCTTCCTGGCAACGACCAGGCTCTAAGCAATTGTGAAAACGTAGAGATGCGACACGTAGAGATGCTAGTATCACTAGTATCAGAAGAAGTTGTCATCTTGTCCAACAAAATCTCTTCTATCTCTAATGATTGAACGTATATATGGCTTCACGTAGACTTCACTTCTATGCGGATTATAGCTTAGAGTTTCCCATAGGCATTGACTATAAATAAATATTGTTTAGCGTTAATTGGAACTAAGGCTATGGAACTGACTGCTTAAGGCTTTTTTCACTCTATGGGGAACTTACGGCAAGCTTGAACGGAACTACAGTCCATAGGGCTAAGACTGAAGCTAGTCCAGTTCATACCCATATGGATTGAACAGGATATGGATTGAACGTTTATTGTGTGATGTGCACCTATAGAGATGTATGGATTTCTAGAGATGTCTATATTTCTAGAGATATAGAGGAGATTTGTACTTTCTTTCTTACTTGCCTCCGTCCTTTTTGTAGGTTCCATAGAGTAAGTCTTAAGCAGTATGAACTAGCACTATAAGACTAGCTCTTTTTAGTGCATCAGTAGTTGTGATTAGTAGTTTCCATTCTCTAATGCCTTAGGTCCATTTCTTTTTGTCTGTTGGTAACGTGGGTCCGTTTCCTCTCGTTCAACCCCGGCTCCTTACTCCCAGCAAGTATAATAAAGCAAGCAATCAACTTGTCCTTCTTCGACATCAACTGGGCCTTTAACTCGGCGACCACCTCTTGTAAATGACCACTTCTCCTGGGAATGAGACTGGGTATTTACCTCCTGGCACCACTTCCTGGCTATCGTTTACAACAACCCGGCCAGCATCATCAGCGGACTAAATAAGTTCTCAATAACTAACTGCACATAGTTTATTCGTAAAGCCTAACGTCCTAGCAACGCGTCCTAGCCAGCAAGCGGCGAGAGCAAATGAAGCCATCCCGCCAAACATGGAGAAAAATCCTAAAAAGGCATACCTGCCATTTCTTCTTCCTTACTCTCGGCCAAATGACTGGAGCTTATAGCAAAGAGCTTCTAGCAATGAGACTCCCGGCTTTGTCCATCCGTTGTACCCACCCCTCCCTGTAGATGTGTGGGCAATCAAGCAAGAACTCTCCGGGCAAGCATCACCCGGCCACCTCCCTGACTGGCATTCCCTCCCTGACTAACGTGACTGGCTCAACCTCCCTGACCTACCTGAATGTCTCTCTGTTATGGCCTATGAACCTCAACAGGTGTATGGGGACATAATCAAAATGAATAGAATATCTGTCAGCTTGCGTTATATACGTAATTATACAACAATAAGCTAAGCAACTTCTCATGTTGCACCATCATTTGCACTAAGCTCCTTCCTCTTATTGCATATCAACATAAGTAGGCATAATCATAACAACATCCAGTGCTGTATGATGACCCCTTTGTTCTGTATAGGCCCCATCCCTTCCACATGTCTGTCTGCCCCCTTCCCTCTCCATCCGTCGGGGTTCAATCTGTTGGCATCGTCCGTAGGCCCACCGCTCTCAACTGGCCCTCAATCAAATAAATCCAGGCTGTTTGTTTTTCCATCCCGCTCCTTCTACTCCTTCCTCATCTCCCGGCATAAGACTAATTATCGAGCTCCTAAAAATTGAATGAAAAGCTGACTTATCTTGTTAAAGAAAAAAGAAAGCATTATTACGTATATAACGTGTTTATTTATATCCCCAAAGAAGAGACTTCCTTTCTTTAGTGCTGATGTGGTAAATGAAAACGAAATAACGTAGATAACGTAACGCCCGATTGAACTAAGGATAATTCTAGTTGAATCATAATATCATATATAACGAAACGCCATGTGACTGTGTTAGATCCAACCGAAACACCATGTGAACAAATGCTAGTCGAAGTGAGGCATAATTACATATATAATAGCAGCCACTTATTTCCTCGGCGAAACAGCCACTGATTATTTAACAAAGTGGGTAGAGGTCTAAGTGGAGATGGGGAGGCTACGATCTGCCGATCTCCTACCTGAGAATCTCCACTAATTGAACGATCGAAACGACGAAGTGATCTAGCTCCTACCAAGTGCGAGGGTGCATCGTATAATAAGAGCATTAGCATTTCCTCTCTGAATCTAGATACTCAAATGATCAATTTCTAGTTCATTGTAGTAGTAGTCTATCTTCTCCCCTTTTCCCTTACCATGAGAGACTGTCCAGCTTTACCCGAAACACGTGTGTTATATTCTCGCTGAAGCACACAGCTCCCCACCAATGCTTCCACCCCTGTCACCTTGTTAACGGAGCCCCAACGCGATGAATCAGATGATCCAATCCAGCTAATGTTCTCATATCGGCCATAGGAATTCAATTTAAGTAGCCGGTATGCAGTAACAACTCGAGATCTCACTACGGAATTTGGGTTGTTTTCCCCTATATGGAATTTCCCATGCTGCAACAACCAATCAGAGAGAAACACATAGCCTGCAACAACGGGAAAACGCACACTCCCGACGAAAGGATGCTTTATTATATCCCCCCGGTAACCGTCTTTCTCCCATAGGTGCTAAATGAAATAGGTAAGGGTGCTTAGGGTTACCCATTGAAACGCCCAAAAGTGTGTATAGTTGACCGGGTAGTATAACCAAAGGCAAAGGCTTCTTCGGCTGCACCAGTCGCATGGGCAAAAGAATTGATAGCAGTCCCATCGCTAACATCCCTTCCTATTCCTCCCTTTGCCCAGTCAAAGATCCAGTGCATATCGAGATACAAATCCAGTGCTTCTGCTACGGTGGTTGATCCACCAGCTTAAGCAGTTGAACCAGAGCTAGTCGTTGAAGGCCCAGCTTCCCTTCGCTTGGTTCTATATCCAGTGTCGGAGTCCATAGTTTCAACCGCGGTTGATCCATCATTTGAAGCAAGACCCTATAAGTTTAAGCTTTTGACCTTGAACCAGACCTTGAACCAATTGATCGAGCGGATGAACCAGCAGCAAAGCCCGCAGTAAAGGCAAAGGCGGGTAGAGCCGCAAAGACACAGGCAGTTTACCAAGTCGATTCGCCAAAAGCAACACCCATCGTTTCATAAGCAGGGGTGGGGGCATCCCTTAGGATAGTTCCATATCGAGATCAAAACTCAGTCGCAAAGTAAGCTAGAGCGGAGGTAGCTAGAGCATTTGTTTACCTAGAACTAGTGAATATAACCATTGATCTAGTCGAAGTAAAGGCAGTAGTCTCACCCCCATAGGCAGGAGCAGATTCACCCGCAGTTCGAAACCAAGATCGAGAGCTGGTAGCCGGGAAAGGGCAAAGGCCATCTGGTTCTCAAACATACTCTTCTGCTGATGGTTATGGGTATGGGCCCAAACGAAGGGATGCTAGGACTGGGACGTGTAGTTTCTTGGCACTAGAATAAGAACGAATGAATTACGAGTAAACTGCTGGACGATATGGCGGTATAAAAGCTGTGACAGGGATAGACGCTGGTTAAGTCGCTTCTATTACTGAAATTGGCTATCGAAGAAAGGATGCCACCTATAAAGCCTCCGCTGACGGTGGTTCTTTAACCGGGTATACTCCAACTGGTCAGTCTCTATCTCGATCTCCTATAGGGTATGGAACTGAAACTGCTTCAGCTGGTGGATCAATAACTATTGGCTCTAAAGCTTGCACATTGACTGCTTCAAGGCCATCAACTAGGGCATAGTAGGCATAGGTGCCATAGGTATAGGCAGTAGTTTCACCATCAGTGTTAGAGGAGCAAGCATTAGAGGCTACGGCATAGGCAGGTGCCGGGGTGGTAGGAGGAAAGGCAGAGGCATTTGAATCTGTCCTAGCTTCCATTCGTCCAGTTCCAGATCCCGCGGGATAATCTGTTCCAAGACCATTAGATTCGGACCCCGTTTCACCTGTTTACCGTATAAAAAGTAGTTGAACCGGTTGACCTATCAGAAGCAGCGGTTCCAATAGCATTTGATGACCTTGTTGACTCAAAACCAATACATATGTCTCTGTCCCAAGCTTTGCTTCTGCTTACTTTTCTGCTGGTGCTTCATTGGCATGCATCATCAACCGGATCTGGAACAAGCTATCCTCGACCTGGAATGGATGCAACGGGCTATGGCTCTCCAACGGGTGGAACTGTATATCAATCTGCTGTTGATGCCTTTGTCTTTGTCTTTGCGTCACCCGTCACTCTCTGGGCATGTACATAAAGTCGTAACAGTGCTAGTATTAGTGGGTAGTGCTTAGTTCGAGGAAAATCTTCTTTTCTTTACCGGACATTGCCAATATCTCATCGGGCGGTTCAAAATAATGGTTTTTCTTAGTCAAATTGGCATTTCAGAGCATTTATCTATAGAACAGCCTAGATGCAGTCAATTCACTTTTAGGTTCAGTTACTCCTTCCCACCTTATAACCTCAATACGCATCACCCAATTAGCTGTCATGAGCGTTAGCGATTAAATGGAGAAAGCTCTACTGATCGTGTGCGCAGAGCGCAGAGGACGGTACGGAACTATGTGAGTACTGAGACTGTCAACGGAACGGAACCATGTTCCTCATCCCCCATATACTATGACCTTCCCAATCAACTAAAACCAATATCACCCATATAATATTTCATCCCATCAACTAACTTCATACCCATCAACCTCACCTTGAGGACGTGGGAAGGGGGAAATAAGGGGTGCAGACCCATAGATCCTTTCACCTAGAGGAAGTGGGAAGGGATATACTTTTTACACTTCTCATTAACGCTTTCTGTTCCATCATCAGCATTAGCAATTCACTCGGTACCATATTTCGCTTATGCAGGTTGAACCGAACCAATATGAGTGAGCTGGACTTCCGGTATTTATTTTCCCCTTAATATTAGGACCTTGGGACCTATGGAACCTGGCAGGGAGGGATTAGGACCTGGTCTGGCTTTATGACCTTGGGATTGGCGGGAACATGTCCTCTTGCCGTGGGTATGTCCTTCCATCATTCGCTCGACTTACTGGTTATCGCTTACGCTCATGCTTGACTTATCGCTACCGCGAATTAGTCAATGTAACTACTAATGTACTAGCTATAGGACCTGGTGTCCCATGGCCTCTCTATAGACAGGACTAGCTAGAAATTAGATTTAAACCTCATTCCCATGCCCTAAGGCCATCGAGAGTTCAATCGAGAGTGAAGCTGTAGTCTTAAGCTGTAGTGTCAGAACTACTAGTTGTAGAGTAAGCTATACCTTCAGTTGTGTCCATCCATAAGGAAGGTATTTTGCTCTATGTCAGCCATGAGCTAAAGCGATGAAATGGGGAAGGGGGAGGGAGATAAGGGGGTTAAAGAAAGAATGGTTTGTATTGTTGGATAGAGACTTCATGAGCTAACAACTACATCGAAAGCTAACTACATCGAGTGATAAGAAGGATAACAAGGATAACAAGGAAGTGGGAATGGGAAATAAGGGGTTAATAAAACTAGGGAGAGCCAACCCCGGTTCGACGAACACTCAACGGTACGGGGAACATGGGACGAAGACACCGGGAGAAACGGTACGGTACGGAACCTTGTGACGAGGCCAGTCCCAATCTAATATGAACTTCCTAATCTAAGACCAATCAACTCCCGAAGAAGAGGTGTGGCAACCTCTTCGACTGCGAGGTGCATTGAGGTGAATAGACTTGGTGACCTATGCAGAAGACCTCTGCCTTGGGAACCTCTGCCTCATCAAACTCCTCCTTGGGACATCCTTCTTACTGCCTCCCCCCCTATGAACTAAACTTGACTTCCTTCCTACCCTTTACTTTTTACCTACCTTGACTTCCGAACCTTCCCTTCTCTGTCAGCCATGAGCTCAAGCAATGAAATGGGTAAAGACTGTATGAGGACGGATAAGTGAAGTGTGCGCAGAGCGCAGAGTGCAGGACTATATGGCGCATAGCGCAGAGATAGGACGGTTGCGCATAGCGCATAGTTAATTGACTGGATGCCGAGAGGAGAGCCAGGTGTTGATGCACTCCCGGTACTCAATACAAGAGTCGATCCAGTCGATCCCAGGTTTCAGTGCCAGTCATAGCCCATAGCAGCTAGTCGTTGCTTTAAGATGCCACTCAGAGCCTCTCATTTTACATTGACAGGAGAGGAGTCATAATCATTGCCAGGTTTCATTGCCGGGAGTCTTTGCCAGTCTCTTTGCTAGAAGGTAGGGTCAGCGTAGGGTAAAAGCCATACAGGTCAGGGAGGACAAGAGACCAAGAAACATTCACCGAAAGAGAGGAGGCTAGATAGAGACCCCGGGAGAGGAGTGCAATGAACAAATATCACTATGAAGAGGCGCGTGGAAACATCAAAATGGATAAGCTCATATATAATGCACGTTAACACACACCTTGAAGGGGCTCCAGTGGAGTGGATACGCTATGGATACCATCTGAAGACACTACGTTTGAGGCAGGTACATAGTTTGGGTAGAATAACTGATCTTTCCAAATACTCTCATTCATCATTTTCTTTTAGTGAAATCTCCTTTTTAGGGGATCGCATTGGGGAATCACTCATCGGGCCAATTTCATGGATTCTTTTTCTTAATGAATCATGCCTTTTTAGGGCCGTTCTTTATGAGAGCCGATCAAAGCCAATAGTAGATCCGGGAGGCTGCGTCGATCCAGTAATTGCCTGGAGTCATACAGGTTTCGATCACTCAATTACAGTAATAGCTGGGCTGGGCTACTTGGATCGGAGCAGGAAAGAAGATCGCTTGGAAATACATTCACAAAAACTTATCATTCACGGTTTTTTCCTAATGAAATATATCTTTTTATTGGTCCGAGGCAGAGAATCCCCCTAATCGGAAGCACTAAAAGTGATTTTATATTAATGAAATTTGGCTTTTCTGCAACTTTCTCTATGATTGCGCGGGATTGAGTCAATTGAGGAATCACTTTGGTTTAGGTTACGCGCTACACCGGAAGGACAGACAAGTCACTCCCCACGGACGGCCACCTGCCAGTCAACCCAGGAAGGAACAGTCTAGCATCCCCCATTCTGTAAGCCCGCACCTGCCAACTCATATTAGGAGGGTGGACGCTTCGATAGCAATAAACTTATTTTATTTATTCACCCGATAGAGCACAGCTGCTTATGGGGTGGGTAGGCCGCTTCGCAAGCAACTGATGATTATTCTGGGGAGGCGAGTTCCTACTAACCCATCTGCCGAGAGGGGCGGGACTACGCACGGACTACAGCACATCTCTTTTGGTGGGGCGATACTACGGACAGTACAGTATGGGAGGAAGGTACGGGACGGGAAGGAACCTTGTGACGAGGACACCGGGAGAGGTGAAACGGTACGGTACGGAACCATGTTCCTCAGTCCCAATAGAATATTTCCCGTTGGGCCATCAACAACTACCAGACCCTTCAACTGACCCTTCAACGGGGTATTACCACTATACTATTTCCACCTATCAACTATTTCCAATATTACCACTATACTATTTATCTATGAACTTCAACTAAGACCAACCCAATCAACTAACAACACTAAGACCACTAAGAATGCTAATGGTGCATTTTCACGTATATAATGCACGCTGATAAACCCAGATTACATTACAGGCGTTATCCTGATTCCCAGTCCGCATTACACATTCAATCCGACCGCATTCAGTTCAATCACCAGTTGCAATACCCCGTGCCCTGGAAATGATTGTCCATGTGTGACCAGTTCTTGACCAGTGGATCCCCCGTACACAACAGGAAGTTTCGTGCGTGAACAGTTCAGTACGGGAAACCGGATAAGAGTAGTTGTTAGTGCCTGTTTCATTACCACGTGCCCTGTTTGTTAGGTTAGTCTGTGATTTTGTCATTCCCAATAGCGCATAGCACCAAGCCCAGTTGTTCGAAGTTACCTGTTTCGATCCCATGTGCCCAGGAAGGTGGTGGGTAGGTGCACCAAGTCAACAAAACACCCATACAGATTGGATTCTTACACTTATGCTCGCTGGCCGGGAAGGAGGAGCCGACAAAGCGAGGGCACCGAAGAAGTCCAGTCGTTCGAGGAAGGTCAACCATACAGATTTGATTCTTTCACTTATGCTGCTTGCTGGCCGGGAAGGAGGAGCCAACTAATCGGACCGAACAAGTCAAGTCGTTTGAAGGAGGGATGATACGAACCACCCTTACCCTACGACCTACCTTGCCGAACTACCCTTACCTTATGACTCTTGCCTTAGGACCTAGACCCTCAGCCTTACCCTATTACCTAGAACCTCCCAAATCGCCTCCATACTGCCTTGGGAATAGCCCTGGGAAATATGACCAGTTCCATCATGAGCGTTAGCGATTAAATGGGGACAGCTCTAGAGATATTACAACTATCCTACCATACTATTGACAATCGGACCATGACTGCCGGGAAGGGAAGATGGTTTGTTGCTTGGTTCCAATACATCGAGAGCTCACAATTCAACTACTAACAACCCGGGTTCGACGAACACTCAACGGTACGGTACGGGAAAGAAGGTACGGGATTAATAGGGACCTCGTGACGAGGGAGGACACCTAACTGTACGGAACGGAACCTTGTTCCTCAGTCCCAATCTAATATGAACTTCCTAATCTACTACCACTAGACTATAGCTAACAACTACAGCGGCTACAGCGAACAACCGGTAGAGGGGCCAAAGCTCATGGTGTTTCAGTGCGGTTGAATGGGTAAAGCGGACTGAATGGGTAAAGCGGACTGAATGGGTAAAGCGGACTATGCCTTCCCGTGTCTCATACGGGTGGATGCTGTGCCGTGCAGTGCCGTCGCGTACTGTTGGATGTGGCGTGTGGTGATGATGCCTGTTTCCGAACAACTATCCCGGAAGATAGTTATCCGTCCGTTGGCCCGCGCCCCAGCTCAAACTATGTTGTCCGTCCGTCGGCCCGCCTCACCTCCAACTATGTGCTCTATCAAGTGAATCAATCAGTGCCGGTGCGCCCTTCTCTGCCGATGCGGGCAGTTCCGGGTTGAATTCGTACTGAATGTGTACTAGGGAATGCGGCTTGCTAAGCCAACTAAACTAACTAAACTAACTAAACTAACTAAACTAGCTAATTGGAAGGAACTAACGAAGCTAACAACGGGAGAACTAAGCTAAATAAGCTAAGCAAACTAAGGAAACTATGCGAACTAAGAGCCCACTAAGCGACGAACTAATCCCACTAATCCCACTAACAAAAGCTAATAAGGAATTATAAAATATATAATAACAAACAAAATAAGAAACAAAGAAAGAAACAAAGAGCTAATAAGCTATAGTGCTAGATTTATTATAGGAAAAGAAACTAGCAAAGAAACTAGGAAAAGAAACTACAGCTAAACTATTGCAGAGAGCTAGAGAGCTTAGGAATATATTGCCATTGTTAGTGAGGACTATATGGCGCATAGCGCAGAGATAGGACAGTCTTAGTCCCATGCCTTACTGTCTGAGCTATAGTCCCTTAGAGGTAGGCCCTATGGAACCTGGGAGGGAGGGATTAGGACCTGGTACGTCTTTATGACCATGCCCTAAGGCCAGAGTGAAGCTGTAGTCTTAAGCTGGAGTGGAAGAACTACTTGTTGTACAGTAAGACCTTGAGCCTTAGTCCCACTACTTGCCTTAGAGTCAGGACCATGGCAGCCTTAAGAGACTCTAGTAGTCCATAAGGAAGGTATTTCGCTTGGGTAGCTGTCAGCCATGAGCGTGAGCGCGATTAAATGGGTCAATCTCTACTGTATTAGGACGTGGGAATATGGGAATATCGTTTCTACACTTCCAGCATGAGGCCCTCTTTGGGGGGAGCGGCTCGTATCCTCTCCCTATTGGTCGAGCGGGTTCGTACCTCACACCCTCGCTCCTCTCATTCATCATTTCCTTTTTGTGAAATCTCCTTTTTAGGTGTCACCGGCATTACTACGGCTCATCAGGGCCACTCAATTTGATTTTTAATTACTCAATTTTGGCTTTTCAGATACTTTATCTATATTGAGCGGGATTAATTCAATTGCTTTGAGGTTGGGCGCCTTGCATGCTCTACTACTTGCAAGAGGTCTGGTTGTCAGAGCGGCAAGTGAAAATAGATAGTTGGTTTAATAGACTTGCATAAGTAGGTGTCTGGCTGCAATGAAGTCTGCTGCATGGCCAGAACGTATCTATGCCGATGGCACCATGGTAGAATAGCCAACAAGTTCAACGTCTTTATGCGAGATCGTATATGAACATGACCACATAGTAGGCACCAGACCATCCAGAGTCGTAACCAGGCGGAGTCGTAACCAAGCAAGCAGAGTCTCTGAACCTAAGCGAAGCCGCTTGTCCTTGCTCTCGGAAGAGCAAGCGATGAATCCCTTCCTCAGGCAAGGAAGTTTCTCTATATTTCGCAGGATGCTTTTGCTGGGCAGGGATACTCAACTTTGGATCTTGGGTGGGGTCCTTCAGATGCGAGAAGGAAAGATTAATTGATGGCAGGCAGGATGGCTCGCAGGATGCTGCTAGATTTAGCAATGGATCGATCGGGGCAGGCAACATATTCGCTTTGATTATATCAACAAAAACACTCGCATTTCACATTTTAATCTGCAGAGGCAAGGGTTGGTATTTCTTTGATCAATCAACAGCATAAATAGATCCATAAGTATATAGAGCATAAAACCCAGTAGCATATCCAGTAGCTAAGGGAGCAAAGTAAGCATCAGTAGCATTAGTTTATCCAGCACCACTAGTAGCTTAAAACCCAGCAGCTAAGGCAGTTTACTCAGTAGATTCAGTCGATTCAGGAAGGATGGCTCACCAAGGAGGGCCCCGTGCATTCCCGTCTCCTTCCGTAGCTCGAGCTAACTAAGGTCTCTTTAGATCCCCCAAGCTCGCCTTCGCCCGGAAGCCAGCCAACCATGGCCAATAATTCCCCCCATTCAGAGTCTCTGTCTGTCGCGCCAGCAAACAGTCTTTCTGAATTGGGTCTTAACTTTTACCCCATTGTTCCCCAACGGCTTAGAGAAGTCTATAACATGGGGTCAGATGATCTACACAAATCGTCGAGTTCGGAATGGGATCGGGTGCAAAACGTCGTACAATGGGGGTTCGTTCAGATGAATGCATCCGAGATGGGGGGCCAGCACACATAATGAAAATGAAAGAAGGGGAGCACCATAAGAAGCATCAGACTCAAGGTCGGAATCAGCAGGATCTGAATCCTCAAGCTCTGAATCGGGATCTGAGTCATCAAGCTCTGCCTCAGGAGTTGAATCCTCAAGCTGCTAAAGATCTGAGCCGTCTGAATAAAGAAATCCTCCAGGTCTGTATCATCAATATCTGATGAATAATCCAGGTCTGAACCTATAAATAGATCCGGAAGATCATAAATCTCGAGATCCCAAATAAAGAAAGCGAGAGGGTCGGTCACGCGGTCAAGCAGCTCCAGATCCAGAAAGAGAAAGATCGGGGTTGTTGTTATCAGTCAGTCCACCTCGATCAAGATTGTCGGAATCATGGTCACAGCAGGATCAGGTTCGTCTAGCTCTGTTTTGACTTATATAAAAGGGTTGTTATCCTTCCGAGTCATGCATGCTGCATCTGTTGTAACTTATATCTGGCAAAGCAAAGCTGGTGGTGAGGCTGCTTGCTTAATCAGATCGTATGGTTGAAGTCCCGGATTCATTTATATTCAAGGAGTACATACCCGTTCTGCAGTTTTATACTTCTGTGAATTATCGTCCTTTCTCCCGCCACGCTCGGGAAGGTCATTGTTTTCCTGCCTTTCGTTCGCCATCAGACGTCGTTCGCCTTCAGCCGGTAGTTCGGGTCAATACCGTTCACCTCAATTCGAGTATAATGAATCGCACCAATTCTGAATCACACCAATAACGCACTGAATCGCACAATGAAAACGTTCAGGACAATGCCACCAGGACAACGTTACTGCTTCTGATCCTAAAGTTGTCACACTGCGGTAAGGCACTTCAATCGGTCAGCAGCGGTGTCGACGAACGGTAAGTCTCTGTCTCCCGGAGTGTCTTGATTAGTGACGAAAAGTCTCTGGGTTAGTGCAGGTCTTGGTATGACTTGCCATCATCGGTCAGGCACTGACTCTTCGTTCGGTCGAGCTTGGTTAGTGTCGGCCTGCCTATCTGAGTTAGTGTCTTGGTTAGGGCCTAGGAAAAGGGCCTATCTACCTTCACTTGGTTAGAGGCCCTAAACCAGAGATTCTTTATATTCAAGAAGTTACGAAGACCTTTCCTTCGTTCCCATCAGTATGGCTCTTTGGCTCAGCCCTTCAATCAACGGTTGGGCTCTCGTTCCCATCAGGGTGAAAGCGGTGGTGAAAGCGAGTGCCTAGTGATAATATCCCCACCTGGTTAACCTCGTATAAGATCGCTTCCATACCCCACCCTAAAGCCTCCATTCAAGCATGATCAAACTAGAATACCGAATACCCGGTTTGGTTCGATCATTTGGTCACAGGAATCAATACATATGTAGCACTTCTATCTACGGTTACTTCAATAATATATGTGCCCGAGTGGGGGAATAAGGTAACGTTGGTAGCACTTTTCCCTTCCCGGTCCGGTAAAACCTGCGTCTGCCTTTATTGATCAAACCGAGTGAACACGGGGGAAGTAGTAATTCCGTGCTGGCCACATCCCACTCAGGGCTTGCTAGTCCACACCTCTATTCCCACCCAAGTAATGGTCTTGTGACGGGAGGAGCAAATAGACTTAGTATTTATATAAATAGCTCATGAAATAGTTCGAAAGTACAAAACAACGTTTTATTTATAATCCACCTAGCTATCCGAAATGGAGCAATAGTTATTCCCTACACCCCTTGCTCAGCCGGACGGGAAAAGTGCTATTAATACCTAGGACCCCATCTCATGAACGGGAGGTGAACCCCAAGATTTTAGAAAGAGGAGAAGTAAACAAAAAGAGAGTTTGGGAAGATAAGTTTTCTTTCTTCCCCTCTCCCTTATGGTCGAGCGACTACGTTCCTAAAATCGCTAGCTAGAAGGTAAGGTTAGGCAAGGTTAGGTAATGACGGGCATAAGTCCAATAACTTCTAACTCCGAGCGTAACCTTGAGCTTTACGAAAGCTTACCGAAGACCGGGCCTACTTTAGGGGAAGAAGACCTTTCCTGGCCCTACTATTCCTGGGCCTACAAGCCTCCCTTCAATTTCAAGAGTAAGTAAGTCGTCAAGCTTCCTCACCTCTCACCCAGAAGTAGGCAAGTAAAGAGTAAAGAGTAGGCAAGCCTCCTCACCTCGCACCCATAACCAAGTTGGCAAGCCTCATCGCTTCGCTCACTGAACGTTCGCCGGGTAGCCGAGCCGAGCCATCGAACCAATATAAACAGCCAAGCCAGAGTCGGGTGAGCATCCCTTGGCGTTAGAATGAGTCTTTCCTGGTCCGTGACAAGAGAGAAAGACAAGCAGTTAGGTTAGGCAAGAGAGAGAATTCGTTAGGCAAAAGCCAGAAGTTAAGCAAGAGATAAAGACAACTGGCCTTCCTCCTGCCAAAGAGAATAGGGAAGCGTGGTTCAATTGATTATTGCGGGTTCAAGTGACTTTGGTAGGGTAGGCTAGTAAGATAAGATGCCACTGGTTGAGAAAACGGAGGTGATAACTTACACACTTGTTGGTAGAGATTAATAGATGTGATTTCCATAGTCGACATTTACCGTTAGAAGATGTCTTGTTATGCCCTCACCCATGAATGGATGAGTGACTTCGTTCCTCGCCCCTTTTGGTCGAGTCACTTAACGTACCTAAAGAGTAACACTTTGACATGATCCGTGAGAAGATGTATTGTTTCGCCCTAAAGAGTAACACTTGAGAGTTTGAAGCAATTATAATAACTATATAAGAGAAGACATAACACCTTACTGAAAGGAAAATCCCAAGTCGTTGTAAGTAATGCTCATATAATGTAACTAGAGATAGCATAAAGAAAGGACCGCTCTTCACTTACTAGATATTTCTCGGCTGGCTTAGCTCATCACTTTAAAGAAATAGACTCAGAATTTACTTACGGAGAATATGCTTTGAAGTAATTACGTATAATAAAGTAGTTATAGCCAGGTCTTTCATCTACTTGTGCTCTCCTTCGACCTTCCATTTGATCTACCGGTAGAGTAGTCCTTTCCACATTCTTTTGGCATGCCAGGGCAGTAGGGGTGAGTTAGCGTGTTATGGTAGGCACTAACGTAATTACATATATAAGTAATGAAGCGTGTTTTCCTAAATAAGCTTTATCTAAGCACCGCCATGCATGGCCTTCCTATCTCTCAGCTCTCTCCGCATAGGGAAGGGCTAGCCAAAGGGTATAGGGGTCAAAGGGGAGAGTAGCCTGGGATACGCTTTCTGTCTTCCTCGCTTTCTTCCTCTTATAATCCTTCCTGCTTTGCTTGCTGCCTTCCTTGCTTCCTGCTTCCCCTCAAAGTCAGTCTTTGTCTGGGATCGATGGAATGTTAAAATCCCAAAGGGTAATACGTGGGGGTTGTTCTTTCTCTCGGCGGGCATCTAATTTCTGGGGTACGATGGATAAGCTCATACTTGTGTCGTCCATTTCACCATCATTAGGAAGAACGTGTATCATCAATCTTTACCGCAACAACCTATGGGGATTCTCACCGCAACCTATGGGGAATTCATGCTGCAACCGGACAAATCCGATCAAAAGTGCTTCTTTTGCAGTTCACATTTGAACTCTACCATTGTACCTAGTCGATGCTTCTCCTTCATTTCATGAGGAAAGCAAGCTTATGTTGTTTCATGCTTTCCTTTCAGAAAGCAAGTCAGAGGGAAGTTTGCTCCTCGGGCTTCCCGGCAAGCTTGTCTTCCTCTAAGCTTTGATCTTCTCCTTTCCATTAAGAAAGAAATCAAGAGAGAATGGTTATGAGGGGGGTATTGCTGTTGAGCGTTAGCGAGCCCCCCGAAACTCCAAACCCCTTCCTCTATCATTTTGGCTTCGGAAGCAAGGCAAGCAAAGGACGAATGACAAAGCAAGGCAAGCTAAGGGAAGGAAATCACTCTGCAGACATTGCAGGAAATGGATCAGCTCGATGATGCTGAAGCCTTGCTTCTCAGAGACCCCTCAGGAAATTTTGATTATCTTGTCCTTTACCCGAGAATAAACATGGGGTCTCTAGCTCCACCTCCAATGATATCCACAGTGGTCCACTGACCCTCCCACTGGGCCGGGCCCCGTGATGCGTCTACTAACAGAAGTTACCACAGCTTCAGTATTCAACTCTATACCTTGCAAGTCAGTGGAAGAATCACCTCCAGAAGACCCTGACCAAAGCTATCGCATGATCGAAATGCAAGAGTATATGGAGCGGCAATGCATGAAGCAGAGAAGGGAATACTATCGGGATTTAATCATTTCACATGAGCGCAAAGCTGATGAAGCGGCATCCTCTGGTAACAGAGCCCGAAGTAGTCCACACCAAAATCAAAACTTGGAGCGACCTCGCCAACACTTTCTTAGCCCAGTACCGTTTCAACACGGACATAGCACCTGATAGGTTCGAGCTCCAAAGGATGCAGAAGAAGCCTACTGAATCCTTCCGAGTATATGCGCATCTATGGAGGGAGGTGGCCGCTCAGGTTAAGCCTCCTATGTTGGGAAATGGTCACTACTTTTCTCAATACTCTGAAGGATCCTTACTATGCCCGTCTCATCGGGCCCACCTCGTCTAGCTTCGCCGATCTGGTAATTGTCGGAGATCGTATCGAAGATGGGATTAAATCTGGCCGTCTAGTGTACACACACTTGCTTCAGACGATAGTAGAACAACAATCCGGTGCAGGGACTAGTCAGAGAAGGCCACCCCCAAAGAGAGACTCCTCCCAGGGTCAGACAGTCTACGTTCGCCCGGTTGCCTCTCAATCCCATACCAGGCCCCTGCAGCAGGCACCGCAACCAAACTTTTCATTTCCTGTGCCTTGGCAAGTGCTACAATAGAACTATCCAACAGCTCCCCCTCAAGTCTATACTCTCCCGGCAGCTCAAACAGTACCATCCCAAGAAGCAGGTACACAGGCCAATTCTTACCCAGCCGCCAGCACACCTAGTAAGTTCTCCGTATTGCCAATGTCATTATCACAGCTGCTTCCGCAGTTGATAGCCGGAAATTTACTCACACCCATTCCTCCTAGGCCATTGACAGATCCCTTGCCTAAGAACCATAATCCCAATGCTAGGTGCGAATACCACACAGGGATGATAGGGCACTGGACAGACCGATGCTCCAACTTGAAACACAGGGTTCAGGACCTCATTGCCAAAGAGCTGTTAAAGTTCGAAGTATAAGAAGATAACCCGAATGTGATGCAGAATCCACTTCCTGACCATGTGAAGAGAGAGGGCAATTAATTGATCACAACCAAGTGTACTACTCTTTACTTGAGTGGGACTTCTTCTTGTTTATCTTTATTAGTATTTGCATTTGCGGCAGTGAGCGAGGGAATTTCTAATCAATCATATAACATCTAATAAGGGCGTGAAAAGGGTTTAAGCGTGTCCCTGCCTTCCAGGCTAGAATATCTACATGACTGGACTTGAATGAAATTGACGCATCCACTTCAGCAGCATCATCCAGAGAGGAAGAAGCTCATTTGATTGAGTAGGCGAAGTGCCTTTTTCTTTCAAAGATAGAATACAATAAAATGTGGGAGTATACCACAAGAGGAGGGGAGCGGAAACAGCCTTGTGTCGAAAAAACACGGGTTTTACATAAAAAGTGAAAGTTGGCAACCCCGTTACGAAGGGAATTTAGGTTTAGTCAAAAGGTTGAGACAAACTTGTCGATTTCGATACCCCGTCTCCGAATGAAAACAGCCCGGTGTAAAAAAGGGGGTGGAATAACAAGTGACAATCGACTGCGCCTCTACGAACTGACTTCCTTTTGTTTGCTACCGGTTGGATGAATTGTGACTGTTTCCAACCTGCTATCCGAAAGGAAATCCTTTTGCCACGAAAAACCCGAGGTTTAGACAATTGTTTCCTATCTGCTCCTTCCCACTTGCAAGAGGAATAGCATGCAACTCTTTTGTGTTACCACTACTTACGCTATAAGAGACAAGCAGGATTTGAACCCGCCTTGAGCCTTATTCTACTCTGTCTCGATGTAACTGAAATAGACTACTTAGGCAAACCACTAATTACTAAATTAGGCAATTCCAGGAAGTTCCACTATCAATTGCATTATCAACGAGACTTATATAGGCTAGCTAAGCTAGTAGTTCATTCAATTGATCTTTTATACGTGGTGATATCTTCATTCTCTAGGAAGCTACTTTTTTATAGTAGTTTTCTCCTGGCCTGGCTAAGATCAGAAAGCTAGGTCTCAAAGAAGAAGACGGAGGTGTTGAAATAAAAGAAGCCACGGGGACAGAACGGAATGAGAAAAGCAACGGATTGATTCGCGGGAGAGGGAACGGAACCTATAAAACGTAGGAGCAAAGAACCAAGCGCACTCCGGAGCAAAGAACTAGTGTGAAGACATATTCTCGTTGGTCAGCGTTCGATCCTTTCCAGAGATCTTGGTGCAGCAATTCAATCCCACTCCCCAGAATGAAGAGGAGGCATCCACCTCCAAACCAGTGGAGATCCCTATTACCCCTGTAAACAGGAAAATGGAACCCTGCAACCTTCCACCTCTCAATACTACAATAGACATTCCTATTGAAGTTGATAAGGGGTTCTCTACCCTCAACCAATTACAAGTCCTAACAGCAGCGGGAGAATTTCTCTCTCCGACCACGGCGACTCCAGACATCCGCCCGAGAAAATTGCCATAGTTGATGAATTGGACAAAGTAAAGGGTCCAAAGGAGAAGAAATCGAAGAAGTCTTCAGGGGCTAGTGACCCCAAAAGAGCCCTCAGCCGAAGGGTCAAGGTTGCCCTCCATCTTACAGCTCTGGGGGAGGTGAGTTTATCCTTCACCCATTTTGTTTTTTGTTTTTGGGCTGTTGGAACATCCGAGGACTCAATAGTCCTCTTAAACAGAGGGAAATAAGGCTCTTTATCCAGCCTATCTTTTGTTTGTTTGGTCGAAACTCGCGTCAGAGGGGTCGGAGATAATCTTCAGAAACATCGCCACGGACTGGTGTTTTGCTTCGAATTAGAATCACGGTCGGATTTGGGTCCTCCTTCCAAAATAAAAGCTTCTGTTATGTGTCTTCTTCTGATCAATGCATTAGCCTTCTGGTATCTTCTACGGATTTTGATGGAGACTTGTGGATCTCTTGACTGGCCTCCTGTTATGAATGAATTCAGCGATTGTGTTGCAAATTCTGAATTAGTTGATCTCGGTTGCAGATTCACTTGGACGAATGGTCAGGAAGGTGGAGCCTCTCTTTTTCGAAAGCTGGATCGTGCCCTTGTCAAGTCAATGACTCTTAGCTCATGAAATTCCCTTCTGGGCAATCGGTCAGGCGGCTCGTAAGGAAGAAGCTCAGCCTGCTTGGGCTCGACCATAAGGGTGTTAACGCTCACTCATCATATGGGTGAGGGAGAGGCGATGCAACTTGAACCGTTAGAAGGAGGCCCCCAATATATCTACAGTAGACATTTACCGTGATAAGAGGTCTTTATTTGCCCTTCCCCGCCCTTCGCTTAGGAGGATTCTGACCGGTTCCCCTACGACCTGCCCGGAACATCTCTTTTCAATTGATCTGATCGTTCCCGCTGTCACGTTGGAATTTAACCACCTGGAGCAACCCTACGACCTGGTATTATATAACGATGCAGGGTCGCTGTATTATTTTCATAACATAACGATGCCGGGCCGGATAATTTCGTTTACGATCAAGCTCAAATAATTCTCTAGAGTTTGGGAAGATATTACTTAAAGGTAAACCCTTCGTTATAGTTCGGGAAGATATGAAAGGTCAACCCTTAGTGAAGTTATAAGGGGTTGGTCAGGGAAGAAGATAGGCGAGAAGAAAGTAGTATCCTGCCCTTATTGAGAAGGGAGGGAAAGGTCTTGAGCTCAGGCTTTGAGGGGAATAAATATAGTTCACTTACCTAAACGTAAGGCATAACGTAAAGAATGAGAATGACACAGCCTTGAGCAATATATAAACCCCAGAAAGTCAAAGCGTAATCACATATATAAGAGCAGCTCGGAGTTGGTCGAAATGAACAAAATCAATCTTTCCAAATGGCATAATTCCATATATAATAATAGCTCGAAGATCGACCGAAGCTTGACCAATCCTGAAAAAAAGGATTTGCATTGACTCATCTATAATGAGGATCAATATGAAAGCGATCGACCGAAGCTTAAGACGGAATGTCGAAAAAAAGAGACCAATGGGCTCTGAAGCTTTGTTCATCGATCGATATTCCCGACACGTAACCCCATAACTAAAAAAGGGACGTAAAATCTGATCAAACTCAAGCGTTTCACCCAAAACTAGATCGGGTTTTTACCAAAGTACGCTAAGTTCGGGAAATATCTAATCTAAATGGGGAAATTCTTTCTTCCAAAGAGATCCGTCTAACCCATCACAAGCGGCACATCAAACCACTTACAGTGAGACGTCAATCCAAAACCAAAAGAGACGTTTGCCGCCCGATAGGCTAAGCTCCATTCTTTCTCCCTCTCACGAAATAGGCTGCAAAAGCTTAAGTGGCTTGGTGATATAAGGCTCAGGCTCTGTCTCTGAGGAGCATGGATCAAATGGCTCAGGCCCCGAGTAAGATTCTCAGGGTCTAATACGTTTCACTTTTCCTTGTTAATAGTAGGGCTAGTAGTACGACGACTTGGAAGCTAATAATTGGGAATAATCTATGCTATGCATGGGAGCTCTAATCCGCAAGTTCCCCCATACTGTATTTTCGATTTTTTATTACATTACCAGAAGCAAGTAGTAGTAGAGCTTACTCTCTCTACAACTAGTAGTTCTTACACAATAGCTAATTGCCTCTATGTTCGTGCTTTTTGTCAATTCCACGTGCCCCATGTTCCCACTGGTCCCCATACATATAGTATACTCGAACTATAGAAATATTGTGAAATCTCTAGACCTCGAAATAGATACATCGATATAATATGTGATTCGATATAATATGTGATATTGCCATAAGATAAACTAGCCTGTAGTCCACCCTTTTCCACCTGACAATATTGAGTTGTTATCTCCATGGCCTCAGGTTCCCGGTCGGGGCAGGCACAAATAAGTTGGTTGGACAATATGCTAACTTCTTCTAATTTGATGTTGTTGAGCAATGAAACCTCTCCAATAAGTCTGCCCTCCAATAATTCTTCTGCCTAAGTAAGTCAGTAAGTCAGACAGTCCCCTAGTCTATGATACTTGCATATCTACGTTTCACTTTGTCTTACGGTTTAATTTGCCCTTGTAAGTAATATGTTTCTTAATGACTTGCTTTAGTCCCCTTTATTAGTTAAAATTCCAGGGTGACACTATTTGTTGGAGCACTGCGGGAACATACCCAAACTCTGGAAGTTTATATATATAGTATGATAGGTATGCCCTTTCACCCTGCCTGGCCTAATTCCCATAGCTGATAGGAAAATAGTAGAGAAGTTACCCCATATCAACCTGAAGTTGGAAATAGAATACCCTATATTTTCAAATCGAATCCCTGGGTTTTCCCAGGCAAGCAGTTGAACAGGAGCTAGCTAGTTCCATAGCCGGTGTTAACAGCCAAAGGAGTTGTACGTGCGTGCACACTTTTTATCTATTATTCCCCGCCCAGGAAGGAGGGAGTAGTAAATCTCCCGAAGAGCATATCCCCTTGTTTTAACATATGATACTGCATATCTACGTTTCACTTCAAAACCATAGGGCATAGGACTATCCATTTATGTTATTAATGTTATACTTCTTCAGGCTATGGACGGGGAGCAACTAACTACTGCTGATCCATTGATTACTTTCTAAGGAAAGCTATGAGGGCAAGTTGAAAGAAAGCTAATAATTTCTCTTGATTGCAACGGAGCTTACTCTAATGCCTACCGGAAGTCCAAGACAGTGGGTTTTCTTATGGGCGTTACCCGTTATAGATCCACACACTTACCCGAATGAGAGCCCTACGGTACCATATCCGAGAAAGTATGTCTAGCATGTGTTAGGCAAGGAAACCCAGTGGATTCTATACCACCATAAATTGTTATGATGAGAGAAGTCCCCCTTTCAAAGAGCATACCCGAGATAGAGTGTAGTATCCCCATTTCCTTCCCTGCATGAAAGAAACTTAGATCAGCAAGGACTCCTGGCAGGGACTACCTACATAGATTGGGAGGGCAGGGGAATAAAAGTGGGACTAATCTCGGGGGGGTTTACTGCTCTTATAGTGGATCCAATGGGGAATAAACAAGGGGAATAGAGCCGAGCATGGCAGGAGGTCCATTCCCAGTGGTTGACAATAGTAAATCATTGCTAATAAGAATAAGTAAGTCGCCGAGAGTAAGTGCCCAGGAGGTATTTGCTTGCTGGTAAGCCAATAGCAGCCAGTCTCGTCACCATCCCTCGGATGCCTGTTCCTTATCTATATCATTCTTTATATTGGAGCTACTATTAGTAGTGTCTATATCATTCTTTATATTGGAGCTACTATTAGTAGTGGAGGAATGCTGTTCATCCATATCCATCGGTAGATAGATAATATCCTTCGGGTAATAGATAATCTCCTTTGAGGGATTCTCTTTATCCTTCGAGATATTATCTATCTCCTTCGGTGTAGGAATCGGTATATTGGAGCTTGCTGCTCCATCTGCAGTTGGGGAATGCACTGATATACTCCCCCGATGACCAGCACGATTGATGATAGCCTTAGCTATGTAAAGGCTAACCTTCCGTGTGCTGGCGTACTGACGAGCTATAAATTCTTCGGAGGAAATCCCCCATAAGAGTATATGACTGTCTCTCTCGGGGAACATGGCGCATACTGCATTCCATCCTCGACGTTTGATGATCTGAGGTTCCTCCAAAACGATCGGCAAAAGCTCCTTCTTGAGAAGGGGGGTGATATATTTGTTGGTATATAATGGATTTTTCAGGCCAACCAGATACGGAGATTTAATAGCAGTATTGGATTGGTCTGGCTTAAGTGCACTCGTCACACCCACGATGATCGTCTCAACTCCTAGGTTGAGATTAGTTATTACATGCATAACTTCTGATGGAGTGAGTGAATCGCGGAATGTGACTTTCAGGCATAGGTATAATGGCTTCCGGTTCAATGTGGCGGTACCAGTATGTCTTACGATCATTAAGGAGGATGATTTGGTGTGCGGAGAGAAAATGGTGTGTGGAGAGAAAAAGAGGAGCAGATTTGGATAGGGATAAAACATTTCGCAATAATACGAATTTTGAGTAGGAAGATCGACACAGATCGACACAGATCGATACAGTGGGTCTTCCCAGGCTGAATCGAAAGACTTGTTCTTGCTGGCGGCTACTTAGATTTATTCCTTAAAAAGCCTGAGCTCTGCTCAAGGGATAACCTTCGATATCTCTATATAAGTTATTTCCCGATTAATCTATCTTTCGATATCTATATATACGTTATTTCCCGATTAATCTATCTTTCGATAATTCTATAAAGGAGAATGGCTACCTCGGGCATCCTCGGCAAGCAACTAGCTCACCTCGGGCTAGAGGACTCTCTATCCACCCCATCGTCCTAACAGCCGATCACGCAATTAGAGCTACGAACAGTTTGATTGTTCTTACCGATCTAGCGAATCAAAAGTCTTTCCTTTTGCATCAAACGTAAACATTCACTTATAAAGGTCATGGGGCCCCTCCACCTCCTCCCCTCGGGGGAGGGGCCCCTCAGATATCGTTCGGTTCAAGTTGCATTGCCTCTCCCTTATGGTCGAGCGATTACAAGGGACGAAATCGCTCATCCATTCA
>Ga0316215_1000032_pt1 | contig 23317 bp, 15 predicted proteins | sample NRE5metagenome_FD_207796 | JGI IMG/M metagenome (GOLD analysis project Ga0316215, IMG submission 207796) | Spruce roots microbial communities from Maridalen valley, Oslo, Norway - NRE5 | ecosystem: Host-associated > Plants > Roots > Unclassified | place: Norway: Oslo | collected 2017-09-15
CGAAGGAAAGAATCAGAAATGCATAATGAAATCAATGCATAATGACATATATAAATAATGACCAGCGCTGCCTGAGCTAGCTCTGCGTTGGTTATCACTTGAAGGTCAGATCATCGGCGAGTATCACGTATATATGCGACACGTATATATGCGAGTATCAGCTGTACAGCAAGGACCTGTGACAACTTCACTTTCAAAGGGTTATGGTAGTGCCGTTGTGAAGGCCTGTTGAGCTAGCTGCTGCTGCTAGAGTATATCTATTAAGTTGATGAGAACATCTTAGCGGATCGGGTGGGTGAGGTTCGACACAGAGAGAGACATTCAGATCTGATCAGGTATTGTATTTCATTCAGCTCGGGTTGAGCCATTCACGCTGGTAAGGTTGTCAGTCTGGGAGGTCAGTGAGGTAGTACCAGTGTTAGATGCACCAATTACCCTTAATTCTTCACCCAGTACATGTTGCTTAGAGAGGTTATCAATTACTCCTCTCTCCTTCTTTCACTCTCTATCATCCGGAGACGCCCACAAGGCTTTCTCTAATTCCCATCTTATTGAAAGGACTGCGAGTAAGAAATAAGGGATAACCTTGTAAGGCCAGGTTCTTTCATACGCGATAACGGATTCAATGGGTTCGGCATCGGAGCCCAGTATTTACCATGACACAACGCTACTTGAAAAAAACATATTGGATTTGCTTTTCCGCAGTTGCTGTGGTGAACCGATCCATTTCATCGCCCTGGCTGGGTGGATTGCCCTATTATTATGTAAGGCCCCTACTATTCTAATAAGGGGATAGTCTACGACTCCTTTAAAACTAGTTCATCATATCTCACTTCTTATTAAAGAGAATTCGCAGAATCCACCTATCTTGGTAACGCGTTTATAGGGAGAGGAAGATCAAGTCAATCTTTGAAGTTGGGATGTGTAGCATCAGGGCGGCCGCCCACCATTCCAGCTTGAGAGCTTGGATGCTCTACCTTTAATATAAATTATATAAATAAGGCGGGTCAAATCAATTCGTTCGGTAGAGCCGCCTCTTCCCATCAAGTTACACACTTATTTATGAGCTGGGTGGGAGCATTAAGAACGCAGAACTATTTGCTTAAATAATCGAGAAGGTTGGGTTGGACGACTCCTTTAAATGAAAATGAATTGAATCTAACTCGATCCAAAGAAAGTGTGTTATTGCAGGAATATAAAATCCTCTACTGAGTGAGGGGAAGAAAGAAAATGACCACATCCTCTTGGCTATTGGTGGACCCACTGGCTATTGGATCCTCTTGCAATGACCTTACCTTCTGGCAATAATGATAACTGGCTGGCTATGTGTGGCTATGTAAAGTGCTTTTATGTGACTGCCTGGCTATAACTGTTTTCAGCCTAGCAGCCCAGCTATGACTGGCTATGCATCGTCTATATATGTGTGGGTAGAAATAATGGTTTACCAGGCATCTACCAGCTATCTATTGGCTACCGTAAATCAGCACTGACCGGGATGATTGTCTATCAGCTGTCAATAATGGGCTATCGACTATGAATTCTGGGACAACTGCGCTTTTGCGGCTATCAATTGACCTTGTAACAATGATCCTTCCTGGAAACAAAAAAGACAAGCTTTCGGCAATGAAATCTGTCAATTCAATGATCGGCTAGGCCTCCTGGCAAGGTCTCCTGTCTCTGACTGGTGAATGTGTACAGTTGTTGTAGTCTGTGGGAGCACCCCTCTTATGTGGGTAGTAGTAAAAACACCTCTTATTTGGCTATCAATAAAAGCACTTTCTGGTAAAGCCTAACCCTCTCTCCCTTCTCTGAATGTCTCTCTGCGTAAGGCGCGTGAAACCTCTAATCTTTATGGCGTGTGAACCTAAACAGGTGAATTGTATATAAAGCATTAGTAACTTGCTCTTGGTGTGAAGCGCTGCACATAGCCATGGTCCCGTGGACCGCCCGTCGTTCACAGTGCATAGAGCCTATTTGCCCGCCTTTTGCCCCACACGTGTATATTCAACTATTTTGAGCACTATCACTAGGCATTGTTTCACCACACAGCAGCCGCTTTCTCCCAACCCTGTTGCCAAGCTTCCTCCCTTGTTGGTTAGTTTCATTCTTCTTCGTCGGGCGGCGGGTTCTTCCGTAAAGCTTGGGTTTATTCTGTCGAGCCTTAAGGCAATCGATGACATCCTGCCTCCCCTACTATAATAGTTATTAACTTCCTTAATTCGTTCGAACTATCTATCATCTGGATACGCCCACAAAGCTTTCGCAATTTCCCGCCATTCAGTACGCACTTGCCAACAGCAGATTTTGTAGGGAAATAAATTGAACCTTACAATAAAGGAATTTATTACTTTACTGAACGTAGTGAAGTGAAGGAATCGTGACCAAAGTAACTGAACGTAGTGAAGTGAAGGAATGAGGAATCGAGTACTTCACTTTAGCAGTGAAGTGAAGGAACATACCAACAAATTGAAGTAGACAGATACAAACATAACCCACAGTAGACCCTTATTACAACTTATACTTATACTTTAAACCCTCATCACTTCTGATACTTTTTACCTAAAAAGAAACCCTCCACTAATTCTAGAAATAACACACCTTCAATACATGCCACAGTATAACAACCCAAAGACACTTCTACACCCGCCTAAAAAAGCATATGAAATGAATATTTGCCCTCGTAACTCACACATGGATAACCCCACAATTCGACGATATAAAGGAATAACCCAACATACCAAGGCTAGAATTAATCTCCTTGAATAACCAAACATACCAAGGCTAGAATCTCCTTGAGACATTTATAACTATATGCTTAGTAAGTAATAAGGATCTATTTAGATATCCTGCCCTTCTAACTAAACAACAACTAGCCCTTATAACTCCTCAACAACTATAAGATAGAAAGGTAGGGAATGAGATAGATAGAAAGCTAGCCAACAATCTCTAACATTGCCAACAATATATAACAACATTCATTTTACCACATACCCTCTTTAAATAGAATAGTTAGTTCATCGAGGAACAAAGAGAGCAGCTCCTCCCTCAAAGTAAGTCATTACTTATTCTTATTGTTCCTTCCTAGAGCACCTATCATACAAAGGACAGCTCTTCCTACCTATGATTTCTTTTCCTTAGGATTAAAGATTAAGTAGGATTAAAGATTAAGCTTTTACATTATTTATGTCTCAGTAGAGTGGAGAGGAAGCCATATAGTCCACTGTTCCTATATAGTAGAAGTAGGGAATAGGATTGAATGTCTTATCATAGATAGTAGGTAGAGACAACTTTGATATTAACATCAGGGACGTAGACTTAAGAAAGGTGTTTTTCATTTACTCTAGCTCTTACTAAAGGCATTGTTGTAGAACTAGAGCTCCAGCTCCTTATACAGCTTTGTCAAGAATAAAGACATCATTAAAGGCGGGTTGTATCTGGCTTTCAGGTACGGGTAGGAGGGGAGAGTCATTCATGTTCAGGGGAGAGTCAAAATGTAACTGGTTGGGCTCGTGTGAATTTGAAGCACTTGTGGACCCCTGGAATTTGAGTGATACACGGTGTTAAAAAATGATCTGAAAAGCTGCTGCGGTAGGAGTAGAAATGGGAGGAGTTTCAATCTGCATGGTGGTAGGGACCGAAGAGAAGCATGGTGGTCCGTAATATCTGCATGGTGGGTGCGTAATGTCAGAAGGTGCTGCTGCTATGATTAGGTGAGCTTCTCTCTGATGAATGTTTGTTGCGGGATTCTATCTACGGGTGAGGGTTGCTCTACTACTCTATACGAAGGGTTCGTTCCTCTCTCTGTCCTATAGACTCATAAAGAAAAGGTAGATTCTCTGCTGCGATACAAAAGTACTTAATAAAGAGATTATGGGAGCTTTATTCTATAGACTGAATTCAGATCAAAGTGGTTGGAATTAGAAATATTCACACTTTAGATAGGAGTTTTCTTTAATAAGTATAGTTAAGCTCCTTATGCTTTATGTTGGGATTGCTTTATAACTGGTGTTGTTAAGTTTAAAGAGAACCCTTCTTATTTTTCCAATAGACCAGCAAAACCATGGCTCCCTCCCCTTTACTTTAGACTGAGGAAGAAAGGGTTCTCTTTGCTTGTCTGTAGGAAAGAGCCTCTCCTTAGGAGTTGTTGGTTTAGGATTTCTATTAGTCTTTGTCTTAGAAAGTAGGAAGTATTAAGATATAAAGTCTTATATTACGGATTTCTATTTGTATAACTATTAAGGCTTTATAAGGATAAGTCGAAAGATTATACACTTAGATGTATGCTTTATAACTTGAAGTCTAGGAATAGAGTATGACTCAGGAAGCACTAAACCCAAACCTCTTTAGTAAGGCTTATAAACTAGAACTATGCCCCAAAAAGAATACCACTGTAAGATACTCAACCCTTACCCTTTTTCTTTTGGAGTGTATGTAAGAAAGAAATGATAAGGAATCGAGGATTTTATAGATATATTTGGTAAACATTAATACATTCAACTTAATTATGTCGTATCAGTTTATAGGAGTTGCATTATAGAGAGCAAAGTAAAATGGACATGTAAATAAGAAGCATCTATGTTTATGATTATACAAGTTGTAAATATACGGGTAAATGGTCTCTAATTGGAGAAGTTAATCATTACTTTATAAAGTTCTATTTAGCCATGAATTTTCCCTGGTTTATGGTCTAGGAAGAGCGGGATTAGAATCTGTTTTTTTGAATACCTTACATATTCAAAGCCTAAACCTAAGTATGCTATAGAGGTTTTATTGTACATAATTAGGCTGACTAACTCCTTGATAATAATGTGGAAGTGCTAAGTATAATAAAGTAAAGTGCATTTATCTCTTGTACCTACCAACTTTTCACTCCATACCTGAACTTGATGAACAAAGGCGTTGATAAGAGGCCAGTGACATGAAAATACTATAGAAGGCAGTGAGTTGAGATACCTTGCTTTGTCTGCTCTTCAAAAAGCTAGTAATGAGGGGCTAGTTTGAATGATGAGATGAGGCGCTCTTCATTCTCATTCTTATGCTTAGGATCTCTTACTCTTTACAACAAGCTATAGGAGGAAGGGATCAGAAATACAACTGGAATCAGATTGATATATACTCTATGTATTCTATCTCTTTGCATTGAAAGAGGGATTGGTGCTTAAGAATCATATTGGTCTTCTTAGGTTTTATACTACGCTACGGCCTTTTCTATTTTCTTTGATTAGATACCGGATCACTGCAGCAGGGACAGAACAACAACCACAAGGGGAAGGGAACGGGAACATGCTTGTTATAAAGAGACAGCAAAAAAGGGGGAGGCCCCTCGCCGGAAGAAGACATGGACATGAATGAGACAGGGTTTCGTTAAATGCCCTCTTTCAGGCCAATCCTGTTTTAAATCAATCCCTTGTTCCATTAATTCAATCAGGTTAATGCCTTCTGGGATCACCAAGCCGAGAAGGGGCTGCCTCCATGGGCCTCCTAATGAGGGATTCATAAGAAGTTGCCATTCGGCGGGTAGTTGTGTGAGCCATGCCTCAAAGGTGTGAACCGCATCGGCCTGAGCAATGCGGGGACGGAAATGAGGATGAGCTTGCGATGATAGGTATTGACTCGACTGATAACTCGAGTTACTCGACCCATGCGGTCCTGCTGTTTCGTGCACCTGAAGCTTCTCTATCTAACGGTTGCCTTTTCCTGCTTGTCTCTTGTGCTGCCTGCTGCTGTTTCGATAACGAGGCATCTTCCCTAGAACCTTGCTTGGTTTAGATCATTCATTCCCTAACCACTGGTCACAGATTCAAACCCCGGGCCTATACCTAGAAGGCATCTACTATGTGTTAGCACCGGACGTAGATCGTTTCATTCCCTTATTCTCTGGCCAACCAATGTTCCGGTAGAACCCCTACCTGCCTTGCTTAGGAAATTGCAACAAGTGAAGAACGAAAGGTAGAACCAGATCTTGCCTTACCTTATTTATTATTGGGATCGAGTGGCCTTTGCCTTTCCTTCACCTGCCCACCATTTAAAAGTAAAGACCTTGCTTATTCACCTGCCCGGGTCAACTGGAAACGGAAATCAACGGAACTTTTCTTTTGATGTTGAATCCCCGGGGAACAATAAGAATACAGATAGGACAGTTAGCCTTTTATTTTCTCTTGCTATCCTAGTGTTTCGCGGAATCCAGATAGGCACTCGTTGCTTTGTTGGGGCAAATAAGCTTTGAATGAACAACCTGGCTTTGAATGACCCGCTCTCCTATCCAAGGGATCTTCTCTTTGGCGGCTGGGGGAGGAAATAGAGTCTATAGAACGCTGGTAACGAATTGGCTTGAAACTGTTTGAATTGGCTTCGATTGGGGAACTTCTAAACTCCTCGTGGCTGGAACCAATCAACAACGCTTGAATGGAAGAAAGGATGACGAGGAACCCTCGAGTGAGTGACCTTACAAGTTACCTTTTCTGAACCAGCTACTTCACCTACTGGGGAGAGCTCAACTTGTCACTCCTTAAACCAAGCAAACCTATTCCCTTGGAACGGGTGAACGAATGCATTGAGATCGAGAGCCAGTTCCACCCGCAGATTGAGTAGCTACGTAGAGTAGATGTATAGATGATTCAACCCCGTAAACAGAGGATGATTGGCTTATGCCTCTACCTCTGGTGGTGCCCTTTCCTCTCCCACCTCCGATGCGATTGTCAGTTCGAACATATCCAATTGACCGAAAAGCAACAGTAGAAAAAGCATAGGCCACATCCCTTTCGGTTCGAGAGGAAGCATCCCTTATAGCAGTTCGTTACCCAGATCGACCTGTGCGAGCCTTGGACTTTCCTTGGCCGGAGCTGGGGCTGCCACATAATCGGCGTCTATATATCTATGAAAATAAGATCGCCGGGATCGCCGGAAGAGGGTTCTGGGGATGTTTACGATAGGAAAAGGAAACCTTTTCGGATATCCCGGGGATATACTTTTAATAAGGATATGAACAAATGTCTTTCCCGGTTGGATAGCTTTGGATAGCTGGTTGGATAGAGAGTATTTCCTATGGTCCCCAAGTCCCAAGAATGTAGGTTTCTTCCAAAAAATGTAGGTTTCCTCCCCTTAGATGATCAGCTCAGAAGTAAGCGTTCCTGGGAATACAGATTATCAGCTCAGAAGTAAGCTCAGATCAGAAGTAGCATAGATGATCAGCAGTGTCCATCTGTCCCAGGGTGGCATCTGTCTATTCCATCAAGATCAGTGTCCCAGGGTGATAGGCATCTCCATCAGTGTTCCATGGGTGATCAGTGTCCCAGGGTGGCGTATCCATAGGTGGCATCAGCTTTCCCTGACTATCCTCTTCCTGGTGGCATCTTCCTGGTGGCATCATCATTCTCAAAATCCAGCCATTCAAGATCGAGGAAATCACATTGGACTAAGGTTTCTTAATGCTTATTTCCAAGTCGGAGGAATAGATAGAAATAGCTAACTAAATCGTAAAGTTTTTTACATGGATTTGTCGCAGTTGTTTTATCGGTTTATTAAGGGATCAATCATTCTTTCTCTTTTATCTGCCGCAACCGACCCGAAAAAACTGATTTCTCCCAGAATTAAGGAAGCCTGAGTTAGTTATATGGTCGTCCGCAATGAAGTCATTCATGCAGAGAAATACACGTCTCATCTTATAGAACGAGAACCCCTAAATCTTGGATGTGTTGTCGTATATGATGATGTTACTGCTCTAAGAGAGAAATATATCATTAGTTCAGCCCCTAAATAATAGCAATTCTATCTCGTCTCTATAGATAAATACGCATATCTCCTCCTCTTAATTGGCTAAATGGTGATTCCACGTGTTTGTACATGGTTTTGGGATAGAGAGTAGCTAGTTGTTCCTCTAGGGTATTCGGGTTGTTGTTTGTCCGAGTAGCCTGCATCTTCCTGGTCTATAAGTGTCAATTTTATCTCCACTGATGCCTAGCGGGCAATGGTAGCTAGCCGGTAGCAACAGAGCAGTTTTATTGATCGATGCTGTTTATATTGGACCCGTACCTATTGATTGAACCTGGGACTTATTGATTGAACCTGGGATTGATTGCGCATATCGATTTGAATTGGGCCTATCAATATTGAACAACAGACACAGTGATTTCTCTTGCCCTGTATCTCTTGCTTACCTTGGAATCGGATCTTAAACCATAACAATAGGCTTTGGATCTCGATATCGATCTATACTCATTAAACTAAACCCATTAAAAAGAGTAAGTGATCCACCGAACGTACCTCCACGAGAAAGCATGGCTCCCGGCCGGACCCGAACTATCGCTACATAGTCACCATATTGGTCAGTCCATCATTACGTAATGATCCCTATCATAAATCATCAAGTTCAGTACGACTAGCATCATTCGCTACAGGAACTAACTTAATAGATTGATCCGGTAGCTATCCCCGTTTGCTAACACCTGGGCTTTCCAGATACCTAAAATGAGGAGGTCTTATTCGGGAAACACCTGTTCATTTACGCTGCTCTCTTAACCAGGAGGGGTGGTTTGCATGCAAATTACTATACTCTGATGCATTCTAGCAAGCACCTGTCGTCCATCGTTTCGAATAACCACCTTATCTCAATCTCCAATTCGATCTGTCGCTGGGTCAATAAGAACAATGAGCTATGGGGGGGCTGGATCCGTACGAAGGTAAAGCACTCTATTGCCCATAACTATATACATAATTGTTGCACTTCCTCTGCTACTGATGGCTTAGATGCTTTCTCTGCTGCTAATGATGCTATTGGAATTGGTGCTGGAACCAGGTCAACCGCAACTGATGAATCGATTAGTCAAACTTCACCGGTCCTGCTGCCTATTCTCTGGCTCTCTAACTAGCTTAGATGTTTATTGATCATTTACTGGTTCCGGAAGGGGTGTTTGGGTCAAATGCTAGCTCGGATGCTTCCACTCGATCAACAGGTGCTGCTTAAACACAATAAACCGGTGCAGCTTACACTACTGCGAATCAAACTTATATAATGCCCTAGCGAACGCCTTTCCATCTTTTATGCATGTGCTCATCAAAGCCAGATAAACTGTTCTCAATAACTTGATGCCTGGGTCCCTATAATCCGAAGAATCTAGAAAAGGGAAAGAAGCAAAAGGGGCACCGGGGAGGGAACTTGGTTCGGGGAAAAGAAAGGGTATGGAGGGTTTGAGCTCTGGAGCACGCATGAACTCTACTTACGAGTGGAGGTCTTTCCTGGCGGCAGGATGCCATGTCTTTGCTCTGCAAACCAACTTAAGAACACTATCTCAGCGAAAATCGCACTCGGAGAGACATAACTAGCCCTGATCGATTGGTTCCTCTCTCCTTGCTCCGTCCGACCCATAGCTAGCCCAGGGAATATTGTTGATTTGCCAAGAATCCGGCTGAACCCTATAATCGGAAAAAGAGAGGAAGGAGACTGGGGGGGGTGGGATATAAATTATTTATATCAATCCTGCCCACTAACCTCCACTCACCTCATTTCCTCGTTAGTTCCCGGCGCTTACTACGAGTTGATTTCTTCGATTGATCCATCCCATTGGCAGTAATAGAAATAGCGGGATAAAAGGGCTAATATGCGAGGACTGGCTGGCTTTGTAATGAGCTGACTTGCTTCCCTCGTCTCGTAATGAGTGGATGAAGTCTCGTGTGGAAACCTAAAGATTTTTGTAAATCGTAAGATCATAAGACCGTTTCTTCTTTGAATCAAGTATCTCAGGTTGAATCGGAATCCCAGTTATTGTGGCTTTCTTTATCGCTCACAGTGAAACACAATAATCTTGGTTTTAACGAATCATTGGTAGCAAGGGATTAACAAATGAATATAGAATGCTGGTTAGCCCACTATCCATGGAATAGATGGGACCTAAAAACCTGGACTCGAAAGTGTATCTATTCTTCCGCTAGTGTAGAGATCTCTCTGTTTATGCAGAGTACCTTCTTCCCCCTTTGTTCTCTCATCATTCCCTTCCCTCTCTTTCTAGGTCCCACTAGATTCTACCCATACCTATATTTCCACTGACTGACCCATTAGCCTTGGTAAGACGAAGTCGTCTCTATTCTATCTATATCCATTGTCTCTATCCATGTAGAAAAAGTGTCTTCCTATGGCTACTTCGTCCGGTGCCCTGCCCGTTAATCAATTAGCCTTCCCTGGTGCCCACTCGAAAATAGACAGAAATATAGCAACAGAAGTAAATAAAGCAGAACCAGAATACTGAATTAACCACAAAAAGCATAACTTTATTCATAATATGAAATTAGAGCAAAGTTCACTTGCCTCTTCGAGGGGGAAACCTCCAGCTGAGCAGCGCTCCAATTACAATATTCTTCACAATAAATCTGATTACATAGTTTTGTAAAAGGTGAAGTTGAAGCAGTTTCTCCCGCAACGAAAGCCACGGTAAAGACAGCTACCGGAGCGAAGGTGGCATCCCTTCCAATTAAAGAGCCATTACCTCGCCTGGGATCCCTTTTTTTCCCAGCTTCCCTTCGCGTAGTTCCAAATCCAATTCCCATGCTGGCATCCCTATCTCTCCTTGTTCGAAAGCCGGATCCATCCTACGGTTTAAGTTCCAACGAGAATGCTAGCTTTATTACTACTACTGGAAGGGATACTGGACAAGATGCCAACTCTTCAATAGGCTCTGCAATTGAATCTACACCTTATTGGCACTGAGCGAGATGATGGCTGTGATGCTACCACCGTTCATTGCCCTCCGATTGATCCAGGTGATGGCACGCGAAACAACAATTTGGGTGCATTCATATTCAAGACTTTACCGGTGATGGAAGGGTTTTTCCGAAATCCATACGTGTTTCCAGAAGCTATAAAATAAGCTCCCATCCAATTTCGTTTACCAAGTTTCTCCATAAAGACAAGTTGACTCAGTTGATCCTGCCTGTTCCATCTTTTGGTACATCTATAGTGTGACGACTTTTTGCACATTCCAGGCTGTGGAGACTTTTGGTACATTATCACTTTGTTCTTACTTCAAATTGGTACTACTACTTCTTTTTTCCTAAAGTGGCTTTCTCTAGCTGTTCCTACTTTTTTTCCACATTACTTATATGTCGCGACTACTTAATAATATAATCGTTCAAGACTTTAATAATTAGGCGGATCGAGATGGGAATTTCAAGAGTGAAAGGGTTGCGTATGGGGATGGGAAATTATACTATGTTAACCTGGCCTATCGCTATAAAATGGGGGTAGAGGCCCAACAAAAAGAGAGGGGGACGTTCCCGGAGGACCAGTACTATCGGACCTATCGGGGGTAGTCAATTTGCTAGTGAAAGAGTGGCCTGCCCACCAGCCCAAGATATGGGAAATTCGCTAGATAAAAGGTACGTTATGCGTTGTTTTCCGTTAGAACTGCCTCCTAATCCTACTCCTTTCTCTGTCTCCTTCTCCTGCTCTCTGTCTCCGTTCTCCTTTCTCCTTTCTCCTTTCTCCTTCTCCTTATCTATTCTCCCTACCCTTGTTCTGCCCCTATTTCCTTTCTTAAACTATCCCTTTTCCCTAACCCCTTACCTTACCCCTTCCCCGTGTTTTGTCCTAAAACCTTGAAATAAAACCTTTGTCGCCTAGCTTCGGGTCTGAGCCTTGATGCTCGGGCCTTTCTCCCTTAATCCTCAAGCCTTTCTCAATGAGATAATTGTATATATGAGCTTATTCGATCATGCCGAATTCCTAGCGTGAGCGATAAGCGAACGATAGCCTTTCTGCTTGAAGTTGATGGCGAGCCGGGCATTGCTTGCTGGATTCTTTCTTGATAGCTTGATGGAGTCGTTCCTCCTTGTGGTTTCTGAGCTGTAATCTTTCTATATTCTTGATAAGCATCACTCACTCTGTCACTCATTCCATTCGTTCCTCGTTCGTTCTGTTCTTTTCTTTTAATCTGGGGATACTTAAATGGCGATCTCACCTTCGGTGATCTCACCTCCTGTTTCGTTCTCTCGCCTTCTTATGGAGTTATTTCTTTGAGTTAATCGTTCTCCTTTTCTTAATCAAATAACCGGACAATTCCAAATTCAATTGAATCCCCCTTTCCTTACCCATCGGATGGATGAGCGACTTCGTCCCTTTTCTTATATTAGGACTTAATTTCATTTCTTCTAAGAGAAGTCGACAGATAAAAGACAACAGCCTCAAAGGCCTTTTCCGTGCCGTTGGTGTCCACTTGAGCCCCCCGGATGAAACATATTCCATCCTTGGCTTTTCCTGTGCTTTTTTGTGTGGACAACCCCGGACAATTCATGAATTTCCCTATAATTACCTGAATTCTCCTTGAAGCCTTATAAATGAGGCAAATTCCTTAATGTTTTCCTTCACCCATATGATGAGTGAGCGTTAACACCCTTGAGCGTGCTTGCGCATCCTCGGTAAAAGCATCGCAGTTGGACCATCGCAGTGGTATGAACAGAAACGTTCTTTTTCCCTCGGTAAAACCATCGCAGTTGGACCATCGCAGTGGTATGAAATAGGTTCGATCTCCTCAACCATCGCACTTGTATTGCCAGAAATGATCTTTTCCCTCTGAAAGACCATCGCAGTTGTATGAACAGAAACGCTTAAATCCCCTCTCCCTCACCCAGTCGAGCGTGCTTGCTTGCCGGCTTGCTTACTTATTTCCTTGGCTCGGTCAAAGCATCGCAGTTGGACCATCGCACCATCGCATGCACAGAAAAGCCAATTTCCCTTAACAAAAACCATCGCATGAACGCTCAAATCTACTCGGTAAAAGCATCGCAGTGGGACCATCGCAGTTATTTAGGCAGAAACACTATTTTCCTTTCTATAAAACCATCGCAGTTCGTCGCATTTCCAAGTGGGGAATGGTGCGTATCCGAGATTGAAACATGTGGGTAGGCCTTTCCTTCCTTTCTTTTTAAAAACTAGAAATCCTTTATCCTCGGTAAAAGCATCGCAGTTGTATGAACAGAAAAGCCAATTTCCCTAAACAAAAACCATCGCAGTTGGACCCTCGCACCATCGCAGAACAGAAAAGCCAATTTCCCTTAACCAAAACCATCGCACCGTCGCTAGGGTGGCGCTTCCTCTCCCGTTGGTCGAGCGTGCTTGCGCATCCTCTTTTAAGCTAAAACTTCCCTAATGATCTATCTCACTTTTTTATTCTATGGAATCAGTTTACTGAGACGAAAGCAATTCAAACCCATCTCAAATCTTCCCTGTGTAGGATTTTAAACCTCTTACCGTTCGGCCAACGACTCTTTGGGTCTTAATAGAATCTCTCCTCCGAAAAGGGCAAGGAAGAGGACAAGTGGAACGTCTATTGCTCCACTTTGTTAGTCTAGTAGCAAGCGCGGTACCCACTGAAACTAGGAAAACCGAGAGGGGAAGCTGTGGCATTGATCCGCCAGCTAGAAGCGAAAGAACCTATCTTTCTTGCCCCTGAGCCTTTCTTCGGCAAAATCACTGTAAGCAACCTTTTATAAGAATAAAGAGGATCGTGCCTTAGGTCAATTAAATGTTCCAGGAAAGCACCAAAGGGGATAACCAACTTCAAATAGAACGAGTGAAACTGATAATAGATAGAGTTTTAGGTAGTTCACCAGCACACCCTTGAATTAATCTCAATCGAATGGGACTCGTTTGGAATCCTTCGCGATCGAAATGCCCAAACAACACGCAATGGAAATGCCCCAACCAACATAGCTTGCTAGCTGAAGGAGCTGCCAGAGCAGAGGAAGCGACTCCTGACTTGAAAAAGGCTTGACTTATTCGATTCTCCTTCTTCACCGTTCGAAAAGAAGTGGATTGGCGCACGTCTTCCTATGAAATCGATTATGTTTCCCCATCAAGCCCGTTTCCTTACTCGAGATATCTGAGATAGCCCCGTCAACTAATAACTTATAATAGACGAGCCCATTATCCTTCTGTTTTGAACTTGCTTCTTGGTACAAGGGGAGGGGCGAAGAATTCGAGTTCTAGTTCTGCTTTTGCCTAATTTTTAGTACCGCTTTGAGATTGAATCTTTAGGACCATGCGCTTAAGAGGACCTTTTTTTTATTGGAAGTGGATCCCGAACCTGCCCTCTTTGATTGAGTTCTATTATCATGTAGTTCCTGTCCTGGGCCAATTTCAATGCTTATTTGAGCATTTCATTGACTTGTAATACCTGAACCTATCTGAATACATAACAAGGGAAAGGGATCAAAGAGGTTCTGCGCTCACGCCCTATCGTTATCAAATAGGTTTCGTTGCCCCCATTTCCTATTACCGTTTCGCTGCTTGTTCTTCCCCTTCGCCTGAGAATAAGAAATTACCTTCGATGGGAGCTTACTCTTACTTAAGTAAGAGGGAAACTCGCTTGCCCACTGGAAAGACTGAAACTTGAAAACGGAGGTAAGATTTATCTTATTCTTCCTAAAAAAGAGGACTGTGTAATAAAAAAGAGGACTGTGTAACTAGGGTGAGAAGCGAGCTGAGCTGCCACGGGATTCTCCTTCTGCATCTTTTCCGAGGCTTCTTTCTCTAAGAGCGCATGCCGAATGGGCCCAATTATGCACCTGGCTGCCTTATTGCAAAACCCATCAACCCCCGGAGGTTGGTATACGAAATACAAAGAAAGGCGGTTCTGTTTATTGAAGAAAGTCTTTCCTATAAGAAAGAGGGGGCATTCCGTATTAATTAGATAGAATGAGGGAAGCCTACTTTGATCTTGTTCTAAAGTGCGCCCATTAGTACTACTATAAGAGCCAGGCCAAACAACAGGCTTCTTATATAAATAGAAAGCCCTTTCCCTATCTGCCTTATCCGCACCTATCTACTCTTTTCTTTGGAATGGAAGGTTCGGCTATTCAAATCGTAAGCATAGATTTGGAAATAGATAAGTGGAAGGGTTATTTTGTTCTATAAACCTCGCAGAAGCGGGAGAGCGATCAACCAATTGTTGGGTTCCTGTGCCCTAGTTTATTCATGTGGTTGGGTTAGGCGTATCCGAAACGTAGGTATTACTCTCTTTCTTAACCTGGCCTTACCTTTCGGAAATGTAGACGGGTAAAGCGGATGGAAAGTTTCTCATAGCTACATAGAGATCGAGCTTGGAGGCCAGTCTAGCAGGCGATTTGATCGGGCGCCCACGGAGGCTGCGAAGGGGAATCGGTTCTACTTGAAACGGGGACGATCATCCCAATGGTCACTCATATGGTACTATATGTAGGAGATATTCTGAAAGATCTCATAAGGAGAAGGGAACGACCCCCTTCGATCCTGCCTGCAAAATTGGGGAAGATAGATAAAGGGGAGCTGGCTTGACCAATAGGTACTTCTTCGCTCTAATCTAAATGGAGATAGGGACAGAGAGATGGAAACTTCCAAGCAACTTTATGGCGATTTGCAAAGATCGACTCCTACTGTGCCCAACAGCGCTTAAAAAAAAAAGCAAACATTTAACATCTTTTTCAGAGAGGGTGACCGTCCCTTCATCGGGAATATATATGAGCTCTCCGATTAGCAGACTCTGAAGAATGAGAAGGAACCACGGCTGCTGCTTCTTTAAATAAAAAAAGTTTTGGATCATCAATATCGTTCTTGATGCTAAAATCTCCCTCTATAGGTGTCGAGGGGCTTTACGGCTTCTTCATTCCTAGCCGAACGTTTAGTATAGTATTTTACCCAGCCTAGTTCTGGAATTGCTTAGATTCAGACTTAGCTTAGAGACTAGACTCTTAGGAAAAAGAATTGTCTGTGATTAAGTGGGTAACACCCTAGATAAGCCCTTGTCTCGTATAGAGGTATGAGCCGGACGTAACTCCGTATCGGGGCGATACAGTGGTGTTTCCGCGGGATCATTTCCTGGTTCTGAGTCAATAGCTGCTACCTATTATGCTTGGGAGGCAGCATCCTCGCTTGTTCGAGTACTAGACCCCGCCGATCTCGTTGCCCGAGCAAAAGCAGCTGCTTTCCTACTACTACCTAGTTCAGATATTCCAGTCTTTTAATGGGATACGGCACCACTTTGATCTGAACATTGATATCTTGCCCCAGCCGCCGGTCCTTCTCTCTCGTACGCTTGCAAAGTTTTGTCATTACGCCTGTGGTGGTATGGCCCTATCTCATACGCCTGCTATAGGAGCCGTTTCCGTACGCCTGCAGTAGATTATCCACTAAAGAACCGAATTCATCTCTTTTTCTCATGCATGGGGTCCAAGGTGTCACGTTGTTCTTCTCATTAATGACGGTCCGGTGTGGCATTTTCGTTCTTATGATGGGTACGGTGTCGTGTTTGTTTTTGTTTTTATTTTTTGATTTTGTTATCATGATGGTTCTAAGGGGAGTCGCATTTTATCAGGATAGTTCGATGCGTTTTCTATGGCCTAGTCTAGCGTCGTATTTTATCTCTTATGACTATCTGGTCCAACGTCGCGTTTGGTATCCGTCCAGCGGAAGCCCTCGACCCCGCGCTGGTTGGCATATAGACTTGATGGTGACACCTTTTCTTCTTGGTCAAAGTGGGGCACATCTGGTCTGGTCAATTCCTCTATGTCATGGTGGGTCACAAAAGGTAAATTATCCTAATGAACCTAGGTACCGAGGTTGTAAATTTCCCGGCATGAACCTGGCCTAGGTAGCGGAAAGCTTAGGTGCTGCTAGTAAAAATGAATAGCTGCTGCATGCACTTGTTAAGGCAAAATGCGCTGTTCTTCTCGTCGAATGCCCGGCCGGTTGGGTATCTAAATAACGTAGGTCTAACATATCTCGTTCACCATGCCGATCGATGCATCGTATAATGAGCAAATGACGAAATCCTCCTTCGTGTTCCTCTGCAACGAGCATTACAGTGAAAATACCAGGGCCATGTTGCGCAGACAAAGTTGTACAGACGAAGCTGTAAGCAGGAGAGCTCCATAAAACTAAATGACATATTCAATGAATCATCCAATTACTTCTCTCCAGCAGCAGTTGAAGCAGTCATTTCAGCAGCAGAAGTTGGTTCGGTTCAGCAGTTGATTAAGTATAATCTGTTGATTATGCCGTTAGTTAAGCAGCTTATTCTGTTGATAGTGATCGAGATCCAAATTCTTATGTTCGTGAGTGTTATTCAGTTACTGATGATCGTTATCGAGATGAATATTGTCAAGAACGAGAGCCAGATTCTGTTCTTCGAGATCGAGATCCAAAGCCTGAATTTAGAGAGCGAGCCGAAGATCCATACCTTCGTTAGCGAGATCCAGTTCGTAAGCGGGATTCTGCTGATCTTCGTGGTCGAGATCCAGTTTCTGATAAGCGAAACCCAGAAGCAGATGTTGAGTCAGTTTATTCTGTTTATGATTGCTACTATAGGACCTGGAAATACTTGGAAATTTCGTCGTTGGACCGGGTTGGTGGCTAACGCTCATATGCACCTAAACCACCACTACTGCTACTATTTACCCCTACTACCTATGCTAAGGTGGCTACCCTTATATTCCACTAGGTCTATTCCACTATGTCCATATAGGGTATTCCACTAGGTTCCATATAGGGTTGGATGATGTTCCGTTTCTGATTCTCGTGATCCAGATTATGACTTTCGAGATCGAGAACCTGCCTATATATGAAAGAAGGAAGCACCAGTAGCTAAGATAGCAACACCAGCAGCATAAGCAGTGAAAGATGCAGAAGTCGGTGAAGCAGTCGATTAAGCAGGTGATCTTGTTGATTAACCAGATCCAGTCGTTGAAGCATTTGATTCTGTCGTTTATGCAGAGCTAGTTTACCTTGACCTTGTTGAGTCATTAGCTTATCCAGTACCAGATCCAACGGCAGCATACCTTACAGCAGTAGAGTATGTTGATCCAGCAGTAGCACTAGTAGCAAAGTAAGCATATGAACTAGAAGCAAGGGTAGCAGGTTAAGCTGTTCATGCTGTCGTTGATTAAGTCGTTGAAGCATAAGTTGGTCCAGCACCAGGTGTTCCAGATCGATACCCAGCACCATTAGTTTATGCCGTTGATTAAGCAGTCGTTACACCATTCGTGCAGGTCGCGCTACTGAATGCGACAGGGTGCAGAGCGCTTTCCCCTCGACTTTCTATCCGTTGGTTATTATTTATATATGTCATTATGCACTCGACGATCTCCCGTCGATTCTTCTTGCTATTACTTACTTACGGATGTTTCGATGGCGTGGAAAGGAAGAGTGCCATGTTCAATCCCTTCATGTTTAGGCTTGCTAGTCAGGTTATGCTCTGGTTCTGCTTTGTAGACGATGCGGGCCACCACCAACCTCATAAGATTAGCTTGCCCAAGACTTGATGGTATTGAATGTTAGCCACCTCTTCCCCACCACCCCTCCCCCTTATTCTCTTTATTAGCGTCACTACGCTTTTTAGTAGCTTCGTTAGTGTTTGCAATGAGTGTTGTTGGAAACAACACAATGTTAACCATTAAAGGTTGGGGGGCCATAGGACAGCTACTAGTAGTGGCGACACACCCCAATCGCAAGGGATGGAACCCATTGCGAGGGGAGGCGCCAGGGTTTTAACGCTCATCCATCATATGGGTGAGGGAGCTCTCGCTATGAGAAGAATAGCGGTGAAAAACAAGCCAGCGACTTAGTGGAAACGTTAAATCCGTGTGAAGGCTCATTTCAGAAATAGGATGCGAAAGCACGCTCGACTGTAGCGTCATTGCTGTTAATTCAGTCTTAGCGCGAGCCCTAAAAAAAGGCTGAACTCAAAGGACAGTGTCAGTGTTAATTAGTTGTGTATTTATAAGTCTTAGCCTGTACTTCGCAAAGTTGCTCTCAGCGCTATGCTAGGCCCTAATCCCGAAGCCCAGGCCCAGGCCTACCTCCACGGACCCTCGACTTGTTTTCAGAGTCCAAGTATGAGGTAATCGTATGAGGTAATCCGGTGTGGGCATCTCGAGGGCCCTCCACACTTGCTAGCATATCAAGTCAGAGGATGCTGAGACACCGAGTACGCCCCTTTAGGAGCATGAAGCTAGGGTTGGGGCTTAGCTTGGTTAAGAGGCTCTCAGCGTAAGGCTAGGCTCCAATCCGGGTATCTGTTCTTGGAGTTTCCTGATCCCTAGTCAAGCAATGAAGCGCCTTGCTTGGCCCTAATCCCGACGCCCAGGTAAACTTCCACGGACCCTTTGACCCTCGACTCGCTTGAGTCTGACTAACTTGATCCGAGTATGAGGTGCTCATTTTTTGACTGGTAATCCGGTGGGGAATCTCGATGCCCCTCGCTTGCTAGCAATCCAAGTCGAGGACGGCTATCTAAACGAGTACTCCCTCTTTAGGGTGGCATGGAGCTAGGGTGGGTCCTTGCAAAGATGCTCTCAGCGTAAGGCTAGGCGCAAGAAAAAAGCATTATAAACCCAGCTAATAACGATACCCGGCTACTAACAGTACCTCGATATCGGTTGATCAGGCGTTGAAAAGAAATATACATCTGGCTGGCCTGGCTATCTCGGTAGAACCCAGCCCAGGCTGGTACTGGCAAATCCATCCCAGTTCATGTAGTTGAAACAGTTGAAAGTCTTAAGACCCAGCCCAATCTATGAGAAAACTATTGGTAATAGTGCATCAAGCTTGAAAGCGGCAGCAGATGGGATAACACTGCATGACCAACTATTAAGGTCCCAGGTTCAAACTCCGTCTCCTTGAAGTCGAGCAATCTTTCCATTTCCCGAAGTACTCTTTATGAATTCATGGCCAGATGAGATAGCAGGTTCGGTGTTAGGCCCGGGAGCAGAGATAGGAGCAGCTTTAGTTCAACCATGGTGAAGTTTGAGTAAAGGAGATTTTCTTTCATCAACCAGTTCGACTTAAACGTTTGGTTTTCATTCGATTAGTGATTGGGCCAGAGAGACTAATATTGGAGTGGGATTCTCTCCTTAATGAGAAGATTATGACTGCCTTTTTTAGTGTGATCTTTCGGGCTCTAAAGAAAGACCGCCCCTTTCCTAATGGTCTTCCGCTTGGGCCTTCTACCAATCTGGTGATTTGTCATGCCGTGGTATGGCACAATGGTACATAATGGTTCTCATCCAAACGTGGAAAGGATTAAAACACGGTTAACCCTCTCCAGTCGGATCTAAGGCCAACTCCCGCGCGGGATAAGGAGATAACTAGACCTACCCAACGAGGCCTAGGAACAACCGGACACACCTAGGCTTATTAATAACCGTACCAAGGTGCCTTCCCTACTGCACCATTTAATCTTACCCGCAGCAGATCGAATCGAAGTTTAAGAGCCTATCCCTGTTCCAGATGCATATCCAGTTCTAGGGCCATGTCCTTTTCCAGCCGCCCATCCTGTTCCAAGGCCATCAGTAACAGAGGTAGCTAGAGCGGAGGTAGATACTTCTTTTTCGGTAGCAGAGTAAAAGGTAAGAGCATAGACAAAAGCAAAGCTGTGTCCGAAACATACCTATTGACTGATTCACTGAACTGATTAACCTGAACCAAGCTAACCTACCGATACTGACTGATTCACTGAAACTGAACCAAGCAATCGAAACAGAAACATCCAAGCCATCAAAACAATCTCCAAGCCAGAGCGAAAGAACCCTAACATGGCTAATGCTACTACCCAAAGCCAGAGCCATCGAAAGAACCCTAACACTGCTACTGCTTCTATCGCTTGCTAACGAACCTGCCAAGGCTAACATCCAAGGCTAACTAACCCATCCAAGGCTAATGCATCCAATGCTACTGATTAACAACTTGAACTTATGAAAAACCTTGAACTACTACTTCTACGCTCCGCTAACACTCATACTTCCGATCGTAGCTACGCTCCTTGCCCTCCAATGATTGATAGATAGTGATTTTGTTAGGTTTTTTTCGCTAGACCTCCTCTTCGGGAAGCACTAGCTCGGCCGTCCAGATAGTATATCAATCTCCTCACGAACTCGTACAATCGATGCCACAGAGATGGTCAACTCCATCATCGGATAAATAGGTAAACGAGCGACGATTTGACACCAGATATCTGGAGGTGCGAAAAAAGCTGCTGTGGGAAGCGGGGAAACCATGAAAAAACGACGATTCTTCGTGAAAGTTTTCACAGAAAGACCCTTATCTGGCAAACGGATCACAATTACGGGTACTTGGGAGCATATTGATGAAATGAACGAAATACGAACAGTTGACATAATATGGTCAAAAATCTTAGGTTGTAACTTGATCATGAGCAAATTAGTTGATGTTGTACCCGCAAAGCATGGGAAGTGCCGAACATTGGGAACTACCCGGGAAAGAGTGAGAAACAAGAACGGGAAGAAGCGAAAACCACTTAGGTTAAAAAATTGATTGTATCTCGCCCTTCGTTCTCCGTAGCAACTGGGGATCGAAGGGCACCAAATTTGATAACTTATGGAGGGAAAGACGGAGTAGGAGCATGCTACTGGAGACGTAGTAACACATGTTGAAGAGGCCTCCGTCGATCGTGTACGAACGGAATACGGGTCCAAAGGCAGGGTCGGAGAGGGTTTAGCTGATGGAAATATTGACTCTTCCGGGAACCAATGACGCGTAAACCATGTCGAACTAAGACCAATAAATATCCGAACGGAACGAATTCTAGCTTCTCCCGGAGGAGTTTTCGATGCAAAATTCGTATGATACGGATGAAAGATTCATACAATATTCGCTCGTCCGTCCAGCGCAACGGGCACCAACATCTTCGAGGGAATGGGATACCGGGAAGGGATAACGGGAAAGGAAGCACCCACTTGCTAAAGTGCTGCTGGGTGAGGGAGAGCGAGAAGGTAAAGCGATTGGTTATGCTCTAAAGGGTAACACCCAATGCGAGTAACACTTTGACTTTTCCTTAGGTTGTATCTTTTTATCGGCAAAGGATCAGCTCGGTGGATCATGTAGCTTAGGACACGGAGAAGTAGCGGCGACTATAAGGGGATACACATCAGCTGGTGTGTAACGGCTACTTCGTTACTGAGGGAGGATGTTCATCGATGCTTTGCTTTAGCCGCGGGGTAATCAACTGCCTTTCCTGCGGGATCTACTGCTAGCATTGGATCTCAATATTGATCAACTGGACTTGAGCCTTCGATCGGGCGTTCTGTGCTACAAGGTGAGCTGAATGAGCACTGAGGGACCGCTCCTTAACGAAGGAGAACCCAGCTAGTATGGACATGCCCCTACATGGGGAGGATTAAGTAACTATCTCCATATAGATAAGGAATGGGAAAGGGAAGATAAGGTGAGAGAAAGAACGTCTAAAATAAAGCATCTCTGAACCAAAGCCTTTTCTATTTATGATAGAATCACAGGACAATCACCAAATACTAAATAATAACTCACCAATATACGAAATAATACCCCATATATATTATATACGAGTCACCAAAGCCTTAGTTATTTACGAAGCCCAAAGATATATTTACGAAAGAATAAGCCTTAAAGGACTCACTTGTAGATTGACCTAACTTACCACCTTGTAGATACAGACAGTTACCTCACTTACCTACCATTAACTAGCACTCCTTTCCAATAGATACGGTTACCTAACTTACCTACCCTAGTCCAATCACTCCTTAGATTAATACGCCGAACGGCTTCAGACTGACTCAACGCCGAAAGGCATTTTTATGCCCTTACTTACAAGAAAGAAAGCACAGAACCCGCCTGTAAGGATTCGCTAATAAAAGCAATCAAAGAGTAGTATTAGCAATAGGCGTATCATTTTGTAATAGAATATGATTTCACCACTTCTCTTATCCTCGCTGAACGGCAACTTGGGTGCAATCCCCCTATCAGTTAGGCAGTCAGATGGCCTAGGAAACGATATGCTGGCGTACCGCTGAGATCCTTAAACGACTCCCTTCCTTATAGAAGAAGCGACCAGACCTAGGAAAGTAAGGACTCTCCCGTATTAAGAAATGGCAATGCATCGCATGCATGATTAAGTCTAGAGATTTCAGAAAGAGGATAAATAACTCCATAACACTATTCCACTTAGCTACCGAATCAAGAAAGGTTTCCGTTCCTTTATCCAAACAAAGTGTTAAGGAGAAGGCAAGCGTAATTACGTCTATAATAAAGCGTAATTACATATATAATTAATTACCAGCAGCATTGTTGAAGGATTGACCTTACCGGCCAACTCTTCATTTTCTGACAACCCTGCTCTTTTTCCTTCCCCGATGCGGGAAAGAGCTAACGCACCTGTATTACTTATTTGGTGTGGGGGGGCGACCTTCCCCGACCCATTGAATACAGGTTCTCCTTTTTTCATTTCCCATCCAGCTAGCAATCAAATCCAATAAATCCAATGCAATCAATCAATAAATCTAGCAAGCCCGCGATCAAATCAAG
>Ga0316215_1000033_pt1 | contig 22545 bp, 11 predicted proteins | sample NRE5metagenome_FD_207796 | JGI IMG/M metagenome (GOLD analysis project Ga0316215, IMG submission 207796) | Spruce roots microbial communities from Maridalen valley, Oslo, Norway - NRE5 | ecosystem: Host-associated > Plants > Roots > Unclassified | place: Norway: Oslo | collected 2017-09-15
GCTAAAGTATGTCTAGCAAGGGAAGAAAGGAAAAGGAAATAGACTCTTCAGAGGAACGAAGTCGCTCATCCATTCATGGGTGAGGGTTTGAACGCTCGACCATAAGGGTGTTAACGCTCACTCATCATATGGGTGAGGGAGAGGAAGATATATCCTCTATAAAAGGTTCCTAATAAGGTCCCTAATCTATGAAGATAAAGAAGATATAAATTCGGATGTTTCTCTCTCATCGGATGGCCCGGATGGATGTTACTATTTCCGGCCGGGCCTAGCATCGAACTCTTCTAAGCGCAACACGGATGCATGCATCATATTACATATGTAATATCGAGCTAATCTCATCTTGGCTTGGTTCGAGCATCATGAGCCTTATTGATGACAACTTAAAAACTAAGTCTCTATTATTTGAATTATCTTGCATAAATCAGAAGATTACTTCCCCAGGTCCTTATCGATCGACACAACGCCTCTTACTTGACATGCACGGACCTTACAATGGAAAGTATTCACCAGTCGCCGTTCTCTAAATCATCCTCTGAATTGACGTTTTGGTCTTCTCTTTCTTATCTCTATAGTTACCGTCAATACGTGAAAGATATAAGGCAGACCTTCTGAAGTTAAGTAATTATAAGAACTAGAGAATAAAGCCAAGGAAAGACAGAAACATAGTAAGGAAATCACTTCTGTATCGCCCACCCGACCCGTGTTTCCTGAACGTAAACTAGGGTCACTAGAGAGAGAAGAAAGCTTGGCAGTGACAAAATACCTACTCTACTATGAAGGCTTTCTTCACTCTTTTCTTATCATTACTGAAAAGAGATCAGAGGTTATTTCAAAACCATATATGAAGGAGGAGGTATTTCCAAGCTTGGCTTTCTTCACTCTCTTTATTAGAATTACTGAACTGAAATAAGACGAGGTTATTTCTTTTCTCTTCCCGTGTCCTTTCTTTAGGCTCTATTATATGTAATGACTGAAAAGAAAATACTTGGGAGGTGTTATGTCTTCTCTTTTCTAGTGAATTCATTACTTCAAAGAGGTCGTAAATTCGAGATTTAAAGTAAATTAACTAGAGAGAAAAACACAATATAAAAGAAAGCCTTCTTACTCACTAAGTAAAGTAATTATAATAACTAGAGAATAGAGCCCTCCCACACCTACTTCCACTTTTCTCTGTTTATCATTGTAATGCGGGGATCGAAGAGAGGCAGATCATGTTCACCAAGGAATGGGTCGTAAGAAAAGACCTTGTAGGAAGCCCAGTGACCAAAGAGGTTTTCCTATTAACCCAATGACCGGGTTCAACCCTTCTAGCTAGCTCAGTCTTTGAGGGTCACCCGCTAGAAGAGAAGGGGGCCCTTACCTAAGCTAGAAGGAAGGTGGTCGGTCCTATTACTCTACTCTATTATTTGTCTTGGCCTCGTCCTTCCTTGGCGTTCAAGGGTCTTCTATTTCATCAATCAACGGTCTTCTTCCCGTGCGTGTTCATGGGGTTATGGGCACCATATTTATTGACCTCAATCCCTCAGAAAGAGAATGGCTGAATAAAGACATGGGTATAATTGGTAATTAAAAAGGAGAGACATTATTGATGCATAAAGAAAGAAAAAGAGAAAGAGTCTCATTTCGTGTTGGTTTCTGGGCAACGCGTTCTTTGAAACAGAGTAGCCGGATTCTTCGGGGCAGCCAGGAGCAAGTGGCAAGATGAAAGAGCGCACACACAACACATTACATTAGTGAAGCTCTAATGAGCTTCACAGCTGATCCAGCCATTCATCTATCACCCACCTCTCCCTCCCTATAGTAGTCCGGCCCACGCTGAAGAAATAACCCAACCCAGGTTCGCTTTGCTTCGGTTTCCGTCTCTCTTATTACTCTACTCTGGGATGATTCATTCTTTGCGCGTCCTAAAGCAATCTCTGCTGCTGCAGGGGCGATCGATCGGGGCGGCGAGGAATATAAGAATCAGAAAGACCAGAATTCGTAATATTGGCTGCTCTTTCCAACCCTCTGTATTGCAGGGCCCTTTCCCCTGCCTGAATGAAGCCCTCTGTATTGCATTGCTAATGAACTTAGCTTACCCTCCCTCTCCTATCGGGACGGCTCCTCCTTTATGCATGCCATATTCCTCCTTCCTAAGTTTAGGATAGGGGTTCCGGGCCACATTTATTAGAGGGAGGGGAGCAGGCGTCTTATGACGGACTCTATTTCCGCGAGAGAAGTAATTCATCCTAATATCTCTTGATATTCCACTTCGACTTAGCCTCGTCACCCTCCACTTCGTTTTCCTTGGCCATTCGTCAATCAAGTAAGATTTCACTCCCAGTAATAACTCCTTATTCCACCCATAGATGACCCGTTCACGTTACATTGTAAGGACTGACTACTACTTGAAAATTGGATAAGGCCAAGTATCTAAGTGGTTCAGGTCAGGGTTTATAAAAAATAGCAGCAGGCTAGGGTGGAGGGGACTTAAAGGGAGGGTTTACTTCGCGTTAGAAGCCTTACTGGTTGGGCTGGGTAGGCAGACCTTACTGGGTAAGCAGACCTTCATACCCTCTGCCTATTATTTTAAAAGCCTGAGCAGAGATCAGGACCTGCCTGAGCAGAGCTAAATAAAATTTGTAGGTCAAGGTTGTAGTAGATCTGGCTGCTATGAGCTCCTGCTGGTTAGGTTTCCCAGCTAGGTCTTCTCTATTCTCTTTCGGGTTATCTAAGCAATGACCTTGAGAAATAGAATTTATTCTCATTTCTAAGAGTTGCACTAATTAGATAGAAGTTTTCTTTCTTTTGGAACTACATGGACACATTGATATAGCTGCTTCGCTAGAGTTCAGGGGACACCTCCAACTAAACAGATTGTGTTTTTGTTGCACTCATGCATGGAGAAGTTGTTTGGTTAGTGCACCTTCCTTTATTTCTATCGTAGTATGGCGGCGATGGGTGGAGTACATATCCTATCTCGGACCAGCAAGCGATAACCAGCAGCAAGTTGGAGTTGTTTGGTCGAAGTAAAGCGAGTAAGCAGTTGTCGTTAGTTGGTCAAAGATCCTAAGGACATCTTTTTATTCTATTGGGTATGTCGTGAAGGGACATCTCTCTTGGTTGAAAGGTAGAAAGGTAGATATGCAATATCATATCTCGATTTTGGCATGGACACTTGACATGAAATACCGGCATATAAAGGTTGAAGCTGTGAGGCTCAAGGTGAAAAGGCGGGCTTATTCCATCTGTTGGACTTGGCTTAAGGCAAAGGCATCCGTCTTCTGTAGGTTCAAGTTGAAAGGCAAAGGAAGCTAGAGTTTAAAGGCAAAAAAGGTGAAAGGTGAGGATTGCATAGATTACAAATTATTACAATAGCAAGGATGTATATATGCGAAAAGTGAAACGTAGATATGGCGAGTGAGATTCTGTTCCAACTAAACTCTGGATCTTCTGATCAGCTTCTCTTTTACTACACACTTCTTAAGCTCATTTGTTGTGGTTCAATCGCTTCAGCTTCCGCTTTTTGTGTGGAATCCCACCCACAGAAGAAGAATCCAAGCAAGTGTCAAAGCCAGTAGATTGAAGAAGGTTGTACCTATTGAATAATGAATAAGGTTTCATATCATCTGATGATTCATTTCATTGAGACAATATTGTTTTTCATAAGGCAGTCTGAGCTTATTCTATATGAATGAGCCACTAATTTCTGTATGAATCTACATTCCCATTGTTCCAATCATAGTTTTGTGTAGAATCTGAATAGTCTGTAGTTTAGATACTATTTCTTCTGTCTTATCATAATGGAACATACATTATAGATTGTGTTCAAGTGTTACGAGTGAACTGTGTAACGAAGCGTTCGATGGGAGTGCTCCCGCTTCCGCTCTTTCTAAGCTTAAGCATCCGCCTCCGCACTGATCTTCTTGTCAATCTTCGCTCTGTTTCGCTCAGCTTCTATCACACACTTCCGCTTCCGCTCTTGTATATCGATTGTGAGATGTAGAGATTGATTGGATATTTATTATATATGGATTTCACATAACATGAGATTCTGCGATAGTGAGTGGTGGAACTGATTTCGCTCTTTAGCCAAGGAGTGCATGGGCTTTACTTTACTCTAGCAGCAGATAGGAGAGGTCAGTAGCACCAAATAGCAGCAGCATAGTTTACATAGGCCGCCTTCATAGAGAGCATAGTAGGAGCAGAGTCCCAGGTAAAATAGGCAGAGCACCCCATAGCAAGTTGAAGAAAGAGGCCTTCACCACAGGTTTTGCTACTACAGTTAGTTGAACTACAAGTTGCACTAATTAGAACTTGTGTGTAATCAATCAATTGAGAATGTGTTTTTGAAATCCCAAACAAACATGGATTCTACGGGTTGTATATTTAGGGAGGTGCTAAGGATCTATTAAGAAAATGGCAAAGTGAAACCATATTACTTATTGGGTGGGGGGGCGTACCTCAGGCGAGGCCCTTCGGGTCGTAGATATGCGATATAATATATTAGATAAACTTCATGAAATGGGCACTCTTACTAAAGAATAAAATCCCTTTGATTTCCCCGATTGGGGATCCAATCCCAGCTACTGTTTATCAAAAGAAAACCTTTAATTAAGTGAAATCCGATGGATTGATTGGGCCTTTATTTTTCCACCCTTTCCAATCAATCTCCCTCTAACTCACAAGCTTGCCCTTTGTCTATAGAGTAAGTTCCATGGAAACCAATCTTAGGATATAGGAACTGACACTCCCGTAGTGTTCCCTCTTTCTTTCTAATAAGAATGAAGAAGGAAGAAGTAGTACTTAGTGAGAGCTAGTTCATACGGGCTTTAACTACTCTGGCTTAAGGCTAAGGCAACAAGAAGGAACGTATATATGCAAGTGAAACGTAGAGATTCGGGTATAAAGGGAATATTTATTTCCCCATATTCAATTTATTAATTCTAATAAGGGAACTGACACTCCCTGTAAGTTTCTCTTTCTTTCTAATAAGGAATGGAGAAAAAGGAATAGGAATCCCCTTCTAGCTTCTTTTAGGATAACTACAAGTTTTTAAAAAGTGCCAAAGCTAATTTCTATTTCGGGGTTACTACAGATTGAACTACAAGTTGCACTAATTAGAACTTTAGAGTCAGGGCGGCAAGCGGCAATAGGAGCGAAAACTACAGCTTATGAAAAAAGACTAGGAGTGAAAGGAGTGGAAATTGGAGTTAGAGAGATAATTATAGGATTTCAATCTCTAGATAGAACTTTTTCTAAGGTTCAACGTAGAAATGCTATATATGTATTATATCAATGTATTGATGTAGAGATTTCTTCTCGAGGAGGTGTTCACAGAAACACTTCACTTAAGCCGTGGTTCTATGTATGTATGTAACCCACTGCGGAAGAAGAAGCTGTTCACTGCTGCATGCCCCTAATAAGTGCCTATTTATTTCTAATAATGGATGGACACAACCATAGCTCCCTCACTAGAGCTCTTAGAAGTTCTTATTTCTGTTCTTTTTCAATGGCACATTTCCCATGGAGAGCTTCTGAGGCACATTCTTCTCCTTGGCTATTTCGGGCGGCTCCTTGCCGGTGGTGCCATAGCTTCCATAGAGGCCATTACAAGAAAAACCCATTCACTTCCTGCCCGAAGGATCCCATATTGATAAAGCATGCACATAGCGTTGGATGTTCCTGTCTTGGAGTAGTAGTTTCTTAGGAGGTTCATCAAGTGGGAGTTGTAGTTCTGTCTGCTATGGCAAGTGAAACGTATCGATGCGAGTCCAAGTTAAACATCTCTATGCGAGTATCAATAGACAGACAGGCGGAGCTATAAGGTCAATGAGATTGAATACTCTGCTGTTGAGAGGTAGGTAGGTCCCAGGCTAAGGAAGGCTAAAGATGAAAGAGACTTCTGGAGGCTCCTCCTTCCTCCCTCTGTAAGGCGTGTGATAAACCAAAAGCAGGTCTAAGTAAGCATCGTATCAATTCCAAGAAGACATCGGCACCTTACATTGAGAGTAGTGCATCAACACTTGGAACTTGGAGCAACACTTGGAGCAACACTTAGACCGAGAGAAACGTGAAAAAAGGGTAGAATTCATTACAGAGAAAATCCAGTTGATTAACCCGATGATAGGGGCATTATGGGATCCTCCGACCTTCTCAAAACGAGTTGTTATTAGACCAAAATGGCTAATTTAGTGGAAAGCCTATTTAACTGGACTAGCTTCAGCAGACCCCCTATGAACTGGACTTTGTAAGGTCTCCTCTCTATCGGCTCCTGGCCTCAACTAGTGGGTTTAAGCCGCCACCAATCTTCGTTCCTCACCAATTGTGTCAGAGCCTTCTCACAGGGGAATGAGGAGTGCTACCTACAACCTCACACACTTCCTACTTTCTCTTTTTGGTTATTAAGTAAACAACATAAAGGCACAACCTATAGCTTATTCGCTGGAGCTCTTAGAAGTTCTTATTTCTTTCTTTTTCAATGGCACATTATTCAACCCATGGGGAGTTTCTGAGGCACATTCTCCTTCCTTCCTCTTCCTGTGGGACTGGCTTCTTTCTTCAGAAAGGCGGTGAAAGGTGAGGCAGATTGTGCAGCATAAATGACAAATTATTACAACAATGGCAAGGACGTAGAGATGCAAGTATCATATGTTTCAACATATGTATAGATGCAGCAGGTATCCTATGCATAGATATGTGCAGGCTAAAGTTGTTAGGTTAATAGGTACACCTCACACTGGGGACTACATCATCTGTGGTGCCCTCTGCTCATACCGGCCAGCGGCTTAAGCAGCATCAGCTTAAGCAGCATCAGATTCCAATAAGTTAGTTTCTGTGCACCTAACTCACTCTTATAATAGTGGTAACTAGGGTATCGCACTAGAAAATAGGGCCCTGTCCCGTGCACCCGTTGTTCAAAGCACATAGCCTAGTTGACTGCACATAGAAGCTATTCACTTTCAATGTGGAGTTGTGTAGGTATGGCTGCAATGACCAGGTCTCCACGAGATGTTCGTAAGTGACAAACATGTATCAATTTTGCGGACTTATTGGAATGATATCTACTGTTTGACTACTGACTGGGTTCGACTACTGGGAATTACCTGCAATGCTCGGCTATTGGAGACCACCACCCTATGGCGGCTGCTTCGACTCACTCGGCCCCGTCCTGCCCCTCCACGGCATACATCTAGCGAGCTCTGTTGTCCCAACCAAACAAACATGGACTAAACGGTTGTGTCTTTAAACTAGGTTAATCTAAATAACAAAAAAAAATTAACAGCACAGTCATTCTCAGAACTACACCTAATTAGAACTAAGGAAGGGGACTTCTCTTTCACTCTGCTATGGCCTAGGCGGAACTTACCCTTACCCGGAGAGCTTAGGAGACCCTCTTTCTTCTTCTCTATTTCAAACAATGGAGACTATTTGTGAATAGTTATTTGTGAATAGTGCAGCAGTTAGCGCAGCCACAGTCGAGTATAGCCCCGGATAAAAACCGAGTAGTCTCTCCAAGCGCAGTGGAGTAGCCCAGTACTACAGTGGTTAATCAGCAAAGGTGGTGCATCAACTGCAAGGACGTAGATATGGCGAGTAGTTATTCTAGTTATTCTGCTCCAACCAAACTCCAACCAATGTATTCTGGTTTCAACAATGGGGGTAACTTCTTTTTATTCTCCTTCCTCTCGGCTTCGGATTGTGCATACCAGGTTAGGTTTCCAAGGTATTCTCCTTGGACAAGTTAAACATATGGATGCAACATAATATAGTAACACGTATGGACCATGGAGACAACAAGAAGCTTCTTTGCTAGAGCTCTTATAAGGCTTATTTATTATTCTCTTTCTTTTGAACAAGAATGAACACAACAAGAAGCTTCTTCGCTAGAGAGCAGCTCAGAGGGCACAAGTGGAAGTAAATGCTCTTACTAACTGATATTGGGTAAAGAAAGCTAATTTATTTTCTCGTTCTTATTCATTCCTCAAAAAGAGCTTGCTTTTATATATACGTCATAATACATATCCATAAATTGAAATTATTATTTCCCATAATATCGTAGAATAAAGCTTTTGGGGAATGCTCAGAGGGAAAAAGTAAGTCGAATTCTGTAAAATGAAGATGGATTCTACTAGCAAAAATAGCTATTTGCATAATAGACGTAATAAAAAATTTCGAATAATAAATTGATCAGCGGCACGTTTGAGGGAAGGTCAGTCGTGTGATCCCGAGAACGAGAAGTCGTCCCTATAACGAGAAGTTGTGTGATCAGACGTGTGATCCCGAGAGCGAGAAGTTGTCCCTATATGAAAGGTGCTTTCCTTGGGGCCACGCCACCCTTTCTCTCGCGAATTTCCCATCTGGCATAGGTCCCGATAGGTCTTGCATAGGCCACCCTTCCACTAGCGAATTTCCCATTTCTTGGGCCAATACCTTTCAGCGAACACGCCACCTTTCATTAGTGAATTTACCATCTCGATAGGTCCGATAGGCAGGCCACCTTATCATCCATCCTATCCATCTTATGAAATATATAACTGCATATGCTGGATAAGTCGTATCTGGCCCTGGCACAGAATTGGAATCTGGACAGGATAGACGAGAGAATTATAGCAGCTTGACCCTACCACCATGGTATAATTATAGGGATTACCCATGTAGGTAAGGATGCCAGCAAGAAAGCCTAGGAAGGTATTCCGACAGAGCTGGCAGATTGCGAAAAATTATAGCACGTGATAGCAAAATTGGCAGATAAGTGAAATCCCCCTTCTTTTGGTCCTAATGGCAATTTCCACCAACAGCAAGAGGTTATGGAGAGAGGTATTAATGAATTATAGAACTTGAAGATTATTAACAAAATTGTAGCCCGGATTCGACAACACTAACTCAAGGGCCCCTCTTATTATCTTCAGGTGGGCGGGCATTAAGATGTATGTGTACCGAGTTGTGTCGAGAGATGAAAATACCTTATCAACAAGCTAGAAGATCCTCCTCATGATGAAGACCTTACTTAATAATATAAATATTCTTCCACAGGCCGAAAGAACTAGCTACAATTTACTAACCCATTCCTTCTTGGTCATCAGTCCTTTCGAGCAGTATATATCGTGGACAAACAAAAGTAGATTCAGTGGCAAGCGAAGCGTAAAATGGCAAGGTTACCATTCATTCTAAAGCTACTTAACACGTACTGCGAGTAGTTCCTCCTCGACTGATAACGAACAGCCCAACACTGGTCAGGCTGTGCCTTCCCACTGCCCTGATACCACTGCTCAGGTCAGAACCTCCTTAGATTAGCTCCTCGCTGGCGCTCGTAGCCTTACAATTAGAATATCTATGACTGTCAGGCTGCGCCTTCCATTAAGAACTAGAAATTACGATGGATGTACGGCTTCGCCTTCCTTCCATCTGTAACGTATCCTTACGATTGATAATTTGCTATTTCGATTGAAATGATTGAAAGAAAATAGAGACTTTCGGCGCTGTTCAGGAAGGAAAATGCAATATTTATGGAGTCCTATCGGCGCTGTTACGGTTGGAATATTCTTCTAGTAATAAACCGACTGCAGAAAGGGAGTAGCCTAAACCGTGAAAACGGGAGAGGAACTTGAGTCTTATTTATTGTGCTAGGAAAGATAAAGTAGGAGATAAGAACCTACCTTCTCTTGGGAGATAAGGAACAAACAGGGAGGGGAATGTTAGTTGCAGGAAGAAGCAAGAAAGCTGGATCTATGGTTAGGAAATGCATAAAAGAATCGAGGGGAAGATTTTTGAGAAAGAACATTGTCCCGAAAGGAAGGGCTTTGTTTGGTCTTTATGGAAGTATTTCGAGATCAATATCTGTATGGAAGTATTTCGAGAGTGCCTTTCGGTTCCCGCTTGCATAAAGAGAAAACCTAACTCCATAGATCACTTGGCAATGAAGTGTTTCTATAACATAGGTAAATTGGAAAGAAAGTGTTTCTATAATGTATTGATCTATTCCATTTCGGATTTTTCCCAGGGGAAATATATGATTCTCTAATGTGTCAGATTCCTCGGATCGGTATAAACCAATGAATGAAGATTTACCAAAAGGGCGTGCGTGGCGTTGCCACGATCGATGACAAAAGAAATTGATTCATTACGATATTTCTAGACTCAAGTTCCTCTCCCGCTTTCTCAGGACCTTACCTGTGAAAGAAAGCAAGCCAGAGAAAAAGCTTGCTTGACTATATATAATATATATAAACTTCTCTTTTTCCTATTTTCTTCCCTCAATACTTATTCTTCATTAAGTGGGCTAAAATAGTAATAGTAGTGGGATAGACTTTGAGAGAGAGTTGTGTCTTCTCTTTACTCTAGTTACCGAAATGATACGAGCTCGTATCCTTTATGTCGGTAACGAGAGCCAGCCACCCACCAGATGAGTAACTTATAAGTAAAGCGAAAAAAAAAAAAGAAAGATGGCCCAAAATCCATAGTCTATTTGAACATGGTACTGTACGAATTTCCATGACCCTTCCTTTACGAAGCCTAATAGCGGGATCCGTACCCGATTCTTTCTCTTGCCCAAAATCCACAATCCATTGCCGCCTGGTCTTATTCTTCGCTAGCTCTGCGATTGAGGGGAAGAAATAGATGATATGATACGAAAAAGAAGCACCACTATCCTTGGCACCACCTTATTCTTTAAAGAAAATAGATTGAATCGCTTGAAGAATAAAATTGAAGAAAGTAAATGGCAAAGAGTTCGCTCATATATGAGGCACTAGAAATAAATAAATAAATAAAAAGGAAAGAGGTATAACTTGGCCTTACCCTAAGGGGAGGAGAGAGATGGAGTTTAAAACTCAAATAGGTTAGGTCCGCCTAGAACCGCCCCAGCCAGCCAGCAGGCCTTTCTTTCAAAGCCTGGAACGTGAGCCTTACAATCGAATGCGCTACTACCTTCAGTCAGTAGGTCGAGGTGTCCCTTTTTGAGGCGTAAAGGTAGGCACTCGACCGAATCAAACTTGCTCGACCGGAGAGAGCTCGACCTGGTAGATAGGGAGAGGTGCAATGCTCATGCATGCTCTTCGGTGTTGTTTTGGAGAAGTTGTAACGATAGAGACCGTATCTAAAACGACTCGACTCGTTAATACTACTCGAGTGATATGTGTCGATATTACGTATGTAATAACGGCATTTTGGCTATTATTCATATAAGCGAGCCTTAACGTTCTAAAAGGTCGAGTCCTTTTCCGTTTCATATAGGTTGAGTGCATGCTATCCTCCGTTTCAATCTTAAGAGGGAATCCGAGAGGTTTTAAGCGCTATTTTTAGAACCGTCTATCATCTTTCCTTAGCTTAAGTAAGGCCCTTTCTGGTCCTTCTACTTAGCTTAAGGCCCTTTCTGGCCTTTTGAAAGACCTTACCTAAGCTTAAGGACCTTACCTGTTTATTATGTTATATGTAATAATGTAACATAAGTTCTGAGTAGTTGAATCTCCGAGGCAAGAGGGAATCAGAGAAGGTTTAACTCGGAATGGATCGTTGTCCCAGTAATTCGAAAATTCGGGAATTGAAGTGATTCGAGAGTTTGGTATTGGAAATCACGGGTTGGCAACTAAAGAGCAAACACTACAGAGAAATAACTGGAACAAATCATTGAGGAAGCATGTTCTATCTGTAAAACCTCCTATTGTCAGGGTATACAATGGAAACCCTATTTGTTTCAATGTGCCTCAAATAGAGCATATCTGTCAATCCAAAGGCTTTGGCTATTGCCTCAGGGGTTATGCTAATCAGAATACCTCCATGATGGGTCATAATACATATCTTTTATGAATTGTACCTCCTATCGGCTGACCAGGCCATAATCTCGGGCACAAGAGGAACCTCTGGGCAAGTAATCCTAGCTAGACCAGGATTTCATCTATTAAAGTACGGGTGAATCTCATCCTTTCTGCTATAGGCCCTGAAGTACATTGACCTAGGAAGCATTTGGGTATCAGGTTCTCTTAACTGTCTTAGAGAGTCCCCCACCTGGGTCTCCGGGTCGACTGGAGCTGTTGATTCTTTCATCTTAGTAGGAGCAGGAGGAAGGTCCTGGGGAGCATCAATTACTCTCTTTGGCGCCATCTTTAGTCACAGTATTCTTTCTGCAAACTCCAACTGCTCTGAATTATTAACGGAGGCATTGCCATCACTCAGAAATCACTGACAGTACTCTGGCTATCTCTCTCAGAACTCAGCTTTCTCAAGAGCTCAAGGGCTTAGAAAGTGACAGAATTACATATATAATTCTGAAGGTCTCGCCCCCTCGGGCCAACCTTCTCTCTTCTTCTTCCATCCTTTTTTCGGTATCATTTCGCGTCGTATTCGGCCCCTGCTGATTAAGCTTCTTCCTACACTTATGATTCATCCGCTTTAGCTCCAGTTGTGAGTCATTTGCCTGGGATGTTAGTAAGTAATGAAATAGATATGCCTGTCCCTTGAAACCTTACCTATAGCTGTTGCCACTAGATTCAGTTATTCCAGTTTAGATTTCTCCCACTATGGCTGTTATCATTCTCCACTTGGGTCTGCTGCACAAGGTATTACTGAATCTGCTTATCCCTTCATTGGTACTTACTTAAGCCGCTATGATTGCTGGGTCTCTTACTTAGTATTATAAATCTTACTTCTATCATTAGTCAACTCCTAACTCCATAAACAACCCATAACAAAGCCCTATAAAGTAGGTCGAACATCAGCAGATGTGATCCAATTCTTCTTATTCACAAGGAGGGAGAAATGGAGACTCTTCATTTCTTCAGTATAAGGTCTATTACTAGTTCGAACCTTAGCAAATAATAACGGGTATACTCTTTTTACAGGAAGAGGAGCAGTTGGCGTTAGATACTATCCTATATTTTATATTGAGCAGGGGAGAACCCCAAATAACCCCCACAGCTATGAACCTCATAACAAGATAATAGCTCTATCAGGGATAAAACATCAGGTTATATAAAGAGAATTCAATTATTTTTGGCTTCCATGAAAAATATCTATCATTAAGGGTACAAATCAGAGATGAAAATGGGGGTTTTATATAATAAACCAGCAGGGCTCACCAGACCACCCTAGGAATCAGGGAGACTTTCCTGAACGCAGTGAAGGGAAGGAATCTATCTCTTCACCCTACGAATCTATATCTTTCATTCTCTTTCTCCAATCAGGAATCTTCAATAAGGACAAGGTAGTTGGTTCATGAAATTCATTATCTAACAGCTAGAGCAAGCAAGATCCTAGGGACAGAAGTAGATTTATTTTCTTCACACAGCTGGAAGAAAGAACCTTGGGACAGATAGATTTAGATAACAGCAGAAATAAGAAAGCCATCATACATCATATTACACTTAAGACATCAACCCATAATACGTCACATCATCTAATCCATCATTTACTCATAATCACAGAACTAAGAATCATTGGTTCTATCACTTGGAAATCACTAAGATTTGAATTACTGGGAACCCTAGAATTGACTGTCCCGGAAACCAATACTTTAGGACGTTGCATCATGGTTTCTTCCTCTAAGAATGACAAGGGGCAGAACCTAGGAAATCGATTCAAAATAACTGATATTTGTCCCGGAAACTTATACTTTGCATCATGCTTTCTTCTCTATGAATTAGGTAGCTTCATCAGGCTCATTAGGACATTAGGAACCAAGGGCTCAGAGAGGTATGGATACGTCCTCTCCCCCAAAAGCCACCAAGGAGAAACCCCATAAACCCCTTTTACCCACATTGGTTTCATTAGGAGCATGAGGAAGACATCAATCAGTTTTATGAGTTCAGACAACATGATAAGGGGTTAGGTACAAACCTCCCCAACATTGGTTCATATACATTGCTTCATTAAATCATTCAATCATTTTCTCATTCAATTCCATTCTCTTGGACAAGGAAAGCCACCTTGGTTCTCTATAAGGATTAGCACATTGTTTCTATATCTGTGAAGAAGGTTGAATTAGGAGGAATTAATTAGGTAATTCATTACAAAAAATTGACCAATCCTAGGAAGGAGAATTTGACCAATCCTAGCTTTGTTTTTACCTATCATTTCTAAGGGAGTTCCTCTTTCATTTTTATGTTCTCAGTGACCGACATTTTATTGTGATCTATGCTACTTTCGACGAGAAACTGAACAAATTGGATCTCCATGCACGGTGGGAGGTATGCAAAAATTGCTAAGGCATCACCTGGTCTCACCGGTGCAATTTGTCTTTCCATCCATGGATGCATAGTAGACACCTACTTGCTGTGAATAAGATCTCTTAATTATTTCTTCGTGACCCGCGGGTCTAAGCAAGAGTGAGACGCATTTAACAGCATTCTGTATCGTTTCTGCATTCATGAGGTTGGTTATAACATAATTGCATATGACTTATGGAGGAGATCTAGTAATTCGTTCATAATACGATACATGCTTCGACGGTTGGTGGTAAATAGAGGTGTGTTTTACTACATGAAAGCTTGAAAAAGTGTAAGATGTGGATTATTACTAGTTGATTAAGCAAGCAAAGCATTATTGATGTTTAGTGAATGCATACGGGCAACTGCTGTAATTACTCATACTGCTATTAGTAGTAGGGTTTCCCGCCTTTTTATCTTATCTATCCTCACAACTAAACCTTCCTATCTTTGGTAAATATCAATGGTCGTCAATATTAATAAATCACTCTTTCTTTATTCTTAGACGTTCAACGATGGAGCGGGGTTTAGCGATTAGTGCATGCAGATATTCTAGCTGTTTCGACCAAGTTTCTCATAACCTATTACTCGAGCTCCTAAAAGAACACATCAAGGATCCTCTGCACTTATACCTCACCCGAAACTTCTATTTTGATATTCATGATCAACCTATTTCTCTATTAGAATGATACGCATTTTTCTCTCTGATCGATACAGTAACCAGCATGTCATGTAGATGAACCAGAGGGAGCAGCAGAGCAGTTCCCACCATAGGCTTCGTATTCTCACCCAAAAGCAAGCTTAAATCCCTTCCCAGCAAATAAGAACTCAGCAGGTTTTGGCTATCCCAGGTATTTACCCAAATGTAAGTAGATGGATGCTTTGGCTCTCTAACTTTCAGGTATGCTCCGGGTAATGGAACTAAAATAGCAACTGCTTATAGGTCATCAAGCTCAACATTAGGATCGTAATAAACAGCTTCATCAACCACTGGATCTAGATCTACTCTATAAACAACTTAGCTAAGATACTCCCTATGATGCTGCTACTGGTGCTACTACTCCTGAACTTGGACCACCTGTAACTCCTGCTACTGATCTTTAGTCACATCCATGAAGGGCGTAAAAACCCATTTTTTTCTAATTCAAACTTTAGGAATGGAAGCTTGTCGGTCACAGTACCTAAACGATACCAAACTGGGGTTGATACCTTAGGTGGGATAGCCATTTTACCAGGATCCACATCACCTTCATACAACATTCATAGGCCAGTAGATTATATACCAGATTTTTAGATCCCGGCGGAATCACTACTAGCTTGCATCTCATATTTATCTAGAATGGATACAGGAATCACATACGATTTTACAGTGCATCATATTAGAAGCACGATACCTAATTGACCAAGGAATGATGAGAAGCCCAAAACCCGGCCATCAACAATCTTGCAAGGAATCTTGTATCATTATAACATTACGATATTCTCTCTATAATGATCAACCCGAATCAACCATCATGCAGAGGAATACACGTATCATGTCTATATATGATAACCCCTAAATCTATTTGGCTTTGTTGTGGTATATGATGATGTTACTGTGTCTCTCATAGAGAAATATGTATCATTAAGTGGACAAACCGAACCGTGTCTATCAAGTAGCTCTCTCGTTCATTCAACCAATGACCCCTATAGCTGATTCCACTTCTTTCAAGCTAGGAGAGTGATTTTAATGATCTAGATAGGATTTCCGATGAAGCAAGAACCACATCTCAGCTGATTCAGACGCTCCCAAAGAAAACTAAAAAGGTGGTAGTGAAATATCAACTCAACTAAGAGGTTATCCCGGTGATAAAAAATGAGTAGCATAATCAACTGGTTCCCCTGCTGCTAGGTATGGGCTACTAGGTGTGCTCCTTGTAGTAGGTATGCGCTACTAGGGCTCCTAGGTCTGATGCTGGATAAACTCGGTAAACTCAATCTCTATCCGCGGGATCTGCTGCTTTCTCTCCTGCTGGTGGGACGGTATCTGCCTATGCGACTGAATCTGGAACCATGCTTGTATGGCTAGCTTAGATGGCTGACTTGACCGGCTATTTTCATCAACAGACTCGACTAAATCAACAGAGTTATAATCGACTGCGTAATCAATAGCGTAATCTGCTCACTTCGGATCTGCTACTCGTGCTTATGCTGGAAGATCCAAATCAGCTGCTTCAGAGATAGGATCAAGATCATAACTAGCATAATCCCTATCACGATTACTAACAGCATAAACTGGTGCTTTTGCTCGGTCAACTGGCGTTGGATCAACTGATGGCGGTGCAACTTGCGCGGATGATACCTTTGCTACTGATGCTACTACAATTGGTTCTGCAATCGGTAATGCTGCTAGCTCTAAAAAAGAAGGTATAAGTGGAGACACCAATTGAGATTTTGAAACTACATAACATGGCATTAACGATGAAAAAGGATACTGCTATAGGTAGCGGGTAAAATGAATAGAAAATAGGTGGGGGTACGGGGGATTTTCTTAATGATGGGAAGGGAGGTTGCTTCAAAAGCGAAGATAGGCAATGCTGTTGGAAGTTATTCTTAATAGAAGGAATTCACTACTTAACCTCTAAGAAGCACACCTACCTTATCCTTACTTCTTTTCAACATCCTATTCTACCTATTCTTCCCACCCATTTCGAATTCGCATTATGTTATGAGGGAGGAAGGTAAAGTCCATATCCAAACTCCTAAACCCTACCGGCATTCAGTAATATTTGGGAGTAAGTTCACTTATTCTCTTATCATTTTCTACTCCTTTTTTTTCCTATTTCATACCGTTCGGATTGACAAGACGCGCCGGATTTATAACTCCCACCCTTACACTTCTCTAAGAGAAATGACACATGCCATTAATAAATACGATCTTTACCCATCACCTTTTCTCCATTCTAGCTCCGTTATTCATGTGGGTCGCTAAGTCCCTGCTCTTTGAATCCCCTAGTTATCAACTATGTGAATCCAACAATAGTAGGAGCATAAATAGTTGGAGAAGGGAGTTGGTAACAAAACGAAATCGGGTTCCCTGTAGATTTTGCACCATTAGGAAGAGATGAATGGAAGTCGAGTTCTATATTTCAAAAATGATGTCTCCGTTAGTTATTACGTATGTAAGAGTGACCTGAACATTGGTGTACTTCATGGCATGGAGCCTGATCGATCTAGTGTTGCGACCAATCCGAACGTAGCTTTCTGTAAAAGTAAATTATGTAGGCCCAAGAACAAAAGTGGAACCCTTTAACTCTAGACACCATGCATGACTTTGAAGCGTGACACTGAAACCTTTGCTTTTCCATCATGAAGACTGTAGCTTTGCACCGGAATATAAGAAGAACCCAGATTGATTCAGGATATTGGAACAAGATTATAATAGTTGGCGATGGATTCTATGTAAATAAGACTGGGATCTGCAGAATTGAGCGGATTGGCCGCACCGAACTTGGGTGTGTTTTGGGCCCGGATCATGAGCCAAGCCGATGACCTTTAGGAATCCAGTGTTCTTATAGTAGTAATACCTATGTCTAGTTCGGTTGCAGGGTCACCTCATAACTTCAAGTTCTGTTCTGTGAATAAGGTTCTTATGGACAGAACACTATCATTCCGGAGGCCACACAAGAGCATGGATCTACCGCAGCGCCCTAGCTATTCTGTTTCATATTCTGACATGGCCCCAAAATTGTATTTGATCGTGGCAGGCAGGTTCGCTATTGCTCCTCCGTCGGTACAGGCTCCGTATATTGATACGCTTAACTTAAAAACATGGCGCGCCCCCGAAATCGGATCTAACCCAACTTCCTTACTTCTCTGGGCCCAGTCCTCTTATTGGAGTTCTAGTTTACTATACAGAGCTAACCGAGACCGGAAAAAGGATCGAACTACGAAATCTACACGGGCCGAGTTAGAATGGAATGCACCTTTAGGAATCAGAATAGAAAGCTGCCCAATAAGAGTTCAAGCATTATCCCACATCGATTGGGCACCGGAACACTCTTCTGGTTCCCCCACGGCATGTATATCAGGATATCATTCTTATCGAACCTGCTAGCCTAACTGTAGCGACACTCTACCAGAAACACTTCTTGGTTCTATCCATATTCGTGAGAGAGCCATGATTTACAAACAGAGAATAAGATGGGTGATTTCCAACATTCATGGAGTAGAGTGATCGAGAAGCGCTACTATCCATTTTTCACCTTGAACTCTAGTCGAGATTGAACACTCCAATAAGACCTCTGCTTCTGCGCTTAGGGATAGATAGCATAATTTATTATATGCGTAATGAATAGCTGACCAAGAAAAGTCTAATTGCCTAAAAACACATTTGCTCTTGATTCGTTAGAAGGCAACTCCTTATTCTATGTTAAAACTTCTATCTATGCGACGGATTCCAATCATAGGTGTTACTAGTGCCGATCGGGAGACATAGCTCAGAAATGGGATATATAGGGTTGGGAGGGGATATTCTATACTCACGGGCACGAGTAGAAAACATGGTGGCGGAGCTCACTTAGCGGTACCTTCATCCATTCATATGTCCGGGGTATCATCCCTTAGAGTCCACTTCACCGGGGGAGCATCTATCTCTTCATCTCCAGTAGGTGCAGGGTCAGCCCCGGAACTATCTATCTCTTGTAACTACCTATTTTTTTTAATTACCCATATATTCTCGCCTATCAAACCTATATCTCTTCTTACTTCTCTGAAGGTGGAATACTTGGATCTATGCATTAGTAGGATCGGGCATACTCGAATACAGGCATGGAGAGGAAGAACCGTTGAGAAACAATAAATGGGTAATCAATTATGGCAATTGGATTCCGGAAACTATGTGGGCTAAGTGGGATTTATAAGTGCCATAGTCGGGAGGATTGGGAAATACTCCTGCATTTGAGGTGGGAATATCATCAATTGGGTACGCTGGATAAAAGCTAGCATTAAAGGGGGATGTTCGGGGGTGAGTGGGAAGGCCATTTCTCGGCATAGGTAGGACTTACTCACGATCGGAGCTTAGAACAGGCGATTGATAGAGTAGGCGGGGTGAAACCAAACCTCAATTCGATAGTGCCTCCATCCTATCATATCAGTGAGCTGCCGGTGAACAATTCGATTTCTCTTAGTAAGCCGGAACCCTTTAATCGCTGGGGGATCAATATGTGGGTGTAGGCGGCACCAACACGATTATCACCAGCGAGAAACCTATCTCTTTTGCTCGGAGAATCTCATTCATCTCTATCTATAACTATTCCCTATCGAAAGGGCGGAAAGAGGAGGCCCAGTTCCTGCCGGCATTCATGCATGAATCCATCCATGTAACTCCGGCTCGGCTTGTGGTTAGACCCGACATACGGGGTTGGTTACTTTATGAAAGGTGTTATTTCAAAGAGGTTTATGAAAGAAAGGGAAGAGATCCATCCCTTCTTTCCCATGAATGTGAAAAGTGTTCGCTTGCTTCTTCCTTCCCAATGCGATAAGTGTTCGCTTGCTTCCTTCTTCGAGTCGTCATTTTATGGAGGTTTTAATTGGTTATACATCTACTCGACTTCTACCCTTATATTCCGCCACTCATCATTTTAAGGAGGTTCAAATTAGTTATGAATCCTCTCCTCTTCTAATAGGTAGGAGAGCCCAATGAGTCTTTTCTCTTCCTCTCTTCTTCTTAAGAAACCCTGGAGACAAAAACCCAAGAGGAGGGCCCCAGTAGACCCTGAATTGGTTCGGCGAGAATCCCCTCCTCACCCTTATGGGTGAGCAATAAATAACCTAATTGCACAGAGACAGTGAAGCAAGGGACTAGCCTTTCATCTTAATATAAGGACGAGTGGCGGAAGTAAATAGGCAATCCAACGCATTCTCTATTTCTTTTATTGAAAAGGCAATATCATCTTAAGAAACCCAGATTCATTCCCGAATAAGGCCGGTCATCTTGCTAGGGTAAGCCTACTTGCACTCTTCGGGGACTCGCTCGGGTTACCTTTTGGGCAACCCTTCACTATGGTGTTGCTCTGGTAAAAGCGTATCCACTGGGAAAAGGCCCGTTCAAGTAATAGATGTGTTAACTCACCTTATATATGAGCATATGCATTTGCTTTTTTTGTTCCCCACGTCCCTCCCCTTATGGTTCAAAATCTATCAGCTGCCTGTTGCGTGCTTAGAAGGGGCAAGGAGTTCGATCATGAGGATTCGATCATGGGCAAGCAGCGCTGTGTCCAGCCTCATGGGGTAAGGTCAAATAGGACCATAGTTCTGTCAGTATGAGCGTAGAGGAAAAGATTTCCGTAAGGTGTCTCTGTAAGCTCTTATTTTGCGGTATAACGGAGGGGAAGGCTGTAGTATCTATCCAAGAACCTCACTCAAGGTTCGAAGCTTCTGCCCTGATTAAGCGGGGGTAACCACTAGGGTAATGATTCAGTAGTGAGACCAAGCAAGCAGTAGTAGCTGCTATCCTTCCAACCTAATCAAGCAGTGTCGCTCCTTAAACAAGCAAGCGTAATCAATTAGGGGGAGGTGTGTTGATCCATCAAAGCAAGCCTCAAGGTTCGAAGCATCTGTCCGGTTGAAGCGTATTAATTGCAAGGGGAACGACTCAGTAGCGGTACCAGTATCAAGGGGCCCCGGGGCAAGTATAAAAGATAGCTATATTAATGAAAGAGATTATAAGATTACGTCTATATCATTGCATTTCTAGCAGAACATATCCAAGTATTACATTTAGAATAAGAGCTCTATAGGTATAATCGAGTTCTATGGGGACGTAAGGAGATCAATCAATCAATTTCCTATCTCTGCCTGCTACGCTCATATCATCCACTCTTGCTATGGTATTCAGTCCTATCTCACTTCTTTCAATAGGGCAACTGAAACTGTGTTTATTCGCTGTTTGTTTGTTCTTCTGCCTGTTATGCCCTAAACTTCCAGCTACGCTCAAAAGAGTCCGTCCACTATGGCTATGCGCTCTAACTGAGGTATCCAACCAAGAAGCTCAAGATTAGAAGCTGTGGTTTATTGAAATGGGGGCTATGATTTAGTATAATTGGGATAATTTCCAGGGTAATAATCCATTTGGTACCAGGATCAAGGGGAAAATAGGATACGCTCCTCCCGAACACCAGGCAAGCGATAGGATCAAACCTAATGGGAAGGTCTAAATAAAAGCAAGCTCAAGGTTCAAGCAGCGGTGTTTCTTCGAGCCTCATGGGGAAAGGTCTCTGAGGAACATGGTTCCGTAAAGTCAAGCTCTGGGGAACAACAGTGTTAGTTCCGTCCGGCGTAATAGGAACAATGTTCCGTCCGGCTCTGTAGGAACAATGTTCTGCTAGTGGGCCAGGTAAGGGTAGGTTGGTCTGCAAACCATTTTCACTTCGACTTCAACAGGGCTGTCGAAGGCCAATCCCTCACGGTGTTCGGCCTCCGTAGGAGATCATGGGAAGGTAACCAAAGCAAGCAATGTCCTTATCCCGGTAAGTTTTCTGCCTGACTCTCGTCCTGACTCCTCACCTAACTGTACCGTCCCTTATAAGACCTAACCGGGCACGCTCCTCTTTCTGCCAGGTTTCATGGAGCAAGTGAAAGGCCCTGTTTCTTCTGCCGAAGTTATGTGAAATCCTGTTGAAAGCAGCTTAAAGCCTGTGTAGCATCCAACCAAGACAAGTCGCAGGATATAGGGGGTTTAGGGGGCCCCTAGCCAAGTGCTGTGTCACGGCCTTCTTTCCCTAAGTAAATAAGCGATGCAAGCGCTAGTATCAGGGGGTGGGTGCGGATGGATGAAGCGATAGCGCTACCACCTTCATGGGGCAAACAAAAGTGATCAGGAGTGTCAATCTCTCCTTCAAAGCTCAAGGTTGAAGCTTAAGTCTAGTGGAAGCGGTTGCTTAGCCAGTGTTAGCATAACCACTAGGGGATCTAATTGACCGAGTTAAACAGTAGCTAGAGCAGCAAACACTACGGTGCTAGCAGTATTTTAGCTAATTCCAATCCCGGTTCCAGGACAAGTAGACCATAATGAATGCCTTTCTACTGTAGTTCCGCTGCGAGTGTTATGTCCGGCCCGCACACAAACAAAGTAGCTCATATCCACTTGCCCATAGACAATCTAATTGTAGTTACGCACCGTCCCGTGCAAAGCAAGCAGCTTATCTCCACTGATCAGTGAGGTCCAAAGCGCTGGACCGTAGCTTATGACTCCTGTTGCGAAGACCCTTACTAGGCCAAAGCGAGTAGCTTCACCAGCATCAGCCTACAAGGTAGCATCCTCGCCGTCCGGGTCATTGTAGCACGGGAGACCCTGCTACGTGGCTGGTTGCACCCCTTCCTT
>Ga0316215_1000035_pt1 | contig 22259 bp, 18 predicted proteins | sample NRE5metagenome_FD_207796 | JGI IMG/M metagenome (GOLD analysis project Ga0316215, IMG submission 207796) | Spruce roots microbial communities from Maridalen valley, Oslo, Norway - NRE5 | ecosystem: Host-associated > Plants > Roots > Unclassified | place: Norway: Oslo | collected 2017-09-15
GGGCGGGGCCCCTCTACTCTCTTTCATTCTATTTGTTACTTCGCTTCGACTGAACGAACCTTATTTCTGGCAAGCCTGAGCAGCTCCCCTTTTTATCCATGAAATAGACAGTTGGTCTAAAACTATCTTTATGAAATGGTTGGTTTTAAACGCGGAAGGCTCCGTTTTCTCTCTCCCGCGAATCGGACTGAAAAGCTCCGGTATCACTCACACAGCAACGATCAGTCACCCTTTTTCTAGCCAATGACATACTGCCTGCATGGACCCACCCCGTCGCTTTCCATTTCCTATCTCTTAGGAAATTGAGATTGAGAAAAGCCTCCTACAACAGATCCATAAATTTGGGTTATTTCCCCCATAAAAATAGCCCCCTTCCCCACATATTCTGCTATTCAGAGTCTCCTTACCTTCTCCATATCGAAGGAGCTCCTAATGGAATATTATATATGTCATTACGCCAACAAAGACGCATAAAGGAAAGTCTCTTCCAATCAATAAGGAAAATGGGCGGTCATTAGAGATCTCAGTGCCATCATCCGGGATTCCCCACTCCCTAGGTATTCCCGACCTAGGTTCTCTAAATAACGGGCTTGATGGAGGCGACATGGCTCGGGTATTTAAGTAGGGTGTTGGAACGATAATGGATCATTTTGGTCATTGTCGGGCATGATTTACGATGTTCTTTGTTCATTAGACATCCTCTTTCTTATTGAGACCCATGTAAGCCCTGTCCGGCCACTGCCATATATAGAAGTTTCTCACTGGATTTCCGCTTGCCGATAGGAGACCAGATCTTAGGTGGTGTCAGAGGTTTAGGAGCGATGGCTTGTCTAACCAGGGATTCCCTCTAGGGTTTGGTTTCTCTGGTATCGTCGAACGAGTTTGCCAGATTCATGTGGATTTGGATTAGCGGTTTAGCCACTCTCCCTAGAGATATCTACATTGCAGTCTACTACTTCCTCCTAGCCTCTTCTAAGTTCGCTATTCACAGTGATTCAGTCGAGGGCCCATACCTGGATTTGTATGCTGGCATCATTCAGTACTCAGTGTTGGGGAGGTCATCTTATTGGGTGACTTCAAGGCCTGCACCAGAGCTCTCCAAATTCCTCTCCATGACCGCTCTCAGGACGTGTTCTGTGTTTAGGAGATAGACCCAGATTTAGTGGGATTTCACTAGATGTCTGATGATGTTTTGGGGCTTAATAAAGCATATGGGGCTTAATCAAGGGAATGGCAGGCACCTCCTGCGCCTTGGAGAATCTCATGAGCTATTGATCTTGAACGGTCTCCCATGCCTCTCAGATTCTCGCTTCTTTGCCTACCTCATGGCAGAGGTGCGCATGTAGTGGATTACGTCCTATCTAGCCAAGACCTACTTCCCTTTATTCGTCACCTTGGTAAACCCCATCCCCTTAGTCGACCATGCTCTTCTCTCTTTCTCCCTTTGGGTTTTCCCCCCTGCTCAACCCCTCCTCCCCCCGGCCCACCTCGGACCACTATCCTCTTTGATGAGGGGGACCTTTACACCTACTTGGGGTTATAGTTCATAGGACCTCGCTTTAGTCTGCGGCATGCCCTTCAGCCTTGGATCAATAAGGGCTATTGATCCTTAGCCCTTTTCGATATAGTGTTTTTGGAACCACTTTCAGGATATATCGTCCAAGATGTATCTCATGGACACCCTTGTTCGGCCTACAGTTCTCTATGGTTCAAAGGTTTGGGGACTTGGTTTGCTAGAGTCGGATTGGGCCTCAATAGAGAGAGTGCAGTCCTTTGGTGCATCATCAGATGCAAGCAGGCAGTCCCTTAGCCCATCATCCTTCAGAGTTTGGTGCCTTGTCCTTCCAGCTTGAGATTGTGTTCAATCTTGTCTCACTCCTACATCGCCTTTCAAGATATGCTGACTTGACGAAGGGACGAGAGCAGTATCCATACTTGGCCTATTGCTCTTTGGAGTCCATTGCCTTAGCCAACCCTCCGAGTTGTACTTGTTGCTGGCATGCGGGGGTCTTTGATCTTTTGGAGTTTGTAGGCATTGCGATAGACTGGCTTCCTCCATTTAGATACTCTCTTGATGTGCCTGGCCACCTCCTACCTCTTAGGCAGGAGTTGATCAGGATCATCCGAGATGATATTTATAGGTAGTTTGTACAGGTCACTTGGATAAACTCTAAGGGGGGGTTACATCTGAAGATGGCTTTCTACATTGGGCACTTCATGGATTTGAGAGACGGGCTCATTGTCCGGCCCTATCTGTATATGTTGGCAATCAATCAATATATCTCCGGGCAAGCATCCCCCGACTGGTAAAAGAGCTCTAACCCCCATATCATCTCTGAAGTTCTAGGAGTAATGAATCCATAGGGCAGTTCCGCCGATCCGAGATCCCACAACTGAGCAGCGGTCGGTCTAACATAAAGTAAAGCAAGTGGGCAGAGTAATACTCCTCAAGGTCTAATCTCAGCCTACTCGAGTTATTTCTTTATTGACCTTTTCTTCTTTGAATTCTACCCTTCTCTTTCGAATTTATGGTTCTCATTCGATCTCTCAAGTGGGAAAGCCTTCTTCTCTAAGACTGCTTTCTCATTCCTACTCTTCTACCCCTAGTCTCAATTCTCAAGAAGTGAGCGAGACGGCAAGTCTGCCTTGTCCAGAACGGAAAGCAAGCAAGAAAGCTAGCCATCTTCGACCTCATCTTCTGGCCACACTTCCTCGATTTACGACCTGAAGTCACTCGAGAAGTGGTGAAGGACCGATTGACACGGCTCTTCGCTTGTCAGGCCCTGCTTTTGGCCAAGGAAAGGGTAGGGGAAGGGTACAACTGGCAGGCCGGTATCTTAAGCACTAACGCATCTTCTCACACAGCCCAAAGTCTGCTGCAGGAGGCTTTCCCTGAATGGCAAGGAAGTGAGATCGAGGTCCACTTCAAAAAGGCTTGGTCATCTCTTTGTCGACTGATTCACCAACTAGACCAGGCTCCCTTTGTTTGCGGTGACTTTAGTTTGGAAGAAGTGAGTCAGATTGCCCGGTCTAGGCAAAGAAAGAAAGCGACTAGAAAGACTATCCCTGGTCCCATCGTCGAGAGCGGTACCGCTGAGCAGCAGCTGCCCGAGCCAGGCCCATTCCAAGAGGCTAGATCGTACTAATCCGACTAATCAGACGTTAGCCCTGAGTCTGCTGGGTCTTCCTTGTACTGGAATGGAAGTGTAGATATGTTGCGCCCACCCGAAGTTATTCTATTATGAATTGTCGCGCCTTCGAGTTCAATAAATTGAAATAAGGTTGAGTTCCTTCGCTCCATTCCGAGCTGCTATCTCCGACCGAGCATAAGCGATTGCAGGTTTTAACTAATATAATATAATAAATAGGCTTGGTTCGGGTTTTCCCTTGTGGGACAGAGGAAGGAAAGAAAGGTCCCGCCAGTGTGCGTGCTACTAAGGGCTTAGAGCCCCTTTCCTCATCCACCACCTATTATAGTAAAAAAGCAGTTATCTACAAAGATAGGTGATAGGTGGCTACTCTGTATAGACCTATTTACCTAGATCCCATCGGATCAGATACAGACCTAAAGGATGGACAAGCGGACGTTAGCTATACCCCTATCCTCAGCTCTACTACTAATAGCTCTACTACTAATAGAGAGTCGGAAGGCATCTTAGCTCGGAACCGAACACTCGCAGAAAGGGGAAGCTAAAAGCAAAACAACCTTTATTCAACTACCAGACAAGCAAGGACGGGAAGCTACTCACCGAGGGAAAAGAGCAACCCTACGAGGGGGAAGGGCAACTGCTTCTCTTACTACGCAATTAGTAGGGAACAGAGCAGGACCCTACTCTTGCCTTTAGGAACAATAGCGACTTCTTCTGGAAAGCGGGAAACTACTTACTGATATAGAGGCACACTACTATCAGGAAAGGCCTGGTCGTTCCTATGTCCCCAGTTGCATTTCGTAGGCAATCCAGAGGCAGGAGATCACCCAATGACTTCTTCAAAGAAAGGAAGGCAGATTCTTCAGTTGATTCTCTTTCTTCTGAAGAAACTAGCCTTACCTGGTTCAGGAGAAGCAGTTGATCTCGTTTCAGAAGTGGATCTAGGTGAATCAGTCTATCGAGTTTACTTTGAAGCCGTGGATTCAGTTGATCCAGGTGATTATGCCGTTACGGATGACCCAAAGGCAGTTCCTGTTTCTAGGAATGATCCAGATGTTCCACCTCCAGCAGCATCAGTAGATCTAAGTGCTTCAGTAGCATACCCCATAGCATATCCAGTCACAGAGTAAGCATATCCAGAGGCAGAGGTTTAGTCAATATATACGTATATAACAGTTGCACTTGACCGAGTTCCAAGTCCAGTACCAGATCCACCAGCAGCAACAGTAGATTAAGTAATTTATTAAGTAGCTGACCCAGTAGCTTATCCACCACCGGTATCTAAGTCACCAGTAGCAGATCCAATAGCAAAGACAGTAGTAGAGACAGGGGCTTACTACGCTACAGTAACAGAGGGAGCATAGAAAGTAGCATATATAAAGACAGAAGCAAGGGTAGCAGGAGAGCCAGGACCAGTACCGGTCAATCCAGTACCAATACCAGCAACAGTAGATCCTACAGAGACATAGCCTACAGCCGCAACAGTCGATCCAACAGTTGAGTAAGTAGATTATGTCGATTATGCAGTTGTTTATTCTGTTGATTAAGTTGATCCAGCCGATGAAGCAGTCGTTTCAGTGGTTGATCCTGACCCAGTCCCAAAGGAATTATTGCCTGAGCTACTCACTCCTTGCACGGCATAGCCTAGCAATAGTACTGATCCAGTTGCTTATCATCGTGGTCCAGCTCCTTATGATCGAGAGCCAGACTATGATGTTCGAGATCAAGCTTATGATTTTGATCCAGTTGAACCAGTTGAAGCGTCTGAGCCAGATTCAGATACATAAGCAGATACAAGGGTGACAGAACAAGTTGTTGATCCAGCTTATCCACCACCTCGTTTAGCAACCGTTGATCCAGCACCAGGCTATGGTATTTCATCCTTCCTTTCACTATCCGACTTTGTCATTTCATTCCTTTCACCATGCCAGGTAATGTGTGGATGAACACTCCGCTTGGTAAAGTTACAGGGTTACAAAGGGCTAATCAAGTTCCATCAAGGGTATAAGTGAAAGGGGACGAGGAGATTCATAAAGAAGTTCAAGTGTCAAAAAGTGTAAGGGTATAAGTGAAAGCTTTTTTATGGGGAGATGGGTAATGCGGATTGAACGTGCAAGCGTTATTGATCAATCGAACCATGAGCGTTTTTTCTATCGCAATCACTGAAGCACCATTAGCTAAAGCTCATAAAAAGGGGACTGGTTTGAGAAATAGGATTTTTCCTACACCAGAACATATGGTCGCAACCTGCCCCCAAAGGCTTTGCCTGCCCATGTAACTGACGGATTTTTTTCATAAAGGCGGTAGGCAAATATGAATATCTCGTTCATAGGCAGTGGGCTCTTCTTCACAGGCGGTATGCTCTTCTGCTTCTTCTGCTTTTAGAGGTATTAGCTATTATTCTTCCCTTTATTTCTCTCTACAGGCGGTTGGCTCATGAATATCTGTCTTCTGTTAATGGCTTTTAGTTTTTCGGTTTATATCTCACTTCTGGATAGCACTGGAACCCGGCGCTGGGGAACAGGAAGCCGGCGACTCATAGGCAGGGGAAGCGGACCCATGGCCTAATAAAGAGAGGGCTTAAAAGCGCCTTGCCTAATAAAGAGATAGGAACCGGAACGTCGAACTGAAACTAAAGGAACAGGAACCTGACCTCAAGCCTTATATATAGAGGGGAAGCGCAGACATTTGTTTTCCTAAAAAGAGAGATAGAGCTCTGCTTCTTCTTTTAGAGGTATTTTACCTGTGTCTTAAGGGGTGAAGAGACTAACCACTTCCACTTTCAAGCAGTCGGTTAGCTATTAGCTAATTGATAGAAGTATTTCCTTATCTCGAAAGTAAAAAGCATAAGAACCGACTACTGAACTAACTGCATAACCATTTAAAGGGGCCTCTCTAGCGGGTAGTGTTGCTCAGTCACCTGCTTAATCAACTACTGAAACTATTGGGGGTGCTTAAACTATGGCCGACAGAATCGTATTGTGCAGAAGATGGCTTGATAGCAAGTGGTGGCCTCATGTGACTTCGTGAACCGACCTATCTGCAACGCCTAGACCTTTAGATAAAAAGGTGATTTGTCGGCCCGAGCAGCCTATGAGGGATGTATTGAGCCGAACGTCTTTCTCGTCACGTGCAAATAGTGCATCGTAAAGAATAGAACACAAATGCGTATTTCTCTGCTTAATCGATGGGGAGAGTTCCTGCACAATGGATCCTTTTTGGGGGTCCGAACATATCCGCATCAAATAGGGGAGGTGGTTCGGTTGGCGAGCTTGGGCTTATTAGCTGGCCAGGGAGTGGTCCATTGGAGAAACAGAAGAACAGCGACCACCTGGATAATGCGGTATATGGATCTCGACAGGAATGCACGAAAGAATAGGTCGTCCCGAATCCACCTTACTCGGATAATCAGAGTGCATAGCAGACCGGGGATCCTTTCTACCGAGGTGAAGGTCGAATCGAAGGCGGAGTTGGAAGGGCGAAAATACTAGCTTGTGCCCAATAAGCGGACAGGTTATCACACGCTAAAAGGGGGGCATTCTAACCCGAAGGAAGGAACGGAGATCGATGGTTGTTTGTTGTCGTGGACTAGGTGAACAATGTGATGAGATTGCTGCTTTGCTGCTCGTTGCTGCGTATCTGGCTGGTGCATTTGGTAAGGCGTTAGGTGGGTCGCTCCTGCTATGATTGGTAGATCGGATCGACATTGATGGCTGTGTGATTGGTTCTGAGCGTGTAGGTCTGGGCTCGGTGAAGGTGGCATGTTACTTGGTTTAAGCTTGCTAAGATGTGGCATGTTGTGGAGCGTTTAGGGACCGTGTTATGAGGCGAGATTACACCACCTTGATGAGCTGAGATTGCGCCTTCCTTCGTTGCCCACCGGTGAGTTTATGCTATATTCCAATACGATCCTTCTTTTTTACTCGTTGATTCGTAGTGATTTTATGCAACATTTTGTTTTATTCGATCCTTTGTTCCTAAGTTCTTTCCCTGTCCTGTTTGCTTGGATGCTTGGAGAATCTGTTTGCTCTGCTGTGATGGTAGTAGCGTGTTCATCGCTTAGAATTTACATTTATAATGGACATTGCATAGGTAGGAGCTTAGGATCGCATAGAATCGAGGTGTGGCCATCTTAGGCGGAATTGACAGATATTTATGTTAGCATCGATTGTGTTAAAACCCGTACTGGGTTCTCGTTCTCGTCCGAGAGGACAGGCCGATCTATATATGCGAATATGGCAGAAGCGAACGGACGAATGCTTATCGTAATTTGCATTCAAACTAAAAGTACAAGACCTTAGATTAGATCTAAAACTTTATATACAAATTTAATGTGCCCTTCTCTAATATGAATCATCTTGTTGGAAATGGGGCTACAGCGCCTTTCGTTTATGTTTATAAATCAAAAATAGATCGGCAGTAAGCATCACCTAAGAAGCATAGATGCGATTGACCGAGAGCAGCTGACACAGTAAAGGTTTCACTTAATGTCTGGCTAGTGAGCCCCGATACATTGGAGAGATTCGGGGTTTACTTTACTGAATTCCCGCCAGCAGCCAGCCCTTATTATAAGTGTGAATGAATCGACAAGAAATCTCAGAATGACACAAGAGAAATACGCATATTTCTCGGAACTCGTGCTTACATCTTGTGGGAACCAGGAGTTGTTGGTGCTTTCGTTGCGGAGCTAGTTCGTAATCGATGTTGTTTTTCGCGATTTTGAGTTCAATCAAAGCAAACCTGAAGAGTCAATGCAAAATCAAATATATAGTCATTGGTGGGATTGTGTGATGAGTAACGCCTGAGTTTCAATTGTCCACAGATTTTGCCATTAGCAGGAGGCCTTCCTTAGTGAGAAGCAGGAGGCCTTCCTTAGCTACCTCTCAGAGTCCTACCTGTATAGCAGGAGGCCTTCCATGGAAGTACAGCTGCGCCTTCCTGCCTTCCTGCTGTTATTGGCCTATATGCTGTTATTGGCCATTCTGGCACATGCTGTTATGACTGTTATGGCTGTTATGGCACATGCTGTTCATGCTTTTATGCATGCTGTTATAGTTTTCGCATCAAATTTGATGGATTTTCGCATCTAACAATTGAGATGGGGAAGGAACCATTGATTCTCTCCATTCTATCCATTGAGATTCTATCCATTACGAACTGGCTACGAATGAGTAGTCTCCTAAATCTCACAGGTAATTTCACACCTCTTTCAAACCATTTCACACCTCTAAGAGTAAGGCATTTCCTGGCTTCATGAGATTTAGGCTTTAAAGATAACGGTGCCACCACGGCCACACCCCTGTGCTATATATATATATATATACTGATGGTTGATTGAATTGGTTGATTGAATATGCCCGTGAAAGGTAGTCCAATCTGTTCCGCATATGCGATCCGCATCACACGTAAGTGCGTAAGTGCGGTAGTGATTAGCACAGTTCAATACCTCGATTATACCTCTGGTTTCCACCTGGTTCATAAGCTTGAATGAATGAGCTTGAACTGATGGTTCCCACCTGGCCTGGTTCATGAGCTTGAACACCATCCCTATAGTAGCTTCCAACCCCTAGAGTAGCACTTACATGGTAGACTACCTTACCTTTCCTTTACTACCTCTAGGGAACCTTTCAGTTTCAGTCCTTTTCTATCCATATTGACATTCCACCATTTCCCGAACCTGTCTGTCTTTCCCAACTGCTCACCCCATGTATTCGATAGGGTTAAATAAGTGATACTAAACGATGGCGGTTCGAAACCCTCATTGATTCGGGCCTACTGTTGGGGGACACCTCCTGCCTACCATATGTTGGGGGTTCCTGCCCCACCTGCGCCGGCCGGGAAGAAATGGTTTAAAACAGTCAGTCTTCATTGAGAATTGAATCACCCAGAAACAGTTCTCAATCAGTGAAGGAGGGTGGAAAGCATCGCTACGGTGGTTATGGAGTGAGTTCGGGTAGTGGAACGCTATGGTAGACCAGCTGTGCCCCACTACTTACTGCTGTCAGGCGGTATACCTTGTTGAAGGCATTGAGGATGACATGGTTTCCTACTAACTTACTCTACTACCAACCCGCCCACCGGGGACATTCATTTCGGAATAGTTTGAGGGGTATGGGTCTAGTCTTCCCCTCAATTACAGTCTTCTCCTCAATTTCTGTTTACTTATTTGCAAGAGTACTTATTTGCAAGTCTTCTCCTTAAGGTCTTCCCCTTAAATACAGTCTTCAGGTCCTAGTTACAGATACAGTCATATAGTCTTCCCCTTAAATACAGTCTTCTCCTCTGTGCTGGCATGAACGGAGCTAGCATGAACGGATAGCTAAAGAATGAAGAGGGAACAGGTGATTAGTGCTTTCATTATATATACGTAATTTAGCATGGCACAGGTAGGCTTTAGTTCAGGTCATGGGACGGGTACCCTTTAAGGGCTCACTAGGTAGGCATGCATGGGTGGGAACCATGATCCTAAGGTAGGTTAGTTATGGAAGGAAGTAAGTCAAGTAAAGAAGGAAGGAGATAGCATGCACTTGGGCTTCCCTCTGGCTTTCTCTTGCTGGTTTGCTGCTGGCTGACATTCCAAACTACACATACCCAGTTTACTCATCACACGATACCCGAGAGATTGAGTTCACCATAACACCATGCCACATCGACCCAACACGGTACGGTGCGGAATGATCGACACTGCGAATCACACCTACCCGCTGTGAGCGACACCATCACATCCGTTCATCGAACCACCATATGCAAGAGATTCAGTTCCCTAAGTCGACACCATATGAAGAGAGGGAGTGAAAGTTGGTACCATACGGGAGAGATTGCCCCCCATCACACGATACCTGAGAGAATAAATTGAGTTCCCCCATCGACCCACCGAACGAGGGAACGAACTACCTGTGGCAGAAATGCTTGGGTGAGAGAAGGAATAACCTTTTGCAAGGGAGGGGTGGTCCACCGGACGGGGCACACGGATGTCAGATTAGGGAGATCAAGTTGGGACGAATGCCAAGTTCACAACAGACAAGGACGCTGGCGCTATTAAATAGAAGGATTATACCTTCTCTCTTTATTATACGTAAATACTTTGGCAAAGCACAGGCACGCTGTGCGTTATCAGTTCCAATTTAGTCATGCCCGTAGTACTCGGTTACTCTTCAGAGCACCCAAGTAGGAAGAATGTCTATCCAAAGATGAAATATCCATTAAAAATAATAGAACTTCTAGCTAGTTCTCTTATTATTGGAAAAACAACAATGGCAGAATCTCATATAGAATAAGAATATATCTATCTCTCTATCTTCTTTTTTGGAAAAAGGCAAAATGGGCATATCTCATTGAGAAAGAGATACCCTCTTGAGAAATAGGGATTTAGTCTCTTTTATTGAAAGGGCTTTCTCAATTTCGGTTTTTACTAAAGCAAAACCTCGTTTATCTGGGGTCGGAGGCTACGTTGATCACTCAATTTTTCCTATAGTAAAACCAATTATTTAATGCAGTTAAGGTCACCTTTCGTCAATGTGTGAGGCCAACCAAGAAATGATATGAAAATAAAGAGTAAACGTAAGAAGGAAGAAGACTTCAAATCAAAGATAGAAAGACAAGAGGTAAGGCCAGACAGAAAGAGCGTAGGTGCATAGGGGTTTGTTTTATCAAATGGGTATCCAACGGGAATAATTTCTTAGGCCAAGATAGTCTTTTCTAATGCCCTCTACTCTACAATTGAGTGCATCGACTCAGCTTCCTGGCATCAACTCCTGGATACTACTGGGCACTGACAAGAACTTATAGCTGCACCAACCAGAGCTTCATCATGCTGCACCGTTACTATAGCTTCAAAGACAAGAGCTTCATTCTAGCACTGACCGTAGCTTCTATGGACTGACTGTTTCCAGCCAAGCCCAGTATCCCGGTACTATTTCATTTCTAAGGTATGAATAATAAGCTCTATATGGCGTATGCTCTTTGAATGGTGAAAAAACGTAAGTAATGCATCGTCATAGCATCCAGTTTAGGTAGAAACTCGTGTTCTGTAGGGGTAAGCTCTGTAGGAACTCCGATTCCGTAGGGGTAGGCCTCATCCCGGGGCATCTGGGTAACTCCTTCCCTTCTCTCGGCAATGACCCTATGTAATGACCACCGGAAATGACTGGTTGTCAATGACTGGCTCTGCTCTATGGCAGCTATGTGACTGGTTGGAAATGAGACCGGTTGGCAATGAGCTCCTGTCAATGATCTCCTATCGGCTGACCTATGGCACTAACCTTAAGGCAATGACTAGGGGCTATCAGCAAGGACCCGCCCTCTGGAAGGACCAGCTGTCGATGATTGACTATCGCCCTTATGGCACCGACCGGCGGCTATCGATGATCTCCCGACAAAGACTGTTTTCATCCCAGCCCGGGAGCTCAGCGCCAAGTAACCAAGCTGAGTAGCTCATCTGAGTATCAAAGCCGAGTAGCCCAAAGTCCAGCTATGACTGGCATCGCTACCTGGATTGAGTAACGGCATCTACATCTGGCATTGAGTACGGGCATTGACGCAAGGCATTGACTGTTGGATCGACTAGCAGCTATCAACAATGACCTCCTGGCGACTGGCTCTTGGCGACAACCTCCTTTTCCTTATCGGCGACCACTAGCAATGACTGTTTCCAGCCCAACTGAGCATCAGCCACCTCGCTTCGCATACTGGCACTACCGGAGACAAACACTAAGTGTCTGTCGCAAGATCCTATCCTCGACAGGTGTATAGTAAGTAATGCATGCATCATCATAGCTTCATCTATTCGATCGAGGTAGGAACGTGTATCGGTATCGGTAAGTGAGTTGTAGGGTCGAGGAATAGTGTCTGGGTCTAGGTAGAATCGAGGTATGGTTGCCTATGGGCTATGACTGGGAAAGAGTAGCTGCACTGTGCCAAGAGCTTTATTCATGACTGACTGTTTCCAGCCCGGTAGCTAAGCCGCCGAGAGCCGAGCAGTCGAGTAGCGCAGCAGCCACAATTGAGTAGCCAAGTATCGAAGCCAAGTATCCATCCCATGAACCCATCCCATGAACCCATCCCATGAACCCATCCGGGGAGCCCAACCCAGCCGAGTATCCAAGCCGAGTATCCCACCAACGCAATCATTCCCACCACCTAACGGATCTTCAAGTAATAAATTCGAAGTAAGTCGGGGTGCAGGTGAGCATAAAGATCAAAGATATAAGGCGGCAGGTAGAGGGGGAAATATAGAGAAGTTTAAGCAAGCAAGCAAGCCGGGGTTTCTGATCTCAGCCCGTTTCTGCAACAATCCAGAGCCAGTCACTCTTGAAGCAAGTAACTCAAGCAGTACTAATTCACTGATTGTATTATATACGTAATTAGACAATGATAAGCTTAACACTACCTTATAGCATGCTTACTAGATCCCCTCCTTTCATAATTATATTTGTATTGAAATAAAACCTATATTTGAAAGCAAACCTATCAATTAATTATTCCAGCAAGCAGCAAGCTCAAGAAGCCCACCATTATTGTCTGTCGTTCGTCCGGTGGAACCCCACTTGAATACCTGGTCGATTGAAACCATCTCGAACACATAGTCCCCACCAATCTCGAAACCTATTCCATTTTCCCACCCCTCTTGAAAGCAAGCTGTTGTTATCCACCACCTATCTCAAAAGATGTGGGCTGTAGTCTGTGGGACCGCCCATCTCTGTAGATGTTATAAATAAATAAATCAATGCCTTCCCGTAAACGTGTCTGTTGTCCGCCATCCATTAGTGCGCCCCTCTCAGAAGACTAATCAGTCGAGTATTTCGATTGAGACTGATTGGATTGGATTTTATCAACTGATTACTCTTCTGATTAGGATAGCCGGATATAAGACAAGAAAGGCGAATTAGGATGTTTTGTATAACCGGGAGCCGAGCCAAGGCAAGTATCGCAGCTCAAGTATCCAAGTTGGGTAGCTAAGCCCAACCGAGTATCCAAGTCGATTAGCCGAGCCGATTTGATCAGCCTCTTACTTAGCCTTAATAGACTAGCTGTAATCGTCATTGCCTTAGTCCCACACTTGCCATAGAGTGAAAGCCAGCCATAGAGTGCCCTTAAGCCTTAGTCCTTTTCAATGAGCCCTTTAGACTAGTTCTAGTAATTGCATTAGCTGCATAGACACTGTGGCATTACTACTAGCTCTACTAAAAGCCTTAGAGACTACCTGAAGTCCATACAGTAAGAAAGAACTACTAGCTTCAGTCTTAGCCTTCACGGATTGAGCGGACTTCGAATCGACGGCATCCCGCTATCATAGATAACCTTCCAGAAATGGCCATGTTCAAAAAGAAAAAATCAACTTGAATCCCCCGATAAGAAGGCTGCCCATCGGACCCCCTAAAGATGCTTTTTCTTTCATTTAAAATCTAGAATGAGACGGTTGGTTTTCTAGTAGAATCTTTGAAAAGCAAACAACTTAGTGTCTGGGCAAAACCGGGTATTCCATCAATTTATTGATCAATCTTTTTTTTCTGGTGATAACATGGCTCGATCAAGATCAATATGCTCGTAAGTAAACAACAAGGTTCAATGTCTTTCTTTTTGGCAGCATATTCCCTCCCGGCAGCATACTCCTGGCAGAAGACTGTATCAATGGGTAGGAGGCCATCTCTTAATCAATATAAAAATAAAGAGAAGATGCTTGCGTTATATACGTAATTATACCAAAATCAGCTCACTCAGCAACTTCTTCTCATGTTGCACCATCATTAGCAGTTCTCAATGTCTTAATGATTGCATCCTGCTTCCCCTAGTAAGAGCTAAGAGAAAGTACTCTTAGAGTAGTCTTATTAGCCGTAGTACTAGCCATCATACTACAAGCTCAACTACAAGCTCAACTACTAGCTTCAATCTTCTTAGTAACTTTACGGTAGTAGCTCTAGAGACAAGCCTTAGAGTGGATAAATTAGCTTTCTTTCAACTTGCCTTTAACGCGGCACGTACGTGTATAGTAATAGAATTGTATTTTGGTAAGAGTAATAAGAAGCATATGGGCAGCAGCTATGAGGAAACATGTAGGGGGATATATGGACTATAAGTCACGTCATATAGTTCGATGCACGAGAAGTCTAGTTCGTAGTGAAAGGCCATCTCTTCAACCTGTCCCTCCTGTGTAACCGCACCCACCCCCGACTGTCCAATTGTGCACCCCTCTCAGAAGGCAGTATGGGTAAAACAATAAATCCAATCATTCAATCAGTCAAAATATAGCAATCAGTCAAAAGAGAGCAATCCCTATCTATCAAATAAAGAGGTAGCAAGGTATAAGAACGTATATAAGCAGCTACAAATAATAAGCACCACCTAGCTGGTATGGATTGTGTCTTCATTGGTGGGCAGGTTGTATCCCCCCATCCTAGGTAACAGGTATAGGCCCAGGTTCCAGGTTGTTTGAGTAGTTCCGCCTGTGTTTTCCCAGGGATTTCCCCTCCCTGGTCTCTCTGAGTTATTGCTGTAGGGTAGGTAGTTTGGTAGGTCGGAGTAGATGGAGCAAAGCTAAAGCTAGCAGCGTACGAAGTCTGTTCCTATATCTGTTGGGACAAAAAGTAAGTAGTGCTTGTATAATTACGTATATCAAAAACATGACTTGAAGACCTAGAGAATCTAGTTCTATTTTCAGTGATTTCAGGGAATAAAGACTCTTCCTTGTGTAAGGAATAAAGGTCCTATAACTGACTGATTATCTCCTTCTCTAAGTCAGCCGTATTCCCCAGTCTTTATCCCTTGAATCTGCTTTCAAACCTTAGTAAGGAAAACCTTAGTAAGGCCCCTCACAAATCCCCTCTAAAACCTGAATAGTCCTCCCTTTATATAAGGGATTCTCGTTCAAAGCTGTCCTTACTTGTGAAAATAGAACTAAAGCTGAACGTTAGAAGTGATCTGATTCTGTTATCCGCCATCAAGGATGGATCATCCCTTCTTTCTTTTTCTTCTGGGCGAGCTTGAGAGTCGCACGCCCCTTTGGGTGGGTTTGGTTATCTGATAACAAGGCTAACTATCCAGGCATGTCCTTTCATTGGATTCCCCTCCTTCTAGCGCTTCTTCCTCTTACTCTTCGCCGCTCCGGCTCTCTCTCTTGCTTCTGCGCTTGCTCGTCACGTGGTCCTCTCTTGCTGCTTGCCTGCGTCTGACTGCCTTTCTTCCTGGTTATACGGAGACTGGCCTTCCAAGAGTGACTAGAGAGACTGGCCTTAAGTTGGCGCTGGCTACTGGCCGGAGGAACAAGAAAAGAGTTCACAGGCCGACAATAAAAGGAGTAGGCTTCTGATCCGCACACTAGCTTTATTTAGATAGAAAGAATTGTACACACAGTAATATATATGAACCGCCGTACGGGGGGTTTTACTAATAAAGAAATCTCCAGTTGATATCTACATAAGGGAAATAAGGTTGGCAGTAAATCAATCGTTCGCATAGCGTAAGGGAGAACCTTACCTTCCTTATAGATAGCTCAGGTCCCGCTTCTCTTTTCTTCCCCTCAATCTTTGAATAAGACTAACTCTCTCTGGTTCGACTAACTCTCTCTGGCTGGTCCTGCCAATAAGACTAACTCTCACTAAAATGGGACTTACTGAAGCATCCATGGCTATCTCCCCGGCTATCTCCTCGGCTATCCATGTCTATCTATGGCTATCCATCCTTGGTGATCCCTAAGGACCAACTCGTAAAGGACCAACTCGTACGAACCTCTTACACCGACTCTTACCCACCTCCTCTTTCAGGGGGTTAGGTTAGAAGCACCTCCTTTAGGAGAATACTTGTTTGTCAAAAGCTTTATTTAATACCATCCCTGCAATTGTGGGAGTATAGCTAGGTTGTGAGTATAGATCCTGTAGAGAGATGCTAAGAATGCTTATTAGATTCCCGACGATTATCCCATTTCTGAGCTTTCAAAAGGACGTGTTTCTTAGCTCCATGGAGATATTGAGCCTGCTGGAGAAGGAGTGAAAAGGGTTGGGTACGCTGGAGGCCCACTCCGAAGCTATGCATGCGTTATTGCCTGCTCCCACTGTTTACGAATACCTGTACTTGACTCCCACACCCGCTAGAAGAGATGCATGCTTAGAAGGTGGTAATACGATCAAGTGAGCTATAATCCCAGTACGAGTCGAGTTCCATCCCCGTTCAGCTACGATGCATGAAAGGATGTTTCCTCCCGATCGAGCTATGTTTCCCAAATCTCCATGAATGACGCGGCCGAATAAGCTTGCTTTGTTCCGTACGACTCACTGAACTATTCTTCTAAATAATATGATTGCTAAGCTTACTGGTATACTCTTATTTCCAGTGCTATTTTCTCTGATCCCGCTTTGAGATAACCTGATGATTGGCTACAATCTCCCGAATGAGCTAGAATCTCCAAGTGAGCTAGCTACGCCGAATAGAAATGAAATAGAGAAATTCATGTGCCTCCCGCTCCTGCTGATGGTGCTAATGCCGCTTAGAGTGTAGTTCCCGAGCTCAGAGAGCTTGGGAAGATACATACTTTTCAGTGCATTAGTAGCTGCTTCCTCTCAATTCGATATAGAGAAGGATTGGTCCAACCTAATGAATAAAAGTGCCAAATGAGCTACGCTCCATCGGGAATAGATATAGTATCTCCCGCCGTTGGAATAGATAGGATTTATCCAGTGTACTCACTAAGCCTCTATTAATTGCATGTACTTATTAATAATCGTTCAAGACTGCCACCCGTTAAAAGAAGTATCTAACACCCTAGGCTATACGGGTTCTATTCTATCCGTACTTGCTTAGATAGATGCTTAGAAATGGATATGCATAGCCGTCCACCCCAATGCAATTGATAAGAAATGGCCTTTCAACCGAGCGAGCTCTACCGTAGGAGGATTGGTGTTATCGAGCCTAGTAGAGGTGAGGTGTTCTGCAGTTTAAAGAGTCGAGTTTGAGGAAGATTGGTCAAAGAAAGGCCGATTCGAGCTTTGTAAGAGTTGGTTAGTCGACCCTGCACCATACCGATTTTCCCATATCCGGTACTTATATACGATTCAGAGAAGGCTTTCTAATAGAATGATATAGGTTTCCTGCTGGAGCACGTGTTGAATGAATGCCTGCCGGAGTTGGATGTGAAAAAAAGAGAGAATGGTTGGCTGCGGGTACAACTGATTTCTCCGGAGCTTGAGTTGCGTGCTTGCGTTCTTTCCTTTCACCTCATATTTCCACCTATGCCAGTATCATCCCACTAATCTATTCTATATACCAAATATTGAGATACTTACTGGTCGATTGTGAGTAATAAGCAGAATGAAGTAAGTGATAAGCGGATTGAATAATGAATACATGTGCATGGGGAGCACCTACTGGAACTGAGTAATGATTAGTAAGTTCCAAGGGCTATTGGTGCACCTCGAGCTGAAACTCTACCCTTTGAAAGTGGTTGAATTGGCCCAGTCAGATTCCCAGGAACTTGAGAGGCTGTCTCACCTACCCCTGGAATACAACTATTTGCCATGCTTAGATCCTCCGCGACCCTCCGCTTTTTGTCATGATCCTTAGTAACGACTTAATCACGATGGAGAAGAATTCACATAATAGTTGAGTGGTGATCGTGTTTCAGATCCTATTACCCGGTATTTAAAATGCAAAGGTAAGAGGATTGGGTTGACCAGTTCCAGGGTCAGTTCTGGTTCTTGCCGCACCTCGAGGTTGAAAGGTTGGTCTCGCTAACGAGATGATTAGCCTTACCGACCAAGAGATATAAAAGACTAAACGAATGCTCTTATGGATGCGATGGAGAAGTACCGAAGATAGGATAATGTGCCCAGGGAGTGCAGAAAGGATATCCAATTTCCCCTCCGGTACTAGCATATTCGTACCAATGGGAGGGAGCTATCCTGCATAATAAAACCTATCTATCAATTGCTCGACCTAAGCGAAGGGTTATGGGTTCGATCCTCCCACACTCGGCATAGAAGAAGTGATACGATGGAGAGAGCTCCTCCTATCCGCTGCTCTTCAGACTGGCAATCATGAAGCTAATCTGGTAAGCTGTTGGCAATGGAATGCACAATGATTTCTTTCTCCGGTCGCGTCTAGCTCCGATGATTTTTATTAATTGGGACTGCTCGATCTGAACTCCTTCTCATGGTCGCTCGACAGAAAGGAATCTAGTTGTTGCCGTCATAGTCGGAAGCCCTACTGAATGGAGAGAGCCTTTTCTATTTTAGACGTATTAAGAAGTCGCAGGTTCACTCTACCTTTTGCTGTTGGACTTGCTATATAAGAAGGAGAGCGCAGCTTTAATTACCGCATAAAGATCGAGAAGAGCTCGCCCTGCACTTGATATAGTTGGAAATCTGTCTGCAATCATAATCACTTTTTATATATCGCTCGCTGTGCAGCTTTCAGAAGAAGAGAGCTGGAAGGCAGCCCTGAGCGATATATAAATAGAATTGATGTACTCGCCTTTTAAATTGGCATTCAGATATTAGTGATAAACCGCGTCAAAGGCCATTATCATGCGCAAACTACTTACTTCTAGGACTCCATTTGAACCGGGCATCTTTATTCAACAGCTGTTCCATGGGAGCCGCAATCTCTGCATAGCTCCTCACAAACTTCCTGTAAGACCCGGGAACACACAGATCCCGGTCGCATTTTTAGGTGGCTTCATCAAAAAAGAAAGAGGAAGTGGTTTCTTGGGTAAGGCTTTCTTCATTAATGAAAGAATATCGCTTCGCTACACCCCGCTTTCTCATAGATACGGGAATTCTTATGGTGAAGCGGGGCGGCATATAGAAAGCTCAGATCAGGTTTTCTTCTTTAGGGGGGCGGAGGTATGTAGATTTCGGGGCTTTCTCCATTAATGAACAGCTACGCTCCGAAATGCCTTCACTATACGTAACGTAATTTCCGCCATTCAAGAGATAGAAATCTCAAGAGATAGCGTTGGTGGCGGTCTTACATTTGGTTAAAGGCACTTGGGCATAGCGTTTGGTGGGGTAGCAGGTATAAGGGGGTAGGCAGGTCTAAGGGTACGGGTATGGTAGCAGGTAAACCTACTGGTCAGAAAGAATCCTTTGATTTATAGGATTGAGGCGGGATTCTTAGTAAACCGGCAGGCGCAGGCACCGATTAGATGGATGGCAGGCGCACAATTCCTGCTCGGACGGCAGGTACCAACTCCCCTCCCCTTCGGGGAGGCTGTTCGTCCGTCCTTGCAGTTTCTGCAGTTGGAACGAGGTTCAGCCTGGGCCGAATCTCTAAGGTGGAAGAAGATCCACCGGTAGCTTATTAACCTCACTCTGCCGTGCATTCATCTACATGTCAACTGTCTAATTAGATGGTGCACGCTGGGCTTAGCAGTTTGTAAGCCCTCTCTCTTCTTCTGTTGAAGTCAGGTGGCCGCTAGAGATACACGCATTAGATACGTTGCTCTCTTTCTCCAATTTGAAGCCCCAGTCGAGCAACTTCACCGCCAGGCTTTTGCTTAACAGGATTTGGAATGGAAAGGCCCCCAGCGGCGGTGTGGTATCGTTGCTCTTCTGAAAAGAAGGTTCTGTCCTCTGATAATAGGTTTTCCAAGCTTCCATTTTCAAAGAGGTGTTTTGTCGGTACTAGTGCTCCGTGTTACGTTTTATCACCTGCCGCCGTAGCGGTAGATCCATGTAAGTAAGTTACTTCAACTGACGTGGGAGTTTAAGTAGTTCTCCCTTCTGTGATTCCAAGTCTCCTATCGGCAGATGATCTAAAGTTAATTGCTCGAACGTGCAATCACTTAGAGGCTGGTCCCCCTGTCTGCCCTACGCGACGGAAGAGGCGGGCGAGAGAGGGGAAGGTATCGGCAAGGTGATTCTGAATTGATAGCTATATTGCCCATTATTTTAGGAAAGTGAAAAATAGCTGGCATTGCAAGGTCCTTTCACGTTTTGGACCTATTTGAATAAAAAGGCAGGGATGAATACTTCGAAAAATAAGGCATTGAAAGGCCCTATTGGGCGTTGGGCCAGGGAGATAAGTATACTTACAGTAAGGCTCTAGTTCAGTAATCCGGGATAATACTTCGTGAACTAAGGCATTTCAGGGCTTGAAGGGGCCGGACTCTCCGGCTTGCCTGATGGAGGGGATGGAGAACCCAGATAGATGTTACGGTGTTATATTATATACGAAATTTCAGTTTGTTTTACGGATATCTCTCTCGCTCTCTTCAGCAAGCCCCAAGGCAAGCCCTTACGAGGTATTTCACTTCACCTCCTAGCAGGGGAAAGTACCTCCTATCTATAAGGAAGGGGAAAGTACCTTCACCTGGCTAGCATAATAGCATATATAACAGAACTAAACTAACTCTCTGATAGAAATAGTCAGTCCTTTCTTCTATTCTCTCTTCAGATAGCAATAGAAAGAGTCTTTCTCTCGGGAACTTATCTCGTTTACCAAGGAACTTATCTCGTTTACCAAATGCTCGCTTCAAGCAGGTTGGTCTTACAAGCAAGCCCCCCAAGCACGCCTCTTAGCGAAAGGGAAACCGGAGCCAACCCCTTCCTTAACAAAGGAAGCCAGCCAGCTCAGTTCATCAGGGATCAGATAGGAAGGAGGACCCGTAATCAATCGAATTAGCGCTGCAATTTATTCCCAATTTGCCTGGCGAGAGGGACAAACTACTGGGAGCATTTAAGAACCATTTGAGCCAGATACGGCAGGGAAAATAGGGATCTGGATGCAGCACCTATGATTGATTGGTCCCCCTTGCGAGCGAATTCCGCGTGACAGCAGGAAAGGACGAGGGGTTATTAGGACGTCATTAGGCACCCCACCTTTCATTTCCGGGCAGCCTTACTTAATTAATTAATAAAGCAGCAGCCCGAATCGATCTCGATACAGGGGCCGCCAGCATCTGTTCAAGTGCAATCGTCAAGCAAAGAAAAGACGTTCGTCTAGCAATTGAAAAGGTTTCTTGGGTAAGTTTCGGGGGGAAGAGTTGTCGTAAGTAGTTCGGGAAAGGCAGCTGAATCACTGTTGAATCACTGTGCCTGACCCCCCCTATTTATTAAGTAAGTTCGCACGTTCCTATTTCGTTCGGGATTGAGTGGCTAGTTTGTCGACCACTGATGCTGGGAGGGAAGTTTCGGCTTGCTACGGGCTAGCTCGTCGAATTAACCAATCAACGGCTTGGTGAATAAATAAATAAAGTGCCTTTGAAGAGAGGGAGGGGTACAGGGGACACTTCCCCTGTTAGAAATAAGGCTTCGCCTCTGTTAAGAAATTATCCTTTCCTTATGAAAAGAGAAAATAGAGTCTATACTCAACTCCCTTTTCCAGCTTTCCCATACTTATGATCTCCTTCAAAAGCATTAGTTCTTTTCGGCCCTCCCCTAAACATTAGTTCTTTGTCGGTGGTTTTTATTTGCCTTTTTTTTCGGGGGTTCCTCAGCCATCCGCACTGAAGTGGAGGCAGGGAGATAAGGGTGACCAAGCTGTAGGAAGTGCTCCTCGCAACATCAGTTGGTATTTGGTTGGTTACCCGCCCATTCGGGTATGGTGAAATGGATTACCTGAATACCTCGTTCGTACAGCTTCAGGGTGGGGGTGGCCTAGTGCATTACCATACCGGTGTTGGGATCACCCAGGCATGAAATTCGGCATTACAAGGGTATGATCCTAAAAGCAAGAAGTGTGGGTGTTTCCATGGGCTCATTTCCATGGAGCTGGCGGACATCCATTGACTGAACTACAGCTTAGCAGTGAGGAGGTTGCCCTCCCTAACAGATTTCCAAGGAGGAAAAGGCAGCCAGGGAGTTGCGCCTCAGAGAGTAAGTAGATAGGCCTCATCCCTGGCACGAGGATTGGGGAGTGGAGATTGCCCAATTTAAGACATAGAAGCTGTGAATGGTGGCTGAGTCCATGAGTTCATGGCTCATGGGAGAGCAACGGTGTAATGATCTTCCTTTTTGGTTGGTGCCCTACCTCAAGGGTCTTCTAGATTACAAAGTCCCTAATTGGTCTCCATCAATCTCTCTCTTGAAAGATGAAGCAGGGATTCTGGGCGGCAAATCTACAGGGTGAAGTGGGTTGGGGGACAGGAGGGGGCCGATTCATGGACAGTATCTTGCAGGAGGG
>Ga0316215_1000036_pt1 | contig 22171 bp, 13 predicted proteins | sample NRE5metagenome_FD_207796 | JGI IMG/M metagenome (GOLD analysis project Ga0316215, IMG submission 207796) | Spruce roots microbial communities from Maridalen valley, Oslo, Norway - NRE5 | ecosystem: Host-associated > Plants > Roots > Unclassified | place: Norway: Oslo | collected 2017-09-15
AAGGTTTGGTGTGGGCGTAGACCATAAACAAATAGGACCCAGTTAACAAGCTGAGGTATTATAGAACCTTGGAGGCGTGGTTGGCCCAGGAACCTAGAACATAATTTAATTATAATTGGTTGAGGAGCCAAAAAAACAACCCGTGCTTTAAATAGACTTAATTTCATTAGTATTATTACGCGCCCAATAAACGAGAGGAAGGAGGACTTACACTATAAACACTTGGATCATTGGAAACACCATATTGATTAGATTTCAATTAGATAAAGCAGATTGGTTCTTTTCACCTGACCTGATTGAACGGACAGATTTACTTTTCTTGGTAATTTAGCTAGAGCCCTATTAATGGACCTTTAACCCCCCCTGCTTGGATGAGGATTGGATTAGAATCTCGTGTTGAAGCTGACGGAGCACAATAAATACGGGAGGAGGGAAGCCCCAATAAACCATTAGTTTAAAACAGAAATAAACAGCAGAGCACACACAGCAGAGGCATTGGACAGACAGTTAGTTAGTATAGGGTTCATCATAGATAATAGAACAGACAGAGCGGATCACTGTTGTTAGTGCAAAAAACTTAGTCTGGAACCCTAGAACCTGGAAGCCGCTGGGAACCTTCCATACTACTCCTTAAGGCCAGATAGATAGGGTGGAGCTTTCTATAAGGAATACATTAAGGCAGTCAGTCGTGCTTTCAGCTGGACCATCACATCAGGAAGGAGGATCATTAGGAGGGTCATCAGGAAGGCTGCTGCATTGGACCAATCCGACCGATAAACGCTACCTGCAACCGCTACCCACTCCAGACTCCCGAACCAAACCGCAACACTGCTACTTCCCGCTTAACGACCCAGGAACGAGCAACTTTACAGAGACAGAGGAACAAGGTACGAATTTAGGAGCAAGGTGGTACCAAATAATAAGCAAGGCTGGTGGGACGCAATCAATGGTCAGTAATTTCCCCAAGTTGTTGGTTAGGAACGTTCATCGAGCTTGCCTTTCGTGGAAGGATGGTCTGGTAAGGTCAGATAAGTCAGGTCAGGTCAAGTCTGGTAAGGTCTGGTCAGAAGCTTCAAACAGGATATGGTGGGGTGGGTGGTGGAAGCCCCAGATAGATCATGGCTGCTACTCTTTTGGAAGGATCGCTCTCGCTTGCCTGGACCTATCAGGTGGCGTTTATCGCTTCGCTTGTCCTGGATTGAAGGGTGATCGCTGCCGCTAGCCTCTATATAGTGAACGAACGAACGAGCCGGTGATCACTGACCCTGAGCTAACTGCCGCTGAACCTGTCCGGTACGGAAACAAGTTCCTACTGATGCCCCGAATCCGCTACCCGCTACTCGCTACCCGAACCCGACACACTGCCTGCTACTAGCGCTCCCTACCATACTGCCCCCTACTGCTTCTGGTTCTGCTGCTTATTCTGATTCTGCTGATTCTGCTGCCTGCTCTACTACCTTCTCCTCCCACCGATACTGCTACTGCTTGTTTTGCTTCTTATGATTATGCTACTTACAGCTACTAAACGCTTCACGGGAACGAACGACCAACGGTTACAGAGAAAAAATAGGACCCAGGTACATATATGGATGGAGCACAGGTCGGGACTCTATTGCCAGTAATAAATCTGGTTGCTGGTTAGGAGCGTTCATCCAGTGAAGTGAAGAGCGTTCATCCTTTTAGGAAGGAGCGTTACATCCATATAGCTCCCCTTTCGTTATACCCCTTCATCTATACATCCGGGCGAAGCAGCGTATTTTAAAAATACTATGCACGCGTTCGTTGACCGCGAGACCTTTGTCGCTATAGCTTTTTAACTCGTACTTTAGCTCTCGCTCTCTGACAATTAAGCAAGTATAGGGGGACAAATGAATTCAGGTGTTATGTACCTCTTTCTTAATTCACATTGAATTTATTAGGCTTATCTATTGAGCGAAGCTATCCCTCTATCGCTTAGGGGGGTCACTGTTTCGGCTACGAATATTATTCCCTCCACGGTGCCTATTTATCACGGTTCGGCTATCGCTTGCTGGTCTTGCTCTACCTCCTCCTATCTGGCTTTCCTTCACTCTTGTGATTGTCGTTCTTTACTTCTCGTTATTGCTGCTGTCCTTCCTTATTCATTTAATTCCTTGTTGCGCTCCCTCTGACTCCGGTCCGCTCTCCCTTACTCTTTATTCTTCCTTTCCGCCTGCCTGCTTTCGATTCTGCACGGTATGCTGGCCGGAAAGTCATGCATTTTTCCCTTCTTCCAAACCCCATCCATAAAGTCAGTCTTGCAGTAAAGGATCCCGGCAGAAAATCCTCACTTGAAAGAGCAGTAAGGCTTTGAGGGGAAGAAATATAGTTCACTGTGAAGGGAAGGTGAAAGGCTCGCTGGATGGTGGACTGTGCCGGGAATTCACTGGATGGGACTACATAAATGGAAATAGAGACCTGTTACCGCACCAGCAAGTTCAGACAGGGATATTGCATTGGTTATCGAATTGGAATGGACCTGGTTAACCTTATGGAAAGAAGTAATCCTACGGAAAAAGGATCTAATCCTAGAGAGAAACTGATCCTAAGGGGACTTAATCCTAGAAAATAGACAGGGCTGGACCATGACTGGGAAGGGCGCTGGGCCCTGTACCCGACTTTGGAGATAGACATTGTGATTTCCTAAGGTGTGATTAACCTATGGAAAGGGACCGTGCCTACTGAAGATTGGACTAAAAAGGCGTCGTGCCTAATTAGGGGTTGATCTTGAAAAAGGTGCTGTGCCTCGAAAGGTTTAAGTTATCCTATGGATCGAATCTCGAAAAGGCGTTTGGCCTTGTGACTTGAAAAGTTTAGTTTTAAAAAGGCGCCGTGCCTTGTGTTTGAATGAATGTTTCTAGAAAAGTATCGAAAAGCCTAAAACCTTTAATGTGGAAGGAGAGTGCCACCACTAATGGGAGAGTTCTTAGTACCGAAGCGGTAAGTTACCACTAAAGAGAGGTCATGTTACCATTATCGAAAACGTGAGGTACCACGAAGGAGAGGGATAAAAACCTCTAAGGAATGGAAACTTTGACAAGTAAATCAATGGTTTGGAAATTATGCAACACAATAAATGAAATGCATTAATTCTTAAGGGTTGCTCTTTGAAAGAGGCAAGACGCCTAATAATGCAACGGTGACACAAGTCAAATCCTTCGAAGGGAAATGGCCCGAACCTGCGTCCTATCCATTCATCTATTCCGTCTAAGGGTAATACCAAGCTAGGCTAGATTCTATCAAATAAGATCTCTCAAGTGATAGCTATAGAGGAGAAGGGCAGATTAGACCGTATGAGGTTTCTGTTGTTCTTTCTTGGCAGTGGTATGTCACTCCGGTAGGTTCGGGAATCAAATACCTGAGACTTGCTCCTTCCTCAGGTTTATAGCACGCTAGGCTAGATAAGACTGTATTCTATCTGTTAGCTATTCGAAGAGCTTAGGAGCTAGAGGAATGCTCTTTTTCTTTCCTTGTTCTTCCTTGAAGTTTAGAAGGGATAAGGACAGAGAATAACTAATGAGATTGTAGCTGTCTTCCTTCTTAGGGTTAGGACTTTCCCCTGGGGCACGTAGCTCCTGTAGGTTTAGATCAAGATAGAATGAATTAGAACGAATTCTATCTAGCAAGCTGGTTGTTCCAGCAAGCCAATAGGGATGCTAGGCGAAAGGAGAAGAATCTATTTCTTACCTTTAGGATGTAGCTTAAACCTTCCTTACTGTATCTATTCTAGAAAGAGATGCAACCTATCTTCCTCAATACGCATTGCCGCTGTTGCTGTGTAGAATATATTGTATGAAGAGAGGAGGATAAAGAGTCTGTCAGTGGCTCAACAGGGCTAACCTATTCTCCGAGAGCATTAAGTCCTTTGTAAGATGCCCTTCTTTACTTCTAGCCTCTTGACTTCTCTCTTTCTTACGAGGACTACTATTTAGCATCCTACATATGAATTCAATTTGAGGAGAATCCGTTTCAGTTGTTCTTTTTGGGAGTTGAATAAGCAGGGGTGATTGGGCTTCCTCCCCCAAGGGCAGAGCGGGGATAAGAAGTCCTCTCTTCCTGCCTTTAGTAAGTAATAGAGTCAGACTTTGCCCTTTCCTTTCTATTCTATATCTCTAGATGGAAGTCCTGAGTGAGTCCAGTCCGGATAGTAGGCAGCCTTTTGCCTTTTTGATTCCCTCCCTCATCTAGTGAGGATTGTAATAGGTAGGTATCATCCCTCTTACAGTCCTGCCTTCAAGTAGCTTCTTTCTTCTATTGATTGATAGCGAGGAATCCCACCAAGCCCCAAGCAAGGAATGAAATGGATATCGTTCCTGTGCTCTTTCTTGCTACTTGCCTGTAGGGTTAGCACAAGCTAGGGTTTCAATCCTGTAGTAAGAAGAGGTTCTCCCTTAACTAACTGTGAGTGGAATAAGGCCAGTGAAAGCAGTCTGATAGGAAGGTTAGTTCCCCTTCTCTTTTAGATGTCCTTTAAGTCCTCTCTTAAGCCTTTCAACGAGCCTTTCCAGAGGTGAATGCCCCTATTCTAGTTCCTCTTTGAATCAAGAAATCTTAAAGTTCCTCTTAGAACCGAATATCCGATGTGGCCTTTCCGCTGTCCGCTGTTAGGTCTTGGTATCTAGTGGGAATACCTGAGGCAACTTGCTCCTTGCCTTTAGGTTTAGAGCAAGCAAAGACAGATAAGAATAGATTAGTTGTTTGCTTTCTTCTAGGCTTGTACCTATGAGTGAGGAAGTCTTGGGTCTATTAGTTGAGTAAGTCCTCTTAGCTTCTCTTCTTGAGTGATCTTCCTGCCTAATTACAGAAAGCGGAGTCTTCCTGCCTAACTGTAAGCGGAGGCCCTTCCCTCTGCTCTTAGCCCTTAAGGCTTAACGCTTTCGGGAAAGTTCCCTGCTGAACTAACATATTCAAAAGTGGAACAACGATAAAGATATTCCTTACTGCCCGGAAAACTAGGACGTTCGATCGAGTTCTCAATTTTATTCATTTGTCACATATAGGAATAAAAGATAACGATCTTCGAAGCTGTGCTAATAGTGGTCAAGAATAAGGTAAGAAGAGGTTTTAATCAAAAATACGGGGTTTCGACGTTGCGCATCAGGGTCTTGATCTTGCATCTGACCTACACCATGCAGTTACTATGTGATCTGTCCTGCTGGTAACTAAGATGAGACAGAGACAGATCAGTAGCTCGACTCGCAGTAAAGGAAAGACAAGCGCAAATAGATGACTATTAAGTGGATTAAAGACAATGTATTACTTACCTTTAGTAAGATGAGGAAGACCTTGCTCTCAACATAAGAGAAGGAAGCTACAACTATTGGGATAGCAGCTACGACTATCGAGTGAGTAAGAAAAGGAACTAGAGCTCACTCCTCAAGTCGAACTCAGAGGGGCGGGCTAACTATCACGAAGAGTACAAGAAGCTGGCATTAGTTCCTTCACTCGAGACAGTTGAGTTCGTTTATGAAATTAGGAAAGTAAGGGTCCGAAGGAGCGCTTCAATCAAGAATTTTCAATCTTTTCATTTCCTTCTTCTCCTCTCCTCTGGCCCTGGCCTAGGAGTAGGAGCTCGGGTCGGGCATGCCCTTGATTCTTGCCGCTCATGCCTTTTGCTTGCTTAGTTTAGCTAATCCGCTAATCGTGAATCCCTTGCTGGCTTTGTTCCAGTTCATCTTTCTTCTTCTTTTGTTGTTAAGCGAGGGGGTTAATTAAAAGCTTTCTCTATTTTTTTAAATAATAAATATGTGTCCCTCCCCTCTTCTCTGTTGAGTTCATCTCGTAGAGGGGGGCTATAGTTAAATAGTATGGGCATTTATCCTTATAAGAGGGAGGGCGTGTTAAAGCGGGGGTATAAGCTCCCACAAGGATTTATAATAAGCATCAATCCGGCCTTCTGCGGAGATCAAAGGAAGAATCTATTTTTATATAATCTGTATTCCCACCTCCAGCTCGGTCATTGGCTGTCCTCCTCAATCGATTGGACTATGGCGAATCGCTCGTGTATGGGTCTTTGGGAAAGTGTAAGACACTATTGCTCGCAACTGGTCTTGATCGGTCTGTCGGTCCAACAAAGAAGTCAACTCTAGTTCTTTCTCCTGTCCGGTCGGAAACTGGTATTCTGTTTATGGTTTAAGGGTAGGCAGCAAGCATAGGAGCTGAGGTCGAAAGCGAGGTGGAGTGAAGCACGGTCGGCAACAGCTAATTGGCTCAGGCGAGTCTTCTTGTTCTTGCGGGCGTAGGGTAGGACCCTATTTCGAGTTTCAGAGGTTAATCCTCAGATGAAGGACTCCCATCCCCGGGAAAGTCCCCACAACAGTTTCCTCCCACACTGAAGCTACTAAATGTAATAAATCCGGATGATCCGCCCAGAAATCGAAGAACTTAAATGGAATCTTCGCTCTCGGTAGATCAGCAAGTTTAACCACTAGGGGAGAGTGGTCCGAAACTCCCGGAGGGAGGAATTGAACATCTGACCCTTCCAAGGAAGATTCCCACTCCATATTGATTAAAGCACGGTCCAGCTTTCTAAGGATAGTAGGGTCTTCATCTCTTCTGTTCGACCATGTGAAGTAGAACCCTCCATATCTTAAGTCTTCCAGCCCTGCCCAAGAAATGCATTCATCGAGGTCATTCTTCCAAGTAGGCCAATCCAAAGAACCACCCATGGCTTGATTCCGCTTTCTAATTGCATTTAAGTCACCCAATAACAGCCATAGAGTACCCTCGAAGCCGACCGAGCTAGCTTCAATATCTGCCCAAAGCTCAGTTCTTCTAACTCGACAATTATCCCAAGAAACTACGGATACCACACAGCTCCATGTTTTAGAGCTAGAGAAAACTCTACAGTGTATTACTTGATCGGAATGGCTGATAAAGATCACATCAACATCCCGCGGATTCCAACATAGCCAAATCCTACCATTCGGAGACGAACCATAATTGCAAAATACATTCCATGATCTGCCTATAGCATTCAACACCCCTTCTTTCTTACATTCCTTGACTTTGCTTTCGATTAACCCACAAAAAGATAACCCTTGCTCTTGGATGAATTTCTTAACTTCCCTCTCTTTCATCGGGTTTGGCAACCAAAAAGAATAATGAAAACAAAAGAGGTTTGGAACCCTCACACGTATATGGATCCGTCTCCTATCCTTGCCGCTGTTGACCTCTTTCCTGTCCAGCCACAGAGCAATTCGCAGCAGGATCTTTCTCAGGACTACCGTCCTGCCTCAGTTTCCTCTCGTCTCCTTTCTTTCATTCAGCGACTGGGTACGCACTTCGCCATGAAAGATCTTGGTGATCTTCATTTATTCTTGGGAATCGAAGCCAAACGTACATCGACTGCTCTAGTCTTGACTCAGACTAAATACACCTCGGATCTGCTTACTCGCACTCATATGCAAGACTCCAAGACATGTCCCACACCCCTTGCGTCTGGCTCAAAGCTCTCTGCATACGATGGTGCTCCTCTCTCTGATGCAACAGAATATCGTAGCATTGTTGGCGCCCTTCAGTACTTCACTCTCACCAGACCTGACATCTGCTATGCCATCAATCAAGTTTGTCAGTTCATGCACGTTTTCATCACCGTGCTTCTCCGGGCTGTAAAACGCATCTTACGGTATCTGAAGGGTTCTCTTGGCCTTGGCCTAACCATCACTCCGGGACCGAAAACCACCTTCTTTGCATTCTCCAATGCCGCCCTATTACGTAAAGGCTGGCTGTCCCGATAGCAGACGGTTCACTACTGGCTTCTGCGTATTTCTCGGAAAAAACCTACTTACTTGGCTTGGCTTGGGCTTGGGTTTCCAAAAAGCAACCGACTCTTTCCAGGTCTAGTGCCGAAGCAGAGTACAAGACACTCGCCCTTACTACCTCTGAACTCTTATGGCTTTCTTACTTGCTACGCGATCTAGCGGTGCCATTTCGCTATCAATTTATCCTGCACTGTATAATGCTAGCGCTACAACTTGGCGGCCAATCCTGTCTTCCATGCCCGCTCTAAGCACATAGAAGTTGACTACCACTTCGTTCGTGACCTCGTCGTCGCAGGCAAATTGCTCATCCGCCCACGAATTTATGGTTCCAGCAGGCAACCTGGCATACCAATCGAATGCAGTCTCGCGGAGGGTGCTTACGAAAAGACGTATCATCAAAGCGTCGTTTCCGGCAATGCCCCCAGTCAATGCCTTAAAATGACAAATATGCTGCCTAGGGGACCCTCTCCCGTCAAAAGACTGCAGGTTGGGTTGTTTGAACTTGGGAGGAAAGGCCACTGTTTCCATGTAAAGGGGTATGGCGCGACAATCCCTTTTTGCTGCATTTTACTTTCTTCATTCAACTGAGAGAGAGTCTGTTGAAGATCCCTCCGCCCTATTAGTAAAGCTACTTGATCATCTTCAGATTGGCGTATCTCCTTGTTCTGCCTTGTCTTTTGAGCAAATAATAGCTCGCATAGCTTCTTTAATCTTCATCATCTTATCTAGCCTTTCCTCGATACTTTTGTTGAGTTTGGCTATGGCTTCTTTAGGGGATATTTCGTCTTCGTTGGTTACAAAAATGAAAGGGAAACTGGAAAGGACTAAAAAGAAAGTCTTAATCTCAAAGTGTTACTCTTTAGGGCATTTTGAAATACCCTGAGCGTGCATCTGACCTATTTAAGAAAGTAAAAGCAACCATCCCGACCTTAGGACGCCCTGCAAAGGCTTGTCTGAGCTATCCCCTTTCCTGGATAAGAGTCAAGCTACTACTTATACCTGCGTCTCCGGCCGATACAAAAACTATTCTCTTGCCACGAGCCATACCTACTGACTGCTCTATGCTCCCGAAAGCTGGAAACGAGAACTTGTGAACTCAGAAACTCCTACTTCGAGCTTCCATTCCTCAAGACGAGTGATGACCGCCTACTACTCATAAAAGAAAGAGTAGCTAGACGAATTGAGAGTCTGTGCTCAAAAGATATGAAAATTACATCAAAAGCAAAGTTTCAGGTAGATTGTCAAATTAAGTAACTAACCCTATTATTAATGTTAACGCTCTCCTTCGTAACGCCGTCTCCAAAAGCCTCTCTCTCATTTGCGCTTCTTAATCCGTTCCCCATAGTCTGCATCCTTACAAAAAGGTAACGGATGAAACAAACACCCTGACGATATTTTCCGCTTTATTTCCCTGTAGTAGCTGTCCGCAGCAGATGCTTTCTGGCTGGGACAGGCTCCTGGCTGGTAGGTCACTCAACCACTTTTGTGGCGTCCTGTCCTGGAGGAAGTACTACTTCTTGTTTGTAGGAGCCGTTGTAAAACAATAGATAAATATATATATATATCTATCACGCTACCTCACCTAACGAAGAAGAATAGGGGTATAGTATAAGTTATGGAGTGATTATTCCCTTTATGCACATTCCTAGTTACCGAAAGAAAGAAAGAGAAGTTGCTCGAGCATATGGAGGTACTTACTCTTCGTGAAACACTGTGATGGAGTTCATTCACTATATTTCTTTTTTTCCCGTGCTTGGCTTTATGTCCCCACTGGCTTACGCCTTAGATACCTGGCTAGTTACCGCTAGTTACCGAAAAAGAAAGAGAAGTTGCTCAAGCATATGGAGAAGGTACGTACTTACTCTTCGTGAAACACTTCGTGAAATAGGGGCCATTAAAACACTTTCCTGGAGCCTCTTATGGAGTTATGTTTTTTTATTCTCTATCTAGATGTCGGAGAGAGCAGCTACATTTCTTTTTATTGGTTGAGGGTGCTCTTGTCGTTAAGAAATCTCCTGCTTACCAGTAAATATCCTGTTTAGAGGTTTAAAAATAGTGTTTCCAGAGAGAAAAAATGGAAATTGAATCATCATAGCCCCGAGCTACCCATTGTTTTGGGGAGGTTGATCGAACCATCCGAATGACCCACGAAGCCTTGAAGCTTTACGATAGGTACCATACCTAGGGTAAATTACAATGACTAAACCATAGGTAGCGTACCCCTATGGGTGGGTGGATTGCATGGCTGGGATTACTTATTGCTTTAGGGCATGGCTGGCAGCAGGTCTGATGTCTCGGAATGGATATAGGGAGGGGTGGTTAGAGAGAACCCGCTTTGTTTAGGTATTTGAGAGAGAACGAACCCACCCGATTAGAGATGAAATTGTACGAAGGTACCGGTAGGTTATCCCAATTATGGGCTATCCCCAAGTTGCAATTTTACCAACCCGTGAACCAACCCCATAAATTCATCCGCTATTGCAGGACTCAACTCACTAGCGTCTCTTGCATGACCAACCCCGTTTTAAGACAAGGTTTATCGATGCATAGAACCTTGCCAGGTGAGCTGCCCCTTAACACCTTTAGCTTGCCTTACAAAGGAGAAGCAATATTCACCGCCTTACAACCTGCTACATTACTGCTTGATACACACTTGCCCTGCCCGAGATACAACGCCTAACTGGCTCGCTACACACCCAATATTTGTTATTAGCCTGATTGGTCATTACGCGCCTGCTTAATAAACGCTTTATATACGTTGTATACGTTGCAGCCAACAAAGGAAAGGGAGTGGTGCCGAGGTAAAGCTAATTGGATTAGAGAGGAGTGATGTCCGAACCGCTCGCCCGACAGAAAGAAGGGTTTCGGGAGTCAATTGCTTGGAAGGAACCACCACCATAGGCTATCTTAGGGATGGATAGACGTGGACGGATTAAGGATGAAGGAGATGCCAAACTAGCGAAAGTCTTCGGGGCCAATTGGAAGGAAAGAAAGAAAGATGAGGGATTTACATTTATATTATTCGGATCGGAGCCCGGGTAACACGTATTGCCTCAATGAGGGAGGATGCCTATGCCTGCCTGGTAGGCATGCTCGTAAGTAATATGCCTGGCTGGTAGGCCACCTACCTAGCTACCTACAGGCGCACGTGCTGCCATGCCTACCCTCTGATACTTACATGCTTACCCACCCATAGGCCCTATATATGCTCGCTCCCTCTGGAGGCACTCATGACATGCCTTCCTTCCCTCTGGCATAGGCACCCAACCTACCATCCATGCTACAGGCTAGGCATACCACCTGGCCATTACTTAGGCATACCACCTGGCCATTACTTAGGCATACCACCTACCCAGCATATTACGCATACCACGCCTACCTTAGCATATTACTTATGATGCCTACCCTAGCATACCAGGCAAGGCTGCCTACCCTAGCGATGACTTGGGGCAAGGCAACCTACCTGGATATTAGTGAAAAAAAGAATATTGCCCTAGCCATCAAAGAGGTCGGGGATCTTTGGGATCTTTGCTAACTACCTCTACTACAGATCGGGTAACTAGCCAAGAAGGGATTGAAGAGGAGTTTTTTCATCATTATCAAATGGTTTTTCAATCACAAGGTCAAACTGAGGAACGTAAAGTGGCCATGCAAATCTGGACGTAGTGACGCGACACCTCTCTAAGGAACAAACAAGGGTGTGCGAGCAGGGACTGACTCTTGATAGGATGATAGCAGCTCTAATGGAAATGGTTGATGACAGGTCTCTTGGATTGGACGGGTTCCTGTGGGAGTTATACAAAGCATCGCAAGACATTGTCGCGTCCAATCTGCTAGAGGTGCACAAGGAAGCAATTAAAAAGCAAACCTTGAGTGCTAGTATCAACCATGGTCTCATCATATTCATCCCAAAACCTAGTAACCCAAAGCTTCAAATTAATTGGAGATCGATAACTCTATTAAATGTATCTTACAAGATCTTGGCCAAAGCCCTGGAGTTCCGCTTAAAGCATACTCTAGCTAAGATTGTTGGACTTGAGCAAACATGATTTCTTATATCAGATAAGATAATTTTATTAACATCCACCAAGTGACCACAGATGGGTCAATGCGAGTGGTCAGTACAATAGTATCAATACACTGTGGGAGCGTAAGGGCCACTCCTATCAAAATACCAGAAGGAGATCTAACCTAAGATCGAAACTCTGATAGCTAGGATAGAAAGTGTTGCCAAAGAATCTGGAGTGATACATGCACTGCTAAGGGCCAAAGCCGCAGAAGCCAGCCAAAACTCCCGAGAGGGATGCCTCGGAGGAGGGTACAAGGGGAAGGGAAGAGACAGCGGGGACTCAGCAGCAGGGGGAAGGGAAGATTCTTATCGACTGCCCCGAGAAAGACCTATTGTTTACTGCTGAGGAGAGTATTGTGGACCGCCCGGAGAGAACCTATTGTTGTAGTTGACCGCCCGGAGAGATACGACATCTTTTTGACTGCCCGAACAAAGCAGCAGCCATCGCGCAGAGAATATCTTCTTTATCCATGTTTACTACCTACTAGTCCAGTGAGTGGAGAACCTATTCATTACGCATGCCAACCAAGACTATCCAACCAACACTATTTAGACTCTTTAATTACGTTCACATACCAATGGAAATTCGAGTCAACTGCATCGTATTACAAGCATGCATACATATTTGGTCTTTGCAACAAGCTGGTATGTATGTGTAGCCCGGAAACCTCAGTGATATACGTGTCCCAAAGATAGGCTTTACTTCGAGTGGCATGGGTTGGATTAATCGATGGATGGATCACTAACAAATTCTGGTTCTCGTCACTACTGGTCAAGATAAAGTACATTAGCTTATTATACGATGCTAGCTTGACATGTTGGCTGCTCATTTCGATGCGTGTTACAAGCTATAAAGTATAAATATCAATGCGAGGAATCGAAGATACTTACCTTCTCTTGCTATTATAATACTCAGCATGCTAGGAACTACTATGTTTATATTTGATATAGTAGAATTCCTACTATAGTAGAGCAGATAGTATCTTAGAACATATAATTACTGCTGAGGAGAAGTCAGAAAGTAGATAGAGAATAAAAACACGATAGAGACATGCCCCTGTATCCAGACCTTCAAACCAGCTACAACCGCCCTTAGACCTAAGATTTTATTAATAAGTGCCCCCGTGCTACCATAGCCGGATAACGCACATCTCTATGGGAATGAACAACAGAAACAACGCGCTACTATATAAGATCCCCGCTTTATAACTATAGTAGATAGATAGTCTAGTCTTTAGTAAATCTCATGTCTATTCAGGAGATAGCTTCAGATCTCTAGGTATGCTTAGGATCTATTTAGATATCCTGCCCTTATCACTCAACAACAACTAGGAGATAGAAAGGTAGGAAATATAAAGGAGATAGACAGTGACCCTGTAGAAATAGTTCATCAAGGAACAGAGGAGCTTCAACGAACAACCCTGGGTTCATCATTATAGCTCTTCGTTTCATTTATTCTCTTTAGGAATTAAGATTCCGCTGTATAGATCTTGTGTATCAGTATATTTGAAAGATTAGAACTTCCTATATATAGTAGAAGGCTTCAATCAATATATTTATGCCATATATAGTAGAGACCCAGATTCAGGGAAGATGAGAAGCTGTGTTATACTATATTAGGTCTTGTTCTTAAAGTATAAAGAGCAGGAGTCTATAACAAATCTAGAACTATAGGAATCTCTATAGCTCCTTACTTATGAGGAATATCTAGAGCTCCTTATGCCCTTATGTAGGTATTAGATTAACAGTTGAAAGAGTAGGAATAACTCAATCTCTCACTATGCGCTAACTGTAGGAATTACTCTTGGGATATCTAACTATCTATAACGCATAACCCATAGCCCTTTTCCTTTGGGCCTTCTAGCTATTCTTTTTTAAATGGTTGGCCTAGGAACTCACACAGGGATCAAACACAGATTGAAACCACGGAGAAACCAAGGGAAACCCGACTCTTCCACTTCTTCCTACAGATTCTCACACCTAGGATATATTCTCTCCGAGGGAGCCTCTTCACAAGGAACCAGACCCGTTAACCTTATGACTAGGAAAGCGTTCATAGATAGAATGTTGCTCCTCCGGAGAGCGAGGAGTTATCCACCTTGTACAGACGTTTATCCTCCAGAGAGGTTTAGGATTAGTCCACGATCATAGGAAGGAATCCTTCTCGCCTTAAGAAGTTAAGATAGTTATTATTTGAAAGAGCAGCAGGATTAGGAATGTGAAAGAGCAGGATTAGGAAATTCAGATTGTTGTTATCTTTAAAGAGTAGTTTAGATTCTTAGATGAGAACCATTAGGAGTAGACTTCTCTTTAAGAATAGATGTCAAAGCATAAATATTAAGTATAGATAATATAGAGGATAAGTATAGAGGATATAGAGGAAATCTCTTACTAACTACTCACTATTATATCTCTAACAACAAGGATAAATACAACCTCATACTACTGCAATCCTAATATAAGCTCTAACAACAGGTTCTATAGGAGATCCATGAGAACCTCGACACCACGTAGAGATGTTCTAACGTATAACCAACCTCAATATCAAGCTCTAACGGAAGGAACCCTCTTACTGAGATATAACAGCTATATGTATCTGAGATCTCAAAGGTCGCAGTAAAAAAAATACCTCAGAAACAGAGTAAGAGACCTGCTGTTCCACAGAATCAATCAGCAATCAAAGCACCTGAAAAAGGACAGAATAAGCAAGTCAGTAAAGCTGTTGTAGAGGCGGAAAAAGCAAGTGAACCTTTCAGTCTGGAGCACGAAATTGGTAAGATAAAGATCCCGATTCCTTTAGTTTCATTAATTAAAAATAAGGCATATAAGGAATCCATTCTGAAGTTACTACAGCCCTCTGTGTCTGATCATGCTTCTTACGCTGTAAACCTCCAAGATGAAAACCCTACTGTTGTAATTGGGCCTATGGTAGAAAAGAAAGATGAGTCATCCCCGCCTTTTTACATTTCCTTAAATATCCATGACAAAATGCTGCATAACTGTCTGTTAGACTCTGGAGCTTCCCATAATTTGATGCCCAAAAAAGTCATGGATGAATTAGGGTTAGAAATGACAAAGCCATACCATGACCTGTATTCCCTTGATTCTAAAAGGGTGAAATGCCTGGGGGTTATAAAAGACCTTGTTGTTTCCTTAACCCAACTCCCCATGATAAGTTTGGTCATGGACATAGTAGTAGCCGATATTCCTCCTAAATTTGGGATGCTTTTCTCTATATCTTGGCTTAATAAACTTGGGGGAACCTTACAAATGGACATGTCCTATGCTACCATTCCTGTATTTGGGGGGGAATCTAGGAGACTTTACAGAGAAACTCAGTTGGCTTACATTGTAAGTGATGGCAAAAATCCAGCAAATCATCCAGTTTATGCCATTGATCAAGACTTGGGAGCATGTATTCTGCAGATTGATGATTCTGTCCAGAACTTTTTACAAGTAAAAAGACAGGTTTCAGAAAAACAGCAAGAAGATGGTAGAGTACGTCTTTGGAGGATGTATTTTGATGGTTCATCCTCTAGAGAAGGTGCAGGTGCAGGAGTGGTCTTAATTTCCCCATCTAAGGAGGTAACTACTCTGTAATACAAACTTTCATTTTATACAACTAACAATATTGCAGAGTATGAAGCTCTTATTTTGGGGCTTAGAGCAGCAAAGGAAATGAAGATTGAAGGGTTTACAGTCTTTGGGGATTCAGAATTAGTTGTCCAACAAGTCAGAAATTTGTACCAGACCAAGCAGTCAAGATTGAAAGCTTATAGAAACGAGATATTGGACTTGATTGATAACTTCTTCCTTGCTTTCAACATTAATTTCATTCCCAGAAGTGAAAATCAGCAGGCAGATTCATTGGCCATATCAGCAAGTAATTTAAGACCTCCTCTGCCTTTTAAATTAAAGTCTGATGTTTCATTAAGGTGTAGACCCAGTATCCCTTATAATGTAAAATATTGTCAAGTATTTCAAGATGACTGTGAATTGAAAAGGTTTTTAGTTATAATGCGTACTTTCACCAATCCTCATTTTTAAGGTATGATGTGTACTTTCGCCCAGCCAAGGCCAAAGCCGAATAAAGTAGATGTAGAATAGATGTAGAGTTAAGTAGAATATCATAGTAAATAAAGGGCCTTTCAGTACCTTATATATGAGATTCTTGATCGAATAGCAAGCTGGGCGGAGCAAAGCTCAAGACCGATGCAGCGCCCTGCTCTTGCTCATTGTTCTCCGGGGAAAGAAAAGAAATAGGGAACTTCTCATTGATTTGATCGTGGCAGGTTATACCGAGACCTTCTACTATAGGGGGAGGGGCGATAGGACCAGCAGAATTGGTGTGTTTAGGTTCGTTTTCACTTACCGGGTGAAAATGATAGGGTTATACCTGAGTGAGCTTTTAGAGAAGAAGATAGTGTGAGTTAGCTTTGAGGGAAGGAAGAAAATAGTAAATGATAACATAACCCTTATAGATAGCTCAGGGTTGGTCCTAAGTGAAAGTGGAAAAGAGAAAGTAGACCTACCCTATATTTCTTCCCCTCAAAGATATAGCTCAGGTAAGGTCCTTAAAAAAGGCTATTTCTTCCCCTCAATGGCATAATCTCAGATATAATGTGAATGAATGAACTTAGCGATCGAATGACTTAAATCTGAAATCGCAGAATCTCATATTATATAATGAAGAACTTCAAGAACTTAGCGATCGACTCGTTATTACATATATAATTAAGGAAAGATGGATGGATTGAGGGATGGAGTGAGCGATTGACTGAGTCATTGAGGGATGGAGTGAGCGATTGATTGAGCGATTGATTCGTCTCACCTGCCTGCTCGTTGGGGGCCTGCCTGCTCGCTGTTGGAAGGGCTACGGAATATATTGATTTCAGTGCGAAGCCGCCTTCCTGGCTCCGGAGGGGAAGGAAATCATCAGGCATTATTCTTACATGTTACTATAGAACCTGCTCTTCACCAAAGGAAAGAACCAGGCATTATTCTTATACGTTATAAGATCGCCTAAGAATAACCGCAGGAAAGACTAAAGCCAAGGTATGTTTCCGCTACTGCTTCACCAACGGCAATGAGGTAGTAACTCAATTCAATATCACTCAGATACTAAAAGAACGAAAAAGAAGCGAACAGAGTATCATTCTGATAGAGGCTCGAGAAAGCTCCATGTCTCGACTAATAGCCTCCCTACCGCTCGAACAACAGCATCGTAAACAACAATTCGATTCCGTATCACTCCGATCACAAAGTTTGTCTCTGATAGTAGTTAAAGAGTATAACACCGGTAACTCGGCATGGTATAACACTAGTACAGAGTAGCTCGCTGAGAGTAGATCGAATAAGTTCAATGGATAACTCGACCAAGCATCACTCTAGTACGGAATAGTTCACTGATAGTTTATCGAGGAGGCTTAACAGGGTATTTCGACTCTAAATGGTATGTTTAAATCATCGCCTACGTGGTGTGTTTAAATAAATGGCTGGATGGGTGCGAAAAAAAAAATATAGATACAGGGTTGGAAACGGGTGAGAAAGAAGCAATAGTGAGGTTCTAAATAAGTAGGAAAGAAAGGACTAATGATGGGTGAAAATAGATACTCCTCTCCACTTGGCGGAAACTGTTACTCCTCTCCAACGGTGGAAACTGTCAAAAGTTACGCTCTTCGGCCAGATGAAATACTTATTAAGGTTACGCTCCTTCACTGGGTATAATACTGGCTGTACTCCTTCACTAAAACCCTGGTTGCACTCCTTCACTAGGTGGAAGACTGATTGCGCTTCTTCACCTGGTTGAGGTGGAATCCTCGCCTCGAAAGAGGTGGAAACTGGAACTAAAATGACTGCCCAAGGGATAGGTGGAAACAGGGAATAAGGTGGGTAAGTATCACACCCATCACGCAGGTTTTATCTGATAAAAGCTCAAGGAAAAACTATTCTCTCACTATCGCAACTCGCTTTCGCTCGGACTGCTATTGGAATAACTCCACTATTGGTCTCGCTAGCGCGAACTATTGGACTATTGGAAGACGGAACCTAACCTACAAGCGTTAGCTAGAAACTACCGGATATATTTCTTGGCAGTAGGATACGAGCGTTAGCGAAGAGCCTTACCTTATTTTCTATTTGGTAAAGGAAGGAGGATCCGCGCGTTAACGAGGGGTGATAAACGGGCGAGGATACGAGCGTGAAGATCGACCATCGGGAGGGAGAGGTACGGTAAGTTACTCTTAGACCGTAGAGAGGGAGAGGTGCTTTTTTAGACTCAACTGCGACGGTTTATGAGAGGTAAAAATCGGTAAGCGAGGTTACGTTAAGTAGCTCGCCCGAGGTAGGAGGGCAAGGTACGAGCGAGTGCTCCCAAATAGGGGTAGGGGCCCTAAATAAAATGGAGGTGGCCGATGAAGTCAAAGTGGTAGATTCTCCTCTGTTAACCTGGCCTTCCTTATAAAAGCTGGTAATTTTGAGTCGGGGAAATACTAATTTTTCATATTTCGCTCGTATAAGCCAACTAATGCTGAATAACCAATATAGATACACTGCTAGCTATAAATGTTAGCTATAGAACTGGCCTTCCTATAGAAGAGAGAGAGACTGGAACCCGACTAGTATGCTTCTGTCCTTTTCACCCAGAATCTGCTTCTATCCTTGTATTATAAGGTGTTATGCACTTCGTTTATTCTAAGTATAAGGTGTTCTCCACTTCGTTCATCCATGGCACATAAGATGTTATCCACTACGTTCATCCATCCCACCTCAACTTCGTTCATCCAGCCTCGCAAGTTCACTTCCCTCATCCGGTTATTCAGGGGAGCGGTAAGAGGCGGTAATAATCCCCAAGAGTGAATGACCTTCCTCGGGCCTCGCCCTTGAGAGCCTCATGTTTAATGTGTCTCTTCCTCTTCCTCACCCATATGATGAGTGAGCGTTAACACCCTCACCCATGAATGGATGAGCGACTTCGTTCCTCGCCCCTTTTGGTCGAGTCACTTAACGTACCTTTGGTCGATTATCTTTTGATGGTTGACTATAGCTTCGAATGATCATGGTTGGCTGGGGAACAATGAAGGCTTAATCAATTCTCGGCAACAACCCGCTCATGAGGTCGAGGAGGAACTACTCGCCTGACAGAAGGAGGGCTGTTCTGTCGATTCATAGAGAAACTTCATGAAAAGGCCTAGTTCGGTAAGAAGAAAATCCATTTAAGATGTAAATAAAGAATGAGTGATGTAAATGTGGAAGCTGGCTGAAGGAGTTCGCTGCGCGAGAAAAACAAGAGCGGAAGTGTGTGATAGAAGCTGAGCTATACCGAAAATAGACTGAAAAGAGCGGAACGGAAGTGAAGTGGAAGTGAAAGAGTCTCGCTGACAGACAGCTGGGCTACTCGAATCGGGCTACTCGAAGAGGCTGGGCTTGGCTAAGAGGCTTTGATCCCGGGATGCTTGGCGGGGATAAGAGGCTACTCAACAGGGCTACTCAACTTGGCTTGGATCAGGGCTGGGATCATTAACTTCATTTTGTCTTTTGTAAACTAGCGTTCTTAATAACTCCACTACCTCTCTCATGAGTTTCTCTCCCGACCCACCCAAGGTAGCTCATTAGATTCTAAAAAGGCAAAAGCGTAATTACATATATAATGATATATCTTTGTATACGATATTATTCTACAGTTCCTTATGATATTGATCAAGATGCATTCCTTAAAGGTCGATATCGATATACAGCGATCGCATTCATCAAATTAATGCAATATGGCGTCATTCCTCCATGGGGATCGACGATACAGAAGGCGGGGTCAACGGAATGATGTACATAAAGCCTCATGATGGCTTGGGTTTAAGTGGAATTAAACCTTTCCATTTATGTTAGTAATAATAAAACTAGAAAAATTAGTGGGCTGCTTTTATCCCGCTATCAAACGGAAGTGGAAAACACGTATAGAATAGACCAGTCACATGCTAGAATTAATCGAAAAGACTTCGCCCCAAAATAGAGCGGAAAGGAAGCGTTACAATGGCCATAAGGATAGTAGTAATAGCCAAAAGGAGAGGAAGCGAACTCCCCTCAAGTAATAGAGATTGGCCCAGTGGGAGAGGAAATCACTTGTTTACTTCAGTGCTTCCCAATGAATCCGATTGGCCCAGTGTTTATTGAATTCTCAGTGCTTCCCGAATCGAATATCCAGTCTTGAATTCCCAGTTCCGAATAAGTATCCATGTGCTTCCCGAATTCCCAGTCCTAAATTACCATCCCTGATCGAGGAGGTAAGTCTTATAATTACTTCCTTCTAAATAAGGACTTAGTTGCGTCCATAGAGTGAAAGCGTAATAGAAATGAATCAATTTCTTTTCCACAGCCTTTCTTTCTGTCTCCATTCTTTTCAAAAGAAAGAGGACTGCCAGCGAGTACCAGCTAGTGTATCAACACCTGCGACTAGTGGCTCCCGGCAATGATAAGCTCTGTGGTGAGGTGGAGAGGCCAAGGGAAGAGTATTGAGGTTATAGTTCAAAGTTGGAGTTGTAGTTCGAGGTTCAAGGTTCGAGTAGGAGTTTGGAGTAGGAGTTGAAGGGTCAAGGTGTAGGGCCTTCTCTGTAGATGTAACCTCATACGGGGACGTGATCTGTCAGTTAATGGTGGGAACGCCATTCTCAGAAGATGTGGCGGTTGTTGGTGGGAACGCTGTTTCTCGTAATCTGGTTGTTGGTGGGAACGCCCGCCCCTCTCAGAGGACTAATCAGTCGCCTTTGGCCGCTGCTCCTTCCCGGCCAGCCCCATCAGAAGACTCATCGGTTCAGAAAATCAAATGAAATAAGTCTCAATCGATCACTGCCTCTCCCGGAAGACGTCTCCTGCATGCACGCATGCGGAAGACCTCCTATCCAATAAGTGTCCCCCGCCACCCGACTGTCCGATGGGTTCCTCCTATAATAAGCCATTCAGTATCTATCAATCAATTAAAAAAATAAATTACCCTCTCTCTGTAAGGCGTGTGAAACCAAAAGCGGGTGCATTGTAAGTAATGCATCATTTGTCAAATTGAGTGACTCCTGCTCTGTGTAGGGTAAGTGCTTTCGAGGTTCCAAGGTTCAAATTATCGGGTCGAGGGTCGAGGGTAAAGGGTAAAGGGTATATGGCTGTGTTTCCGTTGATTCAAAGAGAAAGTTGCTGAAATGCAAATATTTAATAATAATAAATCATTTGGAGTACCCCCGATGAGTTATCTTTTCCTTGTCCCTTCTAAATAAGAGATTGATATAAATCAAAATAGCGCGAATTAGGACCCGTAGGGCGCTCTCCCAGTAGGGGGGAGGAGTTTTTAAAAATGCGGTCCACCCAACCATGTGTCTGGACAAAACAAGTTATTTGCTGATCACTAAATCTATCCAGAGGCATCTCGCCAATTATAGGGAACCTTCCTGAAATGGCCAAGTTCGGTAAGAATTAAATTCATTTAGGTGCCCTGAGTAGGGGGAATTCTTATGCCTTGGACCTCCTAAAGAGTAGCTTTTATTGGGCGATAATGCTTAATAAGGCTGTTTTCTATAAGCGGGAGCCAAGCCAAGTATCTAGTCTGAGTAACCAAGTATATTAGCTGAGTATAGCGGTCAAGGAGATTATCCAAGCCCAGCCCAGCCCAGCCAAGCGGGGTAGCGGAGTATCCAAACTGAGTATCCCCACCCAGCAATCTATTCCATCCTGCGAATTATAGAGAGCCTTCCTTGCCCTAGGAAGGACAAGCGGCTTCGCTCATTAAATGCCAATTTTTGAATAATCAAAAATATAATAGAGTACCCGCGATAACAATATGCCTCCAACCGAATCAAAACGAGATTGAAGTAAATGAAAACGTAAAATGAGGACCCGGAGGGCGCTCTCCCGAATAGGGGGAGGAGATTTTCGAAGTCTGGCTACCAAAACTTTGTGCCTTCTCCCGACGTTGGTGCTTAAGATGCCATAAGCGTATCCACTCTAAATAGGCCTCTTTAGTTGCGTTAACTTGCTTGCATTATATATGAGCTTATCCATTTTTTTTTTCCCACGTCCCTCCCTCCCACCTTATCGGGAATCTATCTGTTGCCCGTCGTCCGGTGGACCGCCTCACCTCAAATGATGTTCTCGCCCGGTGGACCGCCCCAGCTCCAACTATGTTATTGGTAAAGTCAATCAATCAAGTGAATCAACCAAATTCATCAGTTGCTTGCGCCCCACTCACCCCAATGTTGGGAGTTGCGGCTTGAACTGAAAGCGTGTATGATGGATGCCGGGGCGTGGAAGCGTGATGCTCCTTTAACTGGATGGCGTGTATGCG
>Ga0316215_1000037_pt1 | contig 22051 bp, 13 predicted proteins | sample NRE5metagenome_FD_207796 | JGI IMG/M metagenome (GOLD analysis project Ga0316215, IMG submission 207796) | Spruce roots microbial communities from Maridalen valley, Oslo, Norway - NRE5 | ecosystem: Host-associated > Plants > Roots > Unclassified | place: Norway: Oslo | collected 2017-09-15
TGCGGCTGCTGTTGCTGGGCTAACTGGGAGGGAATCCGCAGAGGGTCCGAAGGAGAGGGCTTCGGCCTATTGCTTGGACCTGCTGTGTTGGAGCTGGCAGGATCAGGTGCACTTCGCCTTCACTCTTCTTTGCTTCTCCTGTCCTTCTGTTGGCGCTCGTTTTAACGGTCGAAGTGCTAGCCGCCAGAGTTCCGGTGCTACTGCTCTGCCCCAGAATATCTTGCATGGCCCCTGCCTTAACTGAGGCCTCAATTCTTGCTCCCTTTCTTGCCAGAGTAGAAAAGTCCGGTAGGGTCTGGCCAACCAAGAGAGTGTGATACGGGTTCTTTTCTTTAGAGTCCTTAGGAAGGAAGTGATCAGATCCTCTTCTGTGAGCGGGGTCTTTAGACGGGAGGCTGCCTTTCTCCACCGGTAAGCATACTCAATGAAACTTTCGTTTTGCTTCTGAGACATCCTCTCGAGGTCTGACCTCTGTGGCACGAGCTCCATGTTAAACGAATATTGTGCCAAGAATGCCTCCGATAAGTCTTTCCACGTCTTGATCTTACTTTGGTCCAGCGACGTGAATCACCTAAGGGCCGAGCCCGTCAAACTTTTCTGAAACAACTGGACAAGCAATAGATAGTCGGTGCCGAGTTGGAACATATCCCCAAATAGACTTTCAGGTCTGTCTGGGGGCAAGCCTTGCCGTCATACTTCTCAAAATAAGGGACTTTCAACTTACTTTGGTAATTGGGCTCCCGGGAAAAGGCAAAGGTCCTTGAAATCGGTGGCTCCCAACAAGTGTGTTCCTCTTTACTTCCTCATCTCTTCTTTCAACTTCTCGATTTCCTCCTTGTTCGTGTCCGGAGGCGGGCTCAACAATGACTGGATTGGCACAGCCGTCTGAGGAGCGTGGTGAGCCTGCCTGAATTCCTCTTCCTCATAATGGTCGACGGGTGAATGTCTGGGGAAGGACCGGGCGAGGTGAGATAGTGGGTGCGGCGGAGAAGGTAAACAATGGAGGTTGAGGAGGGCAAGTTCCGTAGCATTAATTGATTGATTGGGAAAGCTGGTTCCGTAGCATTAGAAGCGAAAGTAGAGAGAATCCATAGGAGATTCCTTTGAGGAAAGCGTCAGGATCCGCTGTAGCATATTCTATTAAAGGCTTCATTCAGGAGAACAACATTTCAAGGTTCGGCATTCCAAAGAAGATAGTCTCTTATAATGGTTCTCAGTTCGCCCTTCAAGTCCTGCAACAGGTTGGTGACCTCCTATCCAAGTGAAAAATGAATCATTCCACCTGAACCCACAGGGCGAACCAACAGCAAAAGTAGACTATTCCCCGATCGGCGAATCGTATTAATATATGTAAATAGTATTACCCTTGCGCTTAGCAAATTCATACGAATCCAAGTCTGAAATTAAAGACTTTTGGATTTAACAAACCTAACTTTTAAAGACTCTGGGCATAGACCTCCGCAATCCTAGCATCTGCGATGACAATATCATCACCGAGTACTTCGTATTTATTAAAGTACTCACCAGGATCTACTTGTTCAGCCGCATACCACACCAAAATATGGTGTGATAAAGAGAAGAGAGGCCATGACGAATAGTATCCAAGTGGTTGACCTGCCACAAACGATACCTGAGAATTCCTCTCAATTCAATTTGGCCAGTCAGAAGATCCCCCTAATCTTTCCTCTGTTCTCCTAACAGTGTGAAAATCCCCAGCAACCAAGCGGGTCCTGTCCCCTACTCCGGAAGCAAAAGCAGTGAGGTCCTCCTATAGGGCTTCCCTCATACTATAGCAATTCTCACCATATACAAAGGAGACCACACAACACCAAGAACCCGAACATTCCCGCACCAAGCAATGAATAACCTGGTTATTCTGGCTCAAAAGAGAAAGATCCACCCCGAGAGGGTCCCAACAACCCAATATTCTGCCTCAACGGAGAAGAGCTGTAATTACAGATAACTTTCCAACCCGTAGCAATAGCTCTAAAAACTCCCCCCTTATTTACTTCCTTTACCTTCGTCTCAACTAGCCCCATAAGAGCTAGATTGTGTGCTCTAGAATCAATTTCCTAACAAATCTTTGCTTCATTGGGTCATTGAGACCCCTTATATTCCAAACTCCAAAAAACATGACACCAAAAGCGGGCAAAAGCTAGAGCACTGCTCCTACAAGAGGAGCTATTTATTCCTCCCCCTAATTGGGATGGAGAAAAAGGTGGGGAGCAGCGGATGAGAGCGCTGCGAAGGAGGTTTTTTCTTTCTTCTCCCAAACCCGGTCTTGCGAGTCAAGTCAGCGAAGGGGCAAATGGGTATAAGATAGATAGGAATTCCCAATCGTCGTGGGGTAGAAAAGGAAGAGCTAGCACTTTAAAGCTAGAGCCTGGAACTTATTAATTAAATAAAGTCAATTCAGTACTTTACTTTTAAACTCCTTCAATCTAGTCTCCTCCAGACTTGCTTGAGCCAACCTTTGAGTAAGTTGGGAAGGGTATTGCGCATGAATGGAAGAAGGTATTCGTAAACATGAATTAAAGTAAGGAGCGTGAGCGGAAATCGATTCTTATAGTTAGCCCGCTCAAACTCCTCTCTTAGAATAACTACTGGGAACACACAAGCAAATGCTAATATATATGGTCTGAGAGAAAAGATTACCTCGGAAGGCCTTATTACTAGATTAGGGGAGAGGTACGAGAAAAGGAAGACGGATAGAGATTCTTTGGTAGTAGAAGAGGAATGACTCTATTTCGATTTATGCCCACTTTTCTTATTGATTCCAGGGGCTAGGCCTTCTTGAATGAAGTCTATCCGAAGCGAAGACGCACTTGTGAAGGAATGGAGTTCGGGGATCCCCTTCAAGGTCACAAAGAGGAAGGGAAAAGCTCGGGACAAAGATAGAATCATTGAATGCCCGGTAAAGCAGACAGTAGGGACTAGGTTCAATGAACTATTGATTTGAAAAACTCCAACTACAACTAGGTTGGGGCTTCATCCTTCCTCAACTCCCAAAGACTAAGAGCTGTAAACAAGTGAGATAGGGACGAAATAGGGCATTCTGGGGATGTCTTTTATCAGCCAGCACCTTCCAGAGCCAGTGGGAAAGGATTGGATTACTCTACTCTTACTGAATTTCTTCTTGGCTTTTTCGGTCTTCGCAGTCTCAGTCTTCTGTGGTCCACTCGTGCTCTTCTCCACAAATAAAAGAAAAGAGCGAGCTGCAACTTCTAGGGTCCAGTGGGGAGTTCCTCTAGCTCTCCTGAGTTAGCTACCTTGGAAAGACCTTTCTAAAGAAAAGAGTGCCCTTTCTTTTATATATAATTACGACAGAAAGATTGAAAGGAAGGGAAAAGTGGCTTTCCGTCTATTATTTCCCCAGATTGGGTCTACTTTCCATTTATACAAAGAGAACTTCGACAATATAATTAACGGTCACCTTGACGAATTACAATTCCCTAGTAATGTCGTTATCTTGCATCCTAAAGGTCCCGCTTCTAGAGAGGACGGGGACGAAACACAACATGATTTTGTAGGCCATAGTTTCACCCCCACTAGTTTCAGTCGTTGAAGCCGTTGAAGAACCAGTTGATTAACCACCAAAAGCAATAGTAACAGAGGCAGATGCAAAGATAGCAACAATAGATTCAGTAGTTAATCCAGTAGCTAGGGCAATAGAGCCGGTTGTTTACCTTGATTCAGTCGATCCACCAGCGTAAGCAGATAAAGCATAGGGGTTGAAACTGCAGGGGCACAGGTAGGCAACAGAGGCGAGAGAAGCAAAGGCAGCATCCCCAGCAGTTTCACTACCTATTGAAGCAGCAGTAGTTTCACTGGTTGATGCGGATCCCGGCACCGGCATAGAAGCTACTAGCTAGCGAGGTGGTAGTGGTAGAGAAGCAAGCACTAGTATTGGTGGGGAAGCTCCTGGATCAATAACTAAAACTGATATATCGACTTGGTAATTGAGACTTAGTGAACACTAATTTGCTTGGTGATTGATCCTGCATTAACGCGGTCTTCTAACCGGTCAATTCAACTTAAAGAACCTAGCATCATATTGGTAATTTCGACTTAAAGAGCCTGGCACTGTACCTGGTTATTTTACCTAAGTTAACCTGGCATTTAGCTGGAAATTTAGACTGCGTTAATCGGACACTTAGACCTTGTGTCTGGAAGATTGACCTAAAAGAACCTGGCCAAACGCCTGTAATATTGACCTTCTGAAGCTGGCATTAGACCGGTCATTCTATATGCATTAACCTTACGTTATCTTGGAAAATTCTACATAATGAATCTGGGGTGTAGATAAAATTGACACTTAGACCTTCATCGAGGTATTAAGATATTGGTGATTGAGACCCAGGGTATTTAGTAGATGAGGCAAAAGGTGATTGGTGTTATTAAGCTTCGCTACCAACGCTACATCTGGTTCCTATAAACTCATATGCATACGATTGGCTACAAAGGCGTAGGGAATAGAGAGAGCACAAGCACCTTTAGAGACAGAAGCAAGGGTGATATCCCTCACTGGAAAGGTAGGAACCTAGTTCCATCATAGTCAGTAGCAATTTAAGATGGAGATAAAAACCCACCATTAGTCGAGGTAGGGGTATAGGTTGATTCATCAACAATATGATTATGATACTCTATTAGAATCTAGTAGTACTTTTAGGATTATTAGACTCTATTAAGAATATTAGGATTAGTATTATATCTATATTAGTAAGATTCTCTATATTAGTTATATGAGACTGTATTTGTATTCTTAGTATGAGGATTAGGGATTAAGATTAGGATCTATTAGCTATTGGTTATTCAATTAATACTATGATTAGCTCCTTCTTAGGTATTAGCTTTAGGAATAGGCTTCAGATCCTTTAGCACTCTTAGGCATTGGGTCTTCAATTCAGACTATTTGTAACTCCTATATTCGTTTTTAGCATGAGGATTAGTCTACTATATTGGGGTTTATATAATATATTAGGTTTCTATTATATATTAGGAAGGAATCTTAGTAGTCTTTCTATTAGCATTAGTTAGGAGCATTAGGAAGACTTAGTTATCTTATATTACTCTCTAGTAATCTTAGACTTCCTTATCTCTATTAGTCTTAGCTTATCTCTATTAGTCTTATTAGTATTAGAAATATGAGGATTATTATACTAGACATATTAGACTCTATTAGTCTTATTATATTAGCTTATAAACATTAGTATTAGGAATCAACAGGAATATTAGACTATATTAGGATTATTATACTGCCTTAGCAATTATTCCTTCTCTTCTCTATATGTTGGATTCTAGCCTTTCTATTCCTTTAAGGTATGCTACTGGTATTGGCATGCAACCTGGCACTTCACCTTATGCTAATGCTACTTAAATTGGTGCTTCAACCGGTATAGATGCTTATTTCCCCTTTGCTAAAGCTGGTGCGTATAGGTCAAGGGGTTCTTAGACTGGAAGTAGCCCTCATCATCAGCAGGGCGTAGTGTCCATTTTATATACACCGAGCCTATAAGGGATCCTACCGGGGCTCAACGTAGATCATTCACTGCCCTAACTAGAACCCTTGACTCCTACAGAATCCACTACTCACAACAACTCCTGCTTTTGGTTATGAGACTGGTACTCCTTTACTTGCACACTACTTACTGGTCTGGTGGTGCTACAGGATCAACTCCTAGGACTGGCTCTTTGAATACTGTTGGGAGTCGTGCTCGTAGATCTACTTCTTACTATGTTTTATACTTGTCTATCTCTGTATCTATTGATATCTTAGCTATCTTACTAAGCTCCTCACTCACTCAGCTATAAGCTTTCTCTAATAAACACTAATAATAAAAACCGTAGTAAGCTCTATATAACTATGCTACTTACTCTGCTAGAGGTGCTTTAGGTCCCTTCACTGCCAAGAACAGGAATGACCATTCAAACCCCACCACGTATGAGCCCAATCCCAGACCAACAATGGGACCTATGGAACATGAGAGCAATCAGCCATGCACTCCAACTTGGAACAGGAAGCACAACACGCCTTGAACCAGTGCAGATTTTAATGCAAATAAGAGAGACGAGGTCTAAGTGGATATTCTGTTATCTCCACCGCTAACCTTAAGGATTTGTATTTGGATCTGACTCTGCTTAGGGTTCTGCTTCTACTGCTGTGCTGCTGGCAACTGCTCTTATTTCTTCAAGTGGCTCAGGATCTGCCTTTCCCGCTGCTGGTGGTTATAGGTAAACTTCAATTCGAGAAAGGTAAACACGAGGAACAACCGGGTATGCAACCCCTGCTTTTGACTATGTGCGGGATCAACTTAACCAGGTCCTGATACCATCTATGCCTTCGCTATTAGTGGTAGTGTGAGCTCTGCTCCTACGTATGTACTTATTCCACTCAGTAAACGGGCACTGGATAAAGAACTGGATCAATGGGTTCAACAACAAAACAACTGGAGGATCTGAATCAACTGATGAGTCAACAACTTAAACAAGATCAACTGATTCCAGGTCAACTAGCTTTTTAATGGGCTCCACTTTTGCTTATGTATATGCCTTAGCTGGGGAAGAAACTCCTGCTGCAGCATAAACTGATTCAAGGTAAACAACGGGAACTAGCTATGATGCTCCTATCTCTGCTACCTATGCCTGACGCATTCGGGGTGGACTTCACAGGCATGGGCTAGGCGTTAGCGTTTGGTTTTTGGCTGGCTGGGATTGTCTTCAGTTGGTCAGTGTTCGGGCTTCGGCTGAGCTTTGCTCTTACCAGTGCTATAGGGCTTTGGCTTAGCCCCGCTCCCTCCCGGTCCTTTACTTAGCGTTCTTCCTGCCTGTGGTAAATTTATAACTTAGCAATGTTACGTCCTGTGTTGTTTTTCCAGATGTGGTATACGAGATATGGTGTCTGCTCTATGGTTACCAAAGTGGCTGGGTGGGAACACCAAATATAGGAACAGACCCTAATGCCGGAGCATCTCTTATTGTTACATATAGAAATATTTTTCTAGGAGCTGGAACTAGATATGAAACAACTGGGTTTACTGGATCTACTAACACTAGCTAAGCAACTTAATCAATGGGCACATTCATGAAAGAAAATGGTGCTTTAACCGGCTGGCCATCAACTGAAACCGCTGCTCCTTCCCCTGTTATTGGTGGGGCTTACTATGTTCCTTTCTATGTCTCTGCCTCTGTCTTTGCGCCTACCTCCACTGTAGCTTTAACGAGGGAAATAATTGGATCTCTAACTCGATATGGAGAACGAATCGTAACTGAATCTACTCAATCTCGATCAAATGGCTCCGTGGATGCAGGTGGAACAGGTTTAGGGTAAACGGGTGCTTTTGCTCGGATTGGATCCACTAGGCCAAGGGATACTGAGCGGGGTTATGCTGGTTTTCTAACAAGAAGGGATGCTACTTAAATGGGTGCTGAAACGAGCGCTGAAACGTCTGCTACTGGAAGCTATGAATTTGGGACCGGACGAAGAGAAGCGGGAGGCTATGGGTATCAAAATGGAATTGGCTCTGCCCCCGCGGGTTATGCATCTTTATATGGGTGAGGTGCTGGCTTTCGAACGTGCTTTTAAGTAAGGTACGCTAGGCGAGGTGCTTACTCTAACTCTGCTGGCGGCTATGGTGGTTCAACTCCAACGGGGTCTTAAGCTGCTGATGGTTATAAATCAACTGGGGAAGCTTCCACCCGATCAAATGCAACTGGAATTTTGCCTGGCAATCAGCCGGGACTGGACTGGAATCTGCTTCTCGATCTGCTTAGCGCCACTGTTCTAACGGCGAGCTACCGCTGTAACCGTCCCGCCTTGTCCCTATAAGGGGATCAATTGGCCTTGAGAAAGCTTTAGAACCATCCGAGCCGAGATTTGCTTCCGAGTTATTCAGATTTTCCACTTAGTCTGCCGTTAGCTAAGCGGTGGGCTTTTGACCGTGGATGCGCTCTCTTTGAACCGGTTATGCGCACATTGGCCAACGGCACACCTCCATTATGGGGGTTCTGCTGGGATTGCTTATTTTACTGGATCAATGGATTAAACTACTGTATCAACTGGGTCATTGGCATCATTCGCTGAGTCAAGGTAAACAACTTAACCCGCTGATTCAACGGTCACTGATGCGGGTGGATCGACAAGATCAATAGCTTCAATGGGATCAACTGATTATAGTCAAATTGGAATCTCTTAGCACGCTTGCTTGATTGATTGAGCGATTGAGGAATTTAGTTCTACCCTCCCTCCAGAGACTTACCTCCAGTTACGAACGACTGTGCCATTCAGTATGTGCCCGAATAAAAACATTGGCTCTACCCCCCCCCCTTACCAGCCAGTCGAGTATCCGAACCGCTATCCCTACCTGCTTATGGTAGTTTGGAAGGAATTTCCTGCGAGATAGGCAGGAGATATATGAGTGCTTGACCGGCTTCCCGCAGTTTCATGTTTCAAATTCCAATTCGATTGATTGGCAGTTGTAGCGAGGAGCGCGTGAAGTATACGTCACGATCCAGTAAAGGTAAGGTATAGTCTTTCGTTCCGCTACAGGGAGTAGAGAGAGACATAATACTACTTTTCAAACAATCTTTCGTGAAAGACAACTTGATCGATTGATTGAACACCTAGTGAACGCTTTAGTCCTTTCTCATCCTGATTGATTGACTGCTTGAAGTTGGTAGGGCTTACTGAGCGAATCCGAATTCAGTGAGAAACTATTCAAACTGAGTATTAAGGTCTACCCAATGGAACTATTTGTTCGGGAATAGATTGATAACAGAGGGCACGAGAGACTCATTATGAACTTCACCACTCCGTGCCTTGCTTTTTATTTGCGTAGCTTACACAGACTGACGATCGTAGGACCCGACACTCCAATTATGGATTCTTTATGAAATTAGAAATCATTCACATTCAATAGTACACTCAGAAGTACTTTTGAAGGAACGATTGATTGTTTATTGATTCTCCTTTACATACTCTCGATGGACAGACGGATCTCAAGAGTCATCAAATAGCGAACCTCAAATGACTCGCGATCGATGGAATCCTAAGTGGAATCGGAATTCCCTCCAATGAGTCATGGATTAGACTTTGTTAGCATCTCATGATTAGGAAGGTACTTACTGATAGGCCAAGTAGTTAACTAAGAACCCTCCATTTTCTGAAGAAAGATCAATGGATTTAATGCTCGCGTAACGATCTGAGAATCCTGGATTCAAAAATGGATGGAAGACCCAGAACCCGAAATATTTATAAACTGGCGCCATAAAAATACAATTTCAGTTTGATGGACGGATAGATCCGGATAGTTTCATTTTATTCCAATCTTAGCGTATGAAGTGAAGAGTGACCTATAATTGACTCTGAAGCTCTCGCTAATAATGAATCATTCGATGTTATTGATAGATAAGAAACCCTAGCTAACAAAGATCGCGTTCGAGATAATATATTAAGTAGACTTAGAAGAACCTGCGATCCACGGATTGACCGACAGAATAATTTATAGAGCTCTAAAGTCAACTTTTTAGTTATTGCGCTCGTTAGATTCAGAATCAGTAATCGACCTTTAAGATAGGAGTTCTTTGTAAGCTGGATTGCTTGAAAGATCGACGGAGTGAATCTGTACTTACTCAACTACTCCCTCTGTTATCTAACTCTGAATTCACTCGCTCTCAAAGTAAAACTTCCCTTTGCTTACTCTGATTGAGACTAAATTATTCCAAAAAAGAATAGTCGACTTACAAACGTATCTCACTCGGAACTTCCCCGACTGAAATAACTCTGAGTTCTAATTCACCCCAGTAGGAAAAATCAAATCCGTATGTCATTCTGATCACGAGCAGCTACCTGTAAGATAAATGTAATTAAGTAATACAGTAAAGAAAGAAAATATGTATTTTGTTAAAACGGTACTCGCCATTCCGTTCCTCGCCCTCCTTGACTTCAAGCTTCCCTACGTAAGCTCCCTCCTTGGAGGGCATAACAACCCTACCTTTCCATCCAGCTATTTATGAGGCAATATAAAACAAGCTTAAGGGGCGCTATCTTTCAGAAGGATGCTCACTTTAAAGAAGATGGAGGATGCTGACGTGAAAAAGCGATTATACGTTATAAAGACTTAACGTTCCAGCTTTGAACGCAGTGAAGGCAAATATTATTTAAGGAAGGATGGCTCGTCCGCATCGGGCGAGGAAGGCTTACACAAAAATGACTAAGTGAATGAGCTCTCTAAGGGAGGGAGGAGGAGTGGGGCTCTTGCTTCATTGTGTTTGCCCCTCATCCGATCGCTTGTAGCCACGGCACTTTTCCTACCTAGAGAAACAAGCAATTTGAGGATCGATCTATCAATTGGCTTTCTAGTAAAAGTGAACTGGAAAGGTGGCCATAGAACTGGACCTGCTAAAGATTCTACTGGCTAGAGTAACTTGCTAAAGTGACTGGCAGAAGTCTCAACCAGCCTAGAGTATTTAAGTCTCGGTTGGAGGGAACTATCAGTTGTGTGTGGAATGGCCATCTATCTGGTAAGCCTTATTAGAATAAAGCATCGAAATATTCGGAGAAGGGTATGACGTATGTAACAGAATGTAGGTTGGCTGGAGCCCCTTCTTAAAGTCGAGGGGAAGGGAAGAGGTTCGATCCCTCTTGAACCGAAGGCATGACCAAACGCGAATATCGGAAGGGCCCTTCTACCAAACTATCAAACTAGACAAACCCACTTATACTATTATTAGTGAAAGAGGGCCTACTATTCTTAAAGGTGTATTTTCATCCCTACTATTAATTAAAGGTTTAGTTTGCTGGCTTTCAAATAGGAGATAGTTGGTTGTACCGGGCGAGGCGGGGCAATAGTAAATAGTGGATCGGGCTGGACCTCCGTTAAGTATTGAGGAGGAACGGAGGATCTTTGCAATAACCTCCTCTAGCTAATAGTAAAGGAGGATAATGGGTTCGTATCATAAAGGACTGCCGAATCAGGGAAAGTAGTAAGATTGATCAAGGAGATATTTCAGCAGATCATTAGAATGACTCTACTTGTAGTTCATCTGACTCTACATTCAGTAATTATTATTATATACGTAATTTCGCAATCGAAGAATTGATTAAATAATTGATTTCATTGATTAGGTAAGTGAACTGCAGTGTGAGGAATCAATAAGTACAACTTTTCCGGAGGTAGCGAACTCTCAGACGGGTGCAGGTACAATTGGTAATGGGAATTTTAGTTGAGGAATCGAGAAGTACTTGGGCAATGGAGTAGTTAAGAGCCATACCTAGCAGTAGCAGTTCCAGAAGGTCCAGCATCAGCAGAAGTAAGTACCACTAGATCAGTAGCAGCAGCTGGACTTATTGGGGTGGGTCGTTGATCCAGTAGATTCTGCAGTAGATCCAATAGCAGAGGCATCTGAGCAAGCATCTTTCCCCGTGCCGTATATAGAGGCAAAGCCGTAAAGCCAGCCATTAGCTACTTATGGGCGTTAAGGGGGCATAGACAGCTAGGGCAGAGCCCATGGTTCCAGTTCCATGTTCAGTTCCAGGTCCAGATTATTATGATCGTGATCGATATCCTTATATTCGTGGTTTAGATGCTCGTGATCGGGATAAAGACCCTGTACCAGACCCATACTTCTTCGAATTGCGATGGTTTTATAGATAATAAGAGCAGCACAAGCAGTTAAAGATGCAGTAGTTTCAGTTCCTGATCGAGACCCAGCATCAGTAGCGAAGGTTGTTTAATTGCCGATAAAAAAAAACAAAGAAGTTATGAGAGAAGAAGTAAGTTAGAGCCGAAGTTGGTAAGTTCGTTTCTAGCTTGTTCCTGGACTCTCCTTCCTTGGGTTCGCCCTTGAGAACACATCCTTTCTTGGCTTGGTTCGCTCTCCCTTGGGAACACTCATGGGCTCGGCTCCCGGAGGGGGTACTCATGGTTCTAAATACTAATCAGGCATACGTAACTAACGGCATACGTAACTAACCTTGTTCACGTAACTAACCCTGTTCCTCTTCTCTCTGATCCCTCCCGAACCGAACGTGGTGGCCCTTTGCTTTCTTATTGGGAACTCCCCCTGAACAACTCCCAGAACGCTTAAGACTTCCCATCTTCCTTCCCGCTTAAGACTTCCCGACTTGCGACTTCCCGAATTGCCATTGAAATTAGAATGGATTCTCGAAGCAAACCTTCTCTGGAAATATGTATTAATAACGTGAAAAGATATGTATCTGTCTCAAGTGGTATGATTAGGCATCCGGTATATTAAAGTGAATTTGAAAGGCCTAGATGGTATGAATTTGAATTTATGCTTTTTTGAGCTTATTGTACACTTAATGAAATGGCTGGTATACTTCCTTCCAAATCCTAACTCACTAAATGATGGGCTGGTAGGCTTCCTTCCAAATCCTAACTCAATTGGCCGGCTGGTAGGACTTCTCAACTTGCTGTAATAGGGTAAGTGATCCAGATCAGTTAATTAGGGCAGTTATTAATAAGTTACTTAGGTAGGGCAGTTATGAATAGCTAAGATGTAGGTAATATAAGTAGGTATTCGTGTGCGTGAACAATGTCCTTCCTTATTCATATTTCATCCTTATTCATATGCTCCTATATGCTCATATTATGAGGTGCCTACCTATGTGCGAGGAATACTCTTCTTCCTAGCCTCCTCCTTATAGTCCTTCCTAGTCTCCTGCTCCCTCCTCCTATAGTCCTTCCTAGTCTCCTGCTCTACTGCCGCTTACTGATAATGCCATCCTGATCCGATCATCCTGCATCCGATAATGCCATCCCATAATAAGGGGTATAGTTAGTAACCCCTTGAGTAGTAACCCGGTCTAACCCTTGATTAGGCGGAACTAACCAATGAGGCTACACTCTCTCTCTGCTGTGCCTGACCCTGCTGACCCTGCTGCTGCCCTGTCCCCGCCCTATCCCTGTGCTCGGATCCCGAACGTTGGACCGTTGTATCTCTTTTTCCTATCCTATCCAATATGTTAGCCAGGGTTCCGCTGTTGGGATATTCTATAACTATGCACTTCCTGGGCATCAGAGCAGAAGTCTTTGCTTAGCTACGCATCAGAGGCAGATCCGGATCCCGTGCCATCAGAAGCAAAGGCAGTTACAGGTGCAGATCGATAGCGGGACCTAGTAGCACATCCAGCATGAGCACTCGTAGCAATGGCAGAGGTGAGAGCAGCAAGAGAAGCAGGGGTAGCTGGAGCAGAACCAAAGCAAGCAGTAGTAGACCCGGTTGAACGAGCAGCAGTAGAGCCAGCAGCAGAGTGAGTAGCTAGGGCAATAAAGGAACCCCCAGTCGACATGGCTCAACCAAATTACAGGTGATGAATGGACAGTGTGGAAGGAAGCTCCTACTACCTCGGGCTGGGTTTTATCTGTAGATACATTCTCTTCCCCTCCTTATTTTTGTCCTCCTGATTCTGTAAGTTCTGGATTTTGTAACCTCTGTATCCTTGTAATCCTACCCATCTTCCCTCTTCCTCTTCTTACTTTCTCCATATTCTTCTTTATCTCTTTGTTCATTTTCTCCCTTGCCCTCATTTTGATCTTCTTCATCTTTCTTTTCCTCTTCGGTCCCCTCCTCCTCATCATCTTTCTTTTCTTCTTCATTCTTCATCTACACCTCTTCATTCTTTCTTTCCTCTTCATGTAAATCCTCTTCTTTTTGCTTTTCTTCTTCCTCATTCTTCTTCTCTTCTTTTTGCTTCTCCTCCTCTTCATTCTTCTTTTCCTCTTCTGTTGCTTTTTGCTAAATAGAATCCTTATTCCCTTCCTAATTTTCCTTGCCTTTTTATTCTCTGTTTCCTTCAGTCTCATCCTTTCAAGTGTCTATTTGCATCAAGTATGGCTGGTCTTCCTGAAAATCCTGTTGTTGCCGGGGGAGACTGGTCTTAGTAGGATCAAGGACAGGTGTCCCCTTAGTAAACTCTTCCATCACTTTATGAAACTCTACCTCCTTGTCTATGGTTGGTGTGAAGGTTGACTGAAGGTCTCTCTTCTCAGTCGCAGGAGCATCCTGGGTGGCTCCCAATCCCAAGCCCTTGGGCCTTTTCTCTACTGTGGGAAATTCAGATGGGCCCTGTGCATGCTTGCCTAGCCCTCCTGTTCCTTTGAATCCCATGGCTTGGGCCATTGGTAAACCCTTTTTGTATGTGAGTATTTATTTACTTTCCCCTTAAGGGGGAGTTTGGACCATAGGACCTCCCTGCTCTTTTCCCCCAGCCTAAAGAAAGCAAATCCTTGCCAGCTCCTCTTCATCCTCATCATCCGCATGAAAATCATCATAGATTTTGGAGAACTCTGCATCTTGAGGGATAGTGCCATAAGGATATTTCTCCTACATGAGGTACATTCTCATTTACCACCAGGAACCCGAACCTATAAAGATTTCCCAGTCCACCTCCCGACCGAGCTCACTTCAGCGCCTACCAATTGGAGCCCAAACTCTCACTCTTTTTCTTTCGCGGACTTCGGTTCACAAGTTCAGAGAATTTCGTAGTTGGGCTCGGGAATAAAAAGTATGTATAAAGGTGTCCAGCACACTCTCACTCCCAAGGTAGTAAGGTTGGTGGGAGTATACGTGTACAATGTGTATATTTCATGGTGGACGTTTCTTTAGAATAGGGGAGGAAATGAAGATGAACTGCATTCACTAAGGTAGTGAATCGTGGGCAGAAAGGAGATGAACTAAGGTAGAGAATCCTTTATATTGTTCCATCCCTTTAGAAGGTAGATTATCCTCATTCACTGTCGACTCGCCATATTACTCTATTCATTCTCGCCTAGGAGAGCACTCTTAGACGTTATTTCATCGGCAAACATCTCTATAAATGGACTCTTAGACGTTATTTGACGGTTGAAGGAGAGGGCCAGAACCCTCGACAGACAGGGAGAGGGGAGGAAGTGCAGCTCGCGACAGCAGCGAACTAACCACCTACCTCCGCTGATGGGGATTTGGTTCTTCCATGGAGAGAGCTCTTGAGGTAGGGAGAGGAGCAACCTGAACTATCGTTATTACATACGTAATATGAAAAACGAGTGGTACTTTAGAGGAGGGCATTGAACCATAAGAACCGTATTAAGAGTATATTAAATACGTCTGAACTTAAGGTTTTTTTTATTCATATTAATAAGGGAGAACACTCTTAGATTATATCTTAATAGCTTTTTTAATCCACTATTATATAGTATATAGACGTGTCTCTTTTTTGCCTAATATCTTACTCGTTTCTCTTTTTTGCCTAATATCTGGCGTAATCGCTTTTCATCTTTGATTGGAATTAATTAAAGAAATAAATAATGCACTCTTAAAACGTTTTCTAAGGTCGAGCGGCCAGGGTATATAAGTATGCTCTCTCGATATGTATGAATAACGTAAAAAGAGCGCATTGTTACAGTATGCTCTTCACAACACAAACTATAGGGTTATCCATGTCAACTGACTGTATCTTCGCTCTTCACTGAAGGGCTTGGTTGGCTGGACAGAAGGACCTTTGGCGGGAAAGGCGGCAGATGATCATCTCGCTGTGATTGAGGGGAAATGATGGAAGATCATCTCGCTCGCATATTGGGAGGAATTCAAAGGCTAGTTGTTCGGTGAACGAGAGAGTAAGTGAACGGAACGAGATGTGAAGAGAGATTCCGCCAATCTAAACATCTGTGGTACATACATGCTTGTGCTTGGCTCGGTTAGGATCCGAGATCCGTCGTAATCGCTAGGATGAAGTGATGATCGCGGATCTCAGAATAATGTGAATGGCAAAGCCGACTCGTAGAATGACTGGGCCCCACCCTGTTACTCACGGGCTTCTACCTACTCAAACTGGTTTTTGCTGCTTCTACTCGGATTGATTCTCTGAGGCAGTTTCTACCAGGCGGATGAGAATGATACTGCGGGGGACTCAGATTGATTGATTCCCTGAGGCTGTGGGCTTTTGCTATTCGGTGCGTAGGGTGAGTGTCTTTGGGGGGGTTCCTTGGGTGTCTGATTCTCTGGGTTAAGGTCGATCGGTCTCCTTGTGTTCGGTCCGATCCTATGAGAATATGTTTCCTCCTTTGATAGAGAATCATCCCGGTGGGTGTGAATCTCTACCTCGTAAATAGTGGAATCTATCCCAGTGGTGGAAGGGGATCTCCCAGGGTAGGAATCATTGCCTGCGGGAAGTGTTCCTCCGTTTCGGTTTCGGCTATCGGGTCCTTTGGTAGCGGCATCCGGGAAGGGATAGTCTTCGTTTGGTTAGTGAGCCGAGAGGCAGATTGAGATAAAACCTATCCCGCCTGGCTTGACTGTCAGCAGGCAGTGATAAGTCCCGCGGTGAATAACGCTAATTCATTCATCTGTATATGAGCAACTTCGATCTATCCCGCCCGGTTCGTAGAGTCTAGGCCAGCCTAGCAAGCACTCTTCGAACACCTCTTTCTTCCCTTTACCCGACGAAGATGGACAACACACAGCATCCATCTATTACCATAGATAGAGGCCCCGCCCGCATCTCCAGTCTTGCGACCGTACTCTAGGGTGCTTCGATCGTCAGCTAAGCTACTCAGTCAAAGAGGGATGGAGGGGTCTTCATTGTTTTGCTTCCGAATAAAGCATGTGAAAAACAAACACAACCCCCGGTTCCGCGTTGAGTCGATCTATACAAAGTAAATCGATCGGTTCTAAAATGGGTAATTCGGGTCCTCGATCGGGCTTTTTATAGAGAAAGGTTATAGAGAGCCCGCCCCTTCTCCGAAGTTAGTCATTTTGGTTCCTTCAGCACGGCCAGAATAAGCATTTGTCAAATCGTAAAATCGCATCTCTGGAATTGAAGTTCTTACATAGATCGAGGTGAGCTATACGCATTTTATGATAGCTCCATCAGGGATCTAGACGGAACACCTATCTGCACTGGGATCTACCTGCTGGCATACAGCCAGGATCTAGACGCTTCTCACTGAGCTACCCATAGCATAGGGACGAACAACACCACATACTCCGCTACCGCATAGGGCAGAACACCTTGACTCCGCATGCATAGGCAGGCCACTGGCCTAGCTACCTGGTTAGCTTGACACAGGGACGCAGACCTATGATGATTATTCTTATTATGATTGATCAGGGAGGCAGAGACCAGACCTAGCTACAGAAGCAAGCCACAGGGACGCAGACCTATGAGGCGCGCTTTCCCAGCCAGCAGCCGGTACTCACTCTATATTCAAGTATGTAATGACGTGATCTAGGACTTTGATAAGACTTGAAATGGATACTATCTCTGGCTAGTTACCGAAGGCAGTCATTCTTTCCGGTGAACCCACCTATTTGGTTTTGCTTGGGTGAACAGCCCAGCTCAGCGAATAGGCCGTCGAGATTATGGAACCTGTAATATCCCCCGATAAATGATTCAGGTAGAGCGAATAGAGTGACCATGTTGCACTTGAACGGATCGATCGACTGCGCACCAAATTGACTTATTCCCGCTTAGTTCAATAGACATGTTTCACTCGATTAAACTAGCACCAATGCTAAACGATGTAAACTATTACGTATATAAGACTGCTATCTATCCTAGAAACGTAGGTAGGCTTATCTGGATCGGAGTGGGAACCCGAACCGAAGTCTCCCCCGATGGTATAGTTCCTAATATTGGTGCTAGGGCTCGACATTTAGATGAAGGGCTCCATTAGCGTTAGACCGGTGATCCTTAGTAATAGCCAAGACTGCTAGTGAGGGCACCTTTCTTGAATGAGTGAAGCATGACCCATTGAACAGGTTCGATTCCCTACTTTTCTCTATCTCGGTGGTTACGGAACTATTTGAGTTCGACTCAGGTTCCCCCGCGCACCGATACGATTATGGAGAAAGTCCTGCAGAGATTATGGCATGCATTGGGAGGTCAAGTCCATAATCAATCTGCCTATCCCTGCCTGTGCTCACCCAATTTAGAGAAAGCCAGTCTTATATACGTAATATCCCGTTACTCTAGCATTAATGACCACAACTACGAATCATCTTACCGAAGGCATCTTTCTCTTTGAACCCGGATCAATGAAACTAGACTGAAGATATGATGAACTAGGCTACTACCCACTATTTCCCAGAGAAGTTGTGTTGCCTACATGGAGTAATGGGACTTTATCAATGATAAATGGCCATCTTAAGAACCTGTGAAATGAGTGGGATTTCTTTAGGGTCTGCTAGTACGTATGTAAGACTGACTCGATCCCACTCAGCTAGTTACGGGAGTGAAACAGGTAGACGAATGGGAAGGGAAGATGGCATTCGTACCGCAAATTGAGTGAGTTTATCGCTGGCGATTCACCGGTACCATAAAGATACGGGTATCTAGGCACAGTCACTAAATCGCTTAGAACCAAGAAGTGTGTCATTTCGAGTTACTATTACGGAGTGCTATTACTAGAAACTGAAATGCGTCTGATGGTGCGGAGCCAATAGGTCAAACGAGTAGAATGTGTGGCTAATCCCTAAATGGTTGAGCCAATCCTCGGCTCTTTACAGGTGTACTTAGCATCGGTCGTGTGAAATGAACCTGTAGCCGCAGATGGCGAGTGAACCCCCAGTAATGACCATCACCTTGAAAACCCCTTCCATTCCTCTTTTTAAGTCACGAGCACCGCTTCTCCTCAGTTTCAGCATTCCCTGATCGCTGGTATTGGCTGTTTCTTTATCGTAGCTAAGTCCCATCGATTTTTGGGGTTGCGGGTTGAGCGATAACCATGTAGTGTCGGTTTTTCATTGGTCCACAGGAAAGATGGCTGGAAGCTTGGTTCTTCGTACATGTGGCATCGAAAGATCCGTTCCTCGTTAGCCAACTTTCATTATGGACTGTATATTGCTTCTTGTTCCCAAATTAATTTATCTTCATTTATGGCACGGAGATATCGGTTTAGTAGTGCGGTGGATTCCTTCTGTTGGGTTCTAAAGGCGCTTAACACATGCAAGTCGAATCGATCCAAAACTCTTCCCCATCGAGCCGTTCTTCCATGTAAGCTTTTTCTCTTTTGTTCCCATGTTGAGAATGTAACGCCCTAGAACAACTCTAATGCCGATCCGACCATGAATGAGAGTACCGGCCAATCCGATATAGGTTCACCTGTAAGTTGGTCTGGCGGCTATGTAGGAGGCCCTGGAGACACCTTTCTGAACCTATCGAACGGGGCCTACTCGTATCCTGCATGACCAATGCATTTGGTTCGATTTGGCTTTCTTTATGAGCGTTGGAATAGCTGGAAAATAATTGGGGGTATTTATAGGGATCCTCCACCGAAACCAACCCGTTTTTGAGCTAGTGATTCAGGGCATATTTGATTTCCTTTATCGGATTGCTTGTCAAAAGGTAGAAAAGATAGTGAAACAGATTAGATTGTAAATTGGGTCATGCATGTTCGCCAAAGTGTACGCGCCATGGGGAGATACTTAGTTTGGGTTCCGTGGGCAGGCAGGCACAAGTAGTAGCTTAGGGTATGACTGGTGCTGCTACATTGGTAACAAACCCATGGATTCACATAGTTGTAAGTGGAGAATGGAGTTGGTGACCCATTGATGTACACACCGCAGAAACCTAAACACTTTATAACCTTTCTTAGACCGAAATCCAAAACTACGGAAGGCACAACTACACTTGATGTTTCCTTCGGTCGAATCAAGCGGATTCGTGCACGCTATTACGTATATAAGACTGCTATCGCGATTTATGGGTCCCAAAGCCACAACCAACCGGAACTGCAATGATGAGAGGGTAAGATGGCAGTCTTATTGGAGTATTCACTACCACGTAAATACAGGACTCATCTCTTCCTTCTGGTAGGCGTGCCCAATCGAAAGGACTGACTTCAAGTGAGCTCTCTTACACCAACATATCGGAGAAGGCAGAGTTGCAGCGTGAGAGTTTCTCTATCTATCTGGTACCAAGAACCTGTATTTTTGAAGGACTGCAGAATCGAATCCGAATATCTCCGAATATCTCCGAATATCTAAGGTGTTCTTTCAGTGACGGGGAGAATGAACGAATAGAATGCTTCTGTGGTTCAATGGTGGCTTGCTTTTAGGTCTTTCTAAGGAGGGATCCGAGGGCGAATCGGATCCTCTCCCAAATAATTGAACCTTTACAGAATAGGTTGATGGTTCCATAAATCATATCCGAATGCTACAGAAGTAAATGAGTAAATAATAGCTCTAGTGGTCCATTGGTGGTGTTCCCAATATTTCGACTAATGCTCGATCCCGACTCCAATCCTGTATCGTGCTAGTTTGTTGAATTGAGTGCGATATTTCCCATTGATTGCATGGCACGGAGTGATCAAAATTGAGTTCTTTCTAAGCGCTGGTTCCAGGGGTTAATACACTATAGAATAGGGAGGGATATAAGGGTAGATTGCTGTATATTGTGGGGAATCGTGATCGAAGAATAACTTCGTACCTATCCCTGTGGTCGAGCCTGCTGCTTGCGCACCCTCAATAATTCCATCGCAGTTCAGAGAAGGAAAAAAGAGGGAATGGAGTGGTCAAACTTATTAGTAGCGGTACAGTTCGTCCAATCCCAATCTTCTTTACCTTAGATTTGGGCATCAATCCCATGCGGAGAAGTGCAGCGATGCGGAGAAGAAAGGCCACCCTTCCTTGCACTTTACAATTTATCACTTTGATTTCATCAGCCACCTTGTCTTCCTACCTCGAAGTATTAAAATCCCTTCCTTTGGTATTAAAGCACCCAGGCGCGTAGCGGCTACGGTAATTCTGTAATGAATTGAGTTGCCTAAATAAAAACTAGAGTTCTGGACCCCGGATGAAAAAGAGATTATTTGATCTCATAAAACGCGCCACAGCGAAGTTTTTGTTACTAAATTGTTGATCTTTATCTTATCCCTTCACCTTCAATCCGTCTGTTCGGCCTGTTCACTCCGTGCCTTAACTTGTGCTTTGATGTAAATTAATACGTCTAAGAAAATGTGAGTCTTAACTATGATAATAAGAAAGTAGGGCACTTAGAGACATGCTTCCTATGTTTTATATACGTAATTCTCCCCGATGCGGGCGGGAAAGCAACTCTTGTTGTCCCCGTACTTCGGGCGGGCGGGCGAACGAACACACTAGGAACTCCTATTAGTAGGTCGGGCAAGCTCACTCCGTTCCTTAGCATTCCTTTACTTTTGAATTAAGGTGGTGCCCAGGCCAAAGGCGCAGGGAATTAGGAAATGAATCACGTTGACTATTAACAAATTTGAGTTATCGACCCCAATGGATGGATGGAAGGGGGACCCAGCAGGACCCCCGAAAAACACTCCGTGCCTTTATAAAAAGCGTGTTTGGGAAGGTTTGTGAGATCAACCGGACAAACTCCAAACAACTTACTTTTTGGGGAATGCACTTTGAATAGGTTTTGACCTCACCCGCTCTAGCTGTCCCCTTACGTATTGGAAGGAAGAACCTGAAATGCATGAATTCATATATTTGGCTTAAGACAAATTCAAGTTCTCAATCCCGGTGGAATATTATGCCTACGACCCCCCTCAACACGAGGTTTCTCTTTCTTAAATGGGTGTTTGGAAACGTTTCTCGGATCGACCAGACCAACCCAACCTGATGCCTTTCAGATGAGGATCTTTTTGCTCCGCACCTCACCGCTTTAGATTTAGCCTTGATATATGTTATTTCTTGATACACTTCATATACGCACGCTGCTATATTTGGATATTCACTTCGTTCCTCATCTTTTGGATTAGATTATGGATACCCTTACCTTTAGGATTTGATTGCTGCGTATCCTCGACTTTCTTTTATCTTCTTTGAGGGATGACCTGGTTGGCTGGATCAATTTCACAGTCAGACAGCGAAGTTGTGGGAGAGAGGGATTGTCGGAACTGCCCAAATTAGTAATTACTCCCAGAACTTCTTAGATTTTAGGGAGGTGGGCACCACTTAGACCAGTCGTATTCACCTTTAGATCCCCTACTCCCCTGAACTTATATGCATCCTCTGGGTGGGCGTATTAACCAACCTTTAGAGAATAGAACGGATCCATTATCTTAACTTAGAGCATTTAGAA
>Ga0316215_1000038_pt1 | contig 21931 bp, 13 predicted proteins | sample NRE5metagenome_FD_207796 | JGI IMG/M metagenome (GOLD analysis project Ga0316215, IMG submission 207796) | Spruce roots microbial communities from Maridalen valley, Oslo, Norway - NRE5 | ecosystem: Host-associated > Plants > Roots > Unclassified | place: Norway: Oslo | collected 2017-09-15
TTGATCGTCTTACCCGATTTATCGATATCTCTCAATCCACCCCCAACAACCACTATTCGCTTTCCTTCTCTTGCGTGTCAGCGTCACAGCGTCACCTTGACTTTCTCCTTTGTGCTTTCCCGTTTATCCTCCCCGTTCCTTCTTTCGCGTGTCAGCGTCCTTCATTTTGACCCCTCCTTTCCGCTCAGCCTTCAACGTTAGCTAGCTTACTATACCCACCCCTTAGGTCCCTGTGATTGATCTCCGACTGATGCCGGGCTTTCTTCTACAAGGGAATGACCCGGCGAACGTAGCATTAGTGTTGGTTAGCTTCGGACATCAAAGGAATTGGGTTAACCTGGCTATGGAATGGGAATGGAAATAATATTATTCACAGTTGAAAGCGGTAGAAAATCCCAGCAGCTTCAATTGATTCAGGTTGGGCTAATATCATCGAATAGAGAGAGAAGAGGGGAACTCACAGAAGAAAGAGTTGCCTGCTCCCCCGACACTCCCTAGGACTTTGGGGTTGCTTTGTTTGTGGCAAGGGAACCAAGGGAAGTCATCTTCATTAGACAGAGCAGGAGACAACAAGAGAGCTGCTTCCACCTGTTGATAGGATGAACTTCACTAGGTTACTCTTTGAACTCTTAATTAAAGCACTGGAAGGAAGAGTTTTCGTTCCCGCTAACTGAGTAGAAGAAGGTTAGATTGCCTTACCACCAGTAGTTGAAAGACAGCGTTTCAGGTCCATAGTTGTATTCAGTAAGTTGGGTAGCTCAATTCCAATCTTTCAGCCTAGGACTTATTCTTACTGGAAAAGCGATGCCAGGAGTCGTGCTAGCTGGAGACTGAGACTTAGCTTGAGACTGAACTTGAGCTAGAAGCCGAACCGCTTACCAACAGTTCTTTTTTCCCGCTTTCTAACCGCAAGAGGAAAGGAAGAGGTTTAGGGAGAGGGAAGGGGACCGAGAAGCAGGGATCGGACATTCAGTTCAAGGTGGAGAACCTATAGTTACGTTCAACACAGCAAACTACTTGTCTTTGGGGTTACCCTTCTGTCATTAAAACAGATTCAGATACGATTGGAGTCACTTGACAGGGGCATCTCTATTGGATCCCCGGGTTGGCACTAAAGAAGGAGGGTTCCACTTAAGTTTCATTCCGTTCCGTCAGGGGCTCCCCAAACTCTTTCTATTGCGGGCTTGAGCATCTACTTCTAACGGATAATGTTTACTTTGATAAGAGGCGATGCGACTTGAACCGTAATAAGGAGGCCCCCAATATATCTACAGTTGACATTTACCGTTAGAAGGAGGCGATGCGACCTTGAGAGGAGGCTTCAGATCCTCCTCTTGAAAAGCTCTAGCCGTGATAAGGGCTTGTATCCGTTAGAAGATGTATTGGTTATGCCCTAAAGGGTAACACCCCATGTGAGTAACACTTTGACTTTTCCTCTCCTTACAGTCGAGCTTGCTTGCGCATCCTTTTTCAAAAGTCTTACCTCTGAGCTAGGTTACCTCGGGCTTCCCGACAAGTAGCAATGTTGACTTGGACTCAATGGATTGGGCTTCCTAGCAAGTTGGTTGGCAAAGAATGTTTACCAAGGGAGTTGAGGGGAAGAAATCGATCTCTCAAAATCGCATAATTACATATATAATAGCAGCATTGTTCGAAGGAAATAATCAGAAATGCATAACTACATAAATGCATAATTACATATATAATAGCAGCTCGGGGTTGGAAGAAATGAACAAAATCGATCTCTCGAAATAGCATAATTACATATATAATGAGATATGTCTCCTTGTCTACGAGATATAAGGTACGATCGATGATTCGAGCGCGCATAATGGCAGGTCAAGTTACGACGGACCCATTAGCTAGGCCTTCTCTGCTTGCTTGCGTGGGTGGGGTTATTGGGGAATGAATGGCGTACTGGGGATGCGTTAATGCGGGCGGGAGATAATGGGAGAATGCGGCGGGAATGGTGGGCTGCGGGCGTTAATGGTAGACTGGTAGACTGGTAGAATGCAAGAATGCTGGTAGAATGCGGATGGGTAATGGGGCGTATTGGGAAATATGGGGAATTCATACTGTTCCTTCCTGGGTGACATGTACTAGGCAGTCGTGGGCAGTGATTCGTCCGTCCGTTGGCTCGCCTCACCTCAAACTATGTTATCCCTCAATCGAATCAATCCCGAATCATAGAGAACATTTATGAACAGCCGGGTGGAGGGTTATCCCACCTATTGGGGAAGATTGTGCTGTATTCCATCTGTGGGACCGCCTATCTCGTAAGATGTGGGCAATCAATAAATTAATTACTATCAAGCATCAGCAATCTCACCTCCCTGACTGGCACTACCGGAGACTAGCGCTCACTCACTATGTGTCTGTCGCATGATCAATCCTCAACAGGTGATCGTAAGTCAGCATTGTCCATCAAATTTAGTCACTTGTGTTCCATATCGGGTCGAGGTTGAAAGGTCGATGTAGAGGGTGGAGTTATAGGTAGAGCTATAGGTATAGTTCGAGGGCTATGGTTTCATCGAGGGTCAATGGTTAGGTCTATGTATGACAGCTCTAGTCAATGACTACCTCCTTATCGGGACCACTGTCTATCGTCGACCACCTCCTTATTCTCACGATTTAGACCGAGCATAGCCCTGATTTATACCTCTAAGAGCCCTTCTTGATACCGACGAGAACAGCCTTTATTTGTGCTATTCATCTGATCCCAGTCATAGAGCATTCCTCGAGGGAAGACGCAAGATCCATCTCCCAGAGTCCTGCTCAGGTGACGAGGCCGGGAAAGAGCAGCTCTAGAGGAAGGAGCTTTGAGGTGATAGCGGAGGGGAGCTGAAACAAGACGATCGCTTAGCACCCACCCCAAGTCTGTCAGACTTTCAGGTGATCTCGACCTACTCATTTTGAGATATTTATTCCCTTTCCCCTCAATTTGAGATAGTTATGCCCTCCTCATCTTTATAGAGTTATTTCTACCGGTTTCAAGCAATTCTACCATTTGAAAGCATGGAGTTATGTCTACTGTTATTGAAGATTTCATATCCCTCTTTCGCTAGGGAATGCAGGAGGACAATACCCAAGGTGATCTTCCCAGACATTTAGTGGGAGCACTTTCCTAAAAGCCAGGAAGGCCCTACAAGCCAGAACATCAAGGGGAAGGATCCGGTGGGTGATCGGTCGGATTATTTGATCCATAACTCTATCTTTTTTCCGATATATTCCCCCTCGTGTTCTTGGTTTCATACCGGTCACCGGCGCTTGAAAAGAAAGGTTATCCCTAACTCCTACCATTGGGATTGGTTGGGGAAGATGAGGTAAGTCCTTATAACTACTCCCTTTTTGGGGAGGTAAGTATTCGAATTACTCCCTAATCAATAAGGTCTCTTCCTTATAGGCTTAGCGTCTGGCTTTAATTAAGTGCTCATCTCTCTAGCTCACCCTTGATGCCCTTAATATCTATCAAATTTTGTGGGAACAAGTAAACATATTCCCAGAGCAGTGTCGCAATCTCTAATACTATTTGATCATCCCAATAGTCTACAATATAAGCTAGTCAAAGTTGTTCTTCTATTCTGATGTTTAGCGGCTGAAGTTTTCGTGGTTCTTTGAATATCTCAGTAGTCGAGTCATCTGTTGTCTCCTTAACCAACCTCTCCCATTCGACTTCTATGAATGCAAGATGACGCGCCTGTTTGGATCATCTTCTTCATCTACGTCATGTTTTACTTTGCGACAACACTTCATATATCCTTTCAAGCTCTACAATGTTCTCGTTGGCATCTACAGTCTTGCGAACCACTGATGTTGCTCATATACATGTTGTGGGTTTTCCCCCTCGACCTACAATCAAATAACTGTGACTTGATTGTAATGCAGAAGTAATACCAAGTGTCTTACAATCTATGTGATTCAACCTGTTGGCCCAACCAAAGGACCCAAATACGCCGAGCCTGGGGACGATGTAATGGATGGCTCTATGGTTGAACAAATCTATAACTTCACTGTCGTCGTGCGGGATGAGTATGTTAACCCGTTGATGGTGCTATGAGTTGGCACAACGTTTACTCATTTGATTCTCACATTGATGATGCCATGCAAAACTAGCAGGAATGCAACCATAATCGCTGCTCTCTTTAAGGCTCTTTCAGCCCTCCCGCTAGTTCCCGTGTCCCCCATGAGACTTTCCCCTTCAAACCTTCATCCTCGCCAGTCCCATTCTGACCCACCCCCCAGCGCGGGGTCTTAAGCTGCCATGCTGGGTGGATGAAAAGGCAGCAGCTCTTCCTCCACCAACAGCATTTTAATCCAGGTAGGGAGGGATCTCGTTTACCAGTCGGCCTCGAACCCCTTTCTTTAACTCTTCCTCGGCTTTCGAGTATGACTGATAGCCTTCCACCGCAAACTCCACAATGTATCCTTCCACCGTCTTATCCACCCAAACTTCTCTTCCATCGGCCGCTAGAGATAGCCATGATCCTGTTAGGCTCCGGGCAGTTACCATGATCCGGATCGGGATGGTTATTCCATGATCCGGTTAGTTAGGTCATTTCTGCTTTTCGGGTAGTTAGGTTTCCATGATCCGGCCGCTAGAGCCTGATATATTCTTTGGCTGGTAGGTTTCCATGATATGGGTAGTTAGGCTTAGGTTCCATCCATGAGGGTTATTCTCTTCCATCCATGATCCGGGTAGTTAGTTCGGTAGACTTAAGGGCACCCAAATCCTAATCTCCCTCTCCCTATTGAAATGCACCGCTTACTTCAGGTCATTTATGCGCTTGACCTATTGATTGATTGGTCCTTGATGATACTGACTACAGGTCAGGTCATCCTATTGATTTGACCCTACGGGTCAGGTCATCCTATCGATTGGTTCCTCTCGAATGGGACAAGGCACCCGCCCCTTCGGGCAACCAGTACGCTTGCCCCGGCGAGAGGTTCCTCTCTTGCTTTCCAACTAATGGAATATCCCGGGGAATATCTCATAGTGTAACAACGAATGCATTCCGGTGAACGGTAAGAACGCAGGCCAGAGACTCTATCAGGACCGGTACGCAGGTGAACGGCTTCCGGTGAACGGTAAGAACGCCGGTGAAAGGTAAAGCAAGGCCTGATCACGTTACACAAGTCATGAGGAAAGCCATTCTAAGACATATGCGTATGTATCTCTTCGAGGGACTTCGTCTCTATCGGTATAAGGCCTTCGACAGGCTTGCAAGAGCTAAGGCCTTCAACAGACTGGAGCTACAGAGAATATAAGACAGGGGCTTATGTTCCTTCTGAAGTATATAACTTACTTATTTCTGGGCTAACATAATATACATCATATCACTTACTTCCTTTTTAAACCTTCTTTATTATCTCCTTGGTCGAAATCTGTGACATTCTATCCCCTAATATAAGCCCAGTCGAAGGAAAGAAAGTAGGCAGCCTAGTAGTCTACTCGCTAAGTATATCCATAACTCGCCTAACTCATCCTGATATTTCTTTCCCTAAAACCCACCCTTCCCACTCCTGCCTGTGTGTGCTACGCCTTCCCACCCACTCAAGTGCTACGCCTTCCCACTTGAGGTTCCGGCCATCCCCACTCAATCTCAATCCAATTACCAGATTGATGTGATGCCCTGGTAAGTCTTTCCTTCTTTATAGAATATTTTATTCCCTCAACAGGCTATAGGTACCCCACTATTTATTATCTTCCCTCACTACTAGCGAGCTAGCCTGATATTATCACCCCACCCCATCAGTCTCCTCACGGTAGTTATTGGAAGTACTGAGCCTGCTTGGCAGGATGATCAATGCCAGTTTTCCATCTGGTTGTCATCGCTCGATCACTTCTTCACCCGTGTCGGTTCTCCCAGAATTGAATGAAATTATTTGATTCGCGAGAGTGGAATCGAACCACTTTTATCACCACGCCAGAGAAGGCCTCTAGTCTCGCGTCGAAGTTATCAGTCAGATTGAATCAATCAGTTTCTCTCTATTATGAGTCATCGGGTACAGCTGCCTGCTTTGCCCAACCCATTGTGTAAACTAGCTTTTTAACACCCACTATATATGTCTAGTAAGGAGAAGTAGGATAAAAGGCAGCAGAATAAGGATCCTCATCAGCTGCTGAATCACGGTAGGTCTGTGGCGGCCGGTCTTATTGGGGTGGGGGAGGCGGTCATTAAACTACCTAATCCGGTCCGGTCTGGGACCTAATCGGGTAATAAAACTATCCCTATTTCTATCCCTATCCGGTCATAATTCCAATCCCCAATCTCCGATCTCCTGTAGATAATATAAGGCGGTCGGAAACAGAACTGTCTGGTCCGGTCAAAAACCCCCTCTGTATAGATGGGGGTCGAGGCTTATACATAAAGAATACGAATGATAGCAGTAGCTGGGTGACTAGGATCTATATCTATATTGACTCTCTATCTATAGACACACCCTACCCTATGGTATGTGGTTTCTACCCTAGGATATTACCGAGGAGAGTATTTTGTCCATTCCCCGGATAGTTTAGTTCTGGGGGAGATATAAAGCCAGCTCCATAGATCGGCTCCATAGAATAGGAAGTTCAGAAAGCTAAGCTGGGGTCTGGGGTTAATAAAGATCGGCTGGGGTCAGCGTTGGGTCCGATAAAAACCCAGGCTCCTTCCTTTCCTTCGGCCAGGCTCCTTTCTCTCCTTCGGGTCTTACCCAGATAAATCGGCCCACTATAGACTACCTATAGATCAGCTACTATCGATTAGCCCAATGTCCCTCCGGTTTGGTTCGGTCCTTGGGTCAATGCGGCTGTGCTGTACCTACATTTACCCGGCATTAACCTATACCTATCAATAAACCGAGCCTACACTAGAAGAGTAGCTGCGGGATAGATCGAGTTGAGGGACTCCGGAGGGCCCCCTATAACCCTATATAGAGATATGGCCGACGGCATTTCTGCTCGAGGCCAAGGGGGAGGAGGGTCTCGACTTTTCACCTTTCTTTAGGTCAGGTCGAGGGTCGAGGAGATCATTTATCCGATCGCTATTTGGATTTATCTTCACGAATAGGAATAGCATAATGGATATGGATGCCCAACGAATATAAATAGCATATCTCGCGTTAGTTCAAGAAAGAAGGGCGAGCTATATCAATATCAATTCCGTGAGCAGCGATGCTGGAAAGAAAGATAAAAAGAAATGAAGACGCCTGGCTTCGAACCAGGAATGCCTGATTAGTTTATTATGGGAGATTTGGTGAACAGAATTCACTGATTCAACGTGAAGTTAAGATCCTTCCTATAGTTTCATCTAATATTATTGGCCTAAGGCGGGCTAGTTATTTCGGAGAGTAATCGTACCAAGGAAGGTGCGAAGCGCTTGTCCGCATCGGGCAAGGAGAGCGAGGAAAGCCAGCCTTATATATTGTGCGTGTGGGAAGAAGGCCAGTTGAGTGCTTACTTCCCCATTCATTCTCTTTAACGGGAGGAAAGCCAGCCTTAATAAATTATTGCTTTACTGATCACGGTAGGCGTTTGGGCGCTTGCCTAAGAGTGATTCATAATGGCTTGCCCTATATTTATTCCCCTCAATCGATAAGACTATACCATTCCATATCCTAAGCAGAGCTAGCTCAGGTAATTAGAAGGTCCTGAAAGAGCTGCTATTTCTTTACAGAACCTCACTCAATTGAAGATTTTCTCTTTTTGTTACTAACGAGATTATCCACTCATATATTGAGTTATGATTTGGGTTCTATCAATGGTGACATAGATGGATTGATTCAGTTAAGCGAGCCGGAGCATTAAGTAAGTAGCGGTATAATCGTTCATGACCAGACGTTCAGGAGGTGTTTCGATACGACTTTCAGATATAAAATATCCTTATTCACGGAAGTGATACAACCTTACACGGGTAAAAACTTATAGGAAGTGGTATGATGAACAGGGAAGAAAGGGGATAACGGACTGAGAGGACCTTGAAACTGGTATGAACGAGGGGGATAGGCGAGAGTGTGGCAAGTCATAAGTAAGAATGAATCTATACCCAACAGTGAGTAATCAATCTATCCCGAAGCACACTAGCGGTAAGTGAGTAAGGAGATAGAGATGCCTAATGGGTTGTCATTCCCCGGTTGCAGAATAAAGCGGTTACAATCCAAGTCCCTGTTCTTTCTGTTGGGCAGAATCCAACCGGTAGCGGTGAATAGCTTGCTTGCAGCGTTTAGCGGTGGGTGAATAAGATGTTATCTCGGGGCGTGGCCGGCTGGGGGAAAATGTTGAATAAGATGGTGAAATGGATTATCCCCACTGGAGCCCCACAGCTAGTTCGTATCGGATCATATCATCTCAAGGCTGTTGAGCCGGCCTACTGTGGAAGGCAAAGGACTTTTAGGCACTCGACCGAAGGCCCGGTAGGGACTCACTATTCATATGGTGAGGGAGATAATATCTATATATTCTCTACGTCATTATCCATCCATAATGAAATCCAGCACGCCACAAACCCTCATCATCCACACCGAACACGGAACATCACCACACCACATCGTGTCATCGAATCAAGGGCAAGAGAGAGATACTCGCCTGTTTTACTTAGACTTACTTCATTTGATCAGATGGAAGGGAAAGAAGGGCCTTCACATAGAGAGAGCATTGTTGGACCTGCGTTCAACAGAGCATTCACAGGAGGCGGGCGTTCGAACTTGCTTGAGGAATGCTTACTTCATGGGTAGGCACTAGTACTATTGACCTTATGCCTACCTTGCCTTCTTTACTTACCATGCTCTATCCACCTGTTTACCAGACCTTTACTTATTGCTTCAACCAACCTTTGTGAGAGGTCCACACGTGCCTTGCTTAAGGCAGGTCTTAGTTAGTGGGTAGTAGCAGCACTATACCTTCTCTTTTCGGGACGAGCTAAAACACTAGTTATGAATTTAGACAGCGGGAACTTTAGATGCTTCTTACTTGCCTGAACTTCAGTGTTTACCTACGCTATCCGGGCACCCACCTTTTCTATTTACTCACCTAGAGATACTGCCTTACTTACTTAGACTTACTGCATCAAATTAATGGAAGGAGGGCTTCACATAGATAGAGCTGTTGGACAACGGTAACGGGTGGGGTAGGCATACAGCATTGAAAAGGCCTGGAATCACACTTGCTCGCAGATGCTGGTACCATTATGACTAGTTGTTTCGGCCGAGCTCAGGAATTTATTTAGGAATTTGAACCCACTGCTAGGGAAGAGCCCTATTTACCTTTACTTACGTGCATGCTATCCACCTGTTTTACCATATCCCTTACTTAATGCATCACCCAACCTATGCCCAAACCTCTTGTTTAAGCCAGGAAAGGAATGCTTACTTAGTGGAGTGGTACCGCACTTACTTTATGATAAATCCCTTTACTTTCACTGTTACCAACCGGGCACCCTGTTCATTCTCTTTACCAACCTCTATTCCATATATCACCAGTTGATATTGCCCGGGGAGTCTTTATATATTTTCTTTCTCCATAACACCCTTGATATTACCGGTTCACAGGCTTGAACTTACCTATTTGAAAGGAAGGAGGCACGAAGTGGGCGCTTAGATCAGTTGTATTACCTTCCTTTCGTCAACCCTTTATAGACGACCGGCTTACTCCATTACCTCAACTTAGAGGCATGGGCGTTCGACAGAGATAGCTTTACACAAGCATTTGAAACCTAGAGCTTTTGGACGAGCTTCCTCCAGACAACATTCACTGGAATCACACCTTGCTGCTTACATATCTTGGTACCATTATGACTATTCCGGCCGAGCATCAGCAGGATACGATTTATTAATTTGAACCCACTGGCTTGGCTAGAAAGAGCCCTACTTCACTCTTTTACCTACTCTAACTATCCACCTTTACTAACTTACCTTACTTCATGCCCCACCTGGTGCCTTCTTATGCAAGGAAATCTTATAACGAACCCTTCCTTCTTTTGGATAGGATTTAGAACCCGCCTTTAGGTTCTTTCCAAGGGTCTTAGGGATCAGAACACTGAAATGGATTTTATCTTTACTTAAATATACCCCTTTCATATCGTTTACCTATGATTCCAGGTGGTAATCCACTCGATGACAGGAGGTGGTTATTCACTCGATCCAGGTAGGTTTAGACGCCCGTACTCGATGACTTGTAGTGATTCACTAGATGCCGAGAAAGAGGCGATCCAAGAGGCGATCACTCGATGACTTGTAGTGATTCACTAGATGCCGGGAATCAATGATCCAGGTGTCGATCCACTTGATGATGCCAGTCCTAGCTGGGATGGCATACTCAGCTACTCGGTTAGGCTTGGATATTCCACCGTGGCTGCTTGGCTTGCTTACTTGGCTTGCTTACTGGTTATACAAAACATCCTCATTCGCCATTCTCTTCCAAATTCGCTCTTTTAGGGGGCCAAACATTAATTATCAGAACAATGAAATGTATTTTTCTTATTACTTAACTATACCCCTTTACAATGTTTCTCTATTATAGCTTAGCATAGCCGATAGCCAATAGTTGATCCAAGAGTCGATGCCAGGTAGGTGTCATCCAAGTGTTGCTGCACTTTATGCTTTGCTTGAACTTCTATCACGTCCCAATACGAGGTATATTCTTTCATCCCAAGGCCACGGTCATCAAGTCCACCCAGTACGCCTAAGGAACCCGCCAAGTCCACGTGCAAGTAACCAAGAAACCTTCCACCGAGGGAGTCGCCATACGTGACAGAAGAGTGTGTATAGCCCATTAGGCAAGGAAATTTATGGCTTTCTTTTTAGACTTGCCGGGAGGTCCTTGCAAGCCGGTAAGCCAATAGTCAATCACATTCATAACCTCATATACAATGAAAGTTACCGCACCTATACCTTAAGGGGCCTTAGCACCACCTACCAGGTTCGGCGCAGGCACAATATTTGGTTTTAAAAGATTATATAAAAACTCCTATTTTACCTATTGGGTGGGGGTGAGCAAGCGAACTCTCGACAAGGGGGAGAGGCCCGGTAGGGTGAGGGACGAACTCTCGACAGTAGGAGAGGGACTCACTATTCATATGGTGAGGGAGAGGTGCCGTTAGGCCGCTCGACCACAAAGGCCGCCATCGCCGCCATCGAGAGGAGGGTGAGGCCCGGTAGGGACTCGACCAACGGGAGAGGAAGGATGGTTGGTAAATATAAGAAGCTGGTAAGGTGCTCATTCTTGTCTCTTCTCGCTCATACCTCCTCATCTGGCCGCTTCTTCCGGCCAGGTGGGTATCTTCTATCTATCCGTTTCCAACCCCACATTACCCCATCCCGACAGAGTGAGTGAGTTAGGTGCACGAATGTTATTGGAATCTGATGCTGCTTATGGACGGGTTGAGCTGCATCCTGAGGTCTTGCTTGGTAGGAAAGGAAAGGGGTATCGCTAGCTGGTTCGTGCGCCATGCACCTCTTATAGTTAGTCCGCCGGTTAGCCCTCGTCCTGCTATTCCATTCCGCTGGAGACCTACCTCGTCCTGCTCATGCGCTCGTCAACCTACTAAGCTTGGGGGCGGGTTAGCATCTACCGAGATAGTTCTTGCAATGGATACTACCTTGTAACGTTTCAGGCTGGGACCAGGACCTCCCGGGCTTGTTTAGCAATGGTCATACCTTGCGATAACTGCGTGTTGCGCTTAGAAGCCGGGAACCTTACCTCGTTATGCTCATGGGATAGTTATCCTACTCCCTGGCTTTTTCTTTGCCAGAGAAGCCGTCAACCTTAACTCGTCTCGGGATAGTGATTGGGATGGAAGCTGCAAAGCCGTAAGCGGCATAGACCGGAAAAGGATAAGAAAAAGGATTGTGACTGAACCGAAGCTCCCATTTCTGATCTGGACAAGGGTTCGAGGGCAGCTGTTGGAGATGATGCGGGTACTGAAGATGGAGATGCGGATTCAGCTGCGGATGGAGATGAAGGATCTTAGGGATCATCGGGAAAGGTTGGCTCGTAAGCTGCGGAACTCTCATTCAAGAAGGGCATTATAAGCGCTTTTCATGCGCATTTCTTATGGGCAGTGGGTGAGGAAGGAAGTGAAAGAGAATAGAAGAAAGCTAGCTGATTAGCTTACATATTATCTTCCAACGGACAATTCAACAACAGACGATTCGCCAACTAATGAATATCCAACTGATTCACCAACATATTCTGTTTATCACGAAACAAGAGATCCAGTTTATCACGAATCTGAGGCGGAATGAGTTGGATCACTATCACTTTGATTATAAAGGTGTTTTAGCGACGACTTCGTATTACGCTTTCCAACGTCCATTTATACACCCCTTGATTTCTTCCGCGCCTCCCTTCCCTTCTTTACGCCCCCTTTGTTTCCCATCCACCCCCCTCTTTGTTTCACACTACGGTAGATGGTTTCACACTACGGTACGAGAGTTCCCTCACTTTACGGCTTATGGGGCTGCTCACCCAAATGATACTTATTTTGTAAATACCAGCAAGCCAATAAGATATGTTTCGGTTCCCACCTGCACCTCACCAGAATATGCGTCTAAGGTCCTGCCCGACCTGGTATCGCGGTCCAACTTTACACTTACCTCGCCCTCCTTTGTTCGGGCGCGTTATCAAGTTGAAACGCTTATCGGAATAACATGTTTATTAGGAGCCATAAAGTCAAACTGTTGTTACGGTCCTTAATATGACTAATGATCGTAGTACGGGTATCTCTGGAAGCAGCAACCTAGATGTACGGAGCTCTTATTTGTATAATTATTGAATGAATGTAGTACAGATATCTCCTTGGATGCAGCCACAAAGATGGACGAAGCTATTCTGAGCCAGCACCTATCTATGGATACTGGCTCTGATGGATCCGTAATAAGGTTGATCCCGGCAAGCACCAACTTGTAAAGGGCTGGGCCTCCTCCTTATCCTTGTACGGGGAGCTATTATCCATCCATAAACTATCTGTATGGTCCGGGGCTAAAGGATCCGTCACCTCTACTTGCTTGCAAGATTCTTCTGTATGCGGCCCCTATACTTGTTCTTCCGAGAAACGGGTGAATATGTACGGTGAACTCATAACATCCCCAAAGGCCGCCATCGTTAGTAGGAACCGGCTCGTCCAAGCACAACCCAGAGTAGAAGGGTTGGGAGCCGTCCACAAAGTAAGGGAGACATAGGCAAGCCAAAGCGTCTTAAAGGGCATTATTTATATCTTCAACTGCCCGATGAGCGCCTGTGGGCGATATACCAGAGCATCGAAAGGGTGGAAAACTGGCTATTTATATTATATATAAGGGCATCATCCGCTGCTGGATCAAAACGCCAAGGTCATATAACCCCCGGCTAGTGCAAGCACCGGCCGCACAGGAGCTGCTTTGCGGGGTTCGGCAACTAGATGGTCCAAGATCAAGTGGTGTATAAACCAGCCTTAGGTGCTCAGACTTGTCCAGGGTCCAGTAGTATCCAAGCCTTAGGAGAGCCCGACTAATTGTAAGGTTATCCCCGGCTTAGTAGAAATCCTACTCGTAAATGGATCAAATTACCAGTCCCGCTACTAAATATCCCTGGCTTAGGTTAAACTAAATATCGTACAGGTCAGGTTCTATATCCCTGCCTTGGGAGAACGAAGACTCGTCTAGGTCCTCCCGTAGCCATACAAACACAGGGATGAAAGCGTCTGAAAGGCCAAATCTGAAGTACACTAATAATAATGCGCGATAAGATCCGGTGTGTAGGAATCTACCTTGCTCAAATAAGAAAGAGAAAATAGATAAAGAATCATCAATCAATATCTATTCTATGTGGTTCAGGCAGGTTCGTTTGACAGAGGAAGTTCATTGGAAGGGGAGATTGCTTGTTCGTGAACTAGCGGTAGTGGGCGGTAGGGAGAGCAGTAGGAAGTCTGAGCGGAGGGATATCTATTGGATGGAAGCATGAGCGGGGGAGATGGTTAGCGAGCAGTAGTGGACGGAGAGAGAGCTATCGATGGAAGTATGGGTGGTAGAGCTGTCGAAGGAAGTATTGAAAGGACCTTTGAATGCGCTGTATCCCCACTTTCACCCCTCGAAGGGCGCCTCTCCAATGAAACTAGAACTCGCATTAGCCGCATAAAACTTAGATTCTTTGGTATAATCTAACCCCTTACAGAGGACTTTCCTTCCGACCTTCCTGCTGATTAAACCTATGATGGAGAGAGGGCTCACCAAAAAAAGGATAGCGAGGTAAAAAAAAGTGAGGGGTGAAGAAGCAGGGATTGAGATGAGGGGGGTAATCCCAGGTAGGAAGGATAGGGAAGGGAAGACATCTATCCTTCTCTGCTTCACGTATCTCCTTCAGGTATGGGATGTGAAGAAGGGCATGTGAAGCTCTATCCTTCCCAGTGAAGCTCGATCCTGCAGTGAAGACATATAGTCTCCTTACTGTACGAAGAAGGCGCTCATGAACAGGGAAGTCTATCTATAGGGACGCCTCCTTAACAAAAGTTAAGCTCCTTTACAGGGCGGATTGGAGGATGTGGCGTTCTCCTTCTTATCTCTACTGCATTCTCTCATTCCCAGCTCCTTCTCTCCTTCACAGCCCCATACATCTCATGAAGGGTTCAGGGATGGGAAGTTCAGACAGCTAATGAAGGTCCTTCTTCTCTCCTTCTATACTTCCCACCCAGGTATATTAGGAGTGAATACATATAATAACAGGGGAGGGGACGACATCAGAGTATGCATGGACTTTTATATAATACTAAACTAGAAGCAGCTCATATTAAGGTTAAGCTTACTCGGCATTACTGGTACACTATGATTACGGTCATATAGTGATTAGAACTAAGCTATGGATATGTGCTCACTAAAAAAGAGCTCTATGCTTTAACTAAGTTGATACTAGTGATTATGGATTAGCTTGACCCTTGTGTAGTATCCATCCTATCTATTCCCCTTGTTCCCTAGTCACCGGGTAATCTCAGTATGGTACTAGAACTAAGGGTGATACAGGATAGTCATACTAGTACATCCATGGTGTACTATGGACTACTATATGCCCTAATTGCTCTTATTCAGTACCTGTAGTTACCGTATGAGTAAGCTGAGCGATACGAATAGAACTTAACAGTACTTATATAAGGAATGGGCTTATCTTATCTCTGTCATCAATATAAGTGTAATACTACTAGTTGAAAACAACCTTGGAACTACTACTAGTAATAAATACGGATACAACATGCTCATAAACATAGTGTAAATGCCAAACGAATCATATAGGTACCACATATTCATAGTTAGAAGTAATGCCCTGTATAGACTCAACTGCATTCAAAGTGTAATGGTTTGTATAGCTCGTACTAATCACTAGTATAAGCTGTGCAATCACTACGAGTCTAATGGTTTGAATAAGGTAACAGACAAGATGCTTAGTTACTATGAGTAAACCGTATTCATTACAGGTGATATCGAAACATGTATACAAGCTAATACGAGTACCTATGTAGTTACGTAACCATTACTGTTCAATCTTGTACTATGATTCCATAATACAGGTAATGCCTGAATACGGGTAATCAATACAAGCTGGAAACAGAGGAAGCCAACTTTGAAGTCAAAGAATGCTTTCTTTGCATGGTTTATGATTGTAGGGGTAAAACATTGATAACCTTGACTAGGAACCCCCTTTACCCTATCTTCCCTTTCCTTATGAAGAAGTATTCTTGGTACAACTATTACCTTCCGGGTACCGCTATTACCTTTTCTTCCGGCCGAGTCTTGACGATATGATTCATCCATTAGAACCAACTCTATCGCTAGGAATTGATCTACCTGCCTTTCGGTTCATGCCTGTGCTAACTACCTACCTGAATAACTATACCTTTCTACCTATACAACTTGCTTCATTAATTGCGGGGACTGCTGCCTATTATATTCTCTTATCAGAACCACTGGATCAACGAAGAAGGAGCAGAGAACCCTACCATTCGCCAGAAGTGGAGGACCTAAATAGTCAGCGCCAACAGAGTTCTCCCGCAGCTCGAATAAAGGCAGGCAACAAGTAGTATCAATGGTGTAAGGCTTAAAGGAGAGCCATTTACAGGGGCGGAGACGGGAGAAGCAAGGGCGGGAGTAGAGAGAGCCATAGAGCCAGCGCTTCGCCTAGAACCCCTGCCCGTAGTTCAATATTTACGTGTTCCAATCAAATCTTGACGCGTTAGCAGCCGCTATTCAATTTGATTTACTACCATAACCTTATTTAGATAGGCTCTGCCCCTTCTAGGTCAACTAAAGAAATGGCTGGAACTGGGGAATATGAAATCGGCTCTCGATCTAGCTCAGATGCCTTCACTGATTGTGGTTCACTGGCATCATCAAGGGGATCGGCTTAAAAACCCCACATGAACCTATTCTCCGGGTCCCGCTCCAACCACTCGAGAGAATAACCAATACCTTCTCTGGAAGGCCCTCGAATCCATAAGATATCTTCTCCATCCCCCATCCAAGGCCTAACCCTTACCCTATAGGGGAGAGGACCGGTCGAACAAGATAAACCTTCCCGCGCTGCTTATTATTAAAGCTGCTAATGTTTAGAGAAACACCGATCGGAATTGGGTGAGACGTGGGATAGCTCATCCTTAGGCTTGTTTAAACCCCAGACTCGTAAACCCTTTACCATCTGTCTCTCAATATAAATAACCCAAAATGTAGTACTTGCAACCAATCGATAGCTAATCCAATAATCGGGATCGGATGAATCACGATTATACGTTCGGGTACAGGCTACTAAATGAGAGAGTCCGCTCATGAAACTCCAACCCCTGGTTATATCCGTTCCGAAGAACATGCAGGTCTTATTGTTGGTTCAATTCGAAGGACAGGCGGATACATGAAGTGAGGGAATTCTGTTCGAATTGGAGAGAAGCAGGCTTATGGAATTCACTTCCCATCATTCATTTCCTCCTTGTGGTCTGCTTGGTTAGTTAATTCGGTTGTGGTATTTACATCAATAAAAGCTGCTGTTTTCTGGTCCTTACCCTCTTACTTTACGAAGGCCCACGGAAGTCCAGGAAAGGACTTAAATGCCTCTTACTTTACGAATGCCTTTATCAAATGGAAGAAAAGAGGCTGAAATGCCAAAAAGACTTTACGAAGGATCACTTTAACTAACCAATACATGATGAACGTAATAAAGCACTACTTAATAAATGCGAGCAAGAGGCCGGCTGGATAATAAGTCGCATGCATGCTTTAGCGACACAAGATGGGGGCGGACTTAACCAAACATCTCACGACACGAGCTGACGACAGCCATGCAGCACCTGTATGCCTTTGAGTGTAGTCCTGTTACGAGACACACATCGGCGATTGAGCTACAATAGCAAATTACACACCCTGTTCTGTATCCAGAGAATCGCTATGAGCGGAGAGACTTCGAATACTAGTGGATCATCAATGATTAGGTATGTTTTTGATATACGTCAATGCGTTTAATGGGTGGATAGATCAGATATAAAATGCGCATCTGTCTTTATATAATGCACCCGTAGCACTTGGTGGGCTCATTTGTTTAGATCACTTAGATTCATTTCGTCATTTTTTTTCTACCCATTTGAGAGCGAGGTCATCCATTTGAATGCTCCATCGTTGTGCTGGAGCCATTGCTTCTACGAATCCCCTCATCCTATCCCAGCTATGGAGGAAGCATGCACTAATGATTGGAAGCAGTCACTTTGATGAGCGTACTCTAAGGTGTAGTAAATGCTCTCTGTTAGGCTTGGTTAGGGGTCAAACGGGATGGGATGGTTAAGTGCCGATCGGGAGGAAATCCTGGGATGCATTGGGAGGATAAACGGAGAACATAAGGAGCTTTATTCTAGTGGTCGGGCACTATGATCTCAAAGCTAAGTATCGGTATAGCAATTGAGGAATAAAGCTTGGAGGATCTAACCGCGGAGATATGATGTTCCACTCCGGCACTAAGATCGGTAATATTTTCCCGGGTGTACCGTTGCTTTTCTCATTCTTATGCTCTTCCGGTTGTTGGTTCAATAGTTCAATGGTTCTACCTTGGCTCTACACCCTAACTTCAATAACGATAGCTGCCCGTAAGATTGAGGTAGATACAATATTTAGACCGCCTATTTATCCCTTTCGATTCAGCCAACTAACTATGCCTTTTACAAGAGGGAATAACTTCTGTACGTATGAAATAATTGGGCTTCAAGAGACCCTTCTTTGTTTCGGTTCGACCCCCTTACCAAATAAGTAACCTTGGGCGTCTCTGTTATGATGTCACCATATATAAAAGATAATATACGTTATTATGCTCTAGCTCATTCGCTTACTCATTCTATTCCATTTGCTGCTTCCCTGCTACGGCTCCCTGGCTCCCTGGGAACCAACGAGCTAGGGGGAGAGCCCGACCAACAGAAAGAGACGGACTGGAAATCGGATCATTAGCCCCACCCACTAAGTGGTATCCACTATCCATCTATTTTCCCGGGCTAACATATACTATCTATTCCTTTCTATCCCCTGGCCTCCTTTCCCCGAGCTGATACACTTCCAGCCAACCCCATTTTATTCATCTCTATTCAAAGAATATCATGAGTAGGCTTTGGCCGCATTCAAGGCGAGGGAGCGGACCCCCTTCTCCTTTCTAGTTTTCGACCGGTTGCATTCGACTTTTTCACGTTACTCCGCCTCACCAAAATGAACTTATATGAGTGAATGTTGCCGCCAAAGTTGCATTTCGGTCAAGTATAGAATGGTTGGGACAGATAGGAGTATGGGATACTAGTAAATTGATATAGGTTGTAGGGCATGCCGGTTACCCCTTTCCCACTCGGTGTTCAATAGGAAGAGCTGGGCTGGGATCATTGGCTGGGCTTGGCTGGGATAAGAGGCTACTCGGCTGGGCTACTCGACTGTGGCTGCTTGGCTAATCAAATGGGATGGCTGCTTGGCTAATCGAATGGGCTTGGCTCCCGGGATACTGGGCTGGGATACTCGGTTGGGCTGGAGAGATAGAAGAGATTGATTGATTGAAAACAGATACCGGAATGGGCGGGACTACGGACGGAAGGATCGATGGGGGCAGGCAGACACATGTTACCGGGAAGGGAAGGCGTTGAATAAATGGTTGGTGGAATGATTGATTTCTTGAGGAAGCGAAAGCTGGCTCGACCGTATGGGAGAGGAAGCGGGATGCCAGGAGGATTTATCCAAGAGCCCACCTATTTAGACAGCCCATCTAGGGAAGGGGCACAGGGCAGGGTGTTGCCGACACTGCGAGCGAGGATGTTAGTGAGTAGTCACCGATGAGTAGTGATTGATTGGATTTGATCCATGCGCAGTTGGGTGAGTCCGGTCCCACAGTTGGTGGGTGCCGTTACACTAGCGGTCACAGGACAGGTATAAGAGACGGGCTTGACTTGATGGATTGACTCAATTGAAGAACATATTCGGGGGAGGCACTACAAGCTTGGCTTGGCAAGTTCGATGATTGAGGAGGTTCCAATGCACATTTCAAAGTCGATTTTGATGGTGATTGGCCTTGGCAATAGCGACGATTGATATGGCGTTGACAAGGGCGGATACACACAACACTTTATGGTAACCTACCTTTCGTCCTATCTCTGGGCTGTGAGCACACTTATCGGTCTGTCCCGTACCGTACCGTTCCATCTTCTGCGCTCTGCGTACACGATCAGTTGGTTCATCTTTTCCCGTACCGTAGTTCTTTCTGTTCCGTCCCGTCTCGTACCGTCCTCTGGGCTCTGCTCTTCTGCGCTCTGCTCTGCGTAACAGTTCATAGTCCTAAGCTACGCTCTTATCGGTCCAATGCGCTCTGCTTTTCCTTCCTTCCACACGATCTGTTGGTTCTGTTGGTTCCGTTAGGTGGAAGAGGCACCATAGTTCCTTCCGTCCCGTTCAGTGTTTCATTAGTCGAAGTAGTACCATAGTTCCATACCGTTCAGTTAAGTCCGCCATGAGCTAAAGCGATGAAACTGGTGAAATGCTTTTCTTTCGGCCGACAAACAAACCATTTGCTAAAGCTCCTTATTCTAACGCTATTCTCTGGTCTAGGTCGAGGTCAGGGGTCAGGGTTTTCTATGTGGGGTATAGGGTAGTAGAGGTATCTACCATGTAGGGTGGTAGAGGTCGAGTTCTCCGTAGCGGTAGAGGGTATGGTTCGAGGTGGAGGTCAAGGGTAAAGGTCAAGGGTCTAGGATCGAGGTATAGGTTAGAGGATATAGTTCGAGGAAGAGTTCGAGGAAGAGTTCGAGGTTCAAGGTTTTCTTTTGAGGGGATTTATCCACTCCTCCCGGTGGTCGGACGAGGGTCGAGGTCGAGATCGAGGTGTAGCTATGAGAAAAGCGTATCCGCTGTAATTCCCTTAAAGGTATAGGTGTGTTAACGTGCATTATAAATGAGCATATATATTTTCTTTGTTCTTTCGCTCTGAACTGTTTCCCATTCTTTTCTTTACTCTACCTCGACGGAACAGCCCTTGACCTTTCTTTCACCTTTCGCCTTCATCACCAGACTCACCAAGGCCACCATCAGGCAGAAGACAGGAACCTTTACCCTTTTTCCTTTCACCTTTAGCCCGGCACCTATAGCCTAGCACCTATAGCCTCACCCCACACCCACCTTATCAGGGCCAACAGATGTAAGTAATCTTTTGCCAGGAGCCTCCTTTAGCCCACCAAGGAAGTACCACAGATGCCAGCCTTGAACCTTTCATCTTCAGCCTTCATCACCAGAATAGAGTCACTAAGTCCCGTATAAGGAAGGAATCCTTTTGCCTTAACCAAAAGCCTAAGCCGAAAACCTTTTGCCTTTCCAACAGAAGAAGCCTTAAACAACAAGTCCAAAATGAGATTGATTGAGGAGTTCTCCCGGGCTAGTTTCCTACCCGAGAGATTCTTTTTCCCATGATGTTGCCTACAGACGATATATTGTGATTGAGGTTTCCAAGTTGCCACCAGATGAGATATTGATTGAGCCAAGTTGCCACGATAACAAGATTTCTTTTTTTACCCCGTGTTCCCCTGCCCAGCCCACCAAGCACTCCAAGCGCCAGCCCACCAACACACATACCACTGGGGCCCCAACCCCTCACTTACATATACGGAACATTAGCTCCTACTTCACTTACTGCTACGGAACACTTGTTGTTCCTACCTCCCTGGGGAAATAGCAGCCAATTAAAGTTGCACGCTACGGAACAAACACAGCTTGTTCCTACTTAAAACCCCCCTTCCAACACACACCGGGGAACCCTTCACCCCACTCCCCCCCTTACAACCATAGCCCTGGGACAGGCGGACCTAGAAACACCAAGGGCCTACACTAAATTGACCACCAAAAGAATGAACCCGCTGATCGATTATTGCTTTCCCATTTAGATATATCTTACGCTAAGCAGAAGACCTAGGCAGGTTAGAACCGATAGGCCGCAGGACCACTGCTTAGAGATTGCTTGCCGGTTGGTCGATGAACAGGGATTGCTTTTTCTCACTTGCTTGCTAGATGCGGATGTATGTTTGGGGGAGGTCACCGGAAAAGAGAGATATTATGGTTACCCGTGTTCCCATTCAGCCCAGTGGAGCCTACCCGCCAGGGAATAGACGATAAAAGCTTAACGCTAGGAACAATGCTATGTGAATACCTGGGCGGACCAAAGAAAGAAGCTTAATGCTACGGAACAATCTGTTGATTGTCCCCACATCCGTTGACCCTTAACGCGTAGGAAGGAATGCTATGTGATGCTGCAACAACTAGACATAGCGAGAGAGAGAGACATGGTTTGTCCTTATACGATGATTCACCGTGTGACCTCTTGATTTGATCGCGGGCTTGCTAGATTTATTGATTGATTGCATTGGATTTATTGGATTTGATTGCTAGCTGGATGGGAAATGAAAAAAGGAGAACCTGTATTCAATGGGTCGGGGAAGGTCGCCCC
>Ga0316215_1000039_pt1:0-15000 | contig 21643 bp, 11 predicted proteins | sample NRE5metagenome_FD_207796 | JGI IMG/M metagenome (GOLD analysis project Ga0316215, IMG submission 207796) | Spruce roots microbial communities from Maridalen valley, Oslo, Norway - NRE5 | ecosystem: Host-associated > Plants > Roots > Unclassified | place: Norway: Oslo | collected 2017-09-15
TAATAGAAACTGAATTAATTGGACGAGCTTCTAATAATTGTTCAACTTTAGGAAGTCCTTGAATAATATCTCCTGATTTTAATCTTTCATATACTAAAGTTATTAAAGTATCTCCTTCTTTTATAATTTCACCATAATTATTATGAATCGTCGCCCCTCCAGTAGCTAAATATGGTTTAGCTAATCTAAGTATTAAAGAATTAAAACTAATAGCTATAATTTGACCAGATTCATAAAATTGTTGATATTCAGATATAAATAAACCTTCACAAATAAAATGTCCAAGATTAGATAATTGAATTCGTTTTTCTAATGAGAAAAATAAAGGAAAAGACCATTTTAACAAATCAAAAATAAATTTTCGATTTAAAAATAGTTTATAAATTTTTTTATTTTCATCTAAAAAATACCATTTAATATTTTGTATTTCATTTTTAGAACTATCAAGTATTGAAAAATTAATAGTATTATATTTTATTAAAGGAAATGGTTGAAAAAATTTTGTAATATTTTGTAAATAGCCCAAAAGACCAAAAAATTTTATAAAATCTAATTGCGTTTTTCGTATCGGTAGATTAAAGTCTTCAATTATTTTTTTTAAATTTGATTTTATATTTGATTTACTTTTAATTAAATTAATATTATTAGAAATATGTTTTTTTTCTAATTTAGTACAAAAAAATTTTTCTATATTTTTTCCTTTTATATTTGTGTTTTTTTCATCAAATAAAATAGTTTGAAATAAATTAGATGGAGATAAAATAAGAAAAAAGAAATTTTCTTGTTTTTTATTTGATGGAATACGAATAGTACCTTGATCTTTAGTAAATAATTTATTTTTATCAGCAGTATATTGATTAGTAGTATAAAATTCTTTACTAAATAAAGATTTTAAAATAGTATTATTATTTTTTTTTTCAATTTTCAAATCTAAATATTTTATTAAGTTAAGTTGAAGAAAATTTTTAAAGTTTTTATTAATTTTTATTTTTATAAAAGAAATATAAGCTTCTTTTATAAAAACTTTTGTTTCCCAATCTAATACTAAACAACTTTGAACTAAATAAATATTATTATTATTAACTATTTCAATTTCTTCATCATCTTCATAAAGAATATAGTGAACAGTTTTTATTTTAATAGTTTTTTGTTTTTCAAAAAGATCTAGAAAAAAAGGTGTTGGTAATTTAAAATTATTAAAGTTATTAAATGTTATTTTATATTCTATTGCAGGTCTAATTAAAAAAAAGGAATTTTCTTTAGAAAAAATAACCCATTCCAGATAAACCCAATTTTCATATTGAAAGTGTTCGAAAATTTTTTCTCCGGGTGGTATAAAAATATTATTTTGTTTAGAAAACTTTTGTGTTACTTTAGGATAATATATATTTCCAGGTAATATTTTTATTTTAAAACCATTAGTTTTTTTTTTTATTTTAACCAATCCAGTTACTTTACTAATAATAGTTGAAGTAATTTTTGTACCTTTTTGAATAAAACTATTATTTTCTATTAAAATTGAAGAAGCAGAAAATGATTGATCCAAAATATAGATTTCTTCAGGGAGAAAAAAAAAATTCCCTTCTTTAATTACTTGATATCTTGGTCTAAAATCTTTTGTTTTTTTATCTTTAAAAATTTCATTTTTTTTATTAACTAAATCAATTTTTATATTACCATATTTTATAGTTCCTGAACTTTTTATTTTATATCTATAATCATTTAAAATAGCAAACATATCGTTTTTTTGTAAAATTCCATTTTTTGGAATTTTAAATCTTATTTTAAAAGAAAGCTTTTTTTCATTTTTCTTTATTTTCCTAAAAAAATAAATTTTTTTTTCTTTTTTTTCTAATATTAAAAAACTATAAGCATATATAATAATATTAGAATAATTAAAATTCCAATTTTTATTTGAAAAAATATATTTAATTTTTGAATAATTTAAATTTTGTTTTGCAACAGGAAGTTGAGTATCTAATTTATCTTGATTACGATAAAATATAAATGAAGATTCGTTATATTTATAAAAACTTCCGGATAATATCCATATATGGCCTGCTGTACGTAAAAGATGAACATTACTATGTATATACTCAGATGCATGTTGAACTTTTGTACTCCAATGCATCTCTCCAGCTAAATTTGAATAAATATATTTTTGAACTTTCTCTTTAAAAGGAGATATTTTAGCGCGTACTTCCGCAATAATTTGTTTTGATTCTACGTATTGATTATTTTGAACTAAAAGTACACTTTGAGGTGGGATAATCAAATTATGTATTTTTTTCTTATTCTCAATACTAACAGATAGATTATTATGAAAAATCCAAGCAGGATGTCCATGCCGTGTACGTGTAGGATAAACTAATTTTGTATCAAATTTAATAGTTCCATTAAAAGGAGTTCGTACATGTTCTGCAATATCACCTGTAAAAACGCCACCAGTATGAAAAGTTCTTAATGTTAATTGAGTTCCTGGTTCTCCAATAGATTGACCTGCAATAATACCTACAGCTTCTCCTAATTCTATTAAATTACCGTGAGTCAAACTCCAGCCATAGCATAATTGACAAATCCAAAGCATACTTTTACAAGTCAAAGGAGAGCGTATAGAAATTGGTTTTATTTGAAAATTGTTTATCAGTGAATTGGCAAGATTTGCTGTAATATCTTGATTCCGCATAGCAACGCATCTATTATTTATATATAAATGATCTGATAATACACGACCAATTAATTTTTGTTGACTATTGCTTTGTATATTCCTTTTAGAATTCAAAGGATAGATTACAGAAATACCTTGAAAAGTACCACAATCAAATTTTCGTACAACAATATGTTGAACTACCTCAACTAATCTACGTGTAAGATAACCAGCATCTGATGTTCGTACTGCAGTATCAACAACTCCTTTACGAGCACCATAACAAGAAATAATGTATTCGGTTAAAGATAAACCTTCACGAAAATTACTTTGAATAGGTAAATCAATAATTTGTCCTTGAGGATCGGACATTAAACCTCTCATACCAATTAACTGATGGACCTGAGATGTACTTCCACGAGCCCCTGAAAAAGACATCATATGTACTGGATTTAAAGGATCGGTCATTCTAAAATTAGGATTCATTTCTTGTTTCAAATACTCACTTGTAGCATACCAAGTTTCAATCAATTGGCGTAATTTCTCGACAGCATGTACGTTTCCATAACGATGATGTTTTTCAGAAATATAACCTTGCTGTTCTGCATCTTGAATCAACCAACCTTTAGAAGGTGCTGTTAAAAGATCATCAATTCCTAATGAAATAGCTGCTTGAGTAGCTTGTTGAAATCCTATAGTTTTAAGTTGATCTAGAATATGTGTTGTATATGTAATACCAAAATGAGAAATTAATCTACCAATAAGCTGTTTTATGCCAGTTCTATCCATTACTTTATTATAGAAGAGCATTTTGACTGATTCTGCCATAATAAAAAAACCTCTTGATTGTTATAAGCAGGAATTACCAATAGATTCAAGCCATTTTTTATAAGACTTTTTATTTCCTATTTTTGTAAAAAAATCAATATTATATAGTTATAGCGGGCAATGCTCGATTTCGATATTGTGAAGCTTTTAAAGTACCTTGGATAGCTTCTTCGATTTGTTGATTGAAAATAATCCGACCAACTGTTGTACAAATATAAACATTAAGTATTTGTTCTTTTTTACTCTTTCTAAGTTGATAATTTTCATAAATTTTAGAAAAAATACCTGATGACTCATATTGAATTTCAATAGGTTTCTCGCGATTAAGTGAAGTAATTATTCGTAAATCGGTTTCCCATCGAAGCCATATAGGGCTGTGTAAACTAATTTTTTTTTGTCCTTGGGCCCTAATTACATCGCTATAACTACAAAAATACGGTACTTTATTTAAAAATGTTTTATTTTTACAATCATACTTATAAGGATGTTTTTGATTACCATAAATACCTTGATGATTTTCGATTGTTAATATATAAAGACCAAGAAGCATATCCTGACTTGGTACAGAAACAGGATCTCCTGTAGCAGGAGATAAAAGATTTGTATGAGAAAACATTAATAATCGAGCTTCAGCTTGTGCTTCTAGAGATAAAGGTATGTGAACAGCCATTTGATCTCCATCAAAATCTGCATTAAAACCTCCACAAACTAGAGGGTGCAAGCGAATAGCACGTCCTTTTATTAAAATAGGTTGAAATGCCTGTATGCCTAATCTATGTAAAGTAGGTGCTCGATTTAATAATACAGGATGTCCTTGCATAATTTCTTGAAGTACTTTCCATATAATAGATTCTTTATTTTGAATCATACTTTTAGCTGCTCTAAGATTAGGGGCCAAATGTCGTCCAATTAATCCTCGAATAACAAAAGCTTGAAAAAGTTCTATTGCCATTTCTTTAGGTAATCCACATTGATGTAATGGTAATGAAGGGCCAACTACAATAACAGATCGACCTGAATAATCAACTCGTTTTCCAAGTAAATTTTCGCGAAACCTTCCTTCTTTTCCTTCAATAACGTCAGAAAAAGATTTATAAGGTCTATTATGACTGTCTTTCATTGGTTGTCCACGAATGCCATTATCGATAAGTGCATCTACAGCTTCTTGCACTAATCTTGTTTGACAAACAACTAAACCCCCTGGAGTAGAACCACTTCTAGCTAAAAAATCAATAAGAGTATTATTTCGATAAATAACTCTTCGATATAATTCATTTAAGTCAGAGGTAATTAATTCGCCCTCACCTAATTCAATCATCGGCCGTAATTCAGGAGGAAGGACTGGTAAAAATGTTAAAACCATCCATTCTGGTTCTATATTTGTTTGAAGAAATTGTTTAGCTAATTTTATACGTCTAATTAAAAGATCTTTTCTTCTTTGAATTTTTCGATCTTCCCATTCATTTCCTGTAGATTTTTGTTTTACCAGTTCTTTCCATTCTACATATGCAGAATTTATAACAGTTTGTAAATCTAAATGACTTAATTGTTTTTTAATAGCATCGCCTCCAGTAGCAATTTCTCTATTTCGAAATGCTTCAAATCCACGTGGAGAAAAAAAACGAGGAAAAACTTCTCTCCAAGATTGATCCTCATATTTAAATAAACCTTTTAATTTTAATAAAGTAGGTTTTTTTGAAATAGGTCTAGCAAGAAAAAGATTAGGATAGGTTTTTTTAAAGTCCCCCCCTAAGAACCGGACATGAAGTTCTTTTTCATCCGGCTCAAATAGTTCTTTCTATTAATAAATTTAATTTATATATGAAATTAATTTATATACATAAATATTTTTTTAATTAATAAGGTAGCTATTTATTACTCACGTTATATATTTTAATTATATAAAAAAATTAAAATTTAATTAATTTTTAATTAAATGTAGTATATTTTTGAGTAATCTTATTTCCTTTAAACGATATATTTTCTTTATAAAAATACCTCCAAATTTTTGGAATTTATAAGGAATTTTCTTGTTCATATTTTTCATTATTTAAATCCTTTAGGTTTTCGTTCTATTTCAATGGTAATAATATTATTTGAAGTATATATGCGATGAATAGACTTCAATAGTCATTTAAAATTTTTGTAATAATTTAGTTAACAAAAATAATTAAAATTTTTTTAATTTTACGAAATTTAAGTAACGAAAAAAAATATATATGAATATATATATAAATATAAACCCTAGATAAAATATTCTCTATAGCAAAGAATTTGTTTATTTTCTTGAGTTTTATGCTACTTTTTTTAAGAAACATATCAAAATTAGAGACATCCTAATAAATAAAATAGGATAACAGTATTTAATTAAATCTGTATGATTAAAATTTAGAATCAAGTCACACATCGCAATATACTAGACTTTCTAATTCTTTAAGAGGCTTAGCTAATAAATTTGCAATATAACTAGGAAGACGTTTTAAATACCATACATGCGTTACTGGACATGCTAATTTAATATATCCCATTCGATATCTTCGAACTCGAGATTCAATAAATTCAACTCCACATTGTTCACAAAATTTTGAGTATTTTTCAATTGTTTGATATTTTCCACAAGCACAAATTCCACTTTTAATAGGGCCAAAAATTCTTTCACAAAATAATCCATCTTTTTCGGGTTTATGCGTTTTATAATGTAAAGTATACGGTTTAGTTACTTGTCCAACTATTTCCCCATTAGGTAAAATTCTTTCAGCCCAACTGCGAATTTGTTCAGGAGAAGCTAATCTAATTCTAAGATGTTGGTGTTTTTCTCGGTGAATCATAAAATTTAAATTTTATTTTTTTCATTAAACGTTTTTAAAATTTATTTTTAAATTTTTTTCGAATATAATGGCATGATCTAATTCTAATGATAAAGATCGTAATTCTCGAACAAGTAACCGAAAAGATTCTGGAGCAGTATTAGGTTTAGGTATCGGTTCTCCAGTAACAATAGCACCAAGTACTTCATATCGAGCATGAATATGATCAGATTTAATAGTAAGCATTTCTTGTAAAATATAAGCAACTCCAAAACCTTCTAAAGCCCAAACTTCCATTTCTCCTACTCTTTGTCCTCCACGTCTTGATCTTCCTCTAAGAGGTTGTTGAGTAACAAGTGCATAAGGTCCACTAGAACGTGCATGAATTTTATCATCAACTTGATGAATTAATTTCAGCATATAAGCTTTTCCTACTGTAACAGGTTGTTCAAATATTTCTCCAGTTCTTCCATCAATTAATCGACTTTTTCCAGGGTTTTCAGGTTCAAATAACCAGGGATTTTCTGTTTTTTTTCTTGCTTCATACAGCTCGGAAAAAACTAATTTTCTTGAAGCTTCTCGTTCATATCTTTCATCAAAAGGTGTTATTCTATAATGTTTTTTTAGAAAAAATCCAGCTAAACCAAGTAAGCATTCAAAAATTTGTCCTACATTCATTCGCGAAGGTACACCTAAAGGACTTAATATCATATCAACAGGTGTTCCATTTTGTAAATAAGGCATATCTTGTCTAGGTAGAATTTTTGAAATAATACCTTTATTGCCATGTCTTCCAGCTACCTTATCACCTACTTGTATTTTTCGTTCTTGTAAAATATATACATGTATAATTTTTCCATTATTAATCGAATTATCTTCTTTAGAAATCAATTTTATATCAATAACTCGACCTTTTCCACCAGGAGGTACTTTAAGACAAGTTTCTCTTGCAGTAGCTACCTGAATACCAAAGATAGCTTGTAATAATTTACCTTCCGGAGCACGTAAGGATTCTTCTGCTTCTTGAGGTGTTAATTTTCCTACTAAAACATCTCCTGTTTCTACCCAAGATCCTATTAATACAAGTCCATTTTTGTCTAAATGGCGCAATACATTGTTTTCTAAATGGGGTATTTCTTTAGTAATTTTTTCCGGACCTTGACTTGTTGTACGAGCTTCAATTTCATATCTTTCAATATGAATAGAGGTATAAATATCTTCATATATTAAACGTTCACTGATAAGTATTGCGTCTTCAAAATTATATCCTTCCCATGGCATATATGCTACTAAAATATTTTTTCCTAAAGCTAATTCTCCTTTTAGCGTAGCTGCACCATCTGCTAAAATTTGCCCTTTTTTAATGAAAACATCTTGAGTAACTTGAGGTTTTTGATTCATACAAGTACTATTATTCGAACGCTGATATTTAATTAAATTTGTACTTATTCTTTTTTCACTATTAAATAAAGTTATTTTCTTAGCATCAGTATAACTAACTTTTCCACTTTGTCTTGCTATAGCTACACTTCCAGAATCTAAAGCGGCTTGACTTTCTAATCCCGTTCCTACAATACATTTCTCAGGCTTTATAAGTGGAACTGCCTGACGCTGCATATTTGAACCCATTAAAGCACGGTTTGCGTCATTATGTTCAAGAAAAGGAATAAGAGAAGCTCCAACTGAAAAGTATTGTAAAGGATAAATGCTTCTAAGATGTATTTGTTCCCAAGCAATAGCTAAAAATTCTTGTCGATATCGTGCTGGAGTTACTTTTATTTTTTGTGTTGCCATATCTAAAGCCAAACAGTTTCCTGTAGCTATTCGATAATATTCGTCTTCTCCAGCTGATAAATAAATAATTTTTTCTTCTTTCGAATTTTTAGATATTTTATAAAATGGACTTTCTAACGACCCCCAATTATTAACTTTTGCATGAATAGCTAATGAAGCAATCAGTCCAGCATTCATGCCTTCAGATGTTTCGATAGGACAAATACGGCCATAATGGCTAAAATGAATATCGCGTACTTGAAAACTAGCTGTTCGTCGTGTTAATCCTCCAGGACCTAAAGAACTTAATCTTCGTTTATGTACTATTTCTGTTAATGGATTAGTTTGATCTAAAAATTGTGATAAAGGGTGTGAACCAAAAAACTCTTTAAAAGTAGCTATTAATGGGGTTGAAGTAATTAAACTTTTAGGACTAGGTAAACGTTTACGTTTTGTTGCTCCTCGTATAGTTTGTCTCACTGAATTTTCTAAACGTGTTAAAGCTAATTTTAATTGATCTTGTAATAAATCTGCTACGGAGCGAATACGACGATTTTTCAAATGATCTATATCATCTAGTGTACCTATACCAAATTTTATTTTTATTAAATAATCTATAGCAGCTAAAATATCTTGTGGTAATAAAAAATATTCATTTTCGGGTACGTTAAGATTAAGTTTCTTATTAAAATTTAATCGACCAATTTTTCCTAATTCACATCTTTGTTGAAAAAATTTCTTTTGTAATTCTTTACGTATAGATTCAGAAAATAAAAGATCTCCACCTATACAATATAATTGTTTATAAAGTTCAACTATAGCATCTTCTGTAGATTGAGGATGTTCTTTTTTGGTCTTTTTCTTTTTTAAGGAGTCTAAAAAAACTTTCGGATAACAAACACTATCTAAAATTTGTTTCATACTTAAACCCATTGCCAGTAATAAAACTAAAATAGAAACTTTTCGTTTTTTACTTATACGAGCCCATATCCTTGTTTTTCCATCGATTTCTAACCGTAATCTTCCCCCCCAATCAGAAATAATTGTACTTGTATAAATCGAAATTCCATTGTGATCTAATTCTGAATTATAATAAATTCCGGGACTTCGTAATATTTGATTAATTATAACTCTAGCAACTCCATTAACTACAAAAGTACCTTGAGAATTCATTAAAGGAACACTTCCAATAAATAAAGTTTGTTTTTGTATTTTTCCTTCTTTTTTATGAATTAATTGAGCTGGTACATATAAATCTGAGGAATATGTACTGGATTGATATACAGCATCTCTTTCTTTTGTTAAAGGTTCTGCTAATCTATATTCTTTACCAAATAGCTGAAATTCAAATTCTTGATCTATATCTTCAATTTTAGGAAAAAAACTAAGTTCTTCAATTAAACCTTTATAAATAAAACGATGAAAGCCTTCAAATTGTATTTTTCCAAATTCAGGCAGTACGAAAATTTCCATAACTCCTCTAAAATAATGTTAGAGTCTATTTTACTACATCAAACATAATTTTTTTAATTGCTATTGCATAAAAAATATTTTTTTTTATTTATTATATTTTGTTTTTTTATTTATAATTTCTAATTAATTTAAACTTTTTTTTATTATAAAAAAAGACTTGATTAACAGTTAATTAAGGTTTATAATAATAATCAATTATTTTTTAACAAATAAATAAAAATTCATATATAGACTCAAAAATATTGGATACATAACTAGTGTTTTGATAATATAAATTGATAAAATAGTTTTTTATTATCAAATGGCGACATGGCCAAGTGGTAAGGCAGGGGACTGCAAATCCTCTATCCCCAGTTCAAATCTGGGTGTCGCTTTAGTAAATGAAATTATAAAAAAGCTTTGGGTCATCTATTACATCATTTTCAAATAAAAAGCGTATTGCTCTATATTTTGTACAGTCTATTACATTATTTTTATTTAAATTTATTATTAATAGACAACCCTAAAATTAAGGATAAATCGAATCAAGAAAAAAAGCAAGTAGTTTTTTTTCTTTACGTATTTAATTCAATAAAAAAATATGATATATATATATATATATATATATATATATAGACATAGATATATTTATTATATTTTGCTATGTAGTACAAAAATACTATATAAATTTAAATTTTTAAAATATTCTATATTTATTTCGTAGTATTTTTTTTCTAAAAATTTATAAAAAATATGGATATAGTTAATATCGCCTGGGGTGCTGTAATGGTAATTTTTACATTTTCTCTTTCACTTGTTGTGTGGGGACGAAGTGGCTTATAAAAGTTAGATTAAAAAATTAATTAAATGTTATTTTATTCTTAAAAAAGAATAAAATAACATTTAATTAATTTTTTAATCTTTATAAAAAAGATAAATAGTATAATTAATTTTTTCCCATCCTTTATAATATCCTTTGTAAAATGATTTTTTTAATTTCATTTTTTGATAATTTATATATTTTTTAACTATTTTTTTCTTTGAAAAAAAAATATTGTTTTTTTTAGAAAAAATTTTAAACTTAATTTTATTATTACGCAAATATAAACTTTCTGCTATAAAAAAAATAGCAGTTCCACTTAAAAGTATTTGAGATAATAGAAGAATTGGATCTAAACGCCAACCTTGAAAAATAAGAATTCCACCACATAGTAATCCAATCGAAGAAAAAAAAGAATCATAATATTGAGATAGGTTAATGTTTTAGTTACAAATCCCTCCCTAAAAACCATATATGATACGTTAATTTCTTTATGGCTTAAGTAATAAAAAAATTAAGATTAAAAAATTTTAAATTTTATATACTCTGAATCCAAGTTAGTTTAACTTTTTGGATTGTCTTTCATTTGTTTAATTACTTTTTTAAATCAAATTTATTTTATATGTACTTAGTTTATTTTCTTATAAAAAAATATCTTTAGGTTTATTTTATATTTCGTGGATTTTATTATTTTATTACTAGAGAAATAAAAGAATCACAAATTAAAAAATGTTATTGTAAATGTTTTATTAGATTTAGACTTGGATTAAAATTCCAATTTAAATTTATAATCTATATGTGTTTTCGAAATAATATAAAATATTTTTAGTTTTAACCATAGATTCTATTTGTTTTGAATTTAATTCAAATCTTATTTCAAGTTTTATATTTATTATTAATATAATATATATATTGAAATTTTTTATTTTTCTAAGTACATCAAAATCACACCTCTAGATACATTAGGTTCCCTTATGCGAAGGGCATATAAAAGTATACCTATAATGATAAGTCCTATTCCGACTATAGTACTAGGACCTAATTCTATATGAATCATATAATATATGTATAAAGATATATAAAGTTTTAAAAAACTAAAAAATTCCATGGAATTTTTTAGTTTTTTAACTTTAAATTCAATATTGTAAAGAACTAAATATTTTAATAAAAAATACAATATTATTTCATAATATATAAAAGAAAAATATTTTATTAGTTAAATTTAGTTAAAGAAATAATTAACAAATATTTTTCTTTTATATTATTAATTACCTTGACTAGCTGTTTGTACATAAAGAATTAACAGAAAAGCAGTAGGGATTAAAATGAACAATGCAGTAGCGATAAATGCAAGAATATTTACTTCCATATTTCTATCATATTAATGTTTGTTTACAATACTAAAAAATATCATCTGATATTATTTATAAAAATTTTACTTTAATTAATGTAGTTATTTAAATAATTAAGTTAATTATTTATTAATTTAAGTAAATATAACTTTATATTTTGACTTGAGTAAAATCATTGATATCAAATAAATAGTATAACATAAGATTTTTTTATTTAAAATAAAAAAATAATGCCTTGAAGAGGACTCGAACCTCCACGCTTTGCAGCACAAGATTTTGAGACTTGGGTGTCTACCATTTCACCATCAAGGCGTAGTAAAGTTTGATATCATATTATGATATAGTAAATTATATATTAAAAAAATATATATATATATAATATATAAATATTTTTTTTAATTTGCTAATTTTTACTTAGTTTCATTTACTAAAATAGAAAGTTATTAAATTAAACTTACTAAAAATATAGTAAAAAAATAAATAAAAATAATTTATATTTATAGATTTGAAGAATGAATTTATAAAAAATGATTATTATAAATTCATTCTTCAAATCTTTTTTATTAAAATTTAATTAATTATAAATGTTTATAAAACTATTTAAATTTAGATTATTTTGAATAATATTAATAATAGGATTCATAAATACTCCCAAAAATACTGAAGCTATTACACATATAAGTATACTAACTTCAATTGAACTTTTTGATAAAATAGAAAAGGAAACACCTGTATAAGTTTGTATATAAGGAGTTATTTCTTTTTTTTCTCTAGTTAATAATAATTTAACTATTTTTAAGTAATAGTATATAGAAATGACACTAGTAGAAATTCCTATAAAAACTAAAGAAAATAAACCAGCTTTCCATGCACACCAAAATAAATAAAGTTTTCCAAAGAAACCGGAAAAAGGCGGAATACCTCCTAAAGATAATAAGCATAAAACAAAAGAGAAAGTTAATAAAGGATCTTTTAAAATTAATCCACCATAATCTCGAATATTATCTGTTCCTGTTCGTAAGCCAAATAATATAATACAAGCAAATGTTCCTAAATTCATAAAAATATAAAATAGTAAATAAATTATCATACTTGTATATCCATTAGCCTCTCCTGCAATAATTCCAATTATCAAATATCCAATTTGACTTATTGAAGAATATGCAAGCATACGTTTCATACTTGTTTGAGTAATAGCTACTAAATTACCAAGTATCATACTAGAAATTGCTAGTATTTCTAGAAGTAAATGCCATTGATTAGAAGAAAAAGGAAAAACAATATTAAAGATTCGTGTGATTAAAGCTAAGCCTGCTATTTTTGAGGCGACAGAAAGGAAAGCAACGACGGGTGTAGGGGAGTTAGAATCGAAACGAAGATTACTCATTCTTTTCTTTCATTCAAAACTGTGCATGAAATTTTCATTTCACACAGCTCCTAAGTAATAATATAATTTTTTATTACTTTCCTCGTGTGTGTGTGTAAAAAAAAACTATAAATAAATTTATTGAAATTAAACTTTACGAGGAATCCTGTTTTAGTGATTTTTCTAATAAATATACTGACTTTAAAAAATTATGTTAAAAAAAAATTAATAACAAATTTAAAATAAAGAAAGAAACCATCTAATTTTCTTCGTTTTTATAGTCATCATTTTTTATTTTAGGGCTTTTTTCAGAATAAATGCTTTTAATATTTTTTAATACGCTTATAGTCTTTGAAGGATAAAAGACTACTAAATAGCATTTAATATTAAATTTATATTTATTTAATATATTTCATTATTAAAAAAAAAAATTACCCTTAATAATTAACCTACAATTTTTTTAAATTGTTTTTTTATTTTGTTCTATAAAATATTTTTAATTAATAAAAATATTTTATAAAAGTTATGTTTTATTTTGAGTAAGGATAATAATTTGTTTTTATTTTGCATGTCTATATAATTTTTATGAATATAATAAAAAATAATTTTAATTTATTTAATAAATTTTGAAACGAATCACACTCCTTCATACACATCAGGAGTCCATTGATGAAAAGGCACTAATGAAAGTTTAAATCCAATCCCTACCATAATGCATATAAGTGCGATTAAATTTCCTGAAGAATTATACATTTCTGTACTTAGAATACCATTTGCTATTTTTTGAAGTTGAATTTCTCCTCCAGATAAACCATACAACCAAGAAAAACCATAAGCTAAAATTGATGAACTTAGTCCACCTATAAGTAAATATTTCATAACAGCTTCATTAGATCGTACATCTATTTTTGTATATCCAGACAATAAATATGAACATAAACTTAAACATTCTAAAGCCACAAAAATAGTAATTAAATCATTAGCACCACATAAAAACATTCCTCCTATAGTAGCTGTTAATATAAAAATAAAAAATTCAGTTGTTGCTAATTTTGTATATCTAATGTATTCCACAGATAATGGAATACATAATATTGAACATAATGCTATAAGAATTCGAAATATTTGATTAAAACTATCAATTTGAAAATTACCTGAAAAACTAATACTGTGTTTTTCTTGCCATTGAAATAATAAAATAATAATACTTAGTAATAGCCCTATCAAAGAAATAAAATATAATAAATATTTTTTTCTTTTTTCTAAAATAAGATCTAATATTAAAATAATTATTAAACAAAAAATAAGAATACATTCTGGCAAAATGGTACTTCTATAAATAGAAGAAAAGCTAAGTTCTAATTCCATAAAAATTTTCTCGGCGTCTAAAAAATTATAGTATTTATTTTGTGTATAATATACTCGATTAATATTAGTAAAAATTATAATAAAAAAAACATATTATTATAATTTTTACTAATTAAAGTATTTTTATTGTATTTAGGTCTCTTGAAGAATTTTTATACTATTTTTATTAAAATTTTAATAAAAATAATTACTTTTTCGTTTTTTTAATTAACGAAAATGTGCAAAAGCTCTATTGGCTTCAGCCATTCTATGAGTTTCTTCCTTTTTTCGTATAGCATCTCCATTATCTTTGGCAGCATCTATTAGTTCATAACTTAATTTAAAAGCCATATTTCGACCTGGGCGCTTTCTAGAGGATTTTAACAACCATCGAATTGCAAGTGCTTTACCTTGTGTGGATTTTATTTCAGTAGGAACTTGATAGGTTGATCCACCAACACGTCTTGCTTTTACTGTTACATTAGGAGTTACTCTACGTATAGCTTGACGTAAAACAGATAATGGGTTTTTTTTTGTTCTTTGCTTAATATTTTTCATTGCTTTATAAAGAATTTTATAAGCTAATGATTTTTTTCCGTGTTTAAGAA
>Ga0316215_1000039_pt1:20000-21643 | contig 21643 bp, 11 predicted proteins | sample NRE5metagenome_FD_207796 | JGI IMG/M metagenome (GOLD analysis project Ga0316215, IMG submission 207796) | Spruce roots microbial communities from Maridalen valley, Oslo, Norway - NRE5 | ecosystem: Host-associated > Plants > Roots > Unclassified | place: Norway: Oslo | collected...
TTGGTAGAGCGCCGCCCTTGCAATTGGGTCGTTGCGCTTACGGGTTGGATGCCTAATTGTTTAGGCGGTAATGATAGTATTTTTTACCTAAACCGGTGGCTAACTTTTTTTCAGGAATGGGGAAGAGGACCGGAACATGCCATTGAAAAACTTTACTGAGACAAAGATGAGCTGTCAAAAGCGTAGAGAAGGTAGGATGGGTAGTTGGTTAGATCTAGTATAGATCGTACATGGGCGATAGTTGGAGTCGGCGGCTCTCCTAGGGTTACCTCATCTAAAATCCCTGGGGAAGAGGATCAAGTTGGCCCTTGCGAACAGCTTGATGCACTATCTCTCTTCAACCCTTCAAGTACAATATGACAAAAGGAACAAAAAGCCATGGACCGACCCCATCGTCTCCATCCCGTAGGAACTACGAGATCGCCCCAAGGATGCCGAAGGCACCCAGGGGGTCACAGACCGACCATAGAATCTGATTCAAGAAGTGGAACGTCCACTTTGGTTGGCAGTAAGGGTCGGAAAAGGGCAACAACTCAATTTTGAGACTAAAGAGTCGGGCGAAAAAGAGAAAAGGTTTTGAGTTTTTTTTGTAGCTGGATGATCGCAGGCTACAAGAATTCTTAGAATTGGATTCCAACTCAACAGCGCCTTCTGACAAAAGTTGCTCTTTGGAGAGCACAGTACGATGAAAGTTGTAAGCTGTGTTCGGGGGGGAGTTATTGTCTATCGTTGGCCTCTATGGTAGAATCAGTCAGAGAGGCCTGAAAGATGGTGGCTTACCCCGTGGCGGATGTCAGCGGTTCGAGTCCGCTTGTCTCCAGCCCATAATCTGAGCTAATACAATGGTATATGATAGCATGAAACAATTATGATCTTATGATCCTTAGTATACAGATTTATTTATGATTTTTTATTTATGGACGTCGATAAGATTCTTTTATTTAGCACCTTAGGATGAGATAGCCTTTATTTAATGGCGAGGTTCAAACGAGGAAGGGCTTATGGTGGATACCTAGGCACCCAGAGACGAGGAAGGGCGTAGCAAGCGACGAAATGCTTCGGGGAGCTGAAAATAAGCATGGATCCGGAGATTCCCGAATAGGTTAACCTTTTGAACTGCTGCTGAATTCATAGGCAGGCAAGAGACAACCTGGCGAACTGAAACATCTTAGTAGCCAGAGGAAAAGAAAGCAAAAGCGATTCCCATAGTAGCGGCGAGCGAAATGGGAGTAGCCTAAACCGTGAAAACGGGGTTGTGGGGGGGCGATATAAGCGTTGTGTTGTTAGGCGAAGCAGTTGAGTCCTGCACCCTAGATGGTGAGAGTCCAGTAGCCGAAAGCATCACTAGCTCACGCTCTAACCCGAGTAGCATGGGGCACGTGAAATCCCGTGTGAATCAGCAAGGACCACCTTGTAAGGCTAAATACTCCTGGGTGACCGATAGCGAAGTAGTACCGTGAGGGAAAGGTGAAAAGAACCCCCATCGGGGAGTGAAATAGAACATGAAACCGTAAGCTCCCAAGCAGTGGGAGGAGAATCGAATCTCTGACCGCGTGCCTGTTGAAGAATGAGCCGGCGACTTATAGGTAGTGGCCTGGTTAAGGGAATCCACCGGAGCCGTAGCGAAAGCGAGTCTTCCTAGG
>Ga0316215_1000040_pt1:0-2500 | contig 21516 bp, 14 predicted proteins | sample NRE5metagenome_FD_207796 | JGI IMG/M metagenome (GOLD analysis project Ga0316215, IMG submission 207796) | Spruce roots microbial communities from Maridalen valley, Oslo, Norway - NRE5 | ecosystem: Host-associated > Plants > Roots > Unclassified | place: Norway: Oslo | collected 2017-09-15
GAGGGAAACCACCTAACCCAGAGGGGCTATCCTTTCGACCTCTTTGTAGTGACAACCTCTACAGTTAGGATAGGGTCTACCTCCTTAGGAAGGGATTAGAAAATATTCTTTTATTTAGATATGTCTTATTTCTCTATGTTTAGGAAGTTTAAAAGGAAATAAGAGATCCTTGCCTTTTCCTTTCCCAACCATCGCCTGAGCCAGTCACCCTAGTATACAGGGGAGCAGGAGAGCCTGAGCCAAGCCCCAATGAATCAATCTATTATTTTATTCTTTCCCTGCCCTTTATAGTCGAGATTTCCCAGCCCTGTAGAGTTGAATCGATCCAGTAGATATAGATAAGAAGACCGATCGAGTTACAACCCCGGAGACTTCGTTACATTAACTTCGTTACAACCCCGGAGACTTCGAGATCACATTAGAGCAAGCATTAGTGTAGATTCATAGTGGGCTATCCAGTTGAATAAATCTATCCAGTTCTTTATAGTTTGGTCTATTTTCCTTGGTCTTGCCATGGTCTCGATTCTTTCCCAGCTAATAAAACCAATAAATCTATCCAGTCAAGCTACGCCTTCCTCGGGCCCGGTATCCTTTTTATCCAAGAAAGAGAATATATCAAGGTTAGCGGTGCGGGTTATTGCGGGTGCGAGGTATCATTAACTCAGGTGCGACCCAGTAATAACCTCAATCCTTCCAGTAATAAACTCACTCAATCCTTCCAGTAATAACCTCAACGCGGGTCATTACGAACACAAGGAGAAGGCATGTAACGTATTATAATATGTGCTATTCACGCGGCTATTCAGGAGAACACGTGAGCCCAAAGCGAACGTCTATCAGTTGAATGGCCTCTTTCCCAACCAATGGCCTCTCTTTTCGGTCACCCAATACAGTAACCCCAGTATTCTATTATTTCCGGGACCTCATATTCGATTCTTTCCCACCCAGCCCAGAGAATAAATCTATCGAGTAACTCTCACTGTTGTCCCCGGGAGAGCTGGTGCGTGGGGCTTCGCGTGCTATACCAACAACTACCGAAGGTGCGAGGTTTACCGAAATTTAGGCACCAGGAAAGCCAGGCGAACGTGTAGAAGGGATTTCACCCAAGCCCAGTAAAAGACAGAAATCCATCCAGTAGAGCAGCGGTTTACCCACCAAGCAAGCCTACCCAGTAAAAGAAATCTACCCTATCCACTAGGTTTACCCACCACTCAGGAAAGCAAGTAAACTTAATCCAAAAATCCTATCCAGTATTGAATGCTATCACATCTTACTGATTAGGCTTTCAGTTTCTTAAGGAGTGTGAAGCATGGGATCAGGAGTTGTCAACGAGAAGTAGCTCGTATAGAGGGCTAGATCAGGCTTGCATAAGAACTAAACCATGCTCTTACTATGTTATCTTTCCCTATGTGGTTCTCAACTAGAAGGCTTATTCTTAGAAGAAGGAGTCGTGAGCACTCCCTCCCAGGCTAGCAGAAGGAAGAGCTAACTGATGGCTAGAGATTCCTAGGTAATTTCCTTTATCTAAATAAGTTATCTGTCCCGTAGTGAGTGTGAGACAGAGAAGGATTAGCTCATTCACTCCTAAACTCATGAAATCAGGCATCTGGGGGCGGATAAGACTTACAGAGGGGTGAGAGACTTCCTATCCTGGTTGTCGAGCAAAGAAGTTAAATCCTATCCCTGTGGGAGTACTTGAAAGGATCTTACTATCCCTATGTGGTTGTCAACGAGAACAAGCTATCCCACGAGGAATGTTTCTGAAGATCTTTCAGAGAAGTTAGATAGTGAGATGAACATCAAGGGAATACTATGAGAGTAGAGCGACTTCTGTTACCTCTTATAAGAATCAATGAAAGCTAGCCTAGCTACTAATGAGAAGTCAACCTTTCTAAATGCACACGCTTTACTGTGCGGACGGAAAGCCCTCGATTAATGCCATGGCTAGAATAAGACAGCTTCGAAGACGAATAATGCTATGGCAAAGCCTACTTATCTTTTATCTGTCTTCCACCCCATTCTTTCCCTAAGAAGAGGGGTTCCACCGTCAACCTAAGTGAACTCTTTTTGGTACGGTACCCCAACTCCAAACTTCTCGTGTACTTCTTGTGTTTACAGCAAGATCTCTATCTAAGTGTTTACATAAAAAGAAACTTCCTTACGGCAGAGCCCGCTCTTGATGTAGAGGCTCGAGAGACCTCGGCTAATTCAGAAGCCCCTCTTTCGGATTGCCTCAGCTACTGATACAGATGTTGGCTACTCACAGACGTTCTCATATCATACAGAATCTACTGGAAAGCGGATGTGCAGATTTAGTTGAATATTAATAAGTAGCAGCTGTTCTTGAGTCATATCTGCTGTCTCGACTACTATTTCCCATCCAAAAAAATGTGACAATGAAGTCCAAGCTTCGCTAAACGATACTCAAGAGATTCACCCTCTCCTGGAACAAGATCTCTAGTAATAAAATCCTCAACTACCATAAAAAAAGGAATGATTT
>Ga0316215_1000040_pt1:10000-21516 | contig 21516 bp, 14 predicted proteins | sample NRE5metagenome_FD_207796 | JGI IMG/M metagenome (GOLD analysis project Ga0316215, IMG submission 207796) | Spruce roots microbial communities from Maridalen valley, Oslo, Norway - NRE5 | ecosystem: Host-associated > Plants > Roots > Unclassified | place: Norway: Oslo | collected...
TTGTGGATGTTTCGAAGAATGATTCTAGAATCCGATTGAATCTAAGATACGAATAGTTGGTTTACGTTAAGGAAGAAAGACATGTATATGTGATAATTGACTAGTTATATAAACTAAAGATATAGATATATCTAATTTGCCCTACTACTATCAATTTAGATGGGGATTCCAGTAGAAGTCCTTCCGTTTCGTCTGTGACTGTTAATTGAAATGGAATGAATCAAAGAGATGAAATCAAGAAAAAGAACGGTGTTAACGCTCACTCATCATATGGGTGAGGGAGAGGAGGGCGAGGACGTATCGATGCGAAAAGTGAAACGTAGAGATGCGTGCAAGGATATGCGATATTGCGTATATCAATGGCTTATTCCCCACTGGATTATTATCCCATTGCTTATTGCCCTTCCATAGGAGGAGTATCTATGGCTTATTCCTTCCCATGGATTCTTCCCCCTGTTGATTTACCGTTAGATCACTGTGTTTATTTCCCCCCATTGGGAGAAACCCCATTGGGATCACTGTAGGAGTCGTAAAAGGAGTAGTAAACCCCATTGATTGGATTGTATTGGATTAGTCCCATTTCCCAATCTACCCCCCCAATAATATAGTTCTTAAGGGGAATGGATAATAAATAGGAATCCATCTCTTCTAGCTTATTCGCTTACGCTCTCAGGGGACTACTATTTTTTATTTTTATATTCTTTATTGTGAAGGCACTAAGGCAAGTTATACAACAGCTTTCACTCTCCTCTATGGAAGGGTAGGTAGTAATGGGTACAACAACAATAGAAATCTCATTTCATTATTCACTAGACAACTTTCAGATTATTCGCTGTAGCTCAGGTAGAAAGAAAGGAGGACCTTACTTAGAGACTTCTATATGGCTGCTATGGCTAGATCTCCTGGTTAGGTCTCCCAGACCAACCTCACACTGGGGACGACTAGTTTTCTCCTATGGTTCAACCGCTCAATGGGGACTTTCTTTCAATGCTCGGCTCGGCTATTGGATGGATACCCTATGGCTGCTGCTACTCACTCCCCGTCCCGCCCCGGAAGAGGTAAACGTAGAGATGCGATCTCTGCTTCTTCGCTTTGCGACGCTTCAACCTATCACTAACTTATCACTAACCTCTCACAATCTCTCTAAGCAACCTATCACAATCTAACCAATCCTAGACTATCATCTTCATCATGAAACCACAGAGACATAGACGTCTCTGACAGAGGAAATCAATGAATCTCATGGTCCAATTACTAAGTAAGCGCCATACATGCATTGATTGATTGGGCCAGTTGAACTCTCTCTACGCACCTTTCTTTTACTCTATACACGAGCAATTTATGCGTCCAAACCATCCCGCGCTTACGTGATATCGATACGATGTGCCCACTCTGCTGCTTTATTCGCCGAAGCAGCCCAGTCCAGTCGTTCTACCAGTCACTATATATATATGCATTATCTAGTCGACCATGTGACCTATACTTGTCTTTCTACGCATGTACCTATCCGATGCCATTTACAAGTCACTATTTACAAGCCACTAATCAATCATATAACTTACCATGTGATCTATGTTTGGTCTATATTATACGCCATTGAGAGCTACCTTATATTGTGGCTTTGAACCTACCTACGCGCCCTATGAACGTTGAATATTTGCTAAGTTGAACGCTCTCCTGCATGATTAGCCGTACGTGTTATCATTCCCTATAGCTCCATAACCAGGGCCTTTCGTCATAGCCGATCGACTCGGCGGAGCGGGGAGACTAGGTCACTTTCCGTAGATTTTGATATTTGACTGACCTTAGATTCTTTCTCTGATACAAGGCGCGGCGCGGAAGGGGGGATAAAAGCCGGGGAGGGGAGGAACTAGGGGATATATATCTTATACGGCCTTATATACGTAATATTGGTCGGCCTTATATACGTAATATTGGTCGGCCTTATATACGTAATATTGGTGGAATGTGTATTTGGTTGTTGCAGCATGGGAAATTGCTCTCTGTAATGGAAGAAGGGTAGAACTTAACGGTATGAGTGTGACGTATAATAATGCGAATTCTTTCGATACGGGTATCTAAGGTGCGCGGTTATCTATTGCAGATACGGAATGACTTTAGAATTATCGATTGGTAAAAAGAAGGGTAATTCATGAATTATACACCATTTGGAACGAGATGCAACGTGCAAAAGCTTTACTTCCAGTGGCCTATTAGTGAATTGAACTTCGGTTTGGATATGCGAGTCACGATTGCATGCGGCGGAGATAGATACTTCTTCTTAGCTCGAATAGATATATATATATTAGTTTTATTACAACAGCAAAGCCAACAACCAACAACACCAAATCATTAGTATCATTACATCTTGGTTCATATTTACTCATAGAAGAGTAGCGACTTATCATTGGGATTACTAGCTGCTGAACCTAGAATATGCGATGAGGGGCGACCTTCATCAATCCATAAATCATGGAATCATTCAAACCCTGCTGACATCATATCATCTCATTACCAAGCATGCATCACTGAATTATGAATATACATCACAGACTTCAATCACCACATGTTCACTAGATAAATAACATACTGCATACATCACAGACAGAATAAACGAATCGAGGAGTAGCCGCATTGGTGAATGAATTCATTGCATCATCGACTCATCATTGGTAACTATTGCCCCATATGAGAGGATAAACCGCTCCTTCAAACACCCAGCACCCCGGGAGGAAACCTCAATCCTCCATACCGGCCAAACTCAATCCTCCATGCCGGGAACACTATTATTTACTAATGTTTAAGAGCCATAATCCTAGCAAGTCATGTTTTACCAATCCTAGCAAGTCACAGATTAGCCCCTACCAAGGAAGAGATCACAAGGAATAACATCATGAAAAATCATTGGTTAGCACAGAAAACACATCATTTATTCTCTATATTATTTGATTCTATTTTCCGTCCCCTGTATCATCTATCGAAAGAGGGCAGAAAAGCCTCATTATCTGGGGTTTTTATCTCATAAACCACGGGTCCCCGATCATCGATTATTCCATACAAACTTCGGGTTTTCCCAAATCATAGGCCAATATGTCCATAGAACAATCAGAGGGTTAGCTGGGGAGAACCCCAAACCTCCGACCCAAGGACAGATATATTTTCATAGACGGCCTGGGAACGATAAGACCCCTCTTCATAGCATGCTGGCAACTACTTCATGTTACTTCTAGGAACCCCATTATATTCATTGATTAGACCGCCTGGAAACGAGAAGAAGACCCCTCTTCAGAGCTCGCTAAGAACCTCTTTAGAACAAACCGCTAAGAACCTCTTTAGAACAAACCGCTAAGAACCTCTTTAGAACAAACCTAAGAACCTCATAACCAGAAAGCTCTCTCAGGACAGAAACATCAGGTTCTCTAACAAGAATTAGCAGATTTCCAGGTTAGATGATCAATCTATCATGACAGCGACACAAAACATATTTTATAGGGGTTTTTATACAATAACTATGGGCTCCAACAACGAGGAATGGAAACGTCGTATGACCCACCAATAAACCCTCGGAGAAACCCCTACGAACTCCTTTAGAAGTTATTATTAGTTCTTAACTCCCTCCCATTTGAGCACCTATGAGCAGATAAAGTGAAAAAGAGGACCACTTTATTTACGGACGGCATGGCGGCAGTCTTAATCTTTTCTCAGGAGTTGCGGGAAGATATGACTCTCTCCTTATTAGCCGGTCTACCTACGATGAGCCAATTGTGTGTGCCTGCCGGTTCACTCCAATACTGCGCCGGCCATATACTTAATATGGTCCTGCGCCGGTCAACTCCAATACTGCGCCAGCCTCTTTAAATCGTTCGTAAGGAAGGATAAACCCTTTCAATCAAACGGTCCTGAAAGAGAAAACAAACCTTAGTGAGCCTTCGAGGTAACAACCTTGAGTTCAGTGAGGGTCCTTCGCCTTACTTAAATAAAGCTGTAAGGCAGGGTCCTGAATGGTCTTGATTGAGGTCAGGGTCAACCCTTCCTTCGTACAGGCAAGCTTTGAGGGGAAGAAATATAGGGCCAACCCAGAAGACCTTGACCGTATCAAATTTGAGGGAAGATTTTGATCTTAGAGAAGACATGACTCCACAGAATCAAGAAAAGTTGGTCGTAAATTCAGTATTTCATTAAAAAGCACCGCGATTTCTTGCTTGCGGCTGCCCACTACGCTTGACAGTTCAATCGAACATATGTTTCTCGTTCCTGTACCCACTGTATGGACCTCCCCTGTAATGTTTTCCTGAGTTGCGGTGCCTAGTTTCTGGATCTGTGCGTCCCATGCTGTAGCTATCTTTTTCGTTTCCCACCTGCTTTATACTTGACTGATGATGCATCTGGCTCTTCAGCGTGAGAAAGGTGGAATCTATTTGTTAACGATAGACCTATATCTATATCTATTTGGTAACGACGCCGCTATAGCTGCTATGGCGAATAGTAGTTTCACCGATGCTTCGATCGTGAGCTATTTATAGCGAAGGAGTTTCACCTGACCCAATTTATGACCTTACGAACACGCCACCTGCACTCGACTGTCATGCTGCGTTTGACTGGTCCAATCAAATCCGAGATCTTCGTCCCACTAGAAAAGTGCTCCCTCCAACCAACGTGCTTCGGCGCGCCTGATCTTCCAAGGCTTAGAGGGAATCGGTTCACTAATGAATTTTGATGCGCCTGCAACTAACATGCTGCTTCGAAACTAGCTGTTACTGTTACCAAAATAAATTCCGAAAGTGGGCGGTGGTTATGTTATAGCGATCGATGTCTCGTACTGGGATGTCTCTTCCTGTGCTGATGGATGGCCTTTCTGTTGAAGACCACCTCACCGCTTTCCAGGACTGCACTGATAACTTCTCTGTTGTAGAGGATGATGTCTTCTCTAGGATGTTTACCCATTCCTGAGAAGGAGAAACTAGGAAGTGGTTTAGGAACTTGCCTAATAACTCTATCAGATATTTGGGGCAATTTCATGAGAAGTTCTTAAAAAGATGAGGGGTTAAGAAAGATAACAGAGATTCTCTGACAAAGTTTCATACCCTCAAGAGACATAACGATGAGACAGTCCCTTAATTCACCAGCAGATTTTGCAAGCTCTATCATAGGATTCCTGAGATTGTTAAGCCATCTGAGCCAGCTGCCATGGTAACATATGCAGATGCATTTGAAGTTTCATTTGCCCTTCACTTAGCAGAGAGGAAGTCAGCTGACCTAGATGCCATGTTTAATGATGCTGAAGATATGGAAAGTAACATGAGGGCCTCAGGAAGACAACTCAAGACTAGGTATGACCCACCTGAGAGAAGAGAATACCCTAACAGAAGGAGGGGAAAAGAGCCTGAAGCTTCACCTGCTGGCCAAGAACCTATGTCCATGGAAGAAGTAGCCAAAAGACTGAGATCTATTACCATAGCTCTGTACCATCTGTGAAAGTAATACGTATACATACTTAAAAAAAAGAAGTATACATGTTCATCCGCTATTATTCATCTTTCCTAGGCGGCTGTAGAGAGGCTGTATCCCTCCCCTATATGGTGATGGGGAAAGTTATCTGTACCATCTCCTTTATCTATCAATCAATCCCAAGTTATCACACCTAACTTTTGGGTAGGCAAGCGACCTAACTGTAGGCAGGCCAGGCATTACACCTATATATCTAAAGTTAATGGTCAAGGTGCGGACCTTCGGTTGCTCCTTGTCTTCTTTTCATGTTCATACCCAGACCTGCTGACGGCTGACGGCTATTGAGATACTTTGGGCCCGGGCTTCGCAGAACACCTCATGGTTAAAGAACTAATCTTTCTATTTGTGTGTTAATTTTTCTGGGTGTGTTTCTGTAACATGTCTCTGTTGTTTACTAGGGAAATTTGATTTCTAAAATATAAATCGGGTTATGAAGGCATATGAAGGCATTAGTCGCTGGATGGATCCTATGCGTGGTTAAGAAGGGAAGTCAGTGGTTAAGCAAGGGTTAAGAAGGCATCAATGTATCCTATGCGTGGTTAAGAGCGGGTTCAATATTATTTCCTCGTCTCCTGACCGCCCTAGAGAGATTATTTCCTGGTCTATAGAAGCACGGGGAAGTTAGTGAAATGGGGATTTAAGAGAGGTTATTTCCTCCCTCTTTCTTAGGTTCCACGACTCAGGTTTTACGAAGTAAAATAATGGGCTTTACTCAGAAAATATTCCTTGCCCTCATCCTCTATAGCCTCCTCTGAAACCTCCTTGGCCTCTGTTTGCACTGTCATCCATTCCCTGTACTCGGTATGCATCTGCTGTGTGCTCCTTCATCAACTGAAGTGATCTACAGTTATTCACATCATGGCCCATGGACTTGTAGAATTCACAGAATGGGGTGTTTGTATATGTCTGATACTTCTATAGCATGGGGCGGTGGCTCGTGTCCCCATTGCCTGCAGATCTCACACCAGTCTGGCTTAGCTACTGTGGGGAATGGGTTCGACGCACCTATCACAGTCTAATTTCCCAACACTGGACATTCATTTCTATGGTGGCCCTCTATTCTACACAGAGTACACCACACATTGTAACGCACCGCTTTGCCTTTAGACATCTCCCGCAACTGGTTAGTCAAGGTAGCCTGTTGGTTCTGTACCTGCACCAAGCCTGATGATGGTTCAACAAATCCTCCTATTGATTCAAGGTGCATTGCAATTTCCAGAGCCTCTGCTTGCGTTGAGATTTTTGGCTGGGTAAGGGGAATCCAGATATGGGGAAGCAATCCTGCAATAAACCATTTATTATGCTGGACATCCCGAATTTGAAATGTTAGTATGCCCAGAAGGTCTTTGAACCTCTGATCATAATCCCACACGGATTCTCCAACTGCTTGCTTTATCTCTGTCAGTTCTGCAATACTCTGCTGCTAAGACTTCGGCTTCTGGAATTTTTTGATTAGGTTATTCTTTATGTCGGCTTCTAGTTGATCCCGTTGGAACACTAATTTTTTACTTAATATACCACTGCAGGGCTCTGTCCCGAAAAGTGGTCTCCAACTGTGCAATCTTAACTACATCATCCGTTATCTTATTCACCGTCCAGATAGCCTCACAGGTGAACCAATGCTGTTCAGCATCATCCTTCCCAGTGCCTGAGTGTGGCTCATGCTGCTTGAGCTCATCAGTAAGCTCACTCCATCTCCTCTGACACACCTGACATAATTCTCAATTGAATGGAGGTAAAATGTCTACTCTTTCGCTTGAGCTGGGGGGAGAATCATTTAGGTTCTAAAATAGAGCACTTATCCCCGCTTCGGAACCTATTGCCGGTTAATGAGGCAGTGTTAATGAGGCAGTGTTAAAGTCTCTAGTTCGTTCATCTCCTTCCTGTTCCTGTTAACCCCACCCTGATATTTATTCCCGAAGTGCAATAAGGGCCCACCTGTCCACAGAATAGATAGGATTTATCCATCTGTTTTCTTCCCGATGACCACCTGTCCACTGACTAGAACAACCCATGTCCCACTAAGCATCGCTGGCTATAACTAAGCATGTCCCACTAAGCATGTCCCATCCTACTAAGCATGTCCCTCCCATGGTTGGCTAGAAAAATCTCTGGCTCCCCACGGTGCACCAGTGGGTTCATGAGTCCGTCCACCAGTGGGATGCCGTCCACCTTAGCTTTAACACAACGGTTCATGAGGCAGTGGTAAAGTCTCTAGTTCGTTCATATGCTTCCTGCGCACAGGTTAATGAGTCCGTCCACCTAGCACTCTCCTTTGCTGGCTTCCATCGTAGCTTCCTACCCCGACTAGAAGAACCCACTGTTTCCACTGGTGCGTTACTAGAACAACCCCCCGTTTGTGCCTTTTCCCCTGACCTTTGAAATCAAATCGCCTTACCTGTGCTTTCCTGGCTTCCAAGCTTAAAGAATCTGCTTGCTTCCATTACTGAGTCCATTTGCTTAGGAATAAGGGTTGAATTTGGTTAGGAATAAGGGTTGATGAGGCAGTGTTAATGTGCGGGTAGAAAGAATAAGAATCCTTTCTTTTGAGATCTGGGAATAGCTGGGATTGATGTAACCTTATAGCTACGATTAGGAAAGTTACCTTATTTAATCAGTAATCTCTGCCTCTCCCCAGGATTATATCCCTTATAAAGTAATGTCCCAATATAGGATTAGGAAAGTGACCTTCTTTAATCTGTATTATCTGGCTTAGTGAATCTGTATAATTGTGAATCTGTATAATCTCTGCCTCTCCGCAGGAAAATATCTCCCTGCTTCCCGGATTATCTACCTTATAAAGTACTGGAACAATAAGAGTAAGAATCTGCAGATGTTAAACAGGGGAAAACCCACCCAAGGGTTGATGAAGTAATCCCTTTCAAGAAGTAATCCTTTTCCTTTTTCAATTTATTGTTATTCTCCCTCAAAGTCCAAATAGTTTATTGCTAGTTGCTATAAGACACAAATGTTGCTCCTTTTACTAGGTTCAATCTATTGTTATGGGCTTCTAAGGAAATTAACCCTAGGCAAGGGAACTACGTCCCACAGGGGAATAAAGTCTCTCAAGGGTGTGTAAATATCATAGTAAAGAAAAAGAAAGAAACATGCCTTGAAAGAGAATGCCTTTATAATGTGGGAAAAAGAAACATGCGTTTAGATGATTGCTTGTAGTGTGAATAATGTGGTTACCGGGGCTAAAGACTAATGAATAGAGAGGCATTGGTTATATCAAGTAAGGTTGTGTTCCTTTCCCTGGCTGAGCTGATGTGCCTTTGGCTGTATGGCTCGCTGATGAAATTAGTTACCCAAGTGAGTGAATCTCCTTCCTTGTTCCTTGGAACGTCTATGTGGTGACCGGGTAGAACTGCGCCCCTGAGGAAAGATCCCCTGACGGAATGGCTACGATGAAAATATTATGAACTGCATGGCACACGGCCATGATGTCAGTAAAGATCCCCTGAGTGGGCCTGAGTTACCTTGGCAGCCGCGGCGTTACCGAGACGCCTGACCTTACTTTCTTCCTGCCCTGTTGAGGAAGCACCTCACCTATGGAGTAAATGAACTATGGAGTAAATGAACTGAACACTATGGAGTCAATATCTTAGCTTTACCTGTCTCATGTACGTTGTCCCATTATTATCTACCTTAGTTAATCCTTAGTTAATAATTATCTACGCTTTTGAACCTTTAATTCAGGTTGCCTAAGGAATGTAAGGGATGACGAAAACGACGACGGGTCCACCAGAGCTCAGTCAGGAAGCACGAAAACTTACCTTTCATTCAGGTTGCCTAAGCTAAGGAGTGTAACGGATGAGGAACACGACGACGGGGCCTGCCTAAGCAATCTCCTAACGGAAGCACGTTACGTTACGTTACGTTTTACCTTTCGATGTCCACCGATCCAATCGAGGCTTGGAACAGTGAAGATGGAGGCTTTATGAAACACTGGACTACTAGAGCTCGGTAAGGTTCAGTCATTGAAGTGGTTGAAGAGGGAACAATGTTGCGACTGAAACCCTTATCAACGTCGTAGGAGCGTGAGGTTTGACCTACATATGAAACCCCTACGGATGATGAAATGGAACAAGTTGAAGATGGTTCTAACCAAGATGTGGTCACAGGCATGCTAAGACTGGACGGCATGCTCATATGGACATAAGACAAAAATGAATGGTTATCATAAGACAGAGAACCTACCGACGTGGAAATACAGCACATGGACATAGAATCCACTGTTGCCTCTGGGGGAGGAGGAACTTATTGCTGCTGGGTAGGCGTTGATGTTTTGGACACAAGTTCACACAGACCCGCAAGAGTAGAATGAAACGTCAAAAGTTCCAGACAATTATGTGAGTAATGACCAAAATTATCGCACAAAGCACATGGGTGATTCGTGCACAGGGATTTGTTACGCTTTTTGGCAGAGTCGGGAAGTGTGATTTGTATGACCAGACCAGAATCGTCTCATTTATGGCTTCTTCTTCGGGATGAAGCCAGTCCCTTAATTCCGGGAGCTCCGGGCACTTATTGGTGGCGTGGTCGGGAAGGTCGCAAAGAGCACAAGGAGGTACAACCCTAGTGGGCACGGTGGTTGGATTGGCCATAACCGGCCCAGGAACACTGGTGCCCCTAGCGTTATTGACTTTGCCTCCAGCTGTCTTACTCTTCTTTGGTTTAGGCTAAGCAACAGGTGTTTGCACCATCACCGGCGCAATCGAAGGTGGGACCACTCGCCTATTGAACAGGAGTCAATACTAAATGAGGAGTAGGGACTGAGGGCGGAGTAGGAGCAGGAGGATCTAAGTACCACACTGGAATCCCAAGAGTGAGCCCAAGAAGGTTCATTATGGCCATAACAACAGTCCCAACCACTCCTGGAGGAGGAAAGAGGAATGGAACTTGTGTAATGGGATGCCGAGGATACATGTTTCCGCCCCATGATAGCATAGACTGAGGTGGAGCTGTGAAATCACACGTGGGCTGAGAACTGGACTCAGGACCTATTGGCCCGCTTCAAGAAGAAGACGTGTTGGCTGATGGTTTTGGGCCTGATGTAATTGTACACATAGGAGATGGCTGGCTCCCCTTTTCTATATAATAAGGGCTGGTGTGACTAAGGTCAGGTTGGTGCCCACCTTACATTAATGAAGAGATAGGGGTTCCCACTCCCATATCACTCGATCAGACTTAATCGAGATATATAAGGTTAGGGGGCTGATCCGGAAAAAAGAGCTCATAAGTGGGGGGGGGAAATGAAAAATGGAAAAAAGGAATCCTCTATTCTTATTATTATTATTATTTAAGGTGTGAGCCCGCACTCGACGAAAGAAGCGGAATTGCCTGCCTTTATAACCGTGGGATCCTTCATTACATGGAACGGGTCGCAGCTACAACGAATCTCTCTTGGCCGGGCCCTACTATTCTAATTGAAGAAACCCCAACCAGAACCTCTATTATTATTTAAGGGCGCTTCCGCATGATCGAAGCGATTTGTTATGTCCCGGGTGGGTCAATGGAGGATGCCTGATTCTCATGGAAAGGTGCTTGTTATAATGGAAGAAAGGGGTTGCCCTTATTTCTTATTTAAGGCGGCAATAAATGCTCTACGAAATAGGGCTAGATCGATCGGTACTTCCCAATCAGCCCCCTACTATTCGAATTTCGTCTATTGATCCGTTCTACCAATTCGATCCTGAATTGCTCACCACTACTCTATTCAACATTGCGTTTGATCAAAAAAGAAAGCACTCCCTACAACACAATTCTGGACTCACCCCGCTTCCCCCTTTGATATATAACTGACCAGGACCTTTATGATAATAGTAGGCACACGCTTTATCTAGAAATCCTCCGCACGACATTTACCGCTCTTATCCCTTCATGCGACATACGAGTTATGATATAGAAAGGGGCCCACACACATCCGAATGGATAAGGGATGGTAGATGCTGAAATAATCGAGAGGGCGGGGCTGAAATAATAATAGTAGGGGCATTTCAATCCTT